>WBZP01000515.1_pt1 | contig 52234 bp, 53 predicted proteins | sample 5204301 | NCBI WGS metagenome assembly WBZP01 (sample SAMN12412401, study PRJNA552823) | activated sludge metagenome | isolation source: activated sludge from nitrification reactor of wastewater treatment plant... | place: USA: Pennsylvania | collected 2017
CCGCCAACCAGCAACACGCACTCCGCCGCCACCTACCGCGCGTCCCTACGGCGTGTCGCGTACCCAACTGGTTGAGGCCCGCCGCCCCCAACCAGCAACACGCACTCCGCCGCGCACTCCGCCGCCTGAATCGCCCCGGGGTTTCCGGAGGCTCGGTTTCGTGTCTCATCCGGTTGGTACGAGACGGTTACGTGCAGCGTAGTGAGTCTGTTCGGCCTGGATCGGTGTCAGGTCGTCGATGGACTCGTGAGGGCGTTCTCGGTTGAACCAGTCGACGTAGTTCAGGGTTTCGATCTCGACGTGTTCCAGACCGCGCCAGGGCCCTTCGGGCCAGATCAGTTCGGCTTTGTACAGCCCGATCGCGGACTCGGCCAGGGCGTTGTCGTAGGCGTCACCGACCGAGCCCACCGAGGGGTCCACGCCGGCGTCGATCAGTCGCTGGGTGAACGCGAACGAGGTGTACTGGCTGCCGGCGTCGTTGTGGTGGATCAGCCCGGTGAGGTCACTGATCCCTTCTTGCCGGCGGCTCCAGATGGCCATCTCCAAGGCGTCGAGCACCAGGTCGGTGGTCATCGAGGTGGCCGCGCGCCAACCCACGATCATCCGGGAGAACGCATCGAAGATGAACGCCACATACACGGTGCCCGACCAGGTGGCCACGTAGGTGAAGTCGGCCACCCATAACTGGTTCGGGGCGTGCACCACGAAGTCCCGGTCGACCAGGTCGGCGGGCCGGTCGTGGCCCTCGTCCGGGATCGTGGTGCGCATGACCCGGGCGCGGCGGGCGCCTTCCCAACCCTTTTCGCGGTACAACCGCTCGATGGTGCAGCGGGCCACGTCGTGGCCCTTGCCACGCAGGCGCAGCCACATCTTGCGCGCCCCGAGCCGTTTGACCAGTTTCTGGGCCTGCCGCTCAGCGACCATCAGCGCCACGATCTGCTCGTCACGCAACGCCCGCTTCGACGGCCGCCGATCCAGATTGTCGTAGTAGGTGGACGGGGCGATGCTGCAGCCGTGCTCGGACAGCACAGCGCAGATCGGCTCGACCCCGAACCTGCCACGGTATTCGGTGATGAAGTCCACTAGAACCTCGGTGGGCGGTCGAGCTCCGCCGCGAAGAAAGCCGAGGCCGCCTTGAGGATCTCGTTGGCCCGGCGCAACTCGGACACTTCCTTCTTCAACGCCTTGATCTCGGCGATCTCCTCGGTGGTCTTACCAGGTCGCACTCCACCATCGACCTCAGCCCGACGCACCCACTTGCGCAGTGTCTCCGGCGACCCGATCCCCAACTTCGCCGCGACCGACCGGATCGCCTCGAACTCGCTGGAATAGTCGCCCTTCGACTCGATCACCATGCGGACAGCGCGCTCACGCAACTCCCGCGGATAACTTGAGGGACGTGCCATGACACTTCATCCTTCCAATCAATGAAGTCTCCAGACATCCCGGGGCGATTCAGCCACCTACGGCGTGTCGCGTACCCAACTGGTTGAGGCCCGCCGCCCCCAACCAGCAACACGCACTCCGCCGCCACCCACCGCGCGTCCCTACGGCGTGTCGCGTACCCAACTGGTTGAGGCACGCCGCCCCCAACCAGCAACACGCACTCCGCCGCCACCCACCGTGCGTTCCTACGGCGTGTCGCGTACTCAACTGGTTGAGGCACGTCCGCCGCCAACCAGTAACACGCACTCCGCCGCCACCCACCGCGCGTCCCTACGGCGTGTCGCGTACCCCCTGGCCCGGCCGGCAATCCGGTCGGCAAACTGGTCGCAAAGAAGTGGCCGGGAGGGTGCCGCCACACCCTCCCGGCCTGCCGGACGGAAGGGGAAAGCCCGCCCGGGGGACGTCCGGCGGGGCAGAGCCCGCGGACGCGACTGGTGGTTCAGCCAGGCATCGTCTGGCCTCCGACGGGGGCCAGGACCTCGCCGCTGTAGTAGGACGACAGGCGATCACTGGCGAAGAACACGTAGGACGGGGCGATCTCGTCCGGCTGGGCCGCTCGCCCCATCGGGGTGTCCGTGCCGAAGCCCTTGACCTTCTCGGAGTCGAACGTGGCGGGGATCAGCGGTGTCCACACGGGACCGGGCGCGACCGCATTGACGCGGATGCCCCGGTCCACGAGCGCCTGTGCCAGGGAGTACGTCATCGTGATGATCGCCCCCTTGGTGGCCGAGTAGTCCAGCAGCGTCTTGTGTCCCTGCAGGCCGGTGATCGAGGCCGTGTTGATCACCGCGGACCCCTCCGGCATGTGCTCCAGGGCCGCCTGGGTCAAGAAGAAGGTCGACTCGATGTTGGTGGCGAACGTCCGGCGCCACTGTTCGAGGGTGAGATCCTCCGGGCGGTCGACAGGGTTCTGGAAAGCCGCGTTGTTCACGAGGATGTCGAGGCGACCGAGTTCGTCAACGGTCCGGCCAACGACCTGCCGCCGGTGGTCCTGGTCACTGATGTCTCCCGGGATCCCCAGGTAGCGTCCGCCGGCGGCCTCGATCAGTTCACCGGTCCGCTGCGCGTCGTCGTGCTCATCGAGGTAACTCACAGCGACGTCGGCGCCCTCCTTGGCGAAGGCGACGCACACCGCACGCCCGATGCCGCTGTCACCACCGGTGACGATCGCCACCTTGCCCTCGAGCAGTCCCCTGCCGGTGTAGTCGCGCATCTCATCGCGGGGCTGTTCACTCATCGTCGACTCGTCGCCCGGGTAGCTGATCGTCTGGTCGGGATGCGCCGTCATGATCACCCACTACCCGCGTGGCCCGCGGGCATACTCACGTCTGGTCCGGCCACGGCACGACGCTGATCGACCCCGAACTCTCCAGCACTGCCCACTGGATCTGCGCGAAACTGCGCAGGCCATGCTGCTGACGGCCGGCGGACAGGATGTCGTCGCGTGTAAGCCGGTAATGGCGCAGTTGAGCCTCCTGCGCGGCGCCCTGGTGAACAAGCACGACCGGCACACTCTCGCTCCACCGGCGAAAGCCCGCAAAGCGCCAAGACAGGTAGTCCGATCCGCGCTCGAGCGCGATCAATGTGGTGATCACGATGAACGCTTGTGTGACCGAGAAGTCCTCACCGATCAGTGCCTGCTGGGTGGCCTCGGAGATGATGAGAAGCAGTACGAGGTCGAACGTCGTGACCTGTGCCAGAGTGCGTTTGCCGGTCAGCCGGAAGAGCAGCATCAGGATCAGGTACACCGCAGCGGCACTCAGGACTGCTTGCACGTCGCACCTCCTTCAGGGAAGGACCAGTTGCCGGACGTCGACGCGGCGGCCGTCGACCACCACCTCCCCGGACACCAGGCCCACCCTGTCCATGCGGAACGCCACTGTGAACCGGCCCCGGCCCGGTCCGGCCGGCAGTTGGTAGCGCACACCCCCCGGGACGCTCAACTGCTCGGAGGGTTCGGGGGTCAACCCTCGGATGGTGGCCGCCTCCACCCAGCCACCCCGCAACTCCACGGCAACGTCCTCGCCGCTGACGGGGAAGACGATCGTGAGGTCCTCCTCGGTCTGGTGATGCACGACGCGTGAGTAGTCGACGGCGACCATGCCCGCGGACGCCGTGGCCCAGCTCGCCGGTCCCGCACCCAGCAGACCGGTCGCGGCGGCGATCATCAGCACCAGCACAACCATCCAGCCCACCCGCTCGACGCGGCGCTCCCTTGCGAGGAAGGCGGACTCGTCGGGGATCTCGAGGTCGGGACCGAGGATCCTGCCGGACATGATCAGTCTGTACCCGGTGGGCGGATGAACAGACGTTGCGGATACCCGGGCCGCCCGCGGGTACTACCCGGCATGAATGATCATCCTTCGATCCCCCGGCGTGCCGAATCGTTCTGGGGTCCGGTGCTCGGCGACGGCACCCCGGATCACCTCGGGGAGCGTCACGAGGTGATAGTGGTCGGCGCCGGGATCATCGGCTTGTCGACGGCGCTGGTGCTGGCCGAACGGGGTGTGGATGTCGCCGTGATCGAGGCCCGCCGGCCGGGTGCGGGCACCACTACCCGCTCGACCGCGAAGGTCACTCTGCAGCAGAGCACCATGCTGGGCAAGATCACCGCAACCCACGGCCCTCAGGTCGCGCGGGCCTACCTCACGGCCAACAGGCACGGTCAGGATCTTGTGCGGCGTGTGATCGACGGCGCGGATGTGGACCACGATGTCCGTGACGCCTGGACCTACACGATCGCCGAGCAGGGTGTCGGCGCCATCCATCAGGAGCACGCCGCGCTGGCGGAACAGGGCCTGCCGGCCACGCTGTCCGTCCCCGAGGAGCTTCCGTTCCCGACCAGGGCGGCCGTCCGGCTGCCGGGGCAGCTGCAGATCAACCCCAGTCAGTACGTGGCCGCGCTCGAGGGTCGTCTGACCGAACTCGGTGTCCCGGTCGCGTGGCCCACCCGGGTGGCCGGCGTAATGGACTCCGGCGACGAACTGCATGTGGTCACCACCGGCGGACTGACCGTCTCGGCGCGCTGGGTCGTGCTGGCCACCCTGCTCCCGTTCCCCCGCCGCACGCTGGTCTTCGCGAACAGCAGCCCCTCGCGCTCCTACGTGATGGCCTGCCGCGGCCCCCGGACGATGCCCGAGGGGATGTACATCAGCGCGGACTCACCAACGCGGTCGCTACGGACGGCCCGTTCGGCGGCCGGTGAACAGTACTTGCTTGTAGGCGGCAACGGCCATCCGACGGGTAAGAAGAACCCCACCCATCAGCACGTGGACGACCTCGCCCGCTGGGCACACGCGAACTTCCAGGTAAGCGAGTTCACCCACCGGTGGTCGGCTCAGGATTACAGCAGTGTCGATCTTCTGCCACAGATCGGTCGGGCGCCGCTGGGGCCCTCGGGACTGCTCATGGCCACGGGTATGGGCAAGTGGGGCATGACGAACGGGTCGGCCGCAGGGCTGATCCTCGCCGACATCATCACGGGGCAGGAGAAACCGTGGGCTGCTGCGTTGAAGCCCCGGCTGGCGGGCAGCATCCCCGGGCTGGGCAAGTTCGCTCGCCTCAACGCGGAGGTCGGCGTCAAGTTGCTGAAGGGCTGGGCGGTCGAACCGCGACTGACTCCGGACTCGGAGTCGCAGGAGGGTCGCGGCGCCGTACGGCGGCACGTCCCTGCCCCGCAAGCGGTGAGCACCAGCCGTGGTCGCCGGCGGGTGTGCAGTGCCGTGTGCACCCACCTCGGCGGCATCGTTGCCTGGAACGACGCCGATCAGAGTTGGGACTGCCCACTGCACGGGTCCGTCTTCTCACCCGATGGGGCGGTCCTCGAGGGCCCGGCCGTACAGGCGATCGCCTCGGAGAGTCCGCCGGAGACGGTACTGTCGGATGAAGTGGGGCAAGGCTAGGCGGAAGGGACGGTGCCGCCAGTGGGTCCGCGATTGCGTTCGGCGACCATCGGCATACCGCTGGGCTGCCTGCTGGTTCTGGCCATCGTGGTGCCGGAGTTCGGTGGAGTCCTCATCCCCACCATGGGCATCGTGGTCGTCGCCGCCGCACTCTTCCTCAACCCCCGCGAGACGATGATCGTGGCTGGAGCCGCAGTGCTCACCGCTGTGGCGGTGGCCTTCGCAACCGACACCGACCACAAGGCGTACCGGATCGGGAACGTGGCGCTCGCCTCGCTTCTCGGCGTCGCGGCCTCGTGGGCGATCGACCTGCGTGTGGCCCGCCTGACCCGCCTGAAGCGCACCCAGTCGCGGGTGTTCGAGTCCGTCCCCGAGGGTCTGGCGGTCCTGGACAACGAGGGTCGCGTCGTCCTCGCGAATCCGGCGATGAGCACCTTCGCGCCGGGCGTGGCACCCTCTGTCGCGTTGCATCGCCTGCTCGGCCACGTCCTGGCCGACGGCCGAGTCTGTTCGGGTGGTTGTGTGATGGACGACCCCCGGCGGCTGTCTGCCGACGAGCCCGCGCGCCTGCATGAGGACGAACGGCTGCTCGGACCGGACGGTGAACGGTGGATCGAGTACTACGCCTCACGCGTGGACGAGGACACAACTCTGGTCTCCATCCGGGACGTCACGACGATCATCGAGGCCGAGCAGGATCGGCGGGCCCTGCTGGAGGCCGCCGCCCGCCGGCGGGAACAGACCGCGCTGCTCAAGGCACTCGGCTCCCCGCAGCAGGCGACGCTGCCGCGAATTCCTGGAGTGGAACTCGATCTGTGGGGTACCACTGCCGGCCCGGACACGCCAAGCGGGGGAGACGTCATCGACGTCGGCCAGATGCCGGACGGGCGAGTACTCATCCTCGTGGTCGACGCCCTGGGCTCCGGGGTCATATCTGTGCGGGACGCGTGGAAAGTCCTGTATGTGAGCCGAGCGCATTTCGCCGCGGGAGTCCCCCTCGACCAGCTGATCGCACGCTCGGCGCAGACGCTTTCGGCCGAGACGCAGCCACCGCGGGCCTCTCTACTGGCGGCCGTGATGGATCCTGCCACCGGGCGGGTCGAGCTGGTGTCCGGCGGACACCCGCCCGCCTTGCTGGTGCATGACGACGGTTCCTGCGACTGGCTTGAAGCCACAGGGCGTGGCATCGGAGCTCCTCGCCCCGGATCGCAGAACGTGGTTCAAGCCCGCGTGCTGCCGTCGGACTCGCTGCTCATCTACACCGACGGCGTGGTCGATGGCACGCGCGATCTGGTCGAGGGGCTGTCGAACCTCAGGGCCAGTGCGGTGGCACTGCGTCGCAGGTCCACGCAGGGGTGGGCGAGGATTGTCATGAATGCGGTGATGACGCCCCGGCAGGCCCGTGGAGACGCGTCCTTGCTGCTAGTGCGGCTGGCCGGTGCGCCAGAGCAGAGCCACACGTAGCCCCAGGCGGACGGACCGCAGGATGCCCCCCGGGACCCCCCACGGCGCCGCCGACTCCTCAGCGATGGTTACCGACCAGGATCCGCCGGTCCTCGCCAACTGCATGAGGGTGTCACCTGTCCCGTCCTCGGCGAGGAAGGGCCAGATCTCGAACAGGCGGCGCCCCAGCCAGTCGCCGCCACCAGCGACGTTGGAGGCGACATCCTGGACGACGAAATCGGTGGGCTGGCCCTGTGAGTTCTGGACGATATCGAGGATCAGCCACGGATCCAGGTGCAGCCGCATCAGGGTGTTCATCCAGTCGAGTTCCGGATCCGCGGCCCGCAGATTGCGCATCAACAGCGGAGCCACGCGCTGAACGGTCTTGGTGATCGACCGTTTGCGCAGGTCGTCGAACGTTTGCCGATCACGCCAGATCAGACCGATCACACCGATGACCGTCTCTTCCTCCACCACGGGGATGGTCGCGGTCGCCTCGAAGCCGGCCGAACCGCTGCGCGCCACCTGCGGGAACTCGGCGATCCGCTCCGCGCGGTCCCCCCAGAACAGGGCGACGTTGTCCACCACCGAGCGGACGAACGGCACATCGGTGCTCGGTGGCACGCTGCGCCAGGAGCTGACCAGGTCCCCCGGAATGTTCACGTGGCCGACCAGGCGCAACGAACCATCGACGCTCGTCCGGTACATCGTCAACGCCGCCGCCCCGGACGGCTCCATCAGTTCCAGCAGCAGCTGTGCCGCCTCCGACCCCTCGTCGGTGGCACTGGCCACCGCATCCATCACGGCAGTGACAACGCCGGCCTTCACATCCGGTTGCTCGCGCAGGGTCTTCCACGTCGCTGAGGTCGCCTCCGACGCCGGAAAGGCCTCGTCGACGAGGATCTCCGCGGACTCCGGTGCCTCGTCCTCGGGAAGCGCCACACCCACGACTGTGGCCGCCACTTCCACAAGCTTGACGTTGTGCTCCTGGGACATGCTGCGCAGCCGTGAGAAGGCCTCGTCAAGTGAGATCCCGTGCCGCTCGACCAGCACGCCCTTGGCCTGTTCGATCACTGCGCGCAGCCGTGCCGAGGCACGCAGATCGCGAACCTCCTTGCCGAGGGCCGCGACTGTCTGCACCAGTGGGGTGTCCGGGGCCTCCCACCGGCTCCCCCCGTCCACCGGATTCATGATCCACCCTCTCCCCGGTCGGCCGGGAAGTCCAGCAGTCCGGCGATCCCGAGAATCACTCGCACGTTGGCCGACGCACCTTCAAGGACGATGGGTATGTCCCGCTGGTCGGCCACGCCCATCACTGAGCCGATCAGATCGACGGCCTCCGGGTCCAGGAACTTGCACGCAGACAGATCGATCACGAAGCGCGAGAGCGGCTGCCGCAGCTCAGAACTGACGCGCTCTCGCACCAGTTCCGAGTCCTCACCAGTGACTTCCGCGGCAAGGATCAGCCTCGCCACCGAGTCGGAGACGACCAGCCTCGACGGGTCCGTGCTCATGACGCCGCCCTCCTGCCGTCGCATCGTCGGTGGATGGTGCCCGCCGGACCGAGCAACTCCTCGGCGCTTCGGATCACCGACTGCGTCCGGACGTCGCTGACGAAACTGATTTCATCGTAACAACGCGGGGGGAAGGGCTCCCCAACACGAATCCGGCCGCATTGCGGGCAGTGTGTGGTCCAGGAGATGTGTACCCGGTGTCGATCGCGTGACAGCGGACCGGCGTTGATCACATTGCCGCACCAGTAGATCGAAACCGTGGCGGTCCCGACGGCCTCTGCGAGGTGCCGCGGACCGCTGTCGTTGCCCACCAGCAACCGAGACCCCTCCAGCACGCCGACCAGCGCCGCGAAGTCCGGCGTCGATACAGCTACCGCACCGGGGGCGTTACGGACCACCTCCTCGACGACGGGTCCTTCTGAGGGGGTCCCGATCACGACGACCTGTAACCCCATGCAGCGCAGTGCTTCGGCGACCTGCGCGAACCGCTGCGCCGGCCACCGACGCTGCGGATCGGTCGCGCCAGGATGAATCACGACGTACGCCGTGTCGGGCTCGACGCCTGCCATGGCCAGGCTCTCGGCTGCAGCGCGGCGGTCTTCAGCAATGACCGGGAACCGCGGTCGCACCCGCTGGGCCACCACACCCAACAGACCGACGACATCGAGCCACTTGAACACCTCCGGCTGCCAGTACTGGTACGCGAGGGTGGCGTCCAAGGGCGGCGCATCATCCGCCTGGAAACCGGCGGTGAACGAGGCTCCGAGCGCGCCCACGATCGGGTTGCTGTTGCGGCCACCACCGTGCATCTGCAACGCGATCTCGAAACGCCGTGATCGCAAGCCGGCGATGAAGTCGGATTCCTCCACGGCGGCGCCGCCAGGGACTTCCGGCAGGACGATCACCTCGTCGACGGGTCCGGGCCGCCCGGCCAGAGCCTCCAAGTGCCAGGCGGAGGCGAGAAGGGTGATGTGTGCGCGCGGCGCTGCGCTGCGCAACGCGGTCAGCGCCGGCTCGGCTGCGATGTAGTCCCCCATCGCGTTGGCCCGCAGCACGGCGATCGACTCGACATGATCGAGCCGTGGCAGCTCGCGGGGGGTAGGACTCACGCCGGGCGCCCCTGTGCCGCGGCACACGCGGCGATCACACTGCTGGTCGAACGGTCCGGCAGCAGTGGCACACGGTGAAGGCGCCCGCCGAACCGGGTCACAGCCTGAGCCTCGGGCAACGTGCTGATGTCGTGATCCTCCCCCTTGACGTACACGTCGGGGCGGATCATCTCGATGAGTGACACGGGGGCCGGCCGGTCGAACGACACCACGTGGTCCACGGTGTCCAGGGCGGCCAGCACCGCGGCGCGGTCGGCCAGGCGGTTCACCGGGCGACCAGGACCCTTCACCGCACGCACCCCGGCGTCGCTGTCGAGGGCGACCACCACGACATCGGCCTGCTCGGCGGCAGCCCGCAGACTCGCGACGTGCCCGGCGTGGAGTACGTCGAAGCACCCGTTGGTGAAGGCGATCGTGCGGCCAGCGTGCCGATGCTCGCGACAGAGCCCGGCGAGTTGTTCGGTCGTGAGCAGTGCGGTGTCCGGGCCGGCGACGAGGTCGGCGGCCGAACACGTCGCGGTACCGGGGCGCTGCACGACCACCGTGGCCGCGGAGACCGCCAGATGTGCGGCCTGCGCCATCGGGGCGCCGACCGCCAGGGACAGGGCCAGCGCTGCAGCGAATGTGTCCCCCGCCCCGGCGCTGTGCTCATCGACCACCCTGCGCGTGGGTATGTGGCGCACCCCCTCGGCATCGACTATCAGGGCCCCATCACCGTCCAACGTTGCGATCACCTGCCTGCTACCGGTCGCAGCCATCAGCCTCTGCCGGTGACCCCAGATGCGCTCGATGCGCGCCTGCCCCGTCATGCGCGGGTCGAGGCCCAGGATGTCGGCGGTCTCGGACCAGTTGGGAGTGACCACACCGGGATTCACTCCGCTCCAGGCACACACGTCGTGAGCGTCGACCACCAGCGGGATCCTCGTACCCACGTGTGCGAGTGCCTCCTTGACGGCGGCTCCCCCCAACGTCCCGAGTCCGTAGTCCGCCACCACGACCGCATCGCTGGACTGCGCCAGGGCGCGCACGCGCTCGGCCACTTCGATGTCGATCGCCTCGGGAGTCGGCCCGGTGTCACCTTCGTCGAAGCGCGCGAGGACGTGCCCGTCCACGACGACCCGCCGCTTGGCCACCGTGCGCCGCCCAGGGACCCTCACCAGGGACGGATCCACACCGCGGCGCCGAAGGTGGCCCACCAGCTCGTCGGCCACGACGTCATCGCCCACAGTGCAGATCAGGCGGGCCTGGCCACCCAGACTGGCGACGTTCACCGCCGTGTTGCCGCCACCTCCGGGTGCGGCGTCGCGATAGCCGATGGTGACCGTGGGCACCGGAGCCTCCCGTGCGATCCGCGCGCATGACCCCTGTAGCCACTCATCGAGCAGGACATCGCCGACGACCAGCACGCGGCCCCAGGCCAAGGACGGCACCAGCCGCTGAAGTTGCCAACGATCCGGGTCGTCCGAAGCAGCCTGCAGATTCCACGGATGCGACGGTTTCGACGGACCCGATGGATTCTGAGTATTCGGCAACTTCTGCAGCTCCGGAGGACCATTCATGACTGCTCCAGCAGCGCAGCCACAGACTTCTCCACATCGGCCACGGGCACATCCGCCGCGAGCGGTTCCTCGCCCGGACCACGCAGAACGATCGAGCGGACGGCGGTGGGCGGCCCCCACTGTCCGGGAGAGGCGGGCCCGAACACCACCACGGAGGCAACGCCGTACGCGTGGGCCAGGTGTGCCGCGCCCGTGTCCCCGGTCACCACGAGGCGCGCGTCGGCGATCAACGCCGCAAGGTCCTCGAGTCCCAGCCGGCCTGCCAGAACCTGATCGCTGGCCAGACCGGCCAGGTGTGCGGTGCGGCGGGCTATCACGATGTCGGCGGGTCCCCCGGTGAGCACGATGCGGTGGCCGGCCAACCGGCGGGCCAGATCGGCGAAGTACTCGGGAGGCCATCTGCGTCGTGGGTCCGTGCCGCCGACATGCAGAACGACGTGACCGTACGAACTCCTGCGATCCGGACGGCGAATGCCCACCAGTTCGGGGTCTGCGTCCAGACCGATCCAGCGCACGAGCCTGCAGAACCTCTCCCGCTCCGGCTCCTCCGGATCCACGAACCACTCCGGACCGGTCTCCCACACCCCGGGGCACGCGAACGCCACCAGCTCCCTGGGCTCCCGGGTCATCAGCGCCTGATGGCTCTGCGGGCCTCGACCGTGCATGTTGAACGCCACGGCGTCCGACAGATCACGTCGTGGGATCAGCCCATCGACATCAACCGCCCCTGCGACCCCCGGAACGAGATGTACCAGCGGATGCAGCCAACCTGGTGCTGCGATCTCCAGTCGGCGTACCCCATCGCATTGCGCCACGGCGCGCAGGGCCGGGACCGCCGTGAGCAGGTCACCCACACCGGCGGCACGCAGCGCCAGGGCTACGGCCATGAGGTCTCCCCACCAGGGGTGATCATGATCTCCGGGACGGTGGCCGATCCCCGCCGGCGAAGGACGTCCACGATGACCTCCGCCACGTCCTCCGGCACCATCAGGGGGGCGTCGGCGGCCGGCCTGTACTTCTGTGGCCGGCCGTCGAAGAACGGGGTGTCCATCCCCCCCGGCATGACACAGGTGACGCGCAGACGGTGCCCCATCTCCGCATTGAGCGCCCGCGTCAGGCCCACCACGCCGAACTTGGAGGCACAGTAGGCGGAGGCGTCGGGCAAGGCGCGCCTGCCCAAGGTGGATGCCACCGTCACGACCTGCCCCTGGGACTCCAGCAGGGCACTCATCGAGGCCCGAATCACAGCCGCAGTACCCATCAGATTGACCTGAACCACGCGCTCCCAGTCCTCGGTCTTCACCGTCTCGAGCGGGCCGCAGGAGTCGATCGCGGCACAGGTCACCACCGCGTCGAGGCCATCCGCGGCGATGAAGGACGTCACGGATTCGGTCATTGCCGTATCCGCGAGATCGACGGCGAAGTGGACGTGGGAGCGCCGAGGCGCGACGAGGTCCATCACGATCGGTTCTCCACCGGCAGCTGCCACGCCGTCGGCCACCGCTGCGCCGAGCCCGGATGCCCCTCCGGTGATGAGTACCCGGCCTAGGCCGACTGCGTCCGACATGTCTGCTCCTCCACTGCGTGATCCGCTCCACGTGCCGCATGCACGAGGCGGGTACTGCTGCGCCCGATCAGTTCGGGCAGCACAACCACCTGGCCGCCGTAGGCCTGCACCGCGGCGGCCTCCGGGATCGAGTGGCCCCGGTAGTCCCCGCCCTTGGCGAAGATGTCCGGCTTGAGGCGCTCGAGGACCGGGACCGGGGTGCTGGTCTCGAACACCTCGACCGCGTCGACGCAGGCCAAGGCACTCAGGACCCGGCTGCGGTCCGCGGCCGGAACCAGCGGACGGCCCGGTCCCTTGAGTCCGCGCACACTGTCGTCACTGTTGAGGGCGACCACCAGACAGTCGCCCAGCGACCGGGCCGCCTCCAGATACGCCACATGGCCCGCATGCAGCAGATCGAAGCAGCCACCGGTCATCACGACGGTGCCACCGCCGGCTCGCGTGCGGGCGACGACCTGATCGGCACCGATCGGCGTCGGCGCACGGAACTCAGGGGCATCCAGGCCTGCCACCGCTCCCCTGCCCAGGAAGTCCCCGGCTCGCCGAACGCCGGCCGACAGCGCCTGCGCGGCATCAGCCCCGGTGGCCAGGGCGAGGGCGGTACCGGCCGCGAACGCGTCGCCTGCACCGCACGTGTCGCCTGCATGTATCCGCTCGGCGGGCACGACCAGCGGCGGGCTGTCCGGCGCGCACAGGACAACCCCGTCGCGGCCACGCGTAACCGCCACGCCGCTGGCGGACCAGCGCTCGACAAGGTCCGTGCCCTGCCTGATCGCGGCGGCCAGACCGCTGCCTGTCAGGCCTGAGAAGTACGACGCCTCCTGGACGTTGGGGGTAACCAGCGTGACGCCGGGCACGGGCTGTGCGCCGCGAGGATGGGGGTCCCACACAGTGGGTCCCGCCGCCAGTAGCCGACGGATGCCGGGTTCACAGGTGACTCCGAGGCCGTAATCGCTGACCAGCACCGCAGCGGCGGACCGCAACCAGGCGGCGACGTCGTCGGGCACGCCATGAATGCCCGGATGCCCGGTACCGGACTCGTCGATTCGCACCAGCGTGCGGCCATCCACACGCACCCTCGTCTTGACCACGGTGTGTGCGGCGCCGAGATCGACAAGCGTGACGCGTCCGTCCAGCAGCTCCCGCAGTCGCTCACCTGCCTCATCGGCACCGATCGCGGTGACAAGCACGACCGGGCGGTCACGGGCGGCGAGCAGCGCCGCAAGACCGGCACCTCCTGGGCGATCGATCCTCCGGCTGGCATCGACCACCGGGGCCGGTTCGTCGGGGCACATTCGCGTGCAGGAGCCGTCTACATCGACATCCAGGAGGCTGTCGCCCACGACCACCAGCGGCGGCGCGTCGGTCCAATCCGGGGACATCAGAGCACCTGCCGCGAAGTGGCCGGCAATGCGGCGTCGAATGCTGCACAGAGCACGTGAACGGCGACCAGGTGCACCTCCTGGATCGCGCTGGTGGACACGCTCGGCACGGTCGCGGCCTCATCGCAGCGCTGTGCCAAAGGATTGGGGGCAGGTCCGGTGAGACCCCAGGTGCGCACGCCGAGCCGGTTGGCGCGATCAGCCGCCTCGAGAAGATTCGGGCTACGGCCGCTCGTCGACAGCAGAAGGAGCACATCACCGGGATTGGCGTGCGCCTCCACCTGCCGCGCGTACATGTGCACGTGGCCGTAATCGTTGGCGATCGCGGTCAGACTCGAGGTCTCGGCATGCAGCGCCAGTGCGGAGAAGGCCGGGCGGTCGTCCCGGAAACGGCCCACGATCTCCGCGCTCAGATGCTGAGCCTCTGCGGCGCTACCGCCGTTGCCGCACACCAGCAGACGACCGCCCGTGGACAACTTCTCGGCCAGACGTCGGCCCCACGCAGCCACCTTCTCCAGCGCCGGGCCCGCCAGCTCCAGGGCTGACACTGTTGCCGCTCGGTGTTCCTGGACCAAGGGGTCGACCAGGATCTCGATGTCCGGTCCCGAGGTCCGGGCCGCCGTTCGGGGACTCATTACCGCGCCGTCCGTCCCACCGCGACGGACTGCTTCGGTCCGCGCTCCTGCAACATCTGCTGGTACACCGCCTCGGTCGCCTCGGCGACCTCTCGCCAGTCGTACAGACGCTCCACCTTGCGGCGTGCGGCCTCACCCATTCGGGCGCGCCGCCGGGGGTCGTCGAGCAGACGCCGCACGGCCGAAGCAGCCTCACTCGGTGCCTTGGGTGCTACGAGTAGTCCGGTCCTGCCGTCACTGACCGTGTCGAGAAGGCCCCCGACCGCAGATCCGACCACCGGCCGGCCGCAGGCCATGATCTCCAGCGGCACGATGCCGAACGGCTCGTACCAGGGAAGGCACACGGCCACGTCACAGTCGGCCACCAGCTGCGGCACGCGATCGCGGTCCACGGCGCCGACGAAGCGTACCCGATCAGCCACACCGAGCTCCCTGGCCAACGATCGGAGCCGCTTGACCTCCGGGTCGTCGTCCACCTCGGCCGCGGGCGGTCCGCCTGCGACCACCAACTCCGCATCAGGGAGTTCCGTCATCATGCGCACGGCCTCACCAACCCCCTTGCGCGGCACGAGACGGCCCAGCGACAGGACCTGGAACGGACGTCCGTCGGGCCGCACCGAGGGCCGGGGCACGAAGGCCTGCGCATCGACACCACACGGCACGACGTCGATGCGGTCGATCTCGCCACCGAGACCCTGCAACTCACGGACCTCATCACTGCACGTGGCGATGATGCGATCCATGCGAGCGATCAGTTGCCGCTCGGCGGGGATCCGGACATCAGGACTGGTGTCGGCCTGCGCCTGGTGCCGCTTCTTGACCACGCCGAGGGCGTGGAATGTGATCGCCGACGGAATCGCGTACTGCTCGGTGCCCAGTAGGCTGACCACCCCGCTCATCCAGAAGTGCGCGTGGACGATGTCCGGTCGCCAACGACCCCAGTAGCGTGCGAGTTCCTCCGCGAACCGCGGGAGGAACGGCCCGAATTCGTCCTTGGGCACATACGTGGGCGGGCCCGCGTCGACGTGATGCACGCGCAACCGAGGTGCGAGCTCGACGGTGGTGGGCAGGTCAGGGTCGTCGCGCCGGGTGTGCACGACCACCTCGTGACCGCGGGCGGCGAGGTTGCGGGCGAGTGCATCGACGTGGACGTTCTGGCCGCCGGCATCCACACCCCCGAGCACGGCCAGCGGACTGGCATGTTCGGACACCATTGCAATCCTCATCAGAGGACCTCCTTGAGTACTCGGTCCCAGTCGGTCTGGAACCTCTCGAGACTGAAGCGGGAAAGCACGGCCGACCTGTTCCGGCGCCCGGCGGCCTCGGCGGCGGCGTCGTCGTTGAGGTACTCGCGCAGCGCGCTGCGCAGGACATGCGGGTCGTTGGTCAGTACAGCCGCGCTCGCGGCCAGGGACTCGGGTGCCGCCGTGGTCGACAGACCGACCACCGGCATCCCCATCGCCATGGCCTCCAGCAGGGAAAGGCCCAGGCTGGTCCAACGGCACAGGTGCACGTACACCCGGCGCCCGGCGACGAGATCCAGCAACGGATCGTGAGCGATGTCGCCATGACCGAGGATCTTGTGCCGGTGGGCCGAGGTGGTCAGTGCCGCCGTGCCGATGCCGAAGACGTCGACCGCGGCGGATTCGGCGACAGTCGACAGGAGATCAGTGCCCGTGACGCGTCCCCGGCGAAGGGGTTCGTTGACCACCACCGCAGCCCGCGGAAGCGTTCCGCGGTACCGCGCACCCGGGTCGGGAATCCCGTGTTCGATCACCTCGGTCCGGGCCCGCCCGTTGTCCCACATCAGCGCGTTGAAGTGCGTGACATGCACGATGGGGATCCGGCTCTGCTCTGCGAGCGGGTGCCGGCTGGCCACCGGCTGCAGTGGCGCATTGTGTTCGACGAACACCGCGGGCACATCGACCCCTGCCCGCAGACCGCACCACAGGCGAAGCAGGTCGATCTCCTCGGTCCGCTGCAGAACGACCACGTCGAACTGCTCCTGCGCGAGTTCCCCGGGCGAGACGGCGCGGGCGGACGCCGGCCATGCGTAGGTGGCCGGCAGACCACGGCCGTCGGGTCCTCGGTCCGGTGTCAGGGGAACGAGCACCTCGTGGCGGCCGTGGACGAACGCCGTCGCCCAGGCGCCGTGGACATGCCACATGAGCACTTTCATGCGACCACCCGCGTGAGGGTCTCGACAGCGGCCAGGACATCGCGCGGACCGACCGAGCGCAGACATGGGTGACCCGCGACCGGGCATTCCCGCGCCCGGGTCTGTGCACATGCCGCGTATTGGTCGCCGAGCACGAGAAGCCGGTCGGTGTAGGGAGCCCACTTGTGCGCCGGTACGACCGGCGAGAACAAGGACACCACAGGTGCGCCGAGCGCTGCTGCCAGATGTGCGGGGCCCGTGTTGCCCACCACCACGGCCTGTGCTCCCCGCAGCACTCCAGCCAGCTGTGCCAGTGTTGTACGCCCGCCGAGATCGACGCCGTGGGCGCCTGCGACGTGGGCAGTCAGTGCGCGCTCATCGGGGCCGCCCGTGACCACAACCCGGTGACCTTCACGCTGCATGAGTTCCACCGCATCGCGCGCCAGGTCCGGATCCCACATGCGTGCCGGGACCTCAGCGCCGGGGTGCAGCACCACGTACGGTCCGCCCGGAGCCCAGCCCGGCACCTCCGGTAGGTCCTCACGGATGCGGGGACCCTCGCCATCGGCGGGGTACCCCGCGGCCTGCGCGATCGCAGCGGCTCGCTCGGCCTCGTGCAGACCGTCGTCGACCCGCACGCGCACGTCGAGCAGACTTCCCGGGTAGTCGTCGCTGACCCCGCAGATCCGGCCCACCCGCGCCGCGCGCAAGAGCATGGCCATGGGCAGCGAACTCTGGAAGGACGAGGTCAGGATGACCGCGTCGTCGAAGCGGCGGCGGTACAGGCGCCAGCTCAGCGATGCGAGGTCGCGTGCGCGCAAGGGCGGAGGATCGCCGTGCACCCACGGGGCATCGAAGACCAGGATCTCACTGACGTCCGGCAGCAACTGCGCCGCTGCCAGACCCTTGCGCGAACACAGAAGGGTGACGCTGGCACCCGATCGCGCGACGGCGCGCACCGCTGGTCCGGCCAGCAGCACGTCACCGGCGCTGTCGAGCCGGGTCACCAACGTGCGCGCACTCATGCGGGCATCACCCACTGACCCGCGAGGACCCAGTCGACTGCTGACAGAAGGTCTCGGCAGACGAGCCGGGAACGCCGCATCTCCGAGGCCCGTGTCCGATCGGTGAGGACGAGGATCCCGGTGGCACCGGCAGATTCGGCAGCTCCCACGTCCATGACGGTGTCCCCGATGACGACCACGGTGCGCGCATCGACTCCCAGAGCGTCGGCGGCACGCAGAATCAGACCGGGCGCGGGTTTGCGGCAACTGCACTCGTCGGCGGGAGCGTGCGGGCAGTACTGCCACGTGTCGAAGGGTCCGACCACTTCGTCAACGCGCGCGTTGACCTTCTCGACCTGCTCATGGGTGAGCAGTCCCAGACCGATTCCTGCCTGGTTTGTCACAACCCCGACGGGAATACCCGCGGTGCGCAGGCGGGCCACAGCTTCCACCGCGCCCGGCATGGGGCGCACCAGGTCCGGATCCCCGTTGTAGGGCGGGTCGTCGATCGTCAGTGTGTGATCACGATCGAACAGCACCGCGTTGACGGCCATCATGTTCAGTCCTCACTGGTCCTTCCGGAAGAGAAGAACAGGTCAATCAAGATGTGGGCTTTTTCCCGGTCCGCCGGTTTCCATACCGGAACTGCAGGACGGTCGGCGGGGCCGGTTGGCAGGGCTTGGCAACTCGCCGGCCGGCGGAGGGCCGGCCGGCGAGTTGCACGAATCAGGCCGCGCGCCGTCCGGGCTCTGCGCCGTCCTCGGACTGCCACGACCGCGGCAGCGGGACGTCGTTCAAGACGTGGTCGCGCAGCGCCGCCAGCGTCCTGGTGATCAGGCGGGACACGTGGACCTGCGACAGTCCGAGCGCCTGCGCGGTCTCGGACTGGGTCTGCTCGCCGTAGAAGCGCATGAGCAGGATCTCCCGCTCGCGTTCCGGCAGCTGCTGCAGAGCCGCGCGCACGGCTTCCCTCATCTCCACGTAGTCGAGATCCGGGTCGAGGTCGCCCACCAGATCACCGAACGCCTCATCGCCGTCCTCGCCCATCGGGTGGTCGAGGGACTTGGAACTCATCGCCTCACCGCGCGCCTGCATAGCCTGCAGGACCTCTTCCTCCACAAGGCCCAGGTGCTCGGCCACTTCGGCGGGAGTCGCATCCTTTCCATGCGTGGAGCGCAGCTCGTCGGACACCCTCTGCACCTTCAGCGTGACCTCCTGAAGGCTGCGCGGGACGCGGGCCGCCCACGCGTGATCACGGAAGTGCCGACGCAGTTCGCCGAGGATGGTGGGCACGGCGAACGAGTGGAACTCGGTCCCGAAATGGGGATCGAACCGCGACGCCGCTCGCACCAGGCCCAGCGAGGCGACCTGGACGAGGTCGTCTATCCGCTGCCCGCGGCCCGCATACCGATGTGCCAGCTGGCGGGCCAGGGGCATGTAGGCCAGGGCCAACTCCGTGCCCTCCTCGGTCAGAGGCGCCGTGCTGCTCACACGAACCGGTTCCGGGGCGGGATCGCCCAGGACCCGCTCGTACATCGACAACAAGTGCTGCCCCACCGCGGGCTTCTCGTGCAATGCGTGCAGACGCAACCACGCAGCCGAGCCCATGCCACGGCACCGCAGCGGATCGCCCAGAAGCTCGCCGACAGCCTCTCCGAGGCCTCGCACCCCGTCGTCCGGCTCGATCAGTACACCGGTCGCTCCGGGGACGATGTGGTCGAGATGTGCCTCACGTGCGACCGCCACGGACGTGACACCGTGAGACGCGGCCTCCAGCACGTGTGCCCCGTTGCGGGCACCCTCCGCACCCGCCACGAGCAGTAGCGCGTCGCGCCAGACGGCCGTTCGTGCCTGACCGCGCAACCCCGGACGGTGGTCGACCATGGCCCGAACACCAAGTTCGTCGGCGACCGCCCGGAGGCGTCGCAACTTCTCCTCACCTATGTGCCCGAGCAGCACGAGCCGCTTGGGTCCCCACAAGGGCATCGACCTGATGAGCGACTCCAAGCCGGGTCCAGTGGACAGGCTCACCACATGGCCGTCCTGAGGACGTGTCGGCATCGGCGTGGCCGGCGCAGGCACCCCCATCACACCCGCTGGCAGCGAGCGGACGCCGGCCTCACGCCAGCGCTGCTGCTCAGAGGTCGACAGAGGCAGGATTGCGTCCACCTGTCTGGCGAGTTCCTCCTCGAGCCGCGCGGGCGAGGGGTTCTCGTCGAACGTGGCCACGACCGGTAGATCATCAGGGCGGACGTGCAGAGCGGCCAGCGTGGCCACCACCCCGACTGCGTGCACCACCTCTGGGCGCTTGTGGCGCCAACTCGCGAGGAGCTGGTCGCCGCAGGCCGTGACTGCGGCGCCGATGTCACCTGCGGTGGCAATGTCGAAGTCCGCCTCACCCCCGGCGCGCCGGATGGAGTCAACGAGGGCACGGACCCCGCTGCGGGGAACGTGCGTCACATCGGACAGGGGACGGGATACAACGTGGATGAACATAGGAAACCTCGCTCAACAGGAGTGTGGAGCGACGCGGCCTGGTGTCTGAAGCTCACGTCGGGATGCAGAAGTCGTACCGAGAGGTACCGATCGACGGGTGGATCCAACGTCTCTGTAGATCCGAGAGTGCGCCGGATTCTCGACGCACGAACTACAGTACATGTTTCGGTAGGTCCCGTAAAGGTGCATTTCGGATTGATTGATCAACCACTGCTGCGGGCTTCGATGGCCGCCTGTAGTTGTGCCTGCGTCATCCGGGAGCGATGCTCCACCCCGGCCCGGCGGGCCATTTCGTACAGTTCCGTCTGCGACCGGCGACGCCGCGAACCGCTGCTCGAACCGCGCAGCTGCGCGTCGCGGCGGATCCGGAAGACCTTTCCCAGGCGGCGGCGTTCGTCGAGTCCGAGTTGCTCGAGCAGCGCGACGATGTGCCGCTCGATGCGGATCAGCCCCTCCGCGGCGCCGGTCAGTTCCTCACGAGCCGGATGGCTGGACTCCGCGCACATCCGGATGTCGGCGATCTCCTCAGCGGGCCATTGCGACGAAGACCCAAGCGCCGCGGCGGTCGGGTAGACCTCCGCGGTGGCGGCCAGTACGTGTGCACGCAGCGCCTTGTGCAACTCCTGGGCCGGGTCATGGAAACCCCGGCTGGACCGGCCGCACCGGTCCAGGAGTTGCCGTAGACGGCGGTGTTCGGAACCGAGAACGAGAACGATGTCGACAGCCATGCGAGAAGGTACCCGGGCACGCGGGCACCATACGCCGCGAGCGAGCTCAGCGGCTCACTTCGGCCAATCGTGCATCCACCAGCGCCCCGATGAGATCCGCCGGCAGGGGCTCATCGACGGCGAACCGCAGCGCCCCCTTCGACCATTGGTAGCCGGCCAGCGCGTCGGCCATCTTCGCCAGGACCGAGCCACTCATCGGCAGGTAGGAGCAGTGGTTCTTCGCCGCGGAGTACCCGGCGACCGCCTTGCCGTCGACGGCGAAGGCCGGCACCCCGTAGGAGATGACCTCCTCAGCGTCCGGCAGGTGCGCCTGCAGGCGGGCCCGTACCACCTCGAGGGTCGCGCGCTGCGGCTGCGGCACCCCGTCCAGATATGCGTCAACCTCGGCTGCCGTCACGCCCACATCGTAGGGGCACCCGTCGGCGCACCCCCGATCGTGGTCACAATGGCGGAAGGGGAAGGGAGGCGCACGTGCCATTCACCATCGCTGTGGTCGGCCCTGCGCAGGCCCAGCCCGATGAACTCCAGGCGGCCGAAGAGGTCGGCCGTCTTCTCGCAGCAGGCGGACATGTCGTGGTGACCGGGGGCCACGGCGGCGTCATGGAGGCGGCTGCCCGCGGGGCGGCGATCAACGACGGCGTGGTCGTCGGCATCCTTCCCGGACTCGAGCGCGACGCCAACCCGTACGTGACCATCGGCCTACCCACCGGCCTCGGCGAGATGCGCAACGCGCTGATCGTCCGTTCCGCGGACGCCGTCATCTGCGTGGGGACCAGTTGGGGTTCGCTCAGTGAGGTCTCGCTGGCCATGCGGACCCGGATCCCCGTGGTGATGGTCGGTGGCTGGAACATCCCGGAGGGCCCGCAACGTGCGGAGCATCCGGGCGACGCGGTACGGATGGCTCTGCGCCTGGCCCACCGGCGGCGCCACCCGTGATCGTCCCCGGCGCCCAGTGCTGCGCCGTGACCAGTTCTCGGGGCGCGAATCCGTCAGCCGCACGACGGTCCAGCGCGGGGCCTGTCAAGAATCAGAGGGCGGCGGGATCCCTCGATCCAGCCGCCCTCACCGATCCCGGTCGGTTCAGACTCCGACCGTCTCCCCTGGCTTCTGGCCCTCGCCGGGCAGATCGAGCGAGCCCTCGCCCGCATCGGAGATCTGCGACGGGGACACCCGCTTGCGGAACACCCAGTACGTCCACGACTGGTAGGCCAGCACGATGGGCGTGAAGATGACGGCCACCACGGTCATGATCTTCAGGGTGTAGTCGGTGCTGCTCGCGTTCCAGATCGTCAGTGACAGCGCCGGGTCGTTGGACGCCGGCATGACGTTCGGGTAGAGCACGCTGAACAGGTACGCGACGGCACCGGCGAGCGTGATCGCGCTGAAGATGAACGACCAGCCCTCACGGCCCGCCCGGTTCATCGCCAGGCCGGCCAACCAGCACACGGCCGCCACGACCACCAGCGCCCACGTCCAGGCCTTGTCGCTGTAGGCCAGTTGCGTCCACAGCAGGAACACCACGGCGAGCACGGTCGCCACGAGCCCGACCTGTCCGGCCACCTTGTTGGCACGCACGCGCAGATCACCGTCGGTCTTGAGCGCCAGGAAGATCGCACCGTGGGTCATGAACAGCGTGAGGGTGGTGAGCCCGCCGATCAGCGCGTACGGGTTGAGGAGGTTGAAGAACCCGCCGTCGTACAGGCTGTTGCCGAACTCGCCCTGCTTCATGGGCACACCGCGCACGATGTTCGCGAACGCCACACCCCACAGCAGCGCGGGCAGGAAGGAGCCCACGACGATCGCTGCGTCCCAGCGCTTGCGCCAGGTCAGGCTCGAGCGCTTGCTGCGGTACTCGAAGGCCACACCACGGATGATCAGCGCCACGAGGATGAGCAGCAACGGCAGGTAGAAGCCGCTGAACAGCGTCGCGTACCACTCCGGGAACGCCGCGAAGGTCGCGCCACCGGCCACCAGCAGCCACACCTCGTTGCCGTCCCAGACCGGGCCCAGCGTGGTGAGCATCGCCCGGCGCTCCTGCTCGTTCTTGCCCAGCACAGGGAGCAGGATGCCGACGCCGAAGTCGAAGCCCTCGAGTACGAAGTAGCCCATCCACAGGACTGCGATGAGAATGATCCAGATCTGTTGGAGTTCCATGATCATCTCCTCAGTAGGTCACGGTCAGCGGCCGGTCTTCGCCGACCTTGTCCGGGTAGTTGGATTCCACCGAGTCCGGCGGACCGATCTTGACCGCCCGCATCAGCAAGCCGACCTCGACCACGGCCAGGACGCCGTACAGCAGCGTGAACACGGTCATCGAGATCAGTACCTGCGTCACCGAGACCGTCGGGCTCACACCGTTCTGCGTGAGCATCAGGCTGAAGACCACCCAGGGCTGGCGGCCCATCTCGGTGAAGATCCAGCCGGTGCTCGCACCGAGCAGCGGGGTGATGATGCCGATGATCGCCAGGCGCGGGAACCACTTGGACTCGGGGATCCGCTCCTTGCGCGTGGCCCACAGCATGTAGACCGCGATCAGGGCGCCGATCGCACCGAACCCGATCATCAACCGGAAGTTCCAGTACGCGGCCGGGATGTTCGGCTTGTAGTTGCCAGGGCCGAACTCCTGCTCGTACTGCGCCTGCAGGTTGTTGATGCCTTGGACCTCGCCGTCCCAGCTGTGCGTGGCCAGCAGCGACAGCCCGTGCGGGATGTCGATGCTGAAGATCGGCTCCGAACCGTCGAGGGTGCCGATCGTGAAGATGCTGAACGGCGCCGGCTGGGAGGTCTCGTACAGCGCCTCGGCTGCCGCCATCTTCATGGGCTGGATCTCGACCATCTTGGTGGCCTGGGCGTCGCCGGTGATACCCACCGCGAAGAACGCGACGATCGCGGTGATCGAACCGAGCTTCAAGGTCGACCGCACGACATCCAGCGAGCGCTTCTTGTAGAGCAGCCAGCCGGAGATGCCTGCGACGAACAGACCCGACACCAGGAAGGCGGTGGAGATCACGTGCGTGAAGGTGATCATCGCCAAGGGCTGCAGCAGCACCTCACCGAAGTCGGTCATCTCCGCCCGCTGCGTCTCCGGGTTGAACACGTAGCCCACCGGGTGCTGCATGAAGGAGTTGGCGGCGAGGATGAAGTAGGCACTCAGCAGGGTGCCCGTTGCTGCCAGCCAGATGGTGGCCAGGTGGAGCTTCTTGGGCAGGCGGTCCCACCCGAAGATCCACAGGCCCAGGAAGGTCGACTCCAGGAAGAACGCCAGCAGGCCCTCAATGGCCAGCGGCGCCCCGAAGATGTCGCCCACGAACCGGCTGTAGTCGCTCCAGTTCATGCCGAACTGGAACTCCTGCACGATGCCGGTCACAACCCCCATCGCGAAGTTGATGAGGAAGAGCTTTCCGAAGAATTTCGTAGCTCGCAGCCACTTTTCGTCCCCGGTCCGTACCCACGCGGTCTGCATGCCGGCGACCAGGAACGATGTTCCGATGGTGATGGGCACGAAGAAGAAGTGGTACACGGTGGTGATGGCGAACTGCCACTGCGACAGATTCAGCGCGTTCATAGCTGTCAGTCTGACGTAAAGAATTTGTTAATTCCACCAATGTAAGCCTTACCTTATGGGCTGCCATATGGGGTTCCCACAACGGATTCAGTGGCAAATGGGGCAATACGGCCACGGAATGGGAAGTTTTCACCCGGTTTAATCTCTTTGTCCAGCTCCCTGACCCCCGGTTGCGGAGGGTATGACCTAGGTCACACCGGGTAACAACGCGGCTCGGAGCCAGTCCCAGCGCGCCTCCGTCCCGCCACCCGAACCAGTAGCGTGCCCTCGTGACCCTGCGCGCCCGCATCTGGCTCCTGCTGCTGGTGGCCGTGATCCTCGTGCTGGTCGCAGCTGTGGCGTTGCGTTCGGGCTACACGACCGTCGCTACGACCACCAGCGACGTCACCTCCCGACTGCAGCCCGCGGCCCAGGGGGTGTCCTCGTTGAACACGGCCCTGGCCGAGATGGATTCGGCCGTGACCGCCTACGCGCTCACCGAGGATGTCGTCGATCTCAGCAGCTACGTCGAGGGCACGGCCCGTGCCGACGCCGAGTTCGCGCGCCTGAAGACACTGTTCGAGGGTCAGCCGCAGCTCACGCGCCTGCTCGGCGACACCCGCGACGCGTACCGCACCTGGAAGCGTCAGGGAACCCGGCCCATCATCGAAGCCACGCGGGCCGGTGACCGGGTGGCGGCCAGAACGCTCGTGCGCACCGGGACCAGTCGCAATCTGTACAACGATGTCCGCACGTTCACCCACGCCCTCGAGGATCAGATCCGCGTTCAGACGGAGTTGGCCGCAGCGATCCAGGAGGACCAGTTCGTGCGGCTGTCCCGCATCCTGAACATCAGCATCCTGACGTTCTTCGGGCTGCTGGCGGTCTTCTCCGTGCTGTTGCTGCGGGGGGTTCTGCGGCCTTTGCGGGAGTTGCAGGACCAGCTCGTCGCCGTGGCCCAGGAGGGCCACCATGAGGAGCCGATCGTGCCCTCCGGCCCGCCGGAGTTGCGCGACGTGGGCCAGGACGCGGAGACCATGCGGCGCACACTCACCCGAGAGGTCGATCGAGCCCGGCAGGCCGATGAGGGACTGGCCCAGCAGGGTCCGGTCGTCGCGGCCATCCGGGAGGAACTCGCGGACAGCCATTCCGAGCCCGTCGCCGGGCTCGACTTCGCCGGGGTGCAGGAGCCGGCCGAGGGAGTGCTGGCGGGAGACTGGTGGAGCGCCCAGGTGCTCTACGACGGACAGTTGGCGATCGCGCTGACCGATGTCAGCGGACATGGCCCCGAAGCCGGCATGGAGGCTCTGCGGCTCAAGCACGTCCTCGAACTGTCCCTGGCGCAGAACGCCGACCCGGCCCTGGCCCTAAGCCACGCCGCGAGCGGCTTCCGCGTTGCCTCCCGCTTCGCCACGTGCATCGTCGTGGTGATCGAGCCGCAGACCGGATTCCTCACGTGGGCCAACGCCGGGCACCCGCCTGCATGGCTCATCACGGACAGCGCGACGACTGAACTCGTGGGGACCGGGCCCTTGTTGAGCGTGCTGGGTGGCACGTGGACCAACCAGCACACCCATCTGGACATCGGCGCACTGCTGCTGCTGTGGACCGATGGACTGACCGAGTCGCACGATGAGCAGCGCGCGGAACTCGGCGACGACGGCCTGGCGGTGCTGGTATCCGACGCGATCACCCAGGAGGAGACCAGCGCGGGGATCATCGCCCATCTACTGGCTGCGGCACGGGCACGGTCGGCGGACTGGCGGCGCGACGACGTCACCTGCGTGGCGGTGCGCCGGGTCTAGGTGTGATGCCGGTGTGCAATGTCCAATGTCCACTCAGTCAGCGATAAGACCCGCCCCTGCGGACAGCCGCGCCACATCTGCGAACTGCTCGTGCAGAGCGGCCACCGCTCCGACCACCACGATCGACGGCGCCCGCACGCCGGCATCCGCGGCTGTCTGCACCACCGTGGCAAGGCTGGCGGTGACCGTCCTCTGCTCGGGCGTCCACCCGCGCTCGATGATCGCGCACGGGGTGTCAGGGTCGCGTTCGGCGAGCAGGACATCCACCACCATCTGCAGCGACCTCACGCCCATGAGCAAGACGATGGTGATCTCCGGTGGGATCGCCGCGAGGTGCGCGACGAGTGCTGGGTCCTCGCCGTGTGCCGTCGCCACCAGGAACCCGGTGGCCATCCCACGGTGCGTGACAGGAATACCGGCAGCCGCGGGCACGGCCACCGCGGAGGTTATTCCGGGAACGACCTCGACCTCGATTCCGGCCGCAAGGCACGCCGCCAGTTCCTCCCCGCCACGGCCGAGCACGAACGGGTCACCGCCCTTGAGTCGCACGACCCGGCAACCGGCGCGCGCCTCGGCGACCAGGATCTCGTTGATGTCCTCCTGACCGACTGTGTGATCCCCTGGGCTCTTTCCCACGTGCACGATCCGCCCGTGGGTCAGGTCCAGTGCCGCGCGCGGGGCGAGCCGATCGGCCACAACGACGTCCGCGGCTGCGAGGAGGTCCCGCGCGCGCACGGTCAACAGATCGGGATCCCCCGGCCCGGCACCGACCAATGCGACGCTGCCGGGTCCCGGCCGCTGCGGGCGCAGGTCGATACCGGACAGCGCCCGTGCGAGTTCGGACTGCAGGAGTCTGGCCCGGCCCGGGTCGCCCCCGCCCGACACCGCGATCGCCACCCCGTCGGGGCCGGTGACCACCGAACCGGTCCACGCCGGGGACGTCGCGGCATCGGCGGCATCGACGCACCAGACCCGACGGTGCTCACAGGCCTGCACGACTTCCGCGTTCACCTCGGCGGGAGCGCATGCCTGAACCAGCCACATCCCCTCCACATCTGCTGCCTCGAAGGCGCGCTCGTGCAACTCGATGTCAGTGCGGGCTGCCAGCCTCGCGGTGGGGGACGGAGCCACGACGCTCACCCGCGCGCCCGCCTCCAGCAAGCGTTCCACCCGTCGGGTCCCCACCTGACCACCGCCGACCACGAGCACGTGTCGGCCTCGAAGGCGCAGGAAGAGCGGGTACATACCGTCGATGGTCGCAGCACCCACAGGCAGCCGGGGACACCCCTCCGGGTCTGCGGCAACACCGGTCGCCCGTAGTCACGACCCGCGGACCGGGCGTACCCTGTTCGAGTGGATCTTGCGACCGCCATCCTGACCGGGCTCGGCCTTGCCGCCGCGGCCGGTCTCAACGCGTACATCCCGCTGGTGATCGTCGGATTCCTGCAGTTCTTCGACGTCGTCGACTTCGGCGCCCCGTTCGACAACCTCGCCAACCCCTGGGTGCTCGGGGTCTTGGTGGTCCTTCTGCTCGTCGAAGTGCTCGCCGACAAGATCCCCGCCGTCGACTCCGTCAACGACGTGATCCAGACCGTCGTGCGACCCGCCGCCGGCGCGGTGCTCTTCGCGGCGAGCACGAGTCTGGGCACTGACATCCCACCTGTGGTCGCGCTCATCGCCGGCCTGATCACCGCCGGTACCGTTCACGGGACGAAGGCCGCGATGCGCCCGGTGCTCAACGCGGGCACCGCCGGCGCGGCCGCCCCGGTGGTGAGCACCGGCGAGGACATCGCATCGACAGCACTGGCCTTCGCCGCAATCCTGGCGCCGATCCTGATCCTCGTGGCCCTGGTCGTCTTCGTGTGGCTGGTCGTGAGGTGGCTGCGCCGTCGGCGACGCGAACCGGTGACGACCTGAGGTCTGCCCGGCCCCATCCGCGAGCAGTCCGGGGATCTGCGAGCCCGCGGCACCCGCAACGCTCCCGGATTTCCGAAGTGCTCCCGGATTCTGCGTGACGACCTAGGACGCCTCGACCACCAGCACCGGATTGCCCGGTTGCCATGCGTCGTCGCTGGTCAGCGTCACATTCGCGCTGGAACCCGGCGCCACCTCACCCGTGCTGCCCGTGGCGACCGCGACCGCCTTACCGTCGACGTAGTAGTAGACCGTCAGTTCGGTGCTCGCGGCCTTCGACCCGGAGTTCTGCACCGTGCCGTTGATCACGAGGTTGCCGTTGTCCTGCGAGATCGCGTACTGCGACAGCAGCCAGTCGCCGGAGCGGAGTTGATCCGAGCCGGGGAAGGCCGGCGCCTCCTGCGGCTGCGGGGTCTGCGCGGGCTCGCTGGCAGTGGCGTCGGGCCCGGTGGGTGTGGTCGAGTCACCGTCGAGTGCGCTGAAGCCGAGGAAACCGACGACGAGCGCCATCAGGCCCGCGGCCACGATCGCGGCCGGTTTGCGCCAACCGCCGACTGCTGCATCCTGCCGCACCGGGGCAACCGGGCGGATCGGCTGGGTGGTGTGCGCGGGAGGCATTCGCAGATCCACGGTCCGGTCGTCGCCACTGCCCACCGCGCGCGCGATGTCGAGCACCTCGCGCGCGCTGGGACGCTGCGTGGGGTCCTTGGCCAGCATCCGCTTGAGCAGCGCCGTGCGGGTCGGGTCGATGCCGGCGAGATCGGGCTCACCGCGCTGGATGTTCATGAGCACCGCGACCGTGGCGCCCTGCCCGAACGGCGGCCGGGCGGTGGCGGCGAAGACCAGCAGCGACCCGAGGGAGAACACATCGCTGGCAGCGGAGAGGTCGTCGAGGTTGGCCTGCTCGGGCGACAGCCACGCGGGGCTGCCGGTCACGATGCCGGTGGCGGTCAGGGACGTCGCATCCTCGGGATGGGCGATGCCGAAGTCGATGAGCACCGGGCCGCGATCGGCCATGATGACGTTGGCCGGCTTGATGTCGCGATGGGCGATCCCATGGATCTCCAGAACCGCCAGTGCCTGTGCCAGCCCGCGAGCGAGCTCCCACCAGCGCTGCGAGGTCAACGGACCCCAGATCGACACCGCGTCCCGGAGGTTGGGTCCCGGAATGTACTCGGTGGCCAGCCACGCGGGGGTGCCGGCGATGTCGGCGTCGAGGAACCGGCTGATGTGGGTGTCCTGCACCGAGCGCAGGACCTGGGCCTCACGCTCGAACCGCGCCGCGACCTGCGGGTCGTCCAGCAGACCCGGGCGGACGACTTTGACCGCGGCGACCTCATCACCGCAGACGGCCTTGTAGACCACGCCCATGCCACCGGAACCGATGCGGGCCTGGACGTCCCACGCGCCGAGCCGGCGGGGATCGACGTCGGTGAGTTGCGCTGCGGGCGAGCCGTTCAGCATGGCAACTCCTTGGGTGAGGGGACACCTCCAGTGTAGATCGGCCTATGACAACGGCCCCGGGATCGAACCGCGTGAGAATCGTCACCCCTGGCAGGAAGGGCACCAGTACGTGACGCGGTCGCGCGGGGCGCGCCCCACCCGGCCCGAGCGGATCGGCGCGCCGCACACGCGGCAGGGCTGTCCGGTGCGCTCGAACACCATCATTGCCGGCCGCGCCCCCCGCACAGCGGTGAGCATCTTGGTGCGCGTGCTCTCAATGGCTCCCGACGCGTCGGCAGATCCCAGGGGGGTGAAGGGCGACAGTCCCAGACCGAAGGCGGTCTCCGCCGCCCAGATCGTGCCCATCCCCGCGATCACGCGTTGATCCAGCAGCATCTCGACCAGAGGCCGGTCCGTGGGCAACGGCAGGCCGGGATCGAAGTCCTCGCCGAGGATGTCGGGGCCCAGATGCCCGACCCATCGGGACTCCTCGGTGGTGCGAGCGACCTCGACCATGGCCAGCCGCACTCCGATCGCGGCCGAATCGCCGGTGCGCAGGACCACGCGGATCTGGTGCCCGGGCCCGGTTCGCAGGTGCGGCGGACCTGTGACCCAACGGCCCTCCATGCGCCGGTGACTGTGCAGGGTGAGCCCGGCATCGGTGCGGGTGAGCAGGTGCTTGCCGACTGCCCGCGTTCCGAGCACCGTCTGGCCGGTCAGGTCCACTGTGGCGAACCGGGGCACGCGGATATCACACGCCTCGAGCACTCTGTCGGCCAGCGCGGCGTCGAGCGAACGCGCGGTGCGGCGTACGGCGTCCCCTTCCGGCATGACCCCATCGTGCGGGACGCACATGCCTGCGGGCAACGCAACCCGGTCCATCGATGGTTGCCGAGACGGTGGACAGCCCGTTCACCCCAGGTCGAGCCGACCGTCTCCGTACCGGCTGATCACCTGCGCGACCACCACCTCGTAGCCGGCGTACCAGCGCTGGTACTGGCCTTTGGCCTGCAGGTGGGCCGCCGACCGGGAGAAGTCCTTGAGATTGTCCAGATGCTCCCAGCTGTAGACGGCGTTGAGCACACGCCCGTCGGCCGAGTGCCACGTCCGCGACCCTTGGTACCCCGGGGTGGCGTGTGCGATGGCGTCGATCTCGGCGTCGAGCCGATGGAACTCCTCGTCGTAGTCCCCGGGGCGGAAGATGAATGAGATCTCGTACACGGTGTATCAGACTACTCTATGCAGTGCATTATGATGCACTCATGGATGAAGAGGCCGCCGCGCTCGGTTCGCTGATCGGTGAGCGGGTCCGCGGGGAACGAAAGCGCCGCTCCTGGACGCTGGACCAACTAGCCCAGCGTTCCGGGGTGAGCCGGCGAATGCTCGTCACGATCGAGCAGGGCGCCACCAACCCCAGCATCGCGACTCTGCTTCGACTCAGCGATGCACTCGGCGTCGGCCTTCCGGCGCTGGTCGCACCGGGACCGCAGTCAGCGGTGACGATCACGCGCAAGGCCGACCGGGCGGCGCTGTGGAGCAGCGAGGCCGGTGGGGCAGCCTACCTCGCCGCCGGGACCGAGCCCCCCGATGTCGTCGAGCTGTGGGACTGGCACCTCGGTCCCGGCGACGACCACAGCAGCGAGGCCCACAGCGCCGGAACGGTCGAAATGCTGACCGTCCTCAAGGGGAGCGTGCGTTTGAGTGTCGGCGAGCAGTCCTGGATCCTGCGAGCCGGCGACGCCGCCTCGTTCCCCGGCGACGCCCCGCACGGCTACGCCAACCCCGGCAATGGGCCTGCCCGCTTCATCCTGACCGTCTACGAACCCCACGTTGGAGCCCGATCATGAACGCACTCACCGAGTCCGGCCGCACCGCCCTGGATTCCGCACACATCGACCCAGCGGTCCGCGAGCTGCGGCCCGACTACCGGGTCCTTCTACTCGTGGCCGAGAACCTGCAGTCGGGGTTCGACGTCGACGATCTGGTGGTTCGGGCCGAGGAGCACGCACGGTCGATGCTGGCCGCCTCACCGGTGGAGGAACTGCCGCACATCGCGGCCTGGCGGGAGGCCTTCCGCAGTTTCGGGGCCAAGCCCCAGCGCACCCGCAACAGCCTGGAGGCGCTCACCCGCCGCGCGCCGGACGGGCTACCTCGCATCAACGCGCTGACCGACGCCTACAACGCCATCTCCGTGCTGCACCAGGTCCCGATCGGGGGCGAGAACCTCGACGCCTACGTGGGCGCGGCGCACCTCGTCCGGGCCGCGGGCGACGAACCCTTCGAGACCATGGCAGCCGGCGAGACCGTGATCGAGCACCCCAAGCCCGGGGAGGTCGTGTGGCGAGACAGCGCCGGGATCACCTGTCGCATCTGGAACTGGCGGCAGTGCACGCGCACGCAGTTGCGCCCCGACACGCGCACTGCGCTGTTCATCCTCGATGCCCTCGCGCCCATGTCCGACGATGCGTTGAAGGCCGCCGGCGAACACCTTCTGGAGGTCCTTCGGCAGGGGTCTGCGGAGACTGCGACCGGAATGCGGCTGCTGCAATGACACAACGGGTGCCCGCATGGACCCTGGCGGTGGCCGCGATGCTCAGCGTCCAGATCGGGGCGGCACTGTCGGTGGGTCTGTTCGACCAGGTCGGGGCGGGCGGCACCGCCTGGCTGCGGCTGACCGCCGGGGCGGTGATCTTCCTGCTCATCAGCCGCCCGCAGCTACGAGGTCTGCGATGGCCGGACCTGCGCGCCGCGCTGGCCCTCGGCGTGGCCACAGGCCTGATCACCACCAGCTTCCTGGCCGCGATCGAGCGGATCCCCCTCGGCACCGCAGTGGCGATCGAGTTCCTCGGTCCACTGGGCGTCGCCGTCCTGCGCAGCCGCAGCCGGGCCCTGCTCGTGTGGCCTGCGCTGGCGCTGTCGGGGGTCCTGTTGCTGACCCAGCCCTGGCGCGGCTCCGTGGACCCGGTGGGCATCGCACTGGCGGCCGTCGCCGCCGTCGGGTGGGGCACCTACATCGTCCTCACGCAGCACATCGGCGACCGCTTCGCCGGGCTGCAGGGCCTGTCGATCACGATTCCCGTGGCCGCGGTGACGGCATCGGTCATCGGGGTCCCGCAGGCTCTTGGCAACATCACGTGGCAGGTGGTCGCCGCCGCCTTCGGTCTCGCGCTGCTGCTGCCGGTGATCCCCTTCTCCTTGGAGATGCTGGCACTGCGGCGCCTGACCACAGCGGCGTTCGGGACCCTGATGTCGCTCGAGCCCGCGTTCGGCCTGCTGATGGGTTTGCTGCTGCTCTCACAGATCCCGGACGCGGGCCAGGTCGTCGGCGTGGCGCTTGTGGTCGCCGCCGGGATCGGGGCGGAACGCTCGGGCCACCGCGAGGTGGATCCGATGGTGCCGCTGGTCGAGTGAGTTGTCGCTGCGCCACCCAAAGGCGCCGCACCCAGCCTTGGGTGCCCAGAACGCAACTCACCCTCTGTGCGCTAGAGGGGATGGACCGCCCGTCGAACATCCGTGAACCGCTGCAGGATCGACGGCTTGGCCCCAGCCTCGACTGTGCGCGACCGCCCGGAATCCCACTGCGGCAGTTCACCGGTCAACGTCCACGCCGCCTGCCGCGCCGCGCCCGCAGCGACGTACTCACCGGGCTCGGGCACGACGACGGGCAGCCCGAACACCTCCGCGGCGATCTGCGCAACAGCTGTCGACTGCGCTCCTCCTCCTACCAGCAACACCCGCCTGCAAGCCACCCCCGCATCCTGCAGCGCCGTCAGACCGGCAGCGAGTCCGCAGATCATGCCCTCCACCGCAGCACGCGCGAAACGGGCGGGCGTGGAGTTCGCGCGTGTGACGCCGTGCAAGGAGGCGGTGGCGTCGGGCAGGTTCGGGGTGCGCTCGCCCTCGAGATACGGAAGGAAGACCAGACCGCCGGCGTCTGGCACCGATAGCGCCAGCGCGTCGAACTCGGCATAGTCGACCCCGAGCACCGCACCCATGGCGTCCAGCACCCGCGAGGCATTCAGGGTGCACACCAGCGGCAGATACCCCCCGAGGGCGTCAGCGAACCCGGCGATGATGCCGGTCGCGTCTGCGGTCGGCACCTCACTGGAGGCGAAGACGGTGCCCGAGGTACCGATCGACACCACCACGTCTCCAGGACCGGCACCCACACCGAGACCGGCGGCCATGTTGTCACCGGTGCCGGGGCCGAGCACCACGCCGCCCGCATCGCCCGGCGACTGCGAGGGCCCGAGCACCCGCGGCAGGCGCACGGGATGGCCCATGATGTCCTCCACCAGATCCGGCAGGTACTCGTTGCTGGTGGGTGAGAAGTAGCCGGTTCCGCTGGCATCGCCCCGGTCCGTAGTGGGCTCGCCCTCCCCGCGCAGACGCCAGGTCAGGTAGTCGTGGGGCAGCATCACCTGGTCGACGCGCGCCGCGAGTTCGGGATGCTCGCGGGCCAGCCACGCCAACTTGGTCACCGTGAAAGACGCCACGGGCAGGGAGCCGGTGTGCTCGGCCCACCACTGCTCGCCCCGTTCGCGCACCAGGGCTTCGGCATCGGCGGCCGAGCGGGTGTCGTTCCACAGGAGGGCGTCGAAGACAGGCTCTCCAGCGGCATCGAGCGCCACCATGCCATGCTGCTGGGCACCGACCGCCAGCGCCGCCACCCCGTCGAGCCCACCGGCGTCGGCGAGCGCCGACTGCAGCGCGTCCCACCACACCCTTGGGTCGACCTGGGTCCGGTCGGGATGGGACGCCCGGCCCGCGCGGACCTCCTCGCCGGTGTCCGCGTCGCGGATCGTGACCTTGACCGACTGGGTCGACGAGTCGACCCCGGCGACCAACCTCACCCGCGGAATCCCATGAGGTGCTCGATGGCCAACTGGTTGAGGTTCACGAAGGGGTACCCGCGCACGAGAGCCTCGACGTCCACGTCGGTGATCTCCGGGAGGTCGGCTACGGTCTCACCCGGGTTCAGGGTGGGCTCACGCAGCGTGTCGACGCCGGCAGCGGCCATGCCCGCTTGGACCTCCGGGTCGGCCCGGAACTGCGCGGCCCGCTGCTTGAGCATGAGGTAGGTCGACATGTTCGCCGCAGCGCTGCGCCACACTCCCTCGCTGTCCTCGGTGCGCGCCGGCTTGTAGTCGAAGTGGCGCATCCCGCTGTAGCCGCTGGTCTCGAGCAGGTCGACGAGGAAGAACGCGTTGAGCAGATCGCCGTGGCCGAACACGAGGTCCTGGTCGTACTTGGGTCCGCGTTGACCGTTGAGGTCGATGTGGAACAACTTCCCCGCCCACAACGCCTGCGCGACGCCGTGCACCATGTTGAGCCCGGCCATCTGCTCGTGGCCGACCTCGGGGTTGAGCCCGACCATGTCGGCGTGCTGCAACCGGTCGATGAGCCCGAGGGCGTGCCCGATCGTCGGCAGCAGGATGTCACCGCGCGGCTCGTTCGGCTTGGGCTCGATCGCCAGCCGGATGTCGTAACCCTGCGACACGATGTAGTCGCACAGGCTGTCCAGGCCCTCGGCGTACCGGTCGAGTGCGGCCTGCACGTCCTTGGCGGCGTCGGACTCGGAGCCCTCGCGGCCGCCCCATAGGACGTATGTAGTGGCCCCGAAGCGTGCCGCGAGGTCGAGGTTGCGGCGCACCTTGGCCAGGGCGTACCTGCGCACATCGCGCGAGTTCGAGGTGAAGGCGCCGTCTTTGAAGACCGGGTGGGTGAACAGGTTCGTGGTGATCATGGGGATCTTCAGCCCCGCCGCGTCCACGGCCTTCTCGAAGCGGCTGATCGCAGCCTCCCGCTCATCGCCGGTGAGCAGCGGCGACAGCAGGTCGTCGTCGTGCAGGGTGACACCGTAGGCGCCGAGTTCGCCGAGCTTCTCGGCGGCGAGCACCGGGTCCATGGGTTCACGCGTCGGATCGCCGAACGGGTCGCGGGCCTGCCATCCGATGGTCCACAGCCCGAAGGTGAACTTGTCCTCAGGCGTCGGTGTGAGGTCGACCGTGGCATAACTCATGACATGCAACCTTTCAGGCGAGCCTGACCGTGCCGCCGGTGGCGGCGGCCTCTCCGATGGCGTCGAGCACCCGCATCGTGGCCAGGGCCGATGCGGGGGGTACGGGGTTGGGCGTGCCGGCGTCAAGACACCCGAGCACGGCTGCGTAGAAGTCGGGCCACCGGCCGTCGAGGTACGCGACGTCCGTGCGCCCGGATCCGGTAACGACCTGTGCGGCGATCCCGGGCTCGGCTCCCCAGCCGACCCCGTGCGCGGCGGGGCGCTCACCGGCCCGTAGACGGTCCTCCTGACCGTCGGCGGTCTGAAGCAGGGCAGCACCCAGCGTGCCGCTGAGCCGGTAGCGCGGGGCGGGGATCGCGGTCAGCAACGACGCGCTGACCACGGTGGTCGTCCCGCTGTCGTGCGCGAGCACCGCGAGGACGTCGTCATCGGGGCTGGCGACCTCGCGCAGCGACTGCACCCGCGCGCTGACCTCGTTCACCGGACCGAACAGTTGCAGAGCCTGGTCGACGAGGTGCGGTCCGAGGTCGTAGCGAAGACCACCGAGGTCCCCAGGCGCAGCGGACTCCCGCCAGCCACCCTTTCCCTGCGGTCGCCAGCGCTCCATCGACGTCTCGAAGCGATGCACCGTTCCCAGGGTGCCCCCGTCCAGAACGGTCCGCAAGGTCCGGTAGTCGCTGTCCCACCGGCGGTTGTGGAACACGATGAGGTGTCTGCCCACCCGTTCGGCCGCAGCCATCAGGTCCTCGAACTGCGTGGCATCGGCCGCCGGCGGCTTGTCCAGCACAACGTGCCTGCCCGCGTCCAGTGCCGCCGCGGCGTGCCCGGCGTGCAGGCCGCTCGGGCTCGCGACAACCACCAGGTCCACGTCCGCAGCGAGCAGTTCGGCCACTCCCGGCACCACCGCGACCCCCGGACTGTCCGCCGCCGCTTCTCGCGCGCGCTCACCCGAGCGCGTCACGACGTGCGTCAGCTCGAGTCCGGGGGTGCAGGTGATGAACGGAGCGTGGAACAGCCGTCCGGCAAGGCCGTAACCGATAATCCCTACGCGTACCGACACCTGCGTGGCTACACCCTCCCGGTGGCCATCGCACGCCGGCGCGACAGGGCGTCGACGCTGGCTGCGACCAGCAGGACCAGACCGGTGACGATGAAGGAGATCCCGGATTGCTGCGTGATCAGCGGCAGACCGTTGGCGATCACACCGACGACCAGTCCGCCGATCACCGCATCGATGATCCGTCCCCGGCCACCGAACAGCGAGGTCCCGCCGATGACCGCGGCGCCGACGGCGTACAGCAGCGTCGTGGAACCACCGGTCGACGGTGAGATCGAGTTGTCACGGGAGGCGAACAGAATGCCCGCCACCGCCGCCAGCGAGGAACAGGCGATGAAGCAGGCGATCTTGATGCGCGAGACGTTGATACCGGCACGGCGCGAGGCCTCCGCGTTGCCACCGACGGCGTACACGTGACGGCCGAAACCGGTCCGGCTGAGCAGGTAGGTCAGCCCCACCACGAGGACCAGGATCAACGGGACGACGTACGGTACCCCGACGATCGATGTGACGTTCGGGTTGCGGCTGCGCTCCTGGTTGAGGATGTAGACGACGAACCCGAGGATCACGGCGAGCGCGATGAGCTTGGCCAGGAACACTGACATGTTCTCGACCGGCAGGCCGGAGGCCTTGCGGCTGCGCATCTTGTTCAGCGAGAGCAGCGCCCAGCCGCCCACGACGATCGCGAACAGGATCCAGCCGGCCAGCGGGGACATGTTCGCGTTCATGATGTCGAGGACCACTTGGTCGTCGATGCCGATCGTGCCGCCCTCACCGATGATCAGCAGCATCAGGCCCTGCAGGGCCAGGAACATCGCAAGCGTGACCACGAAGCTGGGGATTCCCAGTTTGGCCACGAGTACACCGATCAGCACGCCGATGACGACGCCGGTGAGGATCGTGGCCGCCAGTGCCAGGATCAGGGGCCAGCCGCGCTGGGTGAGCGTGACACCGAGGACGGCCGCGCAGGTTCCAGCCGCGAATCCCGCGGACAGGTCGATCTCGCCGAGTAGAAGGACGAAGATCAGGCCCATCGCCAGGACGATGATCATCGCCGACTGGTTGATGAGGTTGGCGAAGTTAAACGCCGACAGGAACGTGTCGCCCTGCAACGCCGTGAAGACGATGATCAGCGCGATCAGACCGGCGACGGCCGGCAGCGATCCGAGATCGCCACCGCGCACGCGCTCCCAGTAGTTGCGCAGGGATTCGCCGATACCGGGACTCTCCTGCGTGGTCTCGGCCTCCGGAACGAGGGTGCTCGACATGGGTCAGGCTCCAGTGCTGGGGTCGATGGCGTCACTGTTTGCGGTGACCTCGGGACGCAACCCGATGTCCCCGGTGCGGCCGGTGGTGATCAGCTCGACCACCTGCGAGTTCGACATGCTCGAGGCCGGGACCTGAGCGGCGAGGCGCCCGAGGTACAGGCATGCGATGTTGTCCGCGACGCGCATCACGTCGTTGATGTTGTGGGAGATCAGGACCACACCGAGCCCGTTCTCCGCGAGGCGCTCGACCAGGCTGAGCACCTGTTCGGTCTGCGCCACACCGAGTGCCGCCGTGGGTTCGTCGAGGATGACGAGCTTGGAGTTCCACAGCACCGCCCGGGCGATCGCCACCGTCTGCCGCTGCCCACCGGACAGCGAGGCGACGGTGCGGCGCACCGAGTTCAGAGTCCGGACCGACAGTCCCGCGAGGGTCTCGGAGGCGCGCTTCTCCATCGTGGCCTCGTCGAGGCCCACGCCGCGCTTCTCCTCGCGGCCGAGGAACATGTTCGCGACCACGTCGAGGTTGTCGCACAGTGCGAGGTCCTGGTAGACGACCTCGATGCCCAGTGCGTTGGCGTGCTTGGGGTCGCTGATGTGGACCTCTTGGCCTTCGAAGAGGTACTGGCCCTCGTCGAAGGGGTAGATGCCCGCCACACCCTTGATCAGTGTGCTCTTGCCCGCGCCGTTGTCCCCCACGAGCGCAGTGACCTGACCCGGGTAGACGTCGAGGTCCACACCCTTGAGGACGTGGACCGCTCCGAAACTCTTCTGAACCCCGCGCAGCGACAGCACGGGCTCCGGCGCCCGCCCCGGTGTGGGGCGGGCGCCGGATTCGGCGCTGACCGACATTTAGCTGACGCCAGCCTCGGTGCAGGCCTGCTTCAACTTCTCGGTGGTGCACAGGGCATCCGCGGTGGTGAAGCCATCAGCGACGACGTCCTTGACGTTGTCCTTGTAGATGGCCACCGGCTCGAGCAGGACCGAGGGCACCTCACGGCCGCTCTCCGGGTCCAGCGTCGTCTGGCCGGTCTCGGGCTCCTCACCCTTCGACAATGCGATCGCGAGTTCCGCGGCCGCGTCGGCCTCCTGCTTCACGGCCTTGTAGACCGTCATGCACTGGGTGCCCAGCAGCACGCGCTGCAGGCCCTCGTCCGTGGCGTCCTGACCGGTCAGATGTCCGAATAGTACCGGTGGCTACGCCTTGAGCATCCCCACTGTGCGGAGGGCGACCAGGCCCCAAACCCCCATCAGGCCCACGGTGGCCGCCGCCCCGATCGCCTTCAGAGCCGGTGTGTCCGTGACCACGGCCGTGGTGGCCAGGCTCAGGACCATTGCCGCCACCGGGAATACGAACCCCCACCAGCCGGGATGGCGCGGCGGACCGCCGGCTTTGCGCAGACGACGCAGTTCCATCCATGCGAAACCGGTCCACCACAGGCCGAACCCCAGCCCCATCGCCGAGACCACGACGCCGGCAGTCACGCCGTACCCCGGCAGACCCGCCTGCGTGGCCGCCCTCAGGAGCTGGAGCAGGGCCAGTCCCATCACACCCGCCGGGGCCAGCGGGATCCACAGCGAGGGGGCCATCGGCGCCGGCAGCGGGTCACGCAGGGCCAGTCGCGCCACGAGCAGCGTGAGCATCGCCACGAACAGGATCAGCCCGATCCCGTAGAACGCGAACCCGACCAGTACGAGGACCAGCGCCGCCCTGCCCGCGTGTGGGATCAGCGGCGCCAGCGCGAGGGGGACGATCAGGTTCATGACCGGCGGGATCAGCCAGCCGCCGTTGACCCCTTCGAGTCCCTTGGGCTCCCGCAGCATCGCTGCCGACCACGCAGCACCGAGCACCACCGCCACCACGGTTCCGACGATGAGCAGGAAGAGGTCGACCCACAGCCCGATCGGTTGCCACCCCACCCGACCCCAGGCGGTGGCGAGGATCAGCAGACCTGCCGGCAACGTCGCGAGCATCGCTCCGTGGGCGGGGTCGGACAGTTCATGAGCGAGGTCGGCACGCGTCTTCAGGCGCCCCGCGTAGCGCGGCAAGAGGCCCACCGCCAGCACCGACCCCAGGACGAGGAAGCCCCGCGCGATCCAGAGCAACCAGTCGGCCTCCCAGGTGACCGCCTGCACCGATAGCGCCAGCGCGACCGCACCGGTTCCCATGACTGCTCCGTACCAGGCCGGATGCCCCTTCATCGTGCCGCCTCCCTAACCCCCCGGGGGTATACTACCAACCGGGCCGACCCGACGTACGGAGGAACCACATGGCACGAACCGTCATCATGGGCGCGGGCATCGCGGGACACACCGCGGCGCTGCACCTGCGACGAATGCTCCCGAAGGAGCACGAGGTCGTTGTGGTCGCCCCGAACTCGAAATGGAACTGGATCCCCTCGAACATCTGGGTGGGTGTGGGGCAGATGGACACCAAGCAGGTGACCTTCCCGCTGGCACCCATCTACAAGCGCAAGGGCATCGAGTTCCATCAGGCGCTGGCCACCGAGTGGCACGGCGACGGCAGCGCGGAACTGCCCCGGCCCCACATCACGGTGAAGTACACCTCCCCGCAGCGGCAGGGCGAGACCGCACATCTGGAGTACGACTACCTCATCAACGCCACTGGGCCGAAGCTCAACTTCGCAGCCACCCCGGGTCTGGGACCCGACGGCAACTCCTGGTCGGTGTGCACCGCCGGCCACGCCGAGCAGACCGCGAAGGCCCTGGCCGAGTCGATCGGGAAACTCAAGCAGGGGCAGCCGCAGACCTTCCTGATCGGGATGGGCCACGGCACCTGCACATGCCAGGGTGCGGCCTTCGAGTACACCTTCAACGTCGAGGACCAGCTGGTGAAGGAGGGGGTCCGCGACAGGGCCGAGGTCATCTACATCACCAATGAGAGCAGCCTCGGCGACTTCGGCATGGACGGGATGAATTTCGGCTCGAAGGACGGTGTCGTCCCGAGTCAGATGTTCACCGAGTCGTTGTTCGCCGAGCGCGGCGTCAAGGCGATCCTCGCCGCCCACGTGGAACGCGTGGAGCCCGGCGCGGTCCATTACGAACTGCTGGACGGGACGAAGGGTGAGCAGCGCTTCGACTTCGCGATGCTGCTGCCTCCCTTCCGGGGTGTGGACCTCACGGCCTACGACGCCGCCGGTGAGGACATCACCGATCAGGTCTTCGCCCCCAGTGGCTTCATGAAGGTGGACGCCGACTACTCGCCCAAGCCGTACGAGCAGTGGGAGGCCAGTGACTGGCCCAAGACCTACCAATCGGTGAAGTACGACAACGTCTGGGCCGCCGGGATCGCGTTCGCGCCCCCGCACCAGATGTCACGGCCGCAGCAGAGCCCCAACGGAACCATGATCGCCCCGGCCCCACCGCGCACCGGGATGCCGTCGGGCGTGATCGGCCGAGCGGTGGCCCAGACCATCGCCGAGCGGATCAAACACGGCAGCGCCGGAAGGGTCCACACGGCGTCGATGGCCGAGATGGGGGCGGCATGTATCGCGTCGGCAGGCACCGGCTGGCGCGACGGCAAGGCCGCAGCGATGACGGTGTTCCCGATAATCCCCGACAAGCGCAAGTACGGGGAGTCCGGCCGCGACACCCAAGAGACCTACGGCGAGATCGGGCTCTCTGCGCACTGGATGAAGGTGATGCTGCACCACCTGTTCATCTATAAGGCCAAGGCCCGCCCCTTCTGGTACCTGATCCCGGAGTGACCATATGAACGACAACGTGACGACCTTCCCCGATGCGCCGCAGCCGGACGCCAAGCAGATCAAGGCACGCACCAGCGTGCTCAAGCAGGGCTGGCGGTTCGCGGTCCTCAACCTCAAGATGATCACGATGGTGAACAAGGGGCATCACTGACCGACGCGAGTGTTGCGCGGTTGTGAGTGCCCAAGCGCGAGTGTTGCACCGTTGTCGATTCGGGGCACGCAAGACAGCAACCGCGCAGCACTCGTGACCGCCCGACGACAACCGCGCAACACTCGTGCGCGTCAGTCCAGGAAATCCTCGACAGGTGGCACGGGGTACGCGGTCGTTCCGGGCACCCAGCCGGCGTCCAGCTTCTGCTCGCCGACTCCGCCCGGCGCCCAGATGTGGCAGGTGCCGCTGAGGAACGGCAGGACCGTGCGCAGCCTGTCCTCGTCGCCCTCGCGACTCGGGTTCTGCCGGACACGTGCCGAAAACGCCGCCTGGACAAGGACCGGGGCCATCGCCCGCGCAAGCTCTCGCAGGTGGGTACATCCGGCCGGACCACCGAGCCGTTCCCGCATGGCTCGCGTCCACCCCCGGCCCACCTGCACGCCGACGAGTTGCTGGTAGGCCTGCGCGATCTGCGGGCATTCGGTGTGCGGATAGGTGTGGAACAGCGCCTCCACGCTCAGCACGGTGAAGTCCACCAACGACACCGTCGCGACGAGTTCGAGGTCGTGCACGACCGGCAGATCCTGGGGCCGCTGCGCCCACGGTCGCTCGTCCTTGAGCCGACCGACCACCTCGACGGAATCCGGGCCGTCATCCGCGACGTCGAAAGTGATCGTCCGCCGGTGGTGGGGTGTGTTCACCCTCGGCAGCCTAGTTAACCCAGTGTTCCCCGCATGTTGGTGGATTCCGGCGGCAGACAGGCGCAGCGTGGACATGGAGGAACTGATATGTCCGTAGGAAGCCTTGTGAACCACGAAGTGATCGCCGACCACGCCCTGCTGCTGTCGGAGGCCGCCGACGTCCTGCTCGACATGGCGCTGTCGCCGTCGAACCGGGTGCAGGATCTCGAGGACATCGAGTCCATCCAGGCGGAGGCGGCATCCTTCCCGGCGGAACCCGGGCTCGCCGGGCTCATCGACGCGATGTTCGCCGACGTCGTCGCTCTCGGACAGGGCCTGGCCGCGCAGACCGATCCCCTCCCCCCGTCGATGGTCTCTGAGTGCCGCGCCGTCATGCAGATCGCCAACACTCTGTCTGCGGCGTTGGAGAACGGTGGGGACGCTCGCCACACCATGTCGATCAACCGCTGCGCGATCGCTCTGCAGCCGGATGTCCACCCGGGGGTCGACCTCGAGGCCGCCGCTCGCAGCGGTGCCACGGCCATCCACGCGATGCGTGGTCGCTGGGCCGTCACAGAATGATCCGCAACAGCGCCCCGGGCGTAGCCTGCACAGTGTGACCGAACCCGACCAGGCCAAGGCCGCCCTGGCCGCCTCCCACCGCACGCAGGCGCTGCCCAACGGTTCAGGGGTCGTCCGGCTGGTCGCACACCGCGGCGCCGGCCACGGGCACAACGACCCGACCGGCCCTCCCGAGAACACCCTGGCGGCCATCGAATACGGATTTGCGCAGGGCGCCGACGCTGTCGAGGTCGACGTGTGGCGGACCTCTGACGGCACCGTGGTCCTGCACCACGACTCGACCACTGACCGGACCACCGACCGCCCCGGATGGGGCATCACGACGACGACCTACCGGGAACTGCTCGAGATCAGCGCCGGGAGATGGAAAGGCGAATCCTGGGCGGAGAGCGGGATTCCGACCCTGGTCGACTGCACCAGGGTGGTGCCGCGGGGACGAGCCCTGGTCGTCGAAGTCGAGGAGGGACCGCAGGTGGTCCCGGACATCCTCGCGGCCACCGAGGCTCTGGGCCCCGACCAGCTCATGTACATCTCGAAGAACCTCGACACCGCCGGTGCGCTGAAGGCCGCCGCGCCTGCGTACCGGGTCCTGTGGATCGTGGACACCACACCGCGGTGGCAGGTCGGCAGTTGGGCCCAAGGGCACCGCAGGGGGCCGGACAGCCTTCGCCGCGGCTTCGAGGAGCCGGCCGATGTCCGGTGGCTGGTGGCGCAGGCGGTCGAGCGGGGCCTCGACGGTCTGGACACGATGTTCGTGTACCCGCCGGACCTGCCCGAGGCGGTCGCCACCGCCGGGCTCACCTGGATGGTCTGGACCGCCAACGACCCGCGGGCGATCCAGACATGCCTGGACGACGGGGCCTGGGGGATCACCACCGACAACACAGCCCAGGTACGCACCTGGTTGGAGGCGTCGGGGCGCTCGACGGCACACGGCGCCGGGCAGCGTTTCTAGGGGCGTTACGTTCGTTGTGTGCGCATCTTCATCTGGCACGGATACCTGCTGAGCGGCACGGGCTCCAACGAGTACACCAGCGCTCTGGCCCGCACACTGGCACAACAGGGCCACGACGTCACCGTCTTCTGCCAGGACCCCGACGGCGAGATCGCCGGGTGCGAGGTCATCCGCCCCGAGCTCCCGGGGCGCCTACCGGTCTTCGTGCTCGACACCTACGCCGACGCCGAACCCGCCCACGTCGGGGACTTCAGCCACACCGAACTCGACGAATATGTGGCAGCCAACGCCGACGCGATCCGGGCGGCGGGCCAGGCGGATCTGTTGATCGCCAACCACCTGATTCTCGGTGGACCCGTGGCGGCTGCCTCGGGTCTGCCCTTCATCGTGAAAGCGCATGGCAGTGAACTCGAGTACGCCATGCGGGGCAACCCACGGTTGTGCGCCTGGGCCAGCCGTACTGTCCGCCACAGTCTGCGCATCGTGGCCGGCTCCGAGCACGTCAAGCGGGTCATCGAGGAACTGCTCGACGTGGATCCGGCGCGGATCGCCGTCATCCCTCCCGGCGTCGACACCGAGCAGATGTGCCCCCGCCCTGCAGAGGAGGCACTCGCGGGGCTCCTTGCAGAGTGCGCGGCGGATGTGACCGGCGATGAACGCATGCCCGACCCCGGGAACGCCGAAAGGATCCGGGCCTTCTTCGCCGAAGCGGGGCACCCGCGGGTGGTGTACGTCGGCAAGATCAGCGAGGAGAAGGGGGTCCCGCTGCTGGTCGATTCCTTGGCGTACCCCGGCATCGTCGTGGGCTTCGGCCCGGCGCGGGCAGCGTTGGAGGTCCGCTCGGAGGCGCTGTTCACCGGCCCGTTGCAGCACCGGCATCTGCGTTACCTGTGGCCGCTCATGGATGTGAGCGTGGTGCCCTCCGTGTTCCCCGAGGCCTTCGGGATGGTCGCCGCGGAAGCCGCCGCCTGCGGGTGTCCGCCGCTGGTCGCCGACCACAGCGGCCTGGCCGAGATCGCGGCAGGTGTGCGGTCGTACTACCCGCCACGGCTCGCGCACTTGGCGTCCTTTCCGCGAGGGGACGCCGCAGCCCTGGCCGAGCGTCTGCGGGAGTACGCAGGGCTCAGCGATCAGGACCGGCGGGTCCTTTCTGCCGGGGCGCGGGTGGCAGCCGAAGAGCTGTGGAGTTGGGACAGCGTTGCCGAGCGACTGCTCGCATTGGCTACCCCGCCCGCGGGCTCAGCCTGATCACCGGGATGGGGCGGTCGGTCTTCTCGGCGTACTTGGCGAAGCGTGGCTGGGCCGCGCAGATCTGGTCCCAGGCCTGCGCACGTTCGTCGCCGTGAAGCTGGTCCGCAGTGACCGCCGACTCCACTCCGTCGACCACGATCCGCACCTCATCGGGGTGCGCTGCGATGTTGTAGTACCAGGCGGGGTTCTTGGCCGCGCCGTTCGCCGAGGCCACCACAAACCACGATCCGTCGGGTCCGGGGAAGCGTGCCACCGGCGTCTCGCGGACCTGGCCCGACTTCGCCCCGATAGTGATGAGCAGCACCGGATCGAGGCCCATGACCTTCCCGCCGCCGCCGCGGATCTTCTTCGCCGTGCGCCGGTTGAACCAGGCCATGAATCGGCCACCCGGTTGACGTCCACCCCGGGTGCCGCTGCTCGCCTCGAATCCGCTCATTCCTGCAGGTTATGCCCCGTCACTCACAGCGTCGCCGCGGTGCGGGCGGTGTCGCGCAGAGTCCCCGCTTGTGCACCTGAGGTGAGCAGAGTGGCCCGGGCCACCACCCGGTAATCACCCTTCGGCAGGCGGGGGAGCTTCCACCGCAGGGTCTTCCCACGCCTCGGCGTGCTGTAGGCGACAGCCTTGCGGGCCACCACCCGCTGGCCTTTCAGTACCCGCACCACGAGGCCGGCCGACGAGGGCACCACTGGGCGCTTCACGCGGAAGGACACCTTCACGCGTTTGCCGCTGACCTGGGGTGTGGCGACCGTGAGGCGCGTACGGCTTCGGGACCGGTCCTTGAGTGTCCTCACCGACCGCTTGCCCTTATCGATCACGACGAGCCGGACGGAATTCAGCGAGCCCCACTGGGGGGTCGCGCGGACGGTGACCCCCGCCGCGATCGGCACCGGCGCCGAGGTGAACCTATCCACACCGCGACGATCAGTGTCCGTGAACTGCAGTCGCAGCGAGGTCGCCGGGCCGTCGTGCCGCAGGACCACGGTTCGCCCGCCGCTGAAGTCCACCTTCTCGGCGCCCGCGTCGAACGTACGCAGTGCCAGGCTCGCGGAACGGTGGTGACCACGCTGGTTGGAGGCCAGATCCAACTGCACTCGCCGGTCCTTCGTCCCGCGGAAGGTGACGGTTCCGGCCTCGGGGTCCGAGGTGAGCGTGTCCACCACGCCCGCGGCCGTCGGGATGTCCCGAACACCGCCCACGAAGCCCTTGGTCGCGGTGAACTGCGAGTACGTACCGTCAGCCGAACCCCGCACCCGGTGGGAGATCGCGGTGCCTGCGCCGGCGATGAGGAAACCGGCCGAGCCGGGGACGGCGGCGCTGTCCTGCACGGGGACGAATTCGGCATCATCGGGCACATCCGTGATGACGGCCGCACCCGATGGTGCCCCGAAGATGGTGATGCTCTGTACGGCGTTGAGCCCGGGCAGTGACGGGTCGTCCGGGATGAGACTCAGTGGCACCGCGAACAAGTCGCTGCCGCCCCCGCTCCACGTGCTACCGCCCATCAGGAATTCCCAGCGGCTCTTGTCGGCACTGATCCGGATGATGCCGCGGTCGATCTCGCGGTAGAAGTGGTCACCGCTGTTCTGATCCTCGGACGCCACGAACGGGACGTTGTTGTCATAGACGTACACCCAGACCGAACCGTCCGGCTGGTCCTCGATGTCGTACGCCGTCACGACATGTCCGCTGAAGCCGTTCTGCAGGGAGACGCCCGGGTACCGACCGGCCGCGAGTTCGGCGCGGATCACCGAGAGTTGATTGGGCAGGTCACGCTCACGACCCAGGTACCCCACCAGGAATTCAGCGGTCCCCTGTCCGGCATGGCGGCCGTCGAGCCAGGTGCTCAGCGCACTCGTGGGCCCGGTGCTGCTGGGCAGATCGTGGTTGATCGTCACCCCCGGTGCGAACTTGCTGTGCCTGACCTTGCCGGCAAGGAGTTCCTGGACGGTGCGATTGATGCCGAAGCAGTGACCGCCGGACGCCTTCAACGCGAGGTTCAGGACACCCCACACGAGGTAGGCGACCGGATCCGGCACGCCGGTGGGGATGGAGCAGCTTCCGAAAGGCCAGCACGGGTTGACCTCGATGAACATGTCACGAACGCCCACGAGATCGGTCAGTTCCGAATACGACAGCCAACCGTAGGAGTAGTTGCCGAAGGCGAACCCGTCCTGATTGCGCACGGTCCGCACAGTCAGGCCGTTCGTGCTCCGGTACCGCGGACCGGTCGGTGGCACGATGGTCACGGCACCACTGGTGGCGGTGCGGGGGATCCGGAACGTGAGGCTTCGACCGTCGGCCGCCACATCGGATCCCACCTCTGCCCGGTCGTTACCCACCTGCACCCGGGTTCCCGGGCAGAATCCGCTGCCCTCCACCCGGATGCGATCACCCGGTGCGCGGCGTCGTGGGGCCCACCCGGAGGTGTCCAGCAGAGTGGCCGAGTCCGCGGCGTCCGCCACCTGCAGTTGTAGGGTCCGCGACGGGTACCCCGGGCTGCTCGCAGCCACCGTGACAGTCCGCACTGAGCCCAGTGCGGTGGTCCGCTGGAGCCTCAGGGTGCGCTCCGCGATCAGATTCCCGCCCGGGGGCACCGTCACATCGGGGAGGATCTGTGCGGTCGGTCCTGACGAGGTGACGGCCAGCGTGATGGTGCCGGGGAAGTCACTGGTCCGCCGCACCCGCAGCGGAAGGTCCGTGACCGCGCACGACCCGAGCCGGAGGAAGGGACCTCCCACCACCGATATCTCGAAGTTGGTTCTCACCACCAACGACGTCGTGGACGAGCGCGGCTCCGGAGCGACCGACGCGTTGCCCTGGGGATCGGCCGTGACAGTCAGTTCGACGGGGGTCTCGAAGGGCGTCGCGTCATCGCTCGCGACCAACCGCATCGTGGTGGCGGTCCCCGAGGCCGGGTTGGGCAGAAACGAGGCCGTCACCCCGGTGGGAAGCCCGGCCACCGACATCGCCAACGGTCCACTGGATCCATTGAGACGGGTGATCCCGATCGGGACATCAATGCTCGAGCCCTGCCGCAGGCTGTTGATCTGGGCCGGCGCGGAGATGCTGACGTCGGGCAGGGAGTTGTCCGGGAACTCGAACGTCAGATCATCGAAGCCGAGCGCGGAGTTGGTCGCGCCGGGACCCGTGACCGTCAGGTAGAAGTAGGCGATGTCGGGAGCCGCGCTGGTCACGCGGACCTCGGAGGTGAACCCGTTGGCACTGATGGGCACAGCAGGACTGACCCCGGCCACCGAATTGTTGGCCCGATAGGCCGTCAATTGTGCCGAGACCGCCTGTCCCGAAGGGGCGAACAGTCCCGCATACACAGTCACCGCCGACGCCGTGCGCGTGAGCCGTCCGGTCATCCCGGGTGTGACGAATTCACAGGTCACCCCGGTGTCCGGAAAGCAGACATCGATGCCCACGTCCGCGGCCACCGTCCCGGAGCGGGCCTGCCCGGGAGCCGAGCGGCGGAACGGGCGGAAGCCGATGTCGGCAGCCTCGAACCGCACGAAACTCGACGCCTCGTACTGCGTTGTGACGGGAGTGCCGAGCGCTGGTCCTGTCTCGAAGTCGACGGTCACCGTATCGGCGGCCTGGGCCGGAGCCACCGGCCCCAGCACGGTGGCCACCAGTGCGAATGCGAGCAAGGTTGGGAGGCGTCCGGCGATGCGTGCCCACCGTGTGCGGGGCACCCTCTGGCCGGTTGAACTCGTCGCCATGTCCTACACACCTGTGCCGACATTCGCAGCGAAGGTGCACGGCGCAACTTACGCGGGCCCACCCACCCGGTCAATGGGCGGTTCGGTCGAGTCTCAGCCGCGGTGCATGTCCACGAAGCGGCTGTAGTGGCCCTGGAAGGCCGTGACGACTGTCGCCGTCGGGCCGTTGCGGTGCTTGGCCACGATGATGTCCGCCTCGCCCATCCGCGGGGAGTCCTTCTCGTAGGCGTCCTCGCGGTGCAGAAGGATCACCACGTCGGCGTCCTGCTCGATCGAGCCGGACTCGCGCAGGTCGCTCATCATCGGCTTGCGGTCGGTGCGCTGCTCCGGGCCACGGTTCAACTGGCTGATCGCCACCACGGGGACCTCGAGCTCCTTCGCGAGCAGTTTCAACGCCCGGGAGAACTCCGCGACCTCCTGCTGGCGGGACTCCACACGTTTGCCGGAACTCATCAGCTGCAGGTAGTCGATGATGATCAGGCGCAGGTCGTGCTGCTGCTTCAGACGCCGGCACTTCGCCCGGATCTCCATCATCGACATGTTCGGGGAGTCGTCGATGAACAGCGGCGCCGACGACACCGCGGACATGGTGTTGACCATCCGGGTCCACTGCTGTTCGTTCAGCGACCCGGACCGCATGTGGTGCAGAGGGAGTTCGCCCTGCGCGGAGAGCAGACGCATGACGATCTCGTTGCGGCTCATCTCCAGACTGAAGATCGCGCTGGTCAGGCCGTGCTTGATGCTGCAGGAACGTGCGAAGTCCAGGCCGAGCGTGGACTTACCCATCGCCGGCCGGGCCGCGACGACGATCATCTGACCGGGGTGCAGGCCGTTGGTGAGTTTGTCGAGGTCGATGAACCCGGTCGGGATCCCGATGATGTCGCCGGTGTGGTTCTGGATCGACTCCAGTTCCGTGTAGACACCGTCGAGCAGGTCCGACAGGGGGGCGTAGTCCTCAGCGGTGGTGCGCTGCGTGATCTCGTAGACCTCGGCCTGCGCGCGGTTGATGAGTTCCTCGACCTCACCCTCGCCGGCGTACCCGGTCTGCACGATGCGCGACCCCACTTCGACCAGGCGGCGGCGCATCGAGGCGTCGCGGACGATCTGGGCGTAGTAGGAGGCGTTGGCCGTCAAGGGCGGCGAGGCCACCAGGGTGTGCAGGTAGGGCGCTCCACCGATCCGCTGCAGCTCCCCGGAGGCCAGAAGTCCCGCACTGACCGTGATGGCGTCCGCCGGTTCCCCGCGCGAGTACAGGTCCAGGATCACCCGGTACACGGTCTGGTGCGCCGGAGTGTAGAAATCCTCCTCGCGCAGGCGCTCCACGACGTCGGCGATCGCATCCTTGCTCAGCATCATGGCGCCGAGCACACACTGCTCCGCGGCGAGGTCCTGGGGAGGCGTGCGTTCGAATGAAACGGGCGCCGCAGGCTCCATATCCAGGCTCATGGATCCTTTCTAACCACAGGGTGTGACATGCGGTTCGGGTTCCACGCAAGTGCCGGGTCCGCGTGTGGACGCGGCGGTGCAGAGCCTGTGGACGGGGTGCTCACGGCAGTTGTCACAACCTGTGGAAAACCTGGGGGAGGCGGACTTTGTGATCCCGATAACTTGCCTCTGACCAGGGATTTTACCGGTTCGTAACGTGTGGAAAGAATTGGGATGACGCAATCAGCGGTCGTCTGATTCCGGAAACTCTTGAACGCGGGCGCGAATACCGGGAACCGCGGAACGGACCATCGCCACGACCTCGTCGAAGCCGTCCTCGGACCCGTAGTAGGGGTCCGGGACCTCCGTGTCGTCGGCGTGTGGGTCGAACGAGCGCAGCAGGTCGGCCTGCACGCCCATGTGTCGCAGATCGCGCAGGTTGGCGGCATCCATGGCCAGGATGAGATCGGAGGAGGCCAGCGCCCGTGGGTCGGCCTGCCGCGCGCGGTGCTCGAGGTCGTAGCCGGCGCGGGTCAGCGCCTGCACCGCCCGTGGGTCGGCACCCTCACCGACGTGCCATCCACCGGTCCCCACCGAGTCGACCTCGACATCGAGGTCACCGAGCTCTGCTGCCAGGACGGCCTGCGCGATGGGCGAGCGGCATATGTTGCCCAGACACACACATGTGATGCGGATGGTCATCGTCCTCCTTGCCTACAACCTTGCCTACAACGCGAAGGCCGGCCCCCGGGAACTCCGGGGGCCGGCCTTCGTCGACAGTGTCAGACCGACACGACGTGCAACGTCACCGTGGCGACCACGTCCGGGTGCAGGGAGACCCGCACCGGGTAGTCACCCAGGGCCTTGATGTGGCCGTCGATCTCGATGGCCCGCTTCTCCACCAGCGGCCCACCGGCGGACTTGATGGCGTTGGCCACATCGCTGGTCGTGACCGAGCCGAACAGCCGCCCGGTGTCGCCGGACTTGGCGGTCACGTTCACGGTCAGCGCCTCGAGCTGCGCGCGCACCTCATCGGCGTGCTCACGGCTGCGGATCTCGCGAGCCCCGCGTGCGCGCTTGATCTGGTCGATCTGCTTCTCCGCGCCACGGGTCCAGCGGATCGCGTAACCGCGCGGGACGAGGTAGTTGCGGCCGTAGCCGTCCTTGACCTCGACGATGTCCCCGGGGGCGCCGAGGTTGTCGACATCTTGCGTCAGGATGATCTTCATGACTCTCCTCAGCGGGCCGTCGACGAGTACGGCAACAGGGCCATCTCGCGGGCGTTCTTGATCGCCTTGGCGATCTCGCGCTGCTGCTGCACTGTCACCCCGGTGACGCGGCGGGCACGGATCTTGCCCCGGTCGGAGATGAACTTGCGCAGGAGTGCGACATCCTTGTAATCGACCTGCTCAACGCCGGCGGCCTTGAGCTGGTTCGCCTTCTTCTTGATCGGCTTGACGGGCCGAGGTGGCTGCTTTGCCATTGTGGTGCTCCGATGTGTCGGGCCCGGCCGGTCGGCCGGAATGGGATGGATGGGTTCTTAGAAGGGGGGTTCGTCGACCGCGCCGCCCCAGGAGTCGCCGCCGGAGGCCGGGGCGCCCCACGGGTCACCGCCACCTGCGCCACCCGCTGCTGCGGGGCCGGCGTCGGTGGAGGAGCCGCGGCTGGTCCTCTGGATCTTCGCGGTGGCGTACCGCAGGGCCGGACCGATGTCGTCGATGTCGACCTCGTAGACCGTGCGCT
>WBZP01000517.1_pt1 | contig 52207 bp, 62 predicted proteins | sample 5204301 | NCBI WGS metagenome assembly WBZP01 (sample SAMN12412401, study PRJNA552823) | activated sludge metagenome | isolation source: activated sludge from nitrification reactor of wastewater treatment plant... | place: USA: Pennsylvania | collected 2017
GCCGTCAGACCAGTTACTGGCGCGCTGCTATCTGGGTGGTGTCGGGCGAGAAGATATTCTTCAACGAGAGGACCAGGCATTGCTTGCCACCGTCAGAGAAGAGCTGACCAGTATATGCGGGATCACCGCGGAGCCAAGTTATACTGAGGTGAATCGATGGTGGAAGGCCATGCCGCAATATACGATTGGCCATCTGAGTCGATTGGGACAACTTGATGCGGCCGTGAGCCGTTACCCTGGACTCATTCTGACCGGGGCTGCCTATCGTGGAGTCGGGATTCCCGACTGTATCCGTGACGGCGCGTTGGCGGCTGAGCAAGTCATACAGTCCCTCTCGGGCAAGGCCCATCCAGATCGTTTGCGCTGAATACGTGTAGCGTCACGACCCGTCATTCATCGGTGTATCTCCCGTTACATCGCTGTGTTTGCCGAGAGGAGCCATTGGCTTCTGGGGGCTCATCAGGTCTGCAATATCGCGCGCATAGTCAATTGCTAACCGAGTGTCAGGGGGCTTTCATGAGCGGAACTCTTACGGGAGGATGATGGCCTGTTCAGGATAACCCAGTTCTTTGAGGGTCGCTTCCACTGAGTCCACCATGGCAGGGGGGCCGCAGACGAACACACAACTGTCGGCACCCGGAGGGGGAAGGTGCTGCCGCAGGAGATCAGGGGTGATTCGGCCTGTGCTATCCAACCATCCTGGGGGAGGCTCTTCCAGAACATGATGACAATGAAAGTTGTGATGCTCTCGGATATTTCGATCCCACTCCTGTCGGAAAATAATGTCTGATTCTGTCTTGTTCGCGAAAAGTAGATACAGTTCCGCATCAAGCTGGTTGGTGAGGATCCAACGAATGATGGAGATCATCGGGGTAATCCCGGTGCCTCCTGCCACGAACCCGGCACGCGTGGCCATTCCATCAACCCAATGCCCACCGGTATTCGGCCCACTCATCAGCACTGTCTCTCCGATCTTCTGATCGTGCAAGTACTTTGAAATGGAACCGGTGTCATATCGCTTGACTGTCAGGTCGAAAGATCCTGTTGTGCCGGGCAGCGAGGACGGCGTGTAGGCCCGCTTGATGAGCTTGCCGTTGATCGTTGCATGGACGTAGAGAAAGTCGCCGGGGAACATGTCCAAGGTCGCGTTGTCCGGAAGATCGAATCGGAATGTCTTGGTGTCGTGGGTATCCGTTTCGATGTGGACCAACTTATACGGACTCGGCGTTTTGGTTTTGATGCGAGTGATGACATCCATGGGAATAGCGGCATTGTAAGAGATACCTCACGGTTGGTGCAACGACCGGGAGGAGAGCACCGGATTTGCTCTAGTTCTGCTGTTTTCTGGCTTTTACTTGTTCGGCTGCATGAAGGTGGGAATTGGCACGCGGCGATATCGGTAGATTGGCAAGCACCGGCTGGGCTGCGGCGATCTTGTGTTCCACTGCCTGGGCCAACCAGCGTCGTGCTTGGCTGATATCTCGTTCGACCCCACGTCCATAGGCGTACATGACGCCGAGAACATACATGGCTTGGCCATTTCCGGCCTCCGCGAGACGATGTAATCCGACGAACGCTTTCTTATACCAACTGATGGATTCTGGCGCCTGTCGGCCCTCCTGCTTCGCAAAATGGCGTCCGAGGCGATACTGCGCAAAGGGGTCGCCTTGTTCGGCAAGGTGTGTGTCACTCTCCTGATTCACGACCGGCTTTTCCTGCGGACGAGCGACCGCTGATTTCTCCTGGTCTGAGTTTTTGACCTGTGGTTCTATGTGAGGTTCGGTCGGGGCAGTATGCGCCGGTGCCGGATGCTCCACTATGGGCGGAGTCCGAGACGGTTCCCGGTCCGGTTGAGAGCTGGTTGGCAGCGGTGACGCTTCGACCAGGGCTGCAACCGATGAGGATTGTGTCAGGCTCAACTCGCTTGGATGCGCGTCGACGTCCGTGGTTGATGCCGCTGTGCTACATTCGTTCGTGGAACTTCCCGGGCCTGATTGACCGGCTTCGGATTGGCAGGGTGTGGTGTTGTCGGAGGCCGGGGGCTGGGCTGTAAAAGTCCAGATGGTCCAGATAACGGCGACAAGAACAAGTGCGCCTCGCACAATCCGACGTCGTAAAATCGTCCGATCACTGGGTGGGACCAAGACCAGCCCGGGGTAGGCTTTACTGACTACGCTCGGATTCGATGGAGGGTGTTTCCCGCCGTCGTCTTGCTGATCAGAAAACTGAAACATGCCTTCGATCTCCATGCCCCTGCTGGGCGTGGCGAGCACCCCCCCTCGGAGAGTGTGCCCAAGCCGCAGTGCCCCAGAGAGGGAGATTGAATTACTTCTATAAAATAATAAAATAGCCTCTTGTCCAGGCGAAGTGCAAGCTCTTATAGTAGGCTGTCTGCCTTTCAGACACTTTTTGTCCCAGGAGTGCTGTGCCGATGCCGTCCAGTGAGAGTAGCCTCACCATCATCAGTGTGAGCGGCCCGTTTCGTGAGCCGAGAGAGCAGGTGTTTTCGTACGATTACGCTGTCCAACGATCGACCTGGCCGACGCCGCATGGCGTGCGGGTGAAGATTTCTATCCCGGATGAGCTGGAGGTGTTCAAGAGCAGGCTCCTCGGGGTGGTGATCGGCTCACCTGGCCAGCAATTGATGATCACGAACCTCGTGGCGAAGAAGCTTGCCGAGTGGAAGATCCAAATCGCTGAAGGAGAAGGGTTTTTTCTTGAACGGCGCGATGTGATGCTGGCCCCGTTTGTGGGGCCGTTGGCCCATCTGTTTACAAAACTTGAAGAGCGGTTTCAAGCCAAACGAGCCGTGATTCGAGAAGAGGTGAAGCAACGCGCCGGCCTGTAATCCGTCGCGATGCCTTGACGACTCCATCCCCCCGCAACTCAAAAAATTCTGCGGTACTGTTTGGAGTGCACGCCGGATTCGTCTGCAAACCCCAGGGATCCTTTGTCAGGGCTGGCGGTATCGTTCAGGTCGATCCGGTAGTAGCCGCGGACTTGTTCCATCGCCACCTCGAACGGGACCGCGTTTGGGTAGAGGGTGCCAGGCGCATGCGCCCCCCGTGCCAACGTGCGAATGGTATCTGGCTCTGCAAATTGCTTTTCTGAAAAGATGTAGATGTCGGCAATGGCCTGGTCGCCAAGTTTGTGACCAGGCGTTGTGGCTGGGAGTTGTGCAGTGAGGGAGCCATCAAGGCGTGCGTCCTTCAATCGTTTCAGCAGCGCGACGATCTGGCTATCCGTGGCCTGTGGCGGCACGACGAGGCTCACCGTGTTCATCTCCAGAATGGTCGTCTGGACTTTGAACATGACGGGAGCCGCTTCCGGATCTTCGATAACCGAGACATTCGGTCCTTCGGTGCCGGCGGCCTGCTTGTTTTTCGAGCTGGGAACGATCAGGGTGACAAACAGCCACAGGCCGATCAAGATTCCAAACACTACGAGCAGCGGGTGGGCTCCGGCACGTTTTCCTTCTTCGTAGGGTCCTTGATCCTGAGTCATGGCTTGTGCTCTCCATGCTGTTGAGACGAACCTGGTTGGGCATCATGCAATCGACGCTTGGCCTCCTCCCAGAGCTCGTCCATGTCTGCAAGTGTCATCTCTGTCAACGGTCGGCCCTGTTGTGCGGCGCCTGCTTCCACGAGTTGAAAACGATCGACAAATCGGTTGGTCGCGCGACGCAAGGCTTCTTCTGGATTAACCTTGATGAAGCGAGCCAGGTTAACCAAAGAAAAGAGGATATCGCCTAATTCTGCTTCAACCTGGTCCGTCCCAGTGGCGTGACGAAGTGCCGCGTCTGGTTCGGTCTGTTGCTGCGCGTGAGCGAGCGCTTCCTGTAGTTCTTCCACCTCTTCGGTGATCTTGGCAAAGACCTGCTGGAGGCCCGTGCTGTTGTGGGGCCAATCGAATCCCACCCGTGCCGCTCTCGCCTGAACCTGATAGGCTCGCAACAACGCTGGTAAGGTCTTCGGTACCCCGTCGAGCGCCGACTGCTTGGTTCCTGCCGCCTCACGCTCGGCTTGCTTGATCTGTTCCCATTGGCTCAAGACCTGCTCGCTGCTCGTCACGCCGGTCGTTTGCTGGCTGGTACCAAAGACGTGGGGGTGCCGGCGGATGAGTTTGGTGGCCAGGGTTTCCAAGACATCCTCGACCGTAAAGGACTCGGCCTCTGCCGCAATCTGACTGTGGAAGAGCACTTGCAACAGCACGTCGCCTAATTCTTCCTTGAGCTTCTGAGCATCACGCTGATCGATCGTCTCCAGTACCTCGTACGTTTCTTCGAGCAGGTAGGGCTTCAATGACTCGTGGGTCTGTTTCCGATCCCACGGACAGCCGTTCACGGCGCGCAGCGCCGCCATGACTTCCACCACTTTCGTAAATCGTTCAGACATAGCTCGCCACTCTATACCGAGGGCGGTGGTGGCTTCAATGGCGCCGGTGAATGATGCCCGCTGTTTCACGCTCTTGATACCGCCGTCGATAACATGCCTAACCTACAATCAACCGGACCTTCGCAAAAAATCTGAACCGAAATAGAGAGTAGGGTTAATCAGGATTTTCGCACCACTGTAAGGCGAGTGGATCGCCTCATCCCGGTCGGTCCTGGCTTGCGACACCTGAGCCCCTATGGTAGGGTACCCGCACTATTCATGTCGCGTGGAGGTGGATTCTCATGGCAGAACAGGAACAAGGGTTTGTGATTCGCGATCGGCGGGCGAGCGGAGGCGCGGAGGTTGCTCCTGCGGCTGTTTCGACCACTCACGAATCTCAACCGACAGCTGCCCCCACGACGACTGAATCCTCCCAATCGGCTCCAGCACCCCCTGTTACATTCTCGTCTTTCGTCATCTCGCTCGGCTCGTCGTCCCTCATGCTGATGGGAGAACAGTTCGATCCTCAGCAGCCGGCGATGTCCGTGAATTTGCCGCAGGCCAAGGAAATCATCGATCTCTTGTCCGTCTTGGAAGACAAGACCAAGGGTAATCTGACCTCTGACGAACAGACGGTCCTGCGCGACATGCTCTATGCCCTTCGTATGAAGTATGTCACGCTCGCTTCGCCGAAGTAGTCTCCCTTCTTACGGTTTGTTGTCTGACTCGGTTTACGGACACTGCTAGTTGTGCGGTAGGCTTTGAGACTGCTCGGTATGTCGGCTATAGTGATAGCCAAGTCTGTTAGTCCGTCTTGAGGATGCCTGAGGACACGTGTATGCCTGAGCCGAATCATCCGAACGGGACATTTCGACGAGCATCCGGAGAAGTCGACGAAGTTCAGCCCATCGTGTTCAGTCGGAGCATGCATCGGTCCTTGCCCGACCATTCACGGAAATTTGACCCGAAACCACGCCATCTCCGTCCGGTTTGGATCGTTCTCATCCTCCTGATCCCTTGCGTCGCCCTGACGCTGTATTACTCGCAGGTGGTCGCTCCGGGGAGCGAAGAGACGGGCTCGTTCCTTCCGACGACCAGCTATGCGCTGGTTCTGCTCTTGGTCAATCTGGACCTGATCGGTTTTGTGGTCCTGGTCCTCCTACTGTCCCGGAATTTGATCAAAGCCTATTTCGAGCGCCGGCATCGGCTGGTTGGCGCCGGGTTCCGCACGAAACTGATTGCGGCGTTTATCGGGTTTTCGTTGATTCCAACCGTCTTGTTGGCCATCGTGGCGAGCGGATTGGTGAATAAAGCCGTCGAGGTCTGGTTCAGCGAACAGATCGAAAAGGTGATGAAAGACTCCTATGAAGTGGCTCGGATGCAGCATGCGGGGCACGTTGCGCTGGCTGTGAACAGTGCCCGGGCGATCTCCCAGGAGTTGTTTCGTGAGGATTTGCTGACGCCGGTCCAGCGGGACCTTTTGATTGCGGCCATGGCGAGAAAGCGTATGGAATACGGGGTAGCGGGGATCGAGGTATTTTCAAATAGGATGGAGACCCTGACCAAAGCCTTGGATGCCGACGTTCCACTGGGAGTCTTGGATTTGCCGATCAGTCAATTAGTCTTACAAGTCATTAACGGCAAGCAGGAGTTTACCTCGGTTCAGGAGGCGAAAACCGGGAGATTGGTTCGCGCCGCGATTCCGGTGGTTTCCGCGAGCCGGCGTGGTGAGATCGAAGGTGTTGTGGTCGTCGAAACCTACGTCCCCGAGTCGTTGTTGACCAAGATGGAGGGGATCGGTCGACAATATACGGAATATAAACAGATCAAGGCGATGAAAAATCCGATCAAGGCCGGGGCGTATCTGTTTGTGGCGGTGGTGACGGTTTTGATTCTCTTCAGTGCCACGTGGTTCGGATTTTATGTGGCCCGTGGTATCACCGTGCCGATTCAACGCTTGGCGGAAGCCACCGAGGCGGTGGCCCATGGGGATCTGACCGTACAAATCGATGCCAAAGCGACGGATGAAATCGGGACCTTGATTGCGTCGTTCAATCGCATGACCCAAGATCTTCAGGGGAGTAAGTCCAAGTTGGAGGAGACCAACCTGACGCTGCGTCATACCAACGTCGAGCTGGACCGCCGCCGCGCCTACATTGAAACGGTGGTTGATACGATTGCCGCCGGCCTCTTGTCGATCGATCGGAATGGGGTGATTACCACCTTTAATCCCTCGGCTGAGCGCATCTTGGGCCTCGCCGGGGATCAGTTGCGAGGGCGCCCGGCCAACGATGTCTTCAAGGAGTTCGGTCTGGACTTGTTTCAGACGGCCTATGTCCGTATGTTGAGCGATGAGCGCGATGACTTTGATTTAGAGGGCCAGTTGGATAGCCAGGGCAAGTTACTCACGATCGGCTTGAAAGGTTCTCGAATGCGGGATGAGGCCAACAAAGATCTCGGATTTGTGTTGGTGTTTGAAGATCTGACGGAGTTGATCAAGGCGCAGAAAGTTGCGGCTTGGCAGGAGGTGGCCAAGCGGGTCGCGCATGAGATTAAGAATCCGCTCACGCCCATCCAATTGTCGGCCCAGCGGTTGCGCAAGAAGTTCTTCGAGAAATCTCCCGATCTCGACCGAGTCTTTGATGACGCCACGAACGTCATCATCAACGAGGTCGGCAGTCTCAAACAGATGTTGGATGAGTTTTCAAAATTCGCCCGTCTCCCCGCGCCACAAATGACTCGGCAGTCGCTGCACGACGTGCTTCGCGATGTCGTGACGCTGTATCGTGAGGCGCAGAAAGATATCCAGTTCGTCATCGAGTTGGATGACACGTTGCCGCCCATCAACTTTGATCGCGAACAGCTGCGGCGGGTGTTCGTCAATCTGTTTGACAATGCTGTCCAAGCCATGAACCAACGGGGGAGACTGTGGGTCGGCACGCGATACGACACCAAACGCAGACGCGCGGTGGTTGCTGTTGCGGACGAAGGCCCAGGCATCGCGCCGGAAGATCATGACAAGCTGTTTGTGCCCTATTTTACTCGCAAAAAAACGGGAACCGGATTGGGATTGGCGATCGTTCGCCGAATCATCACTGATCACGAAGGGCAGATTCAGGTTGGCAACAATCAGCCGAGAGGCGCCGTGTTTAAATTCGATCTCCCAGTGTAACACGATGCGTGAGGGGTTCTGAAACGAGGAACGGTCGCCGACCGATTGTCGATGTTCTTGGAGGGGTAAATGTCAGCATCGATTTTGATCGTAGATGATGAGGAGGCCATTCGAACGTCTCTACGAAGTATTCTTGAAGATGAAGGATATGAGGTTGCTGTTGCAGCCAACGGGCTTGAAGCGTTGAAGATCTATGGAACGGATCCTCCGGACCTTATGATCCTGGATATTTGGATGCCGGAGATGGATGGTCTGGAAACTCTGCGGCGGGTGAAGGAGTTTGTGCCGACTACCCAGGTGATGATGATCTCTGGTCATGGGTCCATCGAAACGGCGGTGAAGGCGATTAAGCTGGGAGCCTATGACTATATTGAGAAGCCGCTGTCGCTGGAAAATGTGACGTTTCGCGTGAAACAAGCGTTGGAACAGTATCGCTTGGCTCAGGAGAATCGGGCCTTACGGAGTAAGGTCGAGCGGAAATTTGAGCTGGTCGGACAATCTCCGGTGATGCAACGGCTACGAGAGCTCATCGCAACAGCCGGTCCCACGAATAGTCGGGTTTTGATCGGGGGAGAGAACGGAACCGGAAAGGAGCTTGTCGCCAGGGCGATCCATCTCCATAGTCCGCGAGCGGATCATCCCTTTGTGGCGGTGAATTGCGCCGCCATTCCTGAGACATTAATCGAGAGCGAGCTGTTCGGCCACGAGAAGGGGTCCTTCACGGGTGCCATCTCCATGAAACGGGGACAATTCGAACAGGCGAACGGCGGCACGCTCTTTCTCGATGAAATCGGTGACATGAGCCTCAGTACGCAGGCAAAAGTCTTGCGAGCTCTGCAAGAGCAACAGTTTACGCGTGTTGGTGGAACGAAGTTGATGAAGGTGGACGTGCGGGTGTTGGCGGCATCCAATAAGGACTTAGAAAAGGAAATTGGTAAGGGGCAATTTCGAGAAGATTTATACTACCGCCTCAATGTGGTCCCAATTGTGGTCCCACCATTGCGAGAGCGGCGGGAAGATATTCCGTCTCTCGTACAACATTTCATGAAGCTGCATGCCGAAGAACAAGGTCTGCGGATGAAGGACGTCTCTCCGGAGGCGATGGGCGTCTTCCAGCAATACGATTGGCCAGGGAATATCCGGGAACTTCGGAATTTGATCGAGCGGCTCATGATCATGGTGCCGGGATTTACGATTGAAGCCGCACAGGCCACGCTCTCATTACAGGGACGAACCACCGGAGTTGTCCCAACGAACACATCTTCGGCAACTCCGCTTCTAAGTAAGTCCTACGACTCGCTCCGTGATGCCCGGAACGCTTTTGAAAAAGAGTACATCAGCCGAAAACTGCGAGAACACCATTGGAATATCTCCCGCACGGCTGACGATCTCAAGATCGAACGGAGCCATCTTCACCGAAAGATCAAGCTATTGGATGTGGAGATGCGGCCGGAAGGGTAAGGAAGATCATTGTAGCTCCGTGGCGAATCGTGTGACCGATCGGTGATTGTCTTCGTGAAAGAATTGTGGAAGCTCACGTCCTGCGCATGCGTTGACCTCTCGCGTACCCTCCGATAAGATGCGGCTCCTAGTCGCTGATACCATTTGAATTACCGTAAATGATGTGATGGCTCCATTATGACGACCTATCGCGATGCTGGTGTGGATATCGATGCGGGTGATGAATTCGTCGATCGTATCAAGCCGCTTGTTCGTTCGACGTTTCGCCCAGAAGTACTGACCGATTTAGGAGGTTTCGGTGGGCTTTTTGGCCTTCAAGCAAGCAAATACAAAGAGCCTGTTCTCGTCTCCGGAACGGATGGAGTTGGGACCAAACTCAAGATCGCTTTCATGATGGACAAGCACGATACCGTGGGCATCGATTTGGTTGCGATGTGTGCGAACGATATCGCGGTGAGTGGAGCGGAACCGCTGTTCTTTTTGGACTACTTTGCAACCGGGAAGTTGTCTGTCTCGAAGGCTCAAGAAGTGGTCGCTGGTATCGCCGAAGGCTGCCGTCAGGCCGGTTGTGCATTGATCGGGGGGGAAACAGCCGAGATGCCGTCCTTTTACCCCGATGGGGAGTACGACCTGGCCGGATTCGCGGTAGGTGTCGTCGAAAAGTCAAAAATCGTCGATGGCAAAAGAATCAGGCCCGGGGATATTGTTATTGGATTGGCGTCTTCGGGGTTACATAGCAACGGCTATTCGTTGGCGCGCCGGGTGCTGTTCGAACAGGCCAAATTGTCGGTGGCTGATCGAGTGCCTGAGCTTGATCGTTCTCTGGGCGAGGTGCTGCTTGCGCCGACGCGAATCTATGCGAAGCAGATTCTGTCTCTCATCCAGGACTTTCCGATCAAAGGGATCGCCCATATTACCGGAGGGGGGATTACCGAGAATCTTCCACGCGTGTTTCCGAAGGGTGTGCGGGCGAGGATCAATCGCACGGCCTGGACGGTACCACCGATTTTTGACGTGATGAGCCGTTTGGGACGGATTGAACGTGAGGAGATGTACCGTGTGTTCAATATGGGCATCGGACTGATTCTCGTCGTTCCACCTGAAGCAGTCTCCGGCCTGTTGGCTCGTGCAGCCGTACTGGGAGACCAAGGCTGGCAGATCGGCGAAATCCTGTCTTCTGCTGAGGAGGAAGCGGAGGTCGAGTATGTCGAATAGCCGAACGACCCCGTTGCGTGTGGCGGTTCTGGCATCCGGTCGGGGCTCCAATTTGCAAGCCATTATCGATGCAATCGAGACGGGGCAAGTTCAGGCTCAAATCGTTGCCGTCCTTAGTAATAAAAGAGAGGCCGTTGCACTGGAGCGGGCTCGGAAACACGGACTCACTGATATTTTCGTCGACCCCAAACCATTTGCCGGACGGCCGGACAGTCGCGAAGCGTATGATCGTGCACTTCTAGAAATCCTTCAGCAACACGATGTTGAACTTGTCCTCCTCGCTGGTTATATGAAAATTGTGACAGCGGTTTTGGTCAATGCCTATGCCAACCGGATGATGAATATTCACCCCTCGCTGTTGCCGTCTTTCCCTGGACTGGATGTGCAGAAGAAGGCCATCGATTGGGGTTGTAAGTTGGCGGGTTGTACGGTGCATTTTGTCACAGAAGGGGTGGACGAAGGACCGATTATCATCCAAGCAGCGGTCCCGATCCTTGATGCTGATACCTCCGAAACTCTGGCCGGGAGAATCCTCCTACAGGAACACAAAATCTATCCCCGCGCCGTGCAACTCTTCGCCGAAGGTCGTCTCCACGTCGACAGCCGCCGAGTGGTGATCGACGCAGCCAAGCCTGACGGCGAGGCGATCATCAGCGCGGTATAGTGCCCCCAAAGAACGTCAGCACATATCATACTCACTTAGAGTCCAGTGATCGCCAAGTGTGCAGTCAGAACGGGCCTACCCTCTAACGAGGGGGGCTGGTTCCCAGGCCTTGCGCCTTGAACAAGCGCCTCTCTACAATAAGTCGCTCCTGTTGTTGAGGGTCTTTTTTCATGCCTTTTGCTCTCCGGTATCACTACCGCTTTCCTGTTTTCAGCCTCGTAAAGTATGAACGAGGGAATGGGATTGGCTACGGGTCCGTCACCAACCTGTCCTCCCTTGGGTGGCGTATCTCAGGGTCCTTGCCGGTAGAGCAGGGGGATATGTGCACGCTTACGGTTAAACTGCCGACAAAACAGTGGGTGTCGGTCGCTCAGGGAATGGTGCGATGGGTGCGTGGGGAAGAATGTGGTATTGAGACCTTGGCGATGGACACCAGATCTCAAGCGAGACTCAATGACTATATCCAAGCCCGCCTCAAAGCTTTGTAGGATGTGAGGCTTCCAATCGGGGAATCATGGTTGTACAAGCTACAACCATCTCCAGGCCGTGGAAGGTTCTCGAGGGGGGAAGCCGTTGAGCGGGAATACCGGAGGACCTTGGCCGGCTTAGGCGGTGGTCAATGAACCGGCTGGCTGATTTGGTGGAGGGCAGGGGAGTTGAACCCCCGACCCCTACGTTGCGAACGTAGTGCTCTCCCAACTGAGCTAGCCCCCCACGCTTGGGATGTTGGGTTCACGACTCGTGGATCCCGCAGGGTTTGCCGCACATGATCGTACAGGCTTGTTGCTGCGGTCGAAGAACGGGGAGGAATAGTGAGTCGCGCTTCCCGTGGGCGGTATTATACACAACCTGTGGTCGAGACTCTAGCAGTACCTTTCAGAGTTGTTTTAAGAGACTTCTTGTTTCGAGGTACGCATCTCCATCACACCTGTGACTACACTCAAGATACCGGTGCGCGGGATATGGTGATCTGCAGAGGTTGGGACTTGCAGTGACGGTCAGCAAGGATAGGATCGGTCTGTCATCGATAGAATACAGTGACTCGATTCAGAAAATCTTCTAGCTCAACGATACAGTGTTCAATGGCGGAAAGGTCTTGCCGTTTTGCCGCGCTTTCCAACTTTGCTCCGGTTTGTGAAATTGCATCAAACCCATAGCCTCCGCCGTCGCCTTTCATGCGGTGGCCCAGTGTCTGAAGTGTGGCAAAGTCTTGGGCTCCCACCGCGACGCGAAGCGTCTGCAGATCCTTTCTTCTATTTTCGAGGAAGATCGGCACAATATCTTCAAGGTCACGACTGATTCCCACATGTATGGGCGTGCGAGCGTCCTGGGATCCAGGAGGTGTCATGAGATGGCGTGCTCCTTATAGACATGAAGGATCTCTAGCAACGTCGATTTCTTGACGGGCTTGGTGACGTGGGTGTTGCACCCGGCCTCCAGAATGCGAATTCCTTCTTCTCGTAAGGCCAGTGCCGTCAGGGCAATAATTGGTGTTGAGGGGAGGTCGTGGTCTCGTTCCCATGTTCGGATCGCCATGGTTGCCGTATAGCCATCCATCACGGGCATCTGGATGTCCATCAAGATCAGATCGTAATGGGTGGTCTTGAATTTCTCGACGGCAATGCCACCATGGTCTGCGACATCCAGAAGATAGTCGGTCTTCTTCAGATAAGCCCGAATCAAGAGTTGGTTGTCAGGTGAATCCTCGACGAGAAGGACCTGAAAGGGTCTGGTTGAAGCACTCGACGATGTCTTCATCGTTTCCGGGGGTGTCGTTGGCGGAGAGATCCCCTTTTTCCGACTAAGCGCGATACTGATTGATTGAAGCAGGTCCGTACGTCGAATCGGTTTGACAAGGTAGCCGCCGAGGCCAAGGTCGTAGGTGCGGGCGATATCGTCAGCCCAGTGGTTTGAGGTCATCATGACCACAGTGAGGTCTTTTCTATCGGAAGATTGATTGAGCTGTTCTACGACTTGAAATCCGTTCATCTCGGGCATTCGGCAATCAAGCAGCATAAGGTCATACTCCTGCCGATGCTCTCGTGTCCCGAGGAGTCTGGCTAAGGCAGCCTTCCCGCTTGAGGCATCCGTCACCTGAGCTCCCCAGGTGCGTAATGTTTCACGAAGGATCTGGCGATTTGTAGGATGGTCGTCCACGACGAAGATCTTCACTCCGGCAAGATCGATTAGCGGAGCGGTGTTCTGAATGAGGGATTGTGGTTGAACCTGAAGCCGGAGGGAGCAGTGAAAGGTACTGCCTTCTCCTAGGGTGCTCTCCGCCCAGATCCGACCCTGCATTTGTTCTACAAGACGTTTGGTAATCGCAAGGCCAAGTCCTGTTCCGCCATACTGCCTGGTCGTTGATGCCTGGGCCTGTGTGAAACTTTCAAAAATGGCGGTGAGTTTATCGGCAGGGATTCCAATGCCTGTGTCAGTGACAGAAATTCGTATCGCACCAGCGGTGGTCCGGTCTGGGTCGTTGATGATGCGAACTTCAACGTTCCCTGTCTCGGTAAATTTGATGGCATTGCCAATGAGATTCATCACGATTTGTGTCAGACGTGTTGGGTCGCCGAGTAAGTAACACGGAACCTGTCGGTCGATATGCGCCGTCAGCTCGAGGGCCTTTTCATTGGCTCGCAGGGCCAATATATCGATGGCTTTATCAAGTACCTCATTGAGGTCGAAGTCAATGGTCTCCAATTCGAGATGCCCCGCCTCAACTTTTGAGAGATCGAGGATATCGTTGATCAGGTTGAGCAGCGTCCCCCCCGCCCGTCTGAAAATACGCAGATACTTTCGTTGATCAGGGGCGAGAGGCGTCTCCCAGAGGAGGTCCGCCATCCCGATGATAGCATTCATTGGAGTTCGAATCTCATGACTCATGCTGGCGAGAAACTCGCTCTTGGCGCGATTGGCCACCTCGGCGACTTCTTTGGCGACACGAAGCACCTGCTCCGCGTGGTGTCGTTCGGTTGCCTCGAGGGCGAGGGTTGCCAGAGTCGCGAGCATGCAGCAGAGGTAGACGTCTTGTTGACTCCACTGTCGAGGTTTCCCTACAGATTCAGCGCAGAGTACTCCGACCAGCTTCCCCTTCCGCCTGATTGGTGCACTGAGTGTGGATTGAATCTTAAAGCGAGCGAAGTAGACCTGTGCCAGGTCGCGGGTTCGTGGATCCTGCGAGGCCAGCTCTATCGCGATGGCGCGACGTTCACGGCGTAGTGAGCGAAGATAAGCAGGACAGTCGCTGTATTTGAGGATCAGTCCTGGATTAGAGTGTCCTTGTTTCGGGTCAGACAGGTCCAGAAATATGAGTTCACTCTGGTCTTCAGAAAGCAGCCAGGTACTCGTGCGCTTGACTCGAAGCAGCTTGGAACAGGTGTAAGAAATCGCCCGGAACGCTTGGACCAGGTCACCACTGCTCAAGGCCTCACTTTGTGCCAGTTTTTGGAACGTGTCCTGGTACTGTTTTAGAACGGCCGTTGTATTGCGTTTCGGTATCGGCTGCGACGAGCTGGGATTTGTAGATCTCCGTGAGGCGATGGCGTGTTTGGAAGTGGTCTGAGTAGGGCGAGGGGGCTTGGTCGATCTCAAAACCCGTTTAGAAGATGCTACCCGTGGATGTCGTGACATGAGCCCATAAATACTTCAGGGAATAGGGAGGCCCCGCTGGTCGTCGCATTCGTCTGTTCGAGAGACACGCTCAATTCGACCGCCGCTTTCAGGTGATCCCGATTGCAGTGGGGCGACACATTAGGAGCCAATCGTCGGCTACGTGCTCGGTGAATCTTGGACCAACGACAAAATGCTGGCCGACCTGGCTCTATTTCGTCCTTCCTGTTTGGCTTGATAGAGCGCCTGGTCTGCAGCCTTCACAAGATCGGTAGGCGAAGAGTGTCTGCTTGGGACCACACAGGCGTACCCGACGCTGATGGTCACGGGCTCCCCATCGGTTTGCTGAATGCCGAGGGCCTCAACGCGGCGGCGAAGGCTCTCCGCAACCTGTGCCGCACCGTCAATCCCGGTGCCGGGGAGTACCGTGACGAACTCATCTCCGCCGTAGCGAGCGACCAAATCGCCGGGACGATTCACGGCGCTGGAAATAGCCGCGCAGACTTGCTTCAGACATTCGTCACCTGCGGTATGTCCTTTGGAATCGTTGTAGGCTTTGAATCGATCGATATCGAACATGATCAGAGATAGTGGGGTCGATTCACGCAACGCTCTTCGCCACTCCTGATCCAGGAAATCATCGAATTGGCGTCGGTTGGTGATGCCTGTCAACCCATCCAAGCAGGAGAGCCGAAGCAACATTTGATTCGCTTCCTGAAGTTGGCGCATGACCTCAAGGAGCTCGTGCTCTCGTGCGCGGCGGCGGTCGATCTCGTGAACGAGTCGGAGCACCGAGCGGACTCGCGTGAGGAGCTCGATTTTATTGATCGGTTTGGCGACATAGTCCATCGCCCCTGCGGCAAATGCCAGTTGAAGATCAACCGGATCCGTCTTCACGGTCACCATGATGACCGGAGTGTCGCGGAAACGGTCGACCGCCTTGATCTGGCGGCAGGCTTCAATGCCGTTCATTTGCGGCATCAACATATCCATGAGAATAAGATCAACACGTGCGAGGCCTTGCTTCCCCCCATCCAGCCCGAGCTGCTTGAAGGCGGCAGCGGCGCAGTCAGTTGCAATGATATGCTCATAGCCTGCCGCAGATAAGATGGCCTGGAGCAGGAGACGATCATCCGGCGAATCATCAATGAGGAGGATGCTCATAGGTGCTCTGGTACTGAGAAAAATGCGAACTGAAAGAATCCTAACAGCTAGTCTTGGTAAACACCAGGATAAAGCTTTTTGAGGCAAGGTTGACAGATGCCATGGCTGAACTCGGCTTCTGAGTGTTCACCGATATACTCTTCAATTTGCTGCCAGAACCCTCCATCGTTACGAATTTTTTTGCATGAGGCACAGATGGGAATCAAGCCGCGTAGCACTTTGACTTCCCGTAAGGCCTGCTGTAGCTCTTCGTTCGTGCGGCGGAGTTCCGATTCACGCAACTTGCGGCAGTCCATTTCCTTCTTCAGTGTGATAGCGGAGGTCACTCGGGCGAGGAGCTCGACGCTTTTGACGGGCTTGTTGATATAGTCCATGGCTCCTGCAGCAAAGGCTTCATGCAGGTTCTCAAGGTCGTTCTTGGCCGTGACCATGATGATTGGAATGTCGCGAAGATGAGTCTGTTGTTTGATTCGTCGGCAAGCCTGCACCCCGTCGATTTCCGGCATGAGCACATCCATCAAGATCAAGTCGACGTCAGTTGCCGACTGTGTCCCATCCAGATTCAACATTGAAAAGGCTGTCTGGGCTGACTCTGCGCCGAGGATTTGATCGTGGCCTGCCTTGGTCAGGATGGATCGGAGGAGTGTATAGTGATCCGTTGAGTCATCGACGATGAGAATGGCCATAGCTCTTACTCTACGGCTGAAACCTGATGAAACTGAAGTCGAGATAGGATGTGCTCAGTATAGCAAACCACTTGCGTGAGGGGTCAGGAGAGCTTGCGCTTCACGAGTTCGCTGACAAGTTTGCCGTCGACAGTCTGTCCCCCAAGGCGTGCCATGACGGCCTTCATCACTGCTCCCAGGTCTTTTATCGAGCGAGATCCTGTGTCGGCAATGACTGACGTGACAAGGGTCTCAAGCTCTTCCGGTGAAAGCGGTTTCGGAAGGTAGGATTCAATGATCTCGATTTCTTGCCGCTCCTTGGCAGCCAATTCCTGACGCTGCGCCTTCTCAAACTGTTCAATCGACTCTCTACGTTGCTTGACGAGCGTGGTCATGACTCGACTCATCTCTGCGTCATCAAGATCGCGCTTCAGTTCGACCTCCTTATTCAACACCGCAGCTTTGATCATCCGGATCACATCCATGCGGAGCTGATCGCGCGATTTCATGGCGAATTTCAGGTCTTCGGTTAGGCGGTCATAGAGCGACATAAGGAGCCTCTTTGTGGTGAAACCGTATGTGGTGCGGAGCATACCTGCCTTGGTCGAGTGAGTCAACGAGCCGGATTCTCAAGGGCATTCAGTGAAAAGAGGTGGTATCATGCATAGGTAGATCACAGATCATGGTCAAGGAGGATGAGGATGCTCCCAACAATCATGAAGAGGGTAAAAGGCAGGTATTGGGTAGTGGCGGTTGCCATCGGGATTGGAGTCGCAAGCGCGACCGGCTGCGCGACGGAGTCACCCAAGCCAGCACCGACAATGACGCCGGAACAGGTCAAGAGTAACGCCGATAAATCGTTTGAACGCCTCAAACATGAAGAGAAGAATCGCGCCGTTGGTTCCGGGGCTGTTTCTTACTGATTGAGACCGGTCGGACGACGCGAGAATTGTCGGAACGGTTTCAAGAACGGTAGTTCCCACAGCAGTCGGCTGTGGGCACGTTGTTCTACGTGGCGCGGCTCGTGAAACGTCCGGAGGAGGGTTGCTGAAACGATCAGGCGGAGCAGACCGGAGAGAAAGAATATAAACGGAATATTGGAGACGGGTTCTAGCGTGAAGGTTCCAAGATAAAGCCTATTCGGTACTGTCTTGATCAAGAGGCTTCCCCCTAGGGTTCCTATGGCCCACCCGATGGCGTTGACGATACTTGAGACGGCGACTGCCTTCGCACGGTCCGCTTGATGTACCGCATCATAGACGTAATTGTTCAATCCAAGTCCTAATCCTGCCCAGACCACTCCTCCGAGGAAATTGACGGTGACAAGAAAGAGCCAGGCATTGCTGAATAGATAGAGCATTGGAAGGAAGGCAACGAGGAGTCCGGTAAAAGTGAGCAACGCTTTATTGCCGAAACGATCACCGAACTGTCCCCAACCTGGCAAAGTCAGAAATTGACCCAGAATGCCTGCCGCGAGCCAGGTCCCATATTGCCAATGGGCTAGATGGAGATCCTGAATGAGGTAGAGGACGAAGAACGGACCGGCGATCAGCACCGCAGCGTGCATGCACCCTGAAAAGAGTAAAAAATGGAGAAAGTCATTGGAGACGCCGGTGCGAAGAAAACTCAGAAAACCTGTTGGAGTACTACTGGGGGTATGTTGAGGGAACACGGTGATTGTTCGGAGCAGCAGGGCCGAGGCGCTCCGACAGAGTCCTGCCGTCAGAAAGATGATGGTGAAGCCTATCCATAGTAGGTCGTGTTTTTCAAAGAGGCTTAGCAAGGCCCCTGCTGAACAGAGCACCAGAAGGCTGGTGATGGCAACCACGCGAGATCGTTTGGCGAAGTACGCTCCCCGCTCATTGGGGTCCAGTAATTCGGTAATGAGACTGTTCCAGGAAGGGGATGTGAAATGGGTGCAAGTGAAATACACGGCAACGCCTGCAATAAGAAGCCATGGCCCATGTTCCGGCCAGAGTAAGGGTAATACGAGGATGGGAATCCAGGCCACGGATTGGCCGATAATGCCCCAGTAGACTTGGGAGGCCTGGCTTGGGAACCAATGCAAGACTTTGACGGAAATCAGCTGCGCCCAGGTACCGAGAAGTTGAGGAATTGCCGAGAGGATACTTAATTGAAATGCTGTTGCGGAAAAGAGAAGGGCGAAGGCCGAAAGATAGTGTTCACCGCCTCCTTGGGCGACGGCTTGGAACATTCCGTCACGGATGCCGAAGCGTCGTCCGGATTCATGTGGGTCTAACGCTGTAGGATGCGGTCGTTCGGAGGAATGCGAAGAGGGCACGGGCTGTTCAGTCATGCGATACTACCGCAGTCACTCTACCATACCCTGGAACTAGTACAAGGTTTCATCGAGGATCGCCGCACGGAATTGACCCCTAGGGTCGAGGTCAGTACGATAATCTCTATGATTTCTGATGCCGTTGTCAGGCGATTGCCGAAGGGCTCTATGATGGCAGGTATGCTGTTCATCACACTTTGCTGTACTCAGGTAGGCGAGGCGAAGGACCTCCTCCCACCGAAGGAACAGGAATTGACCGAGGTTGGATCAACTCAGAGTCCATCATTTGACTATCAGGAGACCGGGATCCCGCAGTCGCTTTTTACCTGGATTAAAATGGCCAGAGCATTTGATGTTGAATGGGATACATTTGGGAGGAAAGGATGGTATACCCAAGATCCACGAATCAAGCCTGTCGAACCTCGATCTGTCTTCACGCCGGAGATCCCTGCCATTTATATTGTGTTTGAAGTGGCCCCGCTGGAAGACCCGACTCAATTCGGAGTGCAATGGTATCGAGAGGAACCAAACAGTCAAATGGGTGAGAGGCTGTTGGGCAAGGATGTCTTGGAAGTGCCTGGCCATGAACGGTATGGATATCTGGAGATCACGCGATCAGGCGATCGGTGGATGGTGGGCAACTATCTTGCCAAGATTTATATCGCGCCGATTGGGCAACAACCGTTTCATGCTGTCAATCAGGTCGGTATGATGCGCTTTACGATCAAGGATAGTACGTCCACCCTGTCGCAGGATGAGAAGTCGGCGAGGTAACTTCAAGAAGAAAGGAGACTCATGGGGGATCGTGTCAGGATTACCGACCCTGAAAAGTTGAGCTTGCTGTATGAGCGGTTTCGAGAGGTGTGCTTGGTTGAAAAAGAAGTCTGGAAGGAAATCTTTATGCCTCGCGACCCATCGCAGGGGCCGGTTCGTACGAATATCCAAGATCGTTATGAAGTCGAGATTGATGAACCCCAGATTGAAGCCGCGCTTGATGACAATATCGTACTGGGATCGATTGCCTTGGGGGCGGCGATCCAGGAGTACCGTGAGCACATCCTGTTCTATCGGAATAGGTGACGCCCGCCAGGTTTGGCGGGCGTCAGGGGCGAACCGCGTCCCGGTTGCTCCCTTTACAACTCCTACAACTGCTCGAGTGCCGCAATACGCGCATCGATAGGTGGATGCGTCGCGAACAGATGCATGAAGCCTGAAGAGTTTCCCGCGATCTTCATGGTGGCCAAGGCGTCTTGATTCGAGTATTCAAATTGTGCACGGTTGACCCAGCGGTCGATGCCACGGAGGGCATTGATCATCGCATCTTTCCCATAGACCTTCGCTGAGAAGGCATCTGCGGCAAACTCGCGACGGCGAGAGTGCCAACCAATGACAATTGATGCAAGAATCGTCAGCACCACCTGTAGGAAGAAATATACGATCATCGCCAAGAATGGATTGCCTGCAGATCCCTCCTCACGATCTTGACTGGGTTGCGCAATCAGGTGGGAGATAAAGTTACTGATGTAATACACGAAGGTATTCATTAGGCCGGCGAGAACCGTTGTCGCAAACATATCACCGTTATAGACATGCCCCATTTCGTGGGCGAGCACGGCTTTGACTTCCTCTTCCTTCAAGTTTTGCAGAAGGCCGGTGGATACAGCGACCATTGAATTGTTCTTGCTTGGACCAGTCGCAAACGCATTGGGGTCAGGCGAGTCATACACCCAGACTTCCGGCATCGTAATATGAAGCCGCTGGGCAATCTCTTGCACCGATCCATAGATGACGTGCTCAGCGTGTGATCGGGGTTGGGTGATCTGCTGACAATCCAGCATGGCACGGGCCATTTGCTTGGAGAACGCCAAGCTGATGAATGCCCCGCCGAATCCAATGACCAAGGAGAATACCAACAGTTGCTGGTTGAATACTCCACGGACATCAATTCCAAATGCCGGTAGTACGGCGTTGATCAATAGATTGGCCGTGAATGACAGTGTGATGAAGATGAGAAAGTTTGTAATCAGGAACAGGCCAATACCTTTAAGCCACTTCATGGATATCCTCCTTCGCGATAAGCTTTCGCCTATGCAGTCATTTCAAAACCTGAACATGGAACAGCCAACATTATACACAAACCATTTTATAGAGTCGCAGTATTCAAAGGCCGTTACTTTTAACAAATAAGAATGTCGTGATGAAAGTCAAGGTGCTGGAAGTCAATGAAAGTACAATGGAAAGTTGACCCTTTCCGGTGGTTCCTGTTAGAAATCTCTCATGATGTTCACTCAAAGGTCTTTTGGGCTCACCGGCATGGAAGGCATACCAGGAATCACGTGATGGCTCACCCCTTGGCGATCGACTCGTCCAGCAAGGAAACGTTGCTCAGTGACCTTCTGAAACAGGTCTCACGCTTGTTTTACACGACGTTAGTAGTGGTGCCCGCGAATGTACGTGATCAGGTGGGGCTCGCGTATCTCTTTGCCCGGGCGGCCGATACGATTGCAGATACCGAACTCATCGATCGACCGCGTCGGCTCGGGTTTCTTCACCGCCTCAGGGAGCAGTTTGTCGGCGAACAGATTGACTGGGGACAGATCCGGTCTATCCAACAGGCCGTTGGCTCTGTGCAACAAGATTCAGCGGAACGAATTCTGTTGGAACGGCTGGATGAGTGTTTCGAAATATTTCAGGTCTGTTCATTGGACGATCAACATCGGATTCGGCGCGTGATGGTCACCTTGACGCAGGGAATGGAAATGGACCTGAATACCTTTCCAGGTGTCGGCCCTGGCGACCTGGCTGCGCTCAAGACCGTTGATGACCTCGAGCGCTACACCTACTCCGTGGCCGGTTGTGTCGGTGAATTTTGGACGGTGTTGATGTGCGCCCATCGCAAGGCTCTTGCCGACTGGGATGTGCAACAGATGTCTGAGCAAGGTGTGCGATTTGGGAAGGGGCTGCAGTTGACGAACATCGTCAAAGATATCGCCCAGGATCTTCAGAAGGGTCGATGCTACATTCCCGAAACGATGCTGACCGAAGTTGGACTCACGCCGAAGGACCTACTCGCTCAGAAGTGTTTGCCTCAATTGCGGTCCGTCCTGAACAAATTGATTCGCATGGCGGTAGACCACCTCGATCAGGGCTGGGCCTATACGATGATGATACCACGCCATGAAACACGGTTACGGCTGGCCTGTATGTGGCCGATCCTGTCCGCCGGAGAATCGCTTAAGCTCGTTATGAACTCTCCCGATCTCTTGAATCCCGCCGTGAAAGTCAAAATTCCCCGCAGCAAGGTTTATCAAATCATGGCTATGACAACCGGCACCGTCGCCTGTGGGTATGCCGGAACAGCTTACTGGGGACATTTGCGGAAACAGATCGTGTGATTCCGTCTACTTCTTTTGCGGCTCCAGCAGCTTGTCACCTTTTTTAAAGACGGCGTAGATGGCCTGGGATGGGCACGCATCAAGGCACAATCGGCAGCTTTCGAGGCAACGTGAGGGATCAAACTTGTAGGGCGGTGTCGAAAGCCAGGCGCTGGTCGGGCAAATCGGGACACAGACGGCCTGGTGAGTGCAGCGGTCCGGATGCCTGACGAGATGATCACGAATAACCAACATGGGCTTCACTCCTTCAAAGAGACCTTGCGAGAAGATCTCAAACATATTTTTGTTCGGTAGACTGCTCACTTCCATTCCTTGACAAGTTCTTTAAGTCGATCTTTCAGCTCAGGAATCTGTTCCGCATTATTGTGAATCGCGCCTAAAATCTTTTCCATTCTTGCGGACTTCAATGCGTCTTTGTCTTTCTTCACCAGCCGATCATACTCCGCATAGGCGGCGGGCTGAGACGGCTCCAGCTGCGCCCGCGCGTCAACAAGAGCTTGTCCGAGTGCCCAAGGTTCCGGCGCAAGTGGGGGAGCGATGGTGTAGGTTGCGTCGGTAAAGACGACGACCGCCGCGCCGGGTTTACCAGTCAGCGGAACCACTGACCGGACTGTCTTGCCTTCACAGGATTGCCAATCGAGCAGGAGTCCAGGAAACCGTTGCGTGAAGGCCACCTTCTCCATGTTGGCCTTCCATTTGTCTTCAGTGGACATGTGGTGGGTTATTTGATTGCAGCGCTAACTCGTCTTGAGCGGCGGCAGCGAGTTCGGAGCTGGGTGATCTGGCATGAGCAATCGCGTGACGATCTCGCCCTTTAGGATATGCCGTTCCATGATCTCGGTGACGTCGGCTTCTGTTCCGACCCAATACCAGACCCCTTCGGGATAGACCACCAGGCTGGGACCCAGTTCACAATGGTCAAGACAGCCGGCCTTGTTGGCTCGAACAAGACCTTTGAGATTGAGTCGCTTGGTTTCGCTTTTGAAATGGGCGTGAAGCTTTTCAGATCCTAAGTTGGCGCAGCAACCTCGGGGGTCATCCTTAGGACGCTGGTTGGTGCACACGAAAATATGTCTCTGAAATGGTGGCATAGACGTGATCGCTAGACGGGCATTGTCAAGGTATTGAGCCGCTCCATCAAGAACGTGACGTCGCGGTTGTTGAGCAATGTGGATGTCTGCTGGGGCGCGTTCAGAATCGTCATGATTTCATGTAATCGCAGCGAGGCGCGTCGAAATTCGTCAGCCTTAGAGAGCTCAGAGGCGAACCCAGAGCGCAATTTATCGAATTCAGCAAGGATGTCGCGAAAATCTCGCTGGAAGTGTTTGTGCAAGGAGCAGAATGTACAGTACCACCTTGGGTTTTGATCCGACGATGGCGATAAACGATCATAGGGGCGTCCAAAAAAATCTTTTCCCAGCGACAACTTTGTCAGTGGGTTGCTTGGGGATCCGCAGGCCTGACAGGCGTGATTCCAAGAGTCCATCGCTATCTCCTCATAATGCAAGGTGTGCATCTTACAACAGGACTTTCTGGACTGTCCATGGTCGGGAGGGACTCCAAACACAGCGCCTATTCCAGACTGCACTGGAGAAGCCCGAGGTATAATAGTGATGGATGTAGTATTGTGTACCCGAGGGGAGGGGAAGCACATATGGTGATCGGCGTTCCTAAAGAAATCAAAGATCATGAGTATCGCATCAGCTTAACGCCGGATGGTGCTGCGACCTTGTGCCAGAGAGGACACGATGTCTTGGTCGAAGCTTCGGCTGGCACGGGCAGTGGGTTTGGCGATGATGAATACCGCAAGGCCGGTGCCACGATCGCCAATTCAAAAGTTGAGTTATTCGAACAAGCAGAGTTGATTCTGAAGGTCAAGGAGCCGATGGTTCAGGAATGTACGCTGTTTCGTCCCGATCACCTCTTGTTTACCTATTTGCATCTTGCGGCTGTCCCGGATGTGACGAAAGAACTTCTTAGCCGCAAGATTACGGCAATTGCCTACGAGACGACAGAGGCCAAGGATGGGAGTCTTCCCATGCTCAAGCCGATGAGTGAGATCGCAGGTCGGATGTCGATCCAGATTGGCGCCCGATACCTTGAGAAAATCCATGGGGGGCGCGGCGTACTGTTGGGAGGGGTTCCAGGGGTAGAACCGGGTCGGGTGGTCGTGTTAGGAGCTGGAGTTGTCGGAGCAGCAGCTGTTCGTATGGCGGTGGGGTTAGGAGCACAGGTCACGGTCATCAATCTGGATGTTGAACAGTTACGTGGCCTTGATGATCAGTATCACGGGCGCATTGTCACTCGTGCAGCAAGTTCTACGGTCATTGAAGAAGCGGTCTGTTCTGCGGATCTGGTGATTGGTGCAGTGCTTGTTCCAGGCGCCAAGGCACCCAAGTTGGTGTCGCGTGCAATGGTCTCCCGGATGAGGCCTGGTTCCGTAATCATCGATGTCTCCGTAGATCAGGGCGGCTGTATTGAGACAACCAGACCAACGAGCCATTCTGATCCCGTGTACCTGGTGGATGGAGTGACCCATTATTGTGTGGCCAATATGCCTGGAATTGTTCCTCGCACATCCACCTATGCCCTGACCAATGCGACCATGCCGTACTTGGTCCGTCTTGCTTCCGAGGGTGTAGAGCGAGCGATTCACTCCGATCCTGGTTTGGCGAAGGGCGTCAACGTAAAAGACGGGAAGGTAACGCATTCAGGTGTGGCAGAATCACATGGGTTGCCTTTTACCCCTCTCTTGTAAGACAATCATGCCGTCGGTTGATCGCTTGGTCTTGTCGGGGCGTAGCGCAGCCCGGTAGCGCACTGCGTTCGGGACGCAGGGGTCGGAGGTTCAAATCCTCTCGCCCCGACCAAACCAAGCAGGCTTGATCAGGGGCATCTTCCTCAACCTTTCCAGATGCTCGGTGGTATGGTGGTTCTTCTCTCCTCATTCACTCACAACCAGCGCTAGGATCATATCGCGTCAGTGGTCTGTTAATGGTCCTATTCGGGTCACAGTCGGCTGAACATCTCTCTTTTTGATCGTTCGACGATTGAGAGGAAACTCCATGCGACGTGCATCAGTGTCCCTGTCAGTGGGGTGCCGGATGGTCATCGTCTGTCATAGTGATCCTACATTCAAATCAAAGGGTTACTTCTCTACAAGCCATCTGGCACTGGTTTGTTTGGTGGAGTAATCGCGAGAACCTCTTTAGGCTGTTCGTTCCAGTCCTTGGTCCGTTCTGTTAGAAATTAAAACCTCAAGAAATCTTTGCATTATGACGACATAGTCAGGGAGTACATTTTGTAAAACGCGTGACGCGTCTGGAGAGGTGTGAGAATATCCGCAGAACGGAGCCGCGGGGCCTTGTGGGACGTAAGGGATTAGCCGGAGGCAGATGACTCAACCCGCCAAGGAGTTGTCGGTGCGGGCTTGTATCCTTGTGTATGGTCGTGTGCAAGGGGTGGGGTTTCGTGCCTTTGCAGCCCGAGTAGCTGCGGATCTTCGGCTGGTCGGCGGTGTTCGTAATCTTCCCGATGGTCGAGTCGAGCTCGAAGTTGAGGGCCAAAAGGCTGTGATCGAAGCGCTTGAGCATCGACTGCGGATCGGTCCTTCTGCTGCTCATGTTACGAAAGTGGAGACGGTGTGGGGAGCAGCGACGGGGCAGTATTCTGTATTTGAAATTTGGTATTAGGGCTTACTGAGGAAATATGAGCCTGCAACATCACGAGGAATCCGAGACGAGTGAGGCGCGAAGGCATCTTGAAGATGAGCCAAGTGCTTCCGAGTCAGGTGGATTTTCCGAGGAGAGTGAACGTGAAACAGGTCGAGCTGAAGGCCTTGATACCCTCAAGAGCTATCTGCGCGAGGTCCGGCGATCCACATTGCTGACATTCAAGGAAGAGCAGCAACTTGGGAAACGTGTCATGGCCGGCGACGAGCACGCTCGTCAACATATGATCGAATCAAATCTGCGCCTGGTGATCAGCATTGGGAAACGGTATATGCATCGGGGATTTCCCTTTTCCGATATCGTCGAAGAAGGAAATCTCGGGCTGATCAAGGCAGTGGAAAAATTCAACTATAAGCGGGGCTTTCGGTTTAGCACCTATGCGTCCTGGTGGATCAGGCAGTACATCGAACGTGCCATAATCAATCAAGGGAAACTGGTTCGACTCCCTGTTCATGTGGTGGAACGGCTGAATCGCTATTTGAACCGCACTGAGCAATTGGTCCAGGCACTCGGACGCGAACCGAGAGCGGCGGAAGTTGCGCTCAAGATGAAGACATCGGAAGAGGAAGTCTTGGATCTGAAACAGTTGGTCCGCACGACTTGTTCACTCGATAGCCCGCTCAATGATCGCACGGATACGTTTCTCCGTGATGTGATCGAGGATCCGACGGGATTGTCACCCGACGAAACCGCCGATGGGGTTCGGCGCCGAGCGGAATTGATGGCCTGGGTGAGGGAGTTGCCAGAAAAAGAGCAAACTGTTATTGTGTCGAGGTTCGGGCTTGATGGAGGGGAAGCGAAGACGTTGGAAGAGATTGGGCGGACCATGGGGTTGACTCGAGAACGTGTCCGTCAGATCGAAATGGCCGCGCTTGCCCGTCTTCGTCATACCATTGAGCGAAAAACCATGACACAGGCAGATCTGCTCTAGATCCCGTGACCACTGTCAACTATCAAGCGCTTATCCGCGAAGTGCCGGACTTTCCAAAGCCCGGCATTCTCTTTTATGACATCACGACCTTGTTGAAACATCCCGCAGCTATTCGAAGTCTGTCCGATCAATTGACGGCTCGGTATCAAGATCGAGGGATCCGGAAGGTCGTCGGAATTGAGTCTCGGGGGTTTATCTTTGGCGGGATTCTTGCGGCAAGGCTGGGAGCCGGATTCGTTCCGGCCCGTAAACCTGGCAAACTTCCTGCCGATTGTTATGAAGTCAAATATAACCTTGAGTATGGTAACAGCAGTCTTGCAGTACACCGTGATGCGATCGAGCTTGGAGAGCATGTGCTGATCGTCGACGATCTCCTGGCAACCGGAGGGACTGCGGAAGCGACGGTGAATCTCGTCCGACAGCTTGGAGGAACCATTGTCGGACTTGATTTCTTGATTGAACTAAAGAGCCTGAATGGACGTGAGAAACTCGGTGGGTATGACGTTCATTCGACCATCATCTATCCGTGAGCGGGATGATGGGGTATATCTTCCAATCCCCTCTTGTAACGGGAACGTGGGCCATGATTGAGAAGCAGGGATTAGCCTTCCAAACGACCTAATTGCGGAGCACATATTACTATGGTGACGAAGGGGCAGTTGAAGAAGAAGGGCGAACTGAAAGCGAAGTCGGTTGAGCCGATCATCAAGAAACTGCAATCGGCGGCTAGCGTAGCGGCTACAGCGAAGCCATCGGTCGAAGTCGATGAAGTGCCCGTGCGACCGAAAGAGACCGCAAAAGAGCGAGAAGCACGGGAACAGCGACAGGAAGTGCTTCATAAAATGCTCCTTGGGAAGCGTCAGGAAATTATCAAGGAGATCGAAGGAAGTCTGGGGCAATCACTGACCGAAGATCAGCAGCGACGCCTGGAATCAGCACGCGATGTTGGAGACCAGGCACTGATGGATCTAGAGCGTGAACTGGGTATTTCCTTGATGGAAATGCGCAATCGGCGTCGGCAGTCAATTGATGAAGCCCTCACGCGTCTGCACGAGGGAACCTATGGAATTTGTGCGGAGTGTGGAATCGAGATCAGCGAGAGGCGGCTCCAAGCGGTCCCCTTCGCCAAACTGTGCGTCGAGTGCCAATCACGTGCCGAGTTGTTGGAGAAAATCGAACGAGAAGAAGATCGCGACTAGGTTTTCAATTCTGCCTCCTACAGCATCCTCCCGCAATGTGTTCTGCCTATGACCGGGCAGTTTCAGAAACGAGCTGTTGTACTCGCCAGCGGTGGCTTAGACTCCACCGTCACGGCCGCTGTTGCTCGACAGGCCGGCTATGAGCTGTATCTGTTGACTCTTGCCTACCAACAACGTCATGCCGTAGAGATTGAGCGGGCGAAACAGGTGGCCGGTGCGCTGGAGGCAGAGCATCACCTCGTGGTGCCCGTTGATTTGCAGTCAATCGGCGGGTCGGCTCTCACTGGGGACATCCCAGTTCCCAAAGGTCGGCGTGACTCCGACCGTGGGCGTGACGTGCCGGTGACCTATGTGCCAGGCCGAAACTTGATTTTTCTCTCCATTGCAGCCGCACAGGCAGAGGTGGTGGGTGCCTCAGTGATTTATTTCGGGGCGAATGTGGTGGACTACTCTGGTTACCCTGACTGCCGTCCCGAGTTCATCAAGGCCGTGGAAACAACGTTACAACTCGGAACCAAGCTGGGCATGATGGGAGGGCGTATTGAAATTCGAGCCCCTCTGATGCAAATGACCAAGGCAGAGATCATACGGCTGGGACTGGATCTCGGTGCCCCAATCCACCTCACACACAGTTGCTATGATCCCACGGACACAGTGGCCTGCGGACGGTGTGACAGCTGTCTCATTCGACGGCGAGGGTTTGCAGAGGTGGGAGTTGTAGATCCGATTCCCTATGCGGTATCTTGAGGGAGTCATTTTCTGGAAACAGGTGGAGAATCTTTATGAGGTTGTCACAAGTTGCGCTACTCAGTTCGGTACTCTTGATGCTCGGCGTTGCTCCGGCGTGCAGTCAGAGCGGGGGGGAACCGAAGGCAAGTGGAACGGTAGCCTCTGCTCCGGCAGAGTTTCGTGACGGAGAGCAGAAGTTTAATACAAATTGTTCACGATGCCACGGCATCGGCGGCGTCGGAACCAACCAAGGCCCAACGTTTCTTCACAAAGTGTATGAACCGAACCATCACGGCGATGTAGCCTTCCAACGGGCGGCAGCGAACGGGGTTAAGGCCCATCATTGGCAATTTGGCGATATGCCGAAGATCGATGCCGTCAAGTCGGAAGACGTGGACGAGATCGTGAAATATGTCCGTTGGCTGCAAAAACAAGCTGGGATTTTCTAATCCCACGCATTCGTTTCTGTATGTCACCTCACCGAAGTTCCGACCCCTGTTCAATACTTTTGACCGTGCCATCGATGGTTCTATCTGGCCGTGACTCCCCACGGATGGATTGAACGCTGCTCTGCTGATAGGCACCTTGACAGTTCCACGCATATCCTTAATGATGCCAGCTAACGGTAAGTGCCGTAGAGATCGCTCAACAAGGAGGAACTGATGACACTCACACGCTCGATATGCACATTTGCGATTCCGGCATTTCTGCTCGGGTTCGGTCTGGGAGGGGTATCGTTGCATATTGCATCGGCGGAGGGGCTCTTTGGAATCAAGGATTCGGTCACACAGATAGGAAGTTCGTTGGTTGAAATGCAGAAGAATGTCGATGAACTGCAAAAAAATATGAATGCGCTCAAACAGACCAAAGACAAGTTGTCTACTTTACCATCGGCTAGTGGTGCGATGGATTCTTTTATGAAGAAGTGAGGACGATAGGGCCAGTGGATGCCTACTGTGCAGAGCCCCACGACCGTCAAGCCTCGCGGGGCTCTGCCGGATCAGAAAGCTGAGTTTGTCGATCGCCGTGGGTCATTCCAGCCAGACGTGCGTTCAAAAGGAATGGGGCGCACTATTGAGAAGATGTCGACTCGGTAAGGATCGGGGGACGTCATGAGTGCAACGACTGGAAGGCCTCCACGCATCGCGTTACCGCCGATTTGGAGCCCACTTCTTGGCTCGTGTTTCGGCTTCAGTGACTTGCTCGGTCGTCATCTGTTTGGCCAAGGCATTGCGGGACTCAGCGGCTCGTTTCTCACCGTAGGCCGCAGAGAGGTTGTACCACATGTGAGCTTCCACAAGATTTTGTGAGACACCGCGTCCTCGTTCGTACATCATGCCAAGTTTAGCAAAGGCCAGCGCATTGCGCTGGTCCGCTGCTTTCTGAAACCAAAATAATGCCATGGGGTCGCTGAATGGAGCCCCTTGTCCTAATGAGTAGAGTGTGCCCAGATTGACCTGTGCCCCGGCATGGCCCTGGTCTGCCGCTTTCTTGAACCAATACTTCGCTTCCTGATAGTTTTGTGGAAGTCCTCGGCCCTCACTGTAGTGGACGCCCAACTGGTTTTGGGCTTCTGCTTCGCCTCCTTGCGCCCGTGTGAGTAACTCACTCACTGCCGGGCCACTCGTGAGTGGCTGAGACGAGGGTTGGGGAGGGGAGAGACAACTTGATGAAAATATACACAGCGTGAGTAGACCAATCAGCGGAAGTAACATGCTGATCGAGAACGAGCTTCTGTGATACTGAGACTGTGCTGACATCGTTGGTGCAGTGAATCCTACGCGCTGTATCCTACTCAGCGCATGCCTGGGAGTTCAAGGATGGAATGAGTGGGAGGCCAATCGTGAAAAGGAGAGGGAACTGCACCATGAGAGGAAACCTGAGTCACGTTGACCGTGAGTCTGATCATCGGATAGATGGGCGGAGTATTTGATCCATAGGTCAATCAGGAGCTTGATGGAACGGGTTTCTGCATGATTATTCTTGAGGCGGTTCTTGCCCTTTCGGTTTCCAATTCCGTGTCAGCAATTGCGCTTGAGCAATCTGAGCCGCCGTCATGTCGTGCCCTAGTCGATTCCGCCATTTTGCGCCGGCTTCATGGCCACTGGCGGCGGCGAGATTATACCAGAGATAGGCCTGGACGAGATCCTTCGGAACGCCTCGTGCTTGTTCATAGTGAGTGGCAATGAGAAACATCGCGGCGCCATGGCTCTGGTCTGCAGCAAGACGGCACCACCGGAGGGCCTCCTGATAATCCTGGGGTATCCCGCGTCCGATATCCGACAGTACGCAAAGCCGATAAAACGCTCCAGGGTGGCGCTGAGTGGCCGCCATGCGATACCACCGTACGGCTTCTCGATGGTCCGCTGGACGAGCATTCTCATATCGTAGGCCAAGATTATATTGCTCTTCGGCGCTCCCTTGTTCTGCGACCGACCTGGACTCATCGATTCGCGACACGGTATCTCGCACATCAACATAAGGAGATTTGGGTGGATCCATGCATCCTTGCAGACTTCCGATGATGGTGACGGCAAGGAGATAGCGCAAGCCGGTGGTCATAAGTAAAGTTCCTTTTATGTAATCCAAATCGTGGCCCATCAACGTCAATCGATGTGACGACGGCTCGTCATCCTAATTCAACTCTAGCATACGCGAACGACACGTTGGCGATCTAGGGGCTATGCTCGATTGAGCCATTTTTTTACAGGATGACCGGTTCGATGTTGTCTGGCCATAGCGCCTCGTACAGATCATTGGAGTCAGATCGCCGTCTCTCGATCAAGATCGCTCGTAACCCAGCCCAATGGAATCGGCGGGTGATTGTTCGTGACGGACGCTTCTCAGGAAAAATCGGATAGGACATCAGGCCCCTGTTTATTTGTCTGCTTCGGTGACTGTCCCGTGCATGCTCACTGCTCCTCACTCACGATTGACACAGGGAATCGAGAGTCGTAGCCTTTTCATGGTGTGATAGCGCTGTCTCCTTTGCAAAGACGTAACTCGACTCTGTGTAACGATATGAGCGCTGGGATGAAACATATTGTGTGGGCTGTTTTGTTTCTGGGAACCATGATGGCGACGCCAGCATCCTCGGTCCAGCAGCAGTTTGTGCCCTCGCCAGTTCAAAAAGGCTCACTCTTGGTCGCAAGCCCCTCATTGAGCGATCCCAACTTTACCCGCACCGTTCTCTTCATTGTTGAACATGGGCAAGGTGGGACCATTGGCCTCGTGTTGAATCGTCCTACGGATGTACTATTATCGGAAGTTTTACAGGATCTTCCGGTATTGAAACAGACCAACCACCGATTATTTGCTGGAGGACCGGTCGGGCGTACACAACTGGTGTTGCTGTTCCGACTCAAGCAACTCTTGCCCGATGCGCGGCATATTGAGAATGGAATTTATGTGGGCACACCGATGGTTCTGGAGCGCGTCATTGCCGGTCTCAAGCCGAACGAAGCGTTCCGTGCCTTTGCCGGGTTTGCCGGATGGGCACCGGGGCAACTCGAATCTGAGATGCGTGAAGGCTCATGGGGTGTGTTGTCGTCCAGCACCTTCGATATCTTCAATACAGATCCTGAGACATTCTGGTCGGACAGCCTTGCTGTTCTCCAAGCTCCGAGAACGATTTCCCACGAATGATTGTTGGAGCAGCTGGTAGTTGTGTTACCTTCGGTAAGGAGGGCCCCGTTGGATTCGCCAGTGTGAAACAAGGCGCTCTCCTGCCATGTGGTGATGACCGTATCTTTCCTTCACATACTTTCAGACTACGCTATGGTATAAGACCATCACGGCGCTGTTCCCTGTTGTGAGGTCACGTGTCGGGTAACTGGCATGTGCTGGTGAGCGATTCGATCCTCAGCGAGGACGTGTTACGTGGCTGATCCTCAAAAGGTTGTTCGACATTTCCGACAAATCCTGCTGTGGCCAATGCAGCTTACTCCCATCCGGGAGGACGCGCCGATCCAAAAGCATTGGGAACTTCTCCAGGCGACCAATCCGAACAATCCATGGCGAGAGGTGCTGGACGAGTTTACGGGGGATCCTCGGCAGTTCCAGGAACGGCATTACAGCGAGTTTGTGACATTTCTGCCCTACGTTCAGCGGTTTCTCTATGGCGAGGGGAAGCGAACGAGCGCTGAAGTTCGCGAGGGGGCCGCGATCCGCGTTTTTCGTCGCAATGATATTGCGAAAGTGCGGATGGTCTTCCCTGGCCTTCACGGGACTCCTGCGACCTTTACGGTGGCCCATGTGGATTTGTACTTTTTCTACGACATCGATGTGGCGATTTTGGTCGTCGAGATCTATGACAATGATGTACCGCTTGAGCAGGTGCAAAACTCACTCTTTCGCTTCGGCCGATGCTATCCCACCTACTGGGAGCGTGACGGGCACGGTGGCCATTGTCCCAAGCATGTGGAGTGGTTGTCTTCAGATGGTACGGTGCTGGCTGTCTCAGACTATGATCACCGTGAGAAATATCTCTCGTTTGTCTGCCAGCATCGGTCGTTGAGTCTTGCCTCCCACTGGGAGTTTCTGCTTGAACCATTGGTGTTGCACCATTCAGAGAAAGCCGGTCTGATTCGGTATCGCCAGCTTGAATACCACTTGATGCCGGTCATGGCGTATCTGAGTCTGGACGATCCTGGCGCACTGACGCGGGGGGAGTTCGCACGAATAGGTTTGGCGGCGGCACCGGGTAGCTCCGACACGTTGCCGTTTTCGGAACGCTATCTCCGTAACTTTGAAGAACACCATTGCTATGACCGGTATTGGAACGGCCAAGGGCCAGGTTCACCAGGCGCCCGTTTTATGTGTACAGGCCGGGTGTTTACGATGGTGGGGGAAGCAGGAGAACCGGCGTTCGAAGATCGTAAGACAAATTTAGAACAATTCCGGCATGAATATTTTTTATTGTTTCTGATCCCACATTTTCATAAGGCGGCCCTGTTGATGCTGACGAATCGTCTGGTTGAGGCGATGCATCAGCTTGATCTCACCAAGTTGGACTCCGTCCGGCAGTTTCGTCGAGTGATTCGTCAAACACTCGGTATCTTTCTGCGGTTTACCCATCGCTACTGGTCTCATCAGGTGTCTGATCATGGGCAGGTGAAGGAACTCTATCGGATGGTCAGCGAACAATTGGGCACCGGTCGACTCTACGACGAGCTCCGTTCGGAGTTGGAAGATATGAGCCAATACCTCGACAGCGATGCGCTCCGTCGCCAGGGAGAAACGATGGTTCGACTGACGGTGGTGGCGACTGTCGGCTTGATCGGTGTTGCAACAACCGGGGTATTGGGTATGAACCTCTTCGACTTGGGTGCGGAACCGTCTACCAAGCGCATCGGATATTTTCTTGTAGTGCTGATACCCGTCATCATCGTCACACTCTATACGGTCTTGAAAGCAAGGCGGCTTTCAGATTTTTTGGAAACCTTAGCTGAGGAGCATCGTTCGTCCAAAGACAAACTCGCGGCATTGCTGACGGTGTGGCGGAGCAAACAGGGACGGGATTCGTAGTCGACCGACAACCCTCATCTCTTCAGTGGACAGTCATCCCGACCATACCTCAGCACGTTGCCTGTCGCATGGGGCAACGTACGTCCTGACGGTCTTTTCGATAGAGCGCAGAGCGAGTTTGAGGGGCCGTTGCGACGAATCTTGACAGGGCATCGTTGACTCAGTAGGATAGCGAAACCTTTAATGCTCATCCAGTGAGGTGAGCAAGGAGTTGATCATGTGTGGTGTTCCGGCTCACGTTCATTCCAGTCGACCTTCTCACTCTTGTGGTGAGGAGGTTTTTTTATGCCTAAAAAGTGATCACGTGCAGGTGTCTTATCTTGGTGCCGCAGATGAATCAGCCATCTGATCGAAAAGAAGAAAAGCTCATCATGGACGCCGGGGACATCGCCCGCGCCTTGACACGTATTGCGCACGAGATTCTGGAGCGGAATAAAGGTGTGAAGGATCTCGCCCTGGTTGGGATTCGGACCGGCGGGGTTTATCTTGCGCATCGGCTCGCCAAACGCGTTCATGGGATCGAAGGCGTTCAGATTCCCATTGGAGAATTGGATATTACGTTGTATCGAGATGACTTAGCTTTGCGGAAAAACCAGCCGATTCTGAGAAAAACGTCGGTGCCGTTCGATATGGCGAACAAGATCGTCGTGCTCGTTGACGACGTCCTGTTTACGGGAAGAACGATACGAGCTGCGATGGATGGACTGATGGATTTAGGTCGTCCGGAGGAGATTCAGTTGGCGGTGTTGGTTGATCGTGGCCATCGGCAGTTACCGATCAAGGCCAATTATATCGGGAAAAATCTGCCGACGTCCCGTGATGAGCAGATTCAGGTGTTGTTGGAAGAAGATGGTGAGAATGACCGGGTGGTCATTCTGCGAGCAGGATAATGGTCATGGAATGGAGGGTTCCATGAGCGTGAAGCGCAAAGATCTGTTGAGTCTCGCCCCCTTGGCGGTCGATGAGATCACCCTCATCCTCGATACCGCCGATTCTTTTAAAGAAGTGACGGGGCGCGAAATCAAGAAAGTGCCGGCCCTGAGAGGAAAGACGGTCGTCAATCTCTTCTTCGAGCCAAGTACGAGGACGCGGACATCCTTCGAATTGGCAGCCAAGCGGCTGAGCGCCGACGTGATCAACTTTGCACCCTCTTCCAGTAGTGTCGTGAAGGGGGAAACGTTGCTCGATACGGCGAGAAATATCGAAGCGATGCAAGCCGACATTATCGTATTGCGGCATTCCTCGGCCGGAGCCGCCGAAGCGTTGGCGCGGGGAGTGAAGTCGTCTGTCATCAATGCAGGCGATGGATGGCACGAACATCCCACGCAAGCGTTGCTTGATCTCTATACGATTCGGCAACGAGGAATGAACTTTCGAGGCTTGCGGGTGGCGATTGTCGGTGACGTGTCACATAGTCGGGTTGCTCGTTCGAATATCTTTGCGCTCGTCAAACTCGGGGCTGAGGTCAGACTCGTGGGGCCTCCGACGATGATGCCTTGGGGCGTCGAAAAGCTGGGGGCGAAAGTGTATTCCAATATGGATGAAGGTCTGCGCGACGTGAATGTCATTATGATGCTGCGGCTTCAATTGGAGCGGCAAGGGCGCGCACAGTTTCCTTCAATCAGAGAATACTCGCGGCTCTACGGACTCACCGCTGAGCGTGTGCGGCTGGCTGACTCAGATGCCATCGTCATGCATCCTGGCCCCATCAATCGAGGTGTGGAGATCGCCCCGGATGTGGCCGATAGTTTGTCCTCGGTGATTTTGGACCAAGTCGCGAATGGGGTGGCGGTACGGATGGGAATTTTGTACCTCATGTCCGGAACCAATTCATGAATCCATTGATCTGACGGTCTGTCGAGTGCGTAACCAAATGATCAGCGCTTGAAATGGAGTGGGTTCCGTGACAGATCATCGGATCAACAGAGACTGCCAACGTATAGAAAGGGCTTATCGTGTTGATTTTGATTAAAGGTGGTCGGGTCATCGATCCAGGTCGGTTTGTCGGAATAGCCGATGTGCTCATTGATGACGGAAAAATCACGGCGGTCGCTCCCCAGCTGACGGCTCCCGTCGGCAGCCGGACGATTTGGGCGGAAGGAAAGTTGGTCCTGCCTGGATTTGTCGACCTGCACGTGCATTTTCGAGAGCCAGGATTCGAATATAAAGAAACCATTCAAAGCGGCAGCGCAGCGGCAGTGGCAGGAGGATTTACGACGGTCTGTTGTATGCCCAACACAAGTCCGGTGAACGACAATCAAGCCGTAACCGAGTTTATTCTGGAACGGTCTCGGCTGGCTGGTCTCGCGAATGTGTTGCCGATCGGTGCGATCACCAAAGGATCCGAAGGGAAGGAACTGGCCGAAATCGGTGACTTGCGCCGTTCCGGTTGCGTGGCGATCTCGGATGATGGCAAGCCCGTGATGAACAGTTTGGTGATGCGGCGTGCGATGGAATATGCGTCGGCGTTTGACCTGCCCGTGGTTGATCACTGCGAGGATCTCCATCTCGCCGAAGGCGGTTGCATGAACGAGGGGTTGATTTCCACCGAGCTTGGATTGCCCGGTATCCCTGCGGCAGCCGAAGATGTGATGGTGGCGCGCAATCTGTCGCTGTCTGAGTTGACGGGGGCTCGTTTGCATCTGGCCCATATCAGTACCGCCGGGTCGGCGCGAATGGTTCGGGAGGCAAAGGCCCGCGGGATTCGTGTGACAGCGGAGGCCTGTCCACACCATTTCACGTTGACCGAAGATCTAGTGCGCGGTTACAACACCCATGCCAAAATGAATCCGCCCTTGCGGACCTGGACCGATGTCCAGGCGATCAAGGAAGGGTTGCGCGATGGGACAATTGATGTGATCGCTACGGATCATGCTCCCCATGCGACTCAGGAAAAACAGCAGGATTTTACCGAGGCTCCATTCGGCATTGTCGGACTTGAGACCGCGCTTTCGCTCACGTTGGGATTGGTGGAGGAAGGGGTCTTATCGCTCGAGCAAGCCGTTCAGAAGCTTACTTCTGCTCCGGCCGCCGCGTTCGGACTCAAAAAAGGTACATTGGGGGTGGGCGCGGACGCCGATGTCGTGATCGTGGATCAGCATGAACAGTGGGAGGTCGATCCGGCGAAATTTCGATCCAAGAGCCGAAACACGCCGTTTGTCGGATGGAAAGTGAAAGGGCTGGTACAGACCACGATCGTAGGCGGCCGTGTGGTATTTGAGGCCAGCCCTGTGGAGCGGTAGTGCCGTGCGGCGGATGCCTTGGTGGGGGATGATCTGTTGCCTCACGCTCGAGGGAGTTGCCCTCGCAGTGTGGGTCGGGGGGATGATCGTACTGAGCGGTGCAGTGATTCCAGCGGTATTCAATACGTTCGGAGGACAAGACTCCGGAGGGATATTTTTGACACGTGCGTTTGAGGGCTATCATCGGTTCGTCATCGGAGCCGGTGGGGTTCTCGTTGTGGCCTTGTTAGGCCGATGGTGGAGCGGTGAGCCTCGTGTGATGGTCAGTGTGAGCGAGATCATGGTGGTGATCATGATGGTGATGATCGCGGGGGTCATCATTCTGGTGTTGCATCCTGAGGCAGCGGCACTTCAAACGCAGGCATTTGCGACGAAGGATGAGGGAGCCAAGAAAGCAGCGTTCGAGGCGTTTTTCCGTGTGCTGTTGCCGATTCGATCGCTGTATATGGTCAACTTGGTATTGGGCCTCCTGCTTATGGGGATCAGGGCAAAACGCGTAATGGACGACGGCGGAAGGCAATCGTGAAAAAGGCAGTATTGGCATTGGCAGACGGGACGGTGTTTGAAGGTCGTGCGCTTGGTTACGAGGGTGCCACGGTCGGTGAAGTCGTCTTTAACACGGCCATGACCGGCTATCAGGAAATTTTGAGTGATCCGTCCTACAAGGGACAGATCATTACCATGACCTGTCCTCAGATCGGGAACTATGGCGTGACGCCGGAAGATGTAGAGTCTCGTCGGGCCTGGGCTGAAGGGTTTATCGTACATGAAGCAAGCCGATTGCTCAGTAACTGGCGCGGCAAACAGACGCTTCACGAGTCCTTGGTAGAGACTCAGGTAGTTGCCATTGAGGGGATCGATACAAGGGCGTTGACAAGGCATTTGCGCGAGCATGGGTCGCAACAAGGTTGTATCACACACCTTGATCTCGACCATGAACGAGCGATTGGACGAGCCAGACAGGCACCCGGTATCGTCGGACGAGATCTTGCTGCCGAAGTCACCTGTGCGCGTCCATTTGAATGGACGACAGGGACCGGTGACTGGGCACCATGGCCGAACAGTGACGCAATAGGAAGCGGTGCGCGCTGGCGGGTTGTCGCCTATGATTTTGGCATCAAATACAACATTCTGAGACGACTGGTTGATGTCGGATGTGATGTAACCGTGGTCCCTGCCGCCACGCCGGCTGAAGCCGTTGAGGCGCTTAAGCCTCACGGAATTTTTCTTTCAAACGGTCCGGGAGACCCGGAGGGTGTTCCGTATGCGGCGAAGGCGGTTGAACAGCTGATTGGTCGCTATCCCATCTTCGGGATCTGTTTGGGGCATCAGATTCTTGGCCTCGCATTCGGACTCAGGACCTATAAGTTGAAGTTCGGCCACCATGGAGCGAATCATCCTGTGATGGACCTTCGAACCAGAAAAGTTGAAATCACTTCGCAGAACCATAATTTTGCCGTGCAGGCGCAGCCGGTGCTGGTTGACGTGCCAAAGGTTCCGCCTGTGATCGAGACGCGATATGGACGGCTTGCCATCACCCATGTCAGTTTGAATGATTGCTCGGTTGAAGGTATGGCTTCACTTGAACATCCGGTCTTTTCGGTCCAATACCATCCGGAGGCAGCACCGGGACCGCACGATGCTGCCTACTTGTTCGGTGAATTTGTGCGGCGTATGGAGAACCATTATGCGTAATCCTATTGTGGCGGGGGTGATCGGACTTCTGCTGTCCGGCTGTACCTTCAATTTTCCGTTGTTTCCCGGCCCTGGACCGTTACAGGAAATGCAGGTCGACGGAAGCGGAAAGGCCAAGGTGCTCTTGGTTGAGATATCGGGAATGATCAGCTCGCAGGAAAAAGACGGATTCAGATCGACGCCCAGTATGATAGCAAGCGTGAAGGAGCAACTGACCAGGGCCGCGAAGGATGAACAGATCAAGGCCGTCGTGTTGCGGATCAACACGCCTGGAGGAACGGTCACGGCCTCGGATATCATTTATCACGAGTTGAAGACATTCAAGGCCAATCGCAAGGTTCCCATTGTGGCCTCCATCATGGATCTTGGGACTTCGGGGGGCTACTACATTGCAGCCGCTGCCGACCGGGTATTGGCGCATCCGTCATCCGTTACCGGGAGTATCGGTGTCATCATGCTCACGGTGAATGCCAAAGGGTTGCTCGAGAAAATCGGAGTCGATGCGACGGCGGTCACGTCAGGCCCGCGCAAGGATATGGGATCGCCGTTTCGGACCATGACGACCGAAGAGCGTGCCATCTTCCAAGGGCTGATCGATTCGTTTTATCAACGGTTCTTGACCATCGTGCAGGAGGGCCGTTCCAATTTACAGATGGACCAGATCAAGAGGCTGGCTGATGGTCGTATCTATACAGGGGAGCAAGCGAAGGAGGCCGGTTTGGTCGATGAGATCGGCTATCTGGAAGACGCCGTTGCGGTTGCGAAGAAACGAGCCGGCCTGACGGAAGCCCGTGTCGTGACGTACCAACGTCCAGGCGAGTATTCGAACAACGTCTATTCGAAACTTGCGGTTCCGAGCGGACTTGCCGGCCTTGCGGATTTCGACCTTGCCACATTGGTGCGTGGGGGAACTCCTCAGTTTATGTACCTGTGGATGCCGTAGTAGAAAGAAGAATACCGATGGTGTGGCTGGTGTTAGAATGAAGTCGGAGGGTGCGATAGAGGTGACAGATGGTGCAGCCGTCGGACCACGAGATCGACCGATTGCTCTCAACGCCCGTTGCTCGTCGGACGTTGCTGCTTGGGGGTGTTCGCAGAGCGATGGGGCTTTCGTGTCTTCTGACAGCGGGGTCGATGGCAACCTTGGCCGCGACAGTCAGTGGGTGTGTCAGAGCCCCAGGGACCGCGCGCGATCAGTTTATTTACATTTCCGAGGAAAAGGAAATGGCGATGGGGGTCGGTGCCTATCGGGAATTACTTCGAAAAGCACCGGTAAGCGACGATCCTGAGTTGAATGAGTTGGTCAACCGGGTGGGGAATCGAATTGCTGCCGTCGCGAATAAACCGGAATATCAATGGGAATTTGCGATCATTCGAGACGATCGCACGATCAACGCCTTCGCCCTTCCCGGGGGAAAAGTTGCGGTCTTCACGGGAATTTTGAAGATTACCAAGAACGAAAATGGCTTGGCCACCGTGATCGGTCATGAAGTGGCGCATGCCCTCCAACGACATGGCGCAGAACGGTATAGTCGGAGTATTTTGGAGACCATCGGTCAGGTCGGTGCGCTGGCTGCCGGAGCTGCAGCCGGTCGACCGGATGCAGCCATTGCGGCGATGAGTGCCTATGGTGTCGGGGTGTCGTTACCATTCGGCCGAAAACAAGAATCAGAAGCCGACTACATTGGGCTCAAGCTGATGGCGCAAGCGGGGTATGATCCTCGAGAAGCGGTTCCGTTTTGGGAGCGAATGAGTGGTTGTCCCAGGCAAATGATTGACAAAGTCTGTTTTCGATCTCAACACACGATTCCAGAATTTTTGTCGACGCATCCCTCCGATCTGGCGCGTATCAATCAGATCGAAGCGTGGCTCCCTGAGGCTATGAAGTACTATCATGACACTCAGGAGAATCAGGGCCCAATGCCGGCTCCCTATCACCCCTTAATTGGTCCAGAACTTCCTCCAGTCAATCACGGTTAGCAGACTATCATGCCAAAACGGACGGATATCCAATCAATTCTGATGATCGGATCAGGCCCAATCGTCATCGGGCAAGCCTGTGAATTCGATTATTCCGGTACACAGGCCTGTAAAGCCCTCAAGGCCGAGGGCTATAAGGTCATTCTCATCAACAGTAATCCCGCTACGATCATGACCGATCCAGAGCTGGCCGATCGAACCTATGTGGAACCGATTACGTTGGACGTGGTCGAAAAAGTCATCGATCGGGAACGTCCCGATGCCTTGCTGCCGACCATGGGAGGGCAAACGGCTCTCAACACCACGATGGGCTTGGTCAAACGAGGCGTGCTCGAGAAATATGGCGTGACCCTTGTGGGCGCGTCGGCGGATGCGATCCATAAGGCGGAGGATCGAGAAGCGTTTAAGCTGGCCATGCAGCGGATTGGGCTCCGGGTGCCGAAGAGCGGGACGGCCCATAATCGCCAGGAAGCCGTCGCGATTGTGGAGACCGTCGGGTTTCCGGCGATCATTCGCCCTTCCTTCACGATGGGAGGGACCGGTGGAAATATTGCCTACAATCGTGAAGAATTTGAGCGATTGATCGAGTGGGCACTGGCGATGAGTCCCGTGAGCCAGGTCTTGATCGAGGAATCGGTCATCGGTTGGAAAGAGTACGAATTGGAGGTCATGCGTGACCTGAAAGACAATGTCGTCATCGTGTGCTCCATTGAAAATTTCGATCCGATGGGGGTCCACACCGGAGACAGCATTACCGTGGCGCCGGCCATGACCTTAACCGATAAAGAATACCAACAGATGCGGGATGCGGCTCTGCGCATCATTCGCGAGATTGGGGTCGACACGGGCGGATCGAATATCCAGTTCGGGATCAACCCGGCCAATGGTGAGATGGTCGTCATTGAGATGAATCCGCGAGTATCCCGAAGTTCGGCGTTGGCCTCGAAAGCGACCGGATTCCCCATCGCGAAGATCGCCGCCAAACTTGCCGTTGGATACACGCTGGATGAGATTACGAACGATATTACCGGAGTGACAAAGGCATCGTTTGAGCCGGCCATTGATTACGTCGTGGTGAAAATTCCTCGATTTGCTTTTCAGAAGTTCAAAGGGGCCGATCCAACCTTGACGACCCAAATGAAGTCGGTCGGTGAGGTGATGGCGATTGGCCGTACGTTTAAAGAGTCGTTGCAGAAGGCGATTCGTTCGCTGGAGTTGGACTTGAACGGGCTGGTTTCTCGGTTCGGCCTGGACCGCGGGATGCCGAACGGCTTCAATCGTTCGGAGGCCGTCGAGAAGCTTGAGAGATTACTACGCACGCCATTGCCGGAGCGACTGTGGTATCTGGCTGACGCCATGCGCCTGGGATTGACCGACGAGGAATTGGGCGCAACGACGAAAGTCGATCCCTGGTTCTTAGACCAGGTGAGACAGCTGGTGGATTTTGAACGATCTCTTGCCAGCCATGCGACCAACCCGGCGGAGTGTCTGAGCGGAGGACTCCTTTGGGAAGCCAAGGAGCTCGGTTTTTCTGATGATCGTATCGCTTACTTGCTGGGCTGTGAGGCTGGGATCGTCGCAAAGGCGCGCATGGAGCATCGGGAACGGCGCGTGACGTATAAACGGGTTGATACCTGTGCCGCAGAATTTGAGGCTCAGACTCCGTATCTCTATTCCACCTATGGACATGAGTGCGAAGCAAGGCCATCTGATCGAAAAAAGGTCGTCATTCTTGGTGGAGGCCCCAATCGTATCGGGCAGGGGATCGAGTTCGACTACTGTTGTGTTCATGCGGCCATGGCGCTTCGGGAAGAAGCGATCGATACGATCATGGTGAACTGCAATCCGGAAACCGTCAGCACGGATTACGATACCTCAGATCGCCTCTACTTTGAGCCGCTCACCCATGAGGATGTGCTGAATATCGTGCATCGGGAACAGCCGCTCGGTGTGGTATTGCAATTCGGGGGACAGACTCCCTTGAAGCTCGCGCTCCCGCTTTCAAAGGCCGGTGTCAAGATTCTCGGCACCAGTCCTGATGCCATCGATCTGGCTGAGGATCGTGAACGGTTCCGTGAACTGTTGAATAAACTCGGCCTGCGTCAGGCGGAGAGTGGCACTGCTCGATCCGTTGAGGAAGCGGTACAAATTGCCGAGCAAATCAGCTACCCGGTTATGGTGCGTCCATCGTACGTCTTGGGCGGACGGTCCATGCAGATCGTCTATGACGAAGCCGGTTTATTGGAATACATGCGGTCGGCGGTCAAAGCGTCGCCCAATCATCCGGTGTTGATCGACAAGTACCTTGCCGATGCGATCGAAGTCGATGCCGACGCGATATCAGATGGGGATACCGTGGTGGTCGCAGGCATTATGGAGCATATTGAAGAGGCCGGGGTCCATTCTGGCGATTCAGCCTGTTCGCTTCCTCCCTACACCCTCGAGAAGCCTCTTGTCACCGAGATCGAGCGTCAGATGAGCATGTTGGCCAGAGAGTTAGGGGTGATTGGGTTGATGAACGCCCAATTTGCCGTCAAAGGAGAGACGATTTATGTGTTAGAGGTCAATCCACGAGGATCCCGGACCGTTCCGTTCGTGAGCAAAGCGATCGGAGTCCCACTTGCAAAGCTGGCGATGAAGGTGATGATGGGGCGATCGCTCAAGGAGCTTGGATTTACACGGGCTCCGGTCCCTGAGCATTTCTCGGTCAAAGAGGCGGTCTTTCCCTTCAATAAGTTTCCAGGGGTCGATGTGTTGCTCGGCCCGGAGATGAAATCGACCGGGGAGGTAATGGGCCTCGATGAGGATTTTGGCTGGGCCTTTGCCAAGTCCCAGGCCGGGGCCGGGGCCGTGTTGCCCACGTCCGGCACGGCGTTCATCAGCGTGAAGCCATCGGATCGTCCGGCCGCGCTCGAAGTGGGTAGGGCCTTGAGCCAACTGGGGATGCGGATTCAGGGAACGAGCGGGACCGCCGGCTATTTGCGCGAGCATGGACTTCCCGTGGAGGTCGTGAATAAAGTGGCCGAAGGCAGGCCGCACATCGTTGATCATATTAAGAACGGCTCGGTGGCCATTGTCGTCAACACGGTACGGACGGCCTCGGCGCATGTTGATTCGCTTGCCATCAGACGAGAGGCACTCCATCGGGGGATCCCCTATTACACGACCATGCGAGGGGCCCATGCTGCGGCGATGGCGATCGAGGCCATCCTGAAAAAAGATCTATCGATCCGGACATTGCAAGAGTATCATCAGGCCTAACAGGCTTCGGAAGAACTCGTGTAATACCCATACGATGGCCGAAATGTGCTGGGCGGTGGGAATGCGACCATTATGTCAGGATGCTCAACAAGGCTGTCCAGCAAGGCCGCAGCAAGCAAAGATGCGAGGCATACGCCTCGGCTCGTTGAGTTTCTGAGCGATGTGAGAACATCGCTGACGCCATTTTTCAGTATCCTGCTAACCAGTTGAGGAGCAACCGGAGCATGCCGACACCAATCACCAAGAAAGGCTACGAAGCGTTACAGGCTGAACTGGTTCGTTTGCGCAAGATCGAGCGCCCGAAGGTAATCGAGGCGATTGCGGAGGCGAGAGCACACGGCGATCTCAGTGAAAATGCCGAATACGATGCCGCCAAAGAGCGTCAGGGTTTCATTGAGTCTCGGATCTCCGAACTGGAGGGGAAGATCGCCGACGCGCGCATCGTGGAAATCAATGGACGCACCAGCGAGACGATTGTCTTTGGGGCGACGGTCTTAGTGGTTGAGCAGGAATCGCAATCCAAGAAACAGTATACGTTGGTCGGGCAAGATGAAGCGGATATGAAGTTCAATAAAATTTCCGTGCAGTCCCCCGTCGGGCGTGCCTTGATCGGCAAACGGGTCGGCGATTTTGTCGAGGTGAAGACGCCGGTCAAGATGGTTGAATACGAAGTCGTGGAGATCAAATTCGAGGAATGTTGACGTGCCGGAGGCACGACCCCTCATCGCCTTGCTGACGGATTTTGGAGAGCGCGACAGTTTCGTCGCCAGCATGAAAGGGGTGATCCTCTCGATCAATTCGTCCGCGCTGCTGGTCGATCTCTCTCATCAGGTCACCTCGCATCAGATCCAGGAAGCCGGGTATTTCCTGAAATCCTGTTACCGGTATTTCCCCGCAGGAACGATCTTCGTCGCTGTCGTCGATCCCGGAGTCGGGACCGAGCGTCGGGCGTTGCTTGTGTCGGCCGCAGGGTGCCTGTTTGTGGGGCCGGATAACGGGCTCTTCACGGAAATCTTGGAGCAGGAAGTCGGCGCCAAGGTCTGGCAGATCAAGAATCCACAGTATCGCTTGGAGACAGCCGGATCAACCTTTGATGGTCGCGATGTGTTCGCACCGGCTGCCGCCTGGTTGAGTAAGGGGGTCCCGCCGTCTTTTTTTGGACCGACCGTCGACGACCCCATTCAGCGTTCGGTCGCGATCCCGATCTGGCACGAGGATGTGCTGATCGGAAAGATCGCGTCTGTCGATCGATTCGGCAATCTCATTTCCAACATCACCGCGAGACAGATCCGTGAATTTCGAGCTGTGACGGGACAACCTGTGGAGATTCAAATCGGAACGTATATCATCAATGATTTGGTCGACAGTTACAGCCAAGGCCATCGCCAGAGTCCGTCCGCGCTGATCAATAGCGGCGGGAACTTAGAGATTTTTCTGCAGGAGGATAGCGCGGCACGGCGTTTTCAGTTTGGGGTGGGGGAAGAGGTCCGTTTGTGCTGACTCAGCGTCGGCGCAACGCACCGCTAATGCAGCAAGAAGTACTTCCCGTCCAATGTGCTGTCGCTTCGAGATTCAGAATCGGCAGGAGGCTGGCTTCTTGAAGTCCATCATGTTGAAGCTGTACTGCGTATAGGTGCCGGTGGCGAGGAGCGTCTTTCTGGTGAGATTCCAAAGATTTAAGGTCGGATCTTGAATCGTCCATTACTCTCACCAACAGCATTTGCCGTGACATAGTGCAGGCGTCTCACTGGGCTACTGTACGCCAAGCGGCTGAAGCCGCCAACAGGTCTACAAGAATTTACCGAGACGCATCGACCTGGAGCGACTCCGTGAGGCGAGCCGACGTTGGAGTTGTTTCGAAACAGGCTCCGAACAGCAAGCTGCGGTTTCTGTCGCGCATATATAATTCACGATCTGAACCCATTCTCCGTCCTCTGATGGAGGCAGTTCCTTCTGGCGGATTCGCCATCAAGAAGTTGCCCGCATCATCGGTGGTGATTCGACCCGGCGCTTGGACTCGTACCGGCCCCGCGCATAATAACATCCGCTGTCACAAGGAGGAATGGATGAAGGCCTATCGGAAATATGTGACGATCGACAACCCGCAGCAGATTACACTGTCGAATCTCCCGTTTGCCTCGGGCGACTGCGTAGAAGTTGTGATGATTGCCACGGAATCCTCCTCGACGGTTCATCTGGAAACCCTGTGCCCCCTGTTGAAGACCACACAAGCCCTGCCGCATGCGCGTCCCCTCACAGATGCGGACATTGCAGCTGAAGTCGCAGCCGTTCGGACTCGATGAAAGTCGTCATCGACCCAAACGTGGTGGTGTCGGCCGCGCTGAAGAATAAAGATCCAGAAGCCGTTCTGCGGGCGGTGGTCGCACACGCCGACGGGGAATGGATCGTGTCGGCCGAGATTCTCGCCAAGTACAAAGCGGTCCTCGCCCGCGCGAAGTTTGGCCTCCCACCCGAGCTGCTGTGCCAGTGGATCACGTTTCTGGAGACGGACGGTGACGGTGCTGGTGGATGTGCCGGTCGTCCTCTCCTATCCACCCGACCCCGCTGATGCGAAGTTCCTCGCCTGTGCACTCGCGGTGCACGCCGAGTGGCTCGTGACCGGGGATCGCGATTTTGCATCGGCCCGGAAACTGCTGAGCACCACGATCCTCTCTGTCTCTCAATTTAAGACTTTCGTCTGCGATCCTGCGGCATAAACGGCGCGCGCCTAGCCCAGCTGTTGGTGATCAGCCCAGGTGGGCCTGCCGCGCCATACACTCGTCGTCTGGTTCCTCTTTTCATGCCTCTCAGAAAAAAGGGGGAGGTATGGCCTCTTCGAGTAGGTCTCCTCCTCATCACCCGTCAGGAAGACCTGCTTGCTGGAGGCACCATGGATCGGTTGTGGAGATGGCTATTCAGCCTTGTGGAGAAATGCTGGCGGGGTACAGGCCGCCGCATCCGGTCCCGGCCAATCGTCCCTCACCCTATTCCGTGAGCTAATCGAAGCCGTGAAACGCTATGGTCGGCCACAATTCGTGCAGACGGATAATGAAGCCGTGTTCGTCTCTCGTTGGTTTAGAGTCGGCCTCTGGCTCCTGGGGATCCCCCACCAACGCACCGAGCCCGGTTGTCCCTGGCAAAATGGACAGGTCGAACCATTCATCGGCACGGTGAAACGGGCGCTGGCGAGAGCCTTGATCACAATCGACAAGAAATTCAATACCACGTTACGAGACGTGCGCACATGGTACAACCATGATCGGTCCCATGACCATCTACAAGGGCGGACGTCCGCCGAAGTCTGGGCCGGGATCGATATCTTCACCGCGAAGCCTGGCTCATGTGAGGAGTGTGAGGCGAACAGTTTGAGTTCACGTACGGAACATCTGTCCGTGATCCCAACGGACGAGTGTGCGCAAAAAACGATGAACACAGAAAAAGGGTGCACAAACGCCAAAAAATCGGGCAGAAGGGTAAGAATTCAGATCGCAAATCGGGGATGAGACGAGATTGGTGAGACAATCCACTCCTGAGTCTTACAACAACCTCAGCCGGTCACAGGACAATCCGCTGATTGCCGTTCACCAACAGGACGATCTGGAGAGCATGGGTCGTCCCACGGCCGCAGGGAACCGTGCCAGCGCCGTTGGTCTGATAGGTCAAGGTATTGGTAACAAACATGCGGCGGTGAGGCGGGATTCGTCAGGAAATCAGGCAGTGATTCCCCACTGAAACCTGCACTGTCTGCGCGGAAGGGACAGTGTGTGGTGGATGTGCCACGGCACCATCCGTGCCCGCCGTCCTCACGGACAGAGGCTAGATTAGAAGTAGTATTGCTCGCGTGAGTGGGTTACGGCAAATGACGTGGGACACCCACCCGTTCATGAAAGAACCGTGCAACGCGTACTTCGTGTCCGACAACCGCGTACACCACGAGGTGATGTTCTACAGGGAAACAGCGGCAGCCCGGATACCAATCCTCGCACGGTTTCCCCAGTTGTGGATTGACGGCAAGTTGCCGCAATCCACGATTGAGCTTGGCGGCATACAGGTTCATCTGCTGTCCGCCCCATTGTTCAAAGGTATATTGAAGAATGTCGGCGAGATCGAGCGCGGCCAGTTCTGAAAGAACGACTGTAAAATCAGCCCGTGACAAGCGGATTCACCACGCGGCCTTTCTTCGCGTTTGCCTTGGCCATGCGTTTGGCTGCCGCCATATTCAGTGGCACAGATTTGCCCGCGCGGAGCTGGGCAAACCCATTGGTGACCTCGTCGCGCACCGCCATGAGGCGCAGGGCTTCGCGCACGACTTCGCTGGCATTGTTATAAAGCCCAGCCGTCACCTTTTGTTTGACCAGCCGCTCTAGTTGCGGCGTAAGATTGACGTTCATAGTTCCCCCCTCGTTCAAGCCGTAAGTAAGCTAACTATAACATACATTGTCAATCTTTGATAATTCACAACTTACCCCTCGTGAGATAATGTGTGGAAGGTGAGGTGCCCGGATTTGACAGACACCGAGAAACGGGGACAGGATTCCCCAAGGAGGGGTCCGATGGGTGCACGCAAGCAGTTCACGCCAGAATTTAAGCGTGAAGCAGGGCAGCTCTAAACCTGATAGGGGCAGGTCTGTCTTTCACAGATGAGAGAAGAGGGAAGGTTTAAACTAAAAATAATTCGTCAGACAGCAGTAGAATTCAGGTTTCGAGACGGCGCTGAGGCGGGATTCGTCAGGAAATGAGGTCGCGACTCACACTGAAACCCTCACTGTCCGCGCGGACGGGACACACGCGACGGACGGATATCTGGGTATTGGGTTGTCCGTCCCAGCCGATGATCTGGGCCCCTGCCGGAATGCGTATCTGGAAGTCCGGCAAGTCCGGATCCGTCACGATCCGCTCGACCTCGGTGTTCGAGATATCCACCATACCGGTCGTTTTTTGGAAATGCAGATGGGGCACGAAGCTGAGCGCATTGGCCTGGCCCGCCACGATGATCACTTTGTAGCGAATAATCGGCAAAATGAATTTAGCTCACACCAAGGTGGTGAGGCGAGATGTTAAAGGAAAATGAGCCACAGAATCTCTCGAAAATGTCCTCCAGCGAATGGCACGTTATCTTTTTGACTTTAGCAGGGAGATCACTATTGGCTGAGAGTCTGGGTCGAGCCACAGATGCCCCTCATAACATTCGATGTGAGAGTGACTCGAGACTTCTTCACTTTCCTTTCTGGAAACCTGTTCCACAAGGAAACTGATGTCGTCGGCAAATATAGCCATATATTCCGGCGCCCCCGATATCAGAAGTACAGTACCCTTTCTAAGAATCTTAACCTTACCCTCAGATAGTCGTAGTTCGATTGCAGATAAGTAATTGTCATATGGCTTAACCTCATCCAAACTAAGCTCTGGTAGAAATAGAACCGTTTTTCCCTTGAGGGACCGAAGAGATTCGGCAAATGAGGCTAACCCTCTTGCTGTTCCAGTGATCTCAATTTCTCCTGTCAATGCATATCTCCCCCTAAGTCCTTCCAAATGGACGCTATCAGAGATCATGGTATATCCCCTGGTCGAATTGTGCTTGGATCGATAGACGTATGAGCGCAAAAGTAGGGGTCAGACCTTGAATCGTGCAACACCTTCAGCAGCAACAACTGTCTCGTGACAGAGTGCAGGCGTCTCACTGGGCTACTGTACGCCAAGTGGTTGAAGCCGCCAACAGGTCCACAAGAATTTACCAAGCCTCATTGACCGGGAGCGACTCCGTGAGGCGAGCCGACGTTGGAGTTGTTTCAAAACTGGCTCCGAACAGCAAGCGCGGTATCTGTCGCACATGCATAATTCAAGAACTTGTATCTTCACTGAGAGGTCTTGCATCATGGCACCACGGGAGCGGGACCGATTGCAAAGATCTGGGTCTCCAGACGGGAAGGCCGTGGGTCAGGTCGGATTGTCCCGTTCCTCCGGTCATCAACCTGAACAGTTGAGAGAGCCTCGAGCCCGTATCGTGCAAGGACGGGAGACACGGAGGTGCCCCATGAGCGGAACGTGTTTTGTTGGCATGGACGTCTCACACAACACCGTCGATATCGCGGTGCATCCTGGGTCCGTGTTCCAGGTCACGAATGATGAGCGAGGGATTGCTGCGCTCATGACGCCGGTCCAAGCGCTGCAGCCCCTTTTGATCGTATTGGAAGCGAGAGGTGGGCTCGAAGTACCGTTGGCCGGCGCCCTCGCGGCCGTCGGGTTGCCCGTCGTGGTCGTCAATTCTCGGCAAGTCCGGGATTGTGCGCGGGCCACCGGGCAATTGGCCAAAACTGATCGCCTGGATGCGCAGGTGCTCGCCCATTGTGCTGAGGCTATTCGCCCACCTGTGCGACCGATCCCTGATGAGCAGACACAGGCCATGGCGGCGCTGGTTGCGCGTCGGCGACAGGTGATCGAGATGCTGACTGCGGAAAAGAATCGAGCGCGCCTCGCGGCTCGGCCCATCCAGAAACGCGTGCAGGCCCATATCGCCTGGTTGGAAAAGGAACTGGAGAGCATCATGACCGGCCTGAGCACCCTCATGCGGAAGAGTCCGGTGTGGCGTGACAAGGAAAGCGTCTTGCGGAGTGTGCCGGGTGTCGGTCCCGTACGCACCACAAGGCTCCTCGCCAATCTTCTCGAGCTCGGTACGTTGACCCGTAAAGAAGTGGCGGCTTTAGCCGGAGTCGCGCCGTTCCCGCGAGACAGCGGCGAGCTCAAAGGTCGGCGAGCGATCGGGGGTGGGCGGGCCCATGTGCGGGCCGCACTCTATATGGTGGCCTTGGTGGCGACACGAAGAACCTTTGTGATTCGCACGTTCTATCAACGCGTGTGTCAGGCCGGGAAGGCGAAAAAGTTGGCGGTGACGGCCTGCATGCGGAAACTGCTCACCATTCTCAATACGATGGTGAAGAGTGGGGCGTCATGGCGGGAACCGGTCAGTCAGCTCGCTTGACTTTGAAGACAGTTGCTGACCTTATTCCCCGTATCGTGCTGCATCGGTGGTCCAATACGGGGGACCAGGTGTTGCTTCTTCTAGGATTCAAGAAAACACCCGTGGTCTGTCTGTTCACCGCGCCGGTGGGGGTGTGGCAACGGCGGTTGAGTTCGGGAGCGGAAGAGTTCGCCGGAAGCGGAGCAGACGGCCTGCCACCACAATTGGCGATCCAGGCTCAGGGAACGTCGGTGACAGTCCCCGGATATTCCGCGACGGTCTATATCCTATCGGAACAACAGTCCCCGGAGTGAGCCAAGAGCGCCGATCGGCGCCGGCTGTCTCTTGAACATGCTCTGCGGTAGAGGAGGTGTGTGATGCCTGTTTCGTATGTCACTCGCGTACTCGATCGATCATTTGATTGGTTATCCACCTCGGGAATCCGCGTCGTCTTGATTGCGACGACTATGATCGTCGCGTTCTCGCTCCTGCAGCGTGGAATGGCGAAGCTCCGCAGGCTGTATGAAGGCGCATTGCCCGATCCGGCCGAGATCCAGCGCGCGAGTACGTTGACGCAGATTGTCAGAGACGTGGCGAGGATCGCGATCTTCTTTGTGGGGGTCATGATGATCTTGTCGGAGATGGGGATTGATTTGAAGCCCATGTTGGCGGCGGCTGGGCTTGGAGGATTGGCTATCGGCTTCGGTGCGCAAAGCCTTGTGAAGGATGTGATCTCCGGATTTTTTATTTTGTTGGAGAATTCCATTCGTGTCGGAGATGTCGTTGAAGTTGCCGGAGTGTCCGGCCTTGTCGAACAAATCGAGCTTCGATCCATCAGGTTGCGGGATTTAGCAGGCAATGTCCATGTCGTACCGAACGGAGTGATCGACAAGGTCAAGAACATGACGAAGGATTACTCCTATTATGTCTTCGAC
>WBZP01000518.1_pt1 | contig 52101 bp, 74 predicted proteins | sample 5204301 | NCBI WGS metagenome assembly WBZP01 (sample SAMN12412401, study PRJNA552823) | activated sludge metagenome | isolation source: activated sludge from nitrification reactor of wastewater treatment plant... | place: USA: Pennsylvania | collected 2017
AGCACCAATAAAACCTTTTAACGGCAAACCAACAAGCAGTTTACAAGGTACGGACATATCACCAGCACAAGCGTATAAGATGACCAACTATAACGAAAGACCTGTGCAAGGATTCGAAGGATTATATAGCGTGTCGAGGAGCGGTTTAGTAATATCGCACAAGCGCACGACAACAAAAGAGCGCATTCTGAAGCAGTATCGCAGCACGGGAGGCTACCTACGAGTTAGATTGCTAAAGAATGGCAAATATCACAATCTGATGGTACACAGAATTGTAGCCACAGCATTCCTCGGAAATGACGGCAATTTACCCTACGTCAATCATATAGATGCTAATAAAATCAACAACTCAGTTGACAATTTAGAGTGGTGTACGAGTGAGCAAAACGTTACTCACGCTAAATCCCTCAAACTGTACCCAGGCGGACCAAGGAAATTAACGAACGCTCAGAGAGTAAACATCATACATATGAAGGGGGAGGTGAGCCAAGAAAAAATCGGTAATCTCTATGGAGTATCACAAGACCTTGTGTATTTATTGCATAATGGAAAAGTGAGAATATTTATATGAACTTCGGATTAAGACTAGATGAGATACTAAAAACTTCTCACCATAGAATACGAACTCGGATACTCAGGGACGCTGAAATATATCAAAGCCATATAGCAGAATCTGAGTATGACGCCAAACAAGCCCTCACCTCACTCATAAAAGAACTGGTGGCGGAAGCGAAGCCTGAAGAATACGAAGATTATTATGCCTCTAACCCAGTAGAAAAGGGTCGCAAGATGGGCTATAACGAAGCAGTTAGAGAGTTCGAGCAAAACCTGTTAAAAGCATTGGAGGAAGTATGAATAATATTGACCTACGACAAGGCGACTGCCTAGAACTGATGAAGTCTATACCAGACGGTAGTGTTGATATGGTTTTAACCGACCCACCATACAACATTTCAACAAAAAACAATTTCAAAACAATGGGAAGAAGCGGTATCGATTTCGGCGAATGGGATAAAGAGTTTGATTTATTTAGCTGGATAGATATTGCTAGTGATAAGCTAACTAGAAACGGTGGAATGATAATTTTCAACGACTGGAAAAACATTGGGAATATTGCAAGATATTGCGAAACAAAAGGTTTTGTTATTAAAGATTGTATTAGGTGGGTAAAAGACAACCCAATGCCAAGAAATCGAGATAGAAGATATATCACAGATTGCGAGTTTGGGATTTGGGTAACAAAGAAAAATGCAAAATGGGTATTTAATAGAAAATCTGAAAAATACGATAGACCAGAATATAAATATCCAATAGTAGCAGGGAAAGAGAAAACAAGTCACCCAACACAGAAACCAGTTTCTTTAATGGAAGAAATAATTGAAAGACATAGTAACGAGTATGATGTTGTTTTAGACTGCTTTATGGGCAGTGGCAGCACTGGCGTTGCGTGCAAAAACTTAAATCGTAACTTCATAGGCATAGAACTAGATGAGGAGTATTTTGAGATAGCGAAAGAAAGGATAATGAGCCATGACACCTACAGAACCTATTAAAAGCATTGGAGGAGAAGTAGATGAATAACGGGGATATAGCCGACTCACTGTTTATTGATGAAGATGAATTAGAAGAACAGGCTATGGAGTTACTAGGTGATAAATGGAGCGACTTCAAAGAATACGTTGATGGCATTGATTGGAATATGTCAGATGTAGAAAGGTATATGAACAGATGAGCCACAACCAGAGTGAGCTAGACAACGACACGGTACTAATGCACAAGATTGACGAAATCCTGTACGGCGAGCATGAGAAACCGTATTCAACAGGTGACGCGCTGCTGATGCTAATACGCAATCAGATAGCGCAACATGAGAGTTCGGCGAGGATTGATGAGATACGAAGGACACGACCACATCTAACTTATCCAGGCATGGTCTATTACGGCGAGCGGATGAATGAATTAAGGGGTAACGGAGAGGAGAAGTAATGAAGAATAAAATGAAAATTGAGATGGAGATTTGGAGGTGCATAATCCTTTTCTTCACTAGCTTCATCGGTATATGGACAATAATCTATAAACTGTTTGAGGTCATTCTATGACACCTACAGAACAAGATAAGGAATTACGAGAGAAACTAGCCGCTATTGAACACGAACAATGGGCTAAGCCGAATGATGATCAAGACAAAACCGACGCCTAGTACGTCGGTTTTTCTTTGTCTCTAAGTGCCACTGATTTACTATACTATGCCCCTAAGTCGAAGTATAGCTGGTCTGACGGAAGACCGTACTTGACGTATTGTTTTTGCTCTTCCAGCGACCAGACGGCGAGGCGTGATAGCTCTCGCTCAATACCATGTGACCGGGGTGTCTTTACCGCTTCCTCAAATGCCTCACAGACATTATCAATACTTTTCAATGGGTCATCATAGTCGGGGATGTAGAGTTTATTCACTCGCCGCAGGGCATGAAACCCCATTAGTGGTACCGGATGGCAGTTGCGATGCAGCAAGTTATGCGCCTCGGCATCAATATCCGGTATCAGTGATTTATTTTCTCGGAGGCGCTTGCCTTCCACACTAGAGTTAAAGCTGCTCCTCGTAAACATTAGGTGGTGGCGTTCTAGTTTACTCATATATTTTCTCGGCCTCCTCCTGAATTAACATATTTATTCTCGCCAGGTTGGTATTCGCTACAAATAATGCTTTACGGGCAGCACGTTGCTGTTGTTCCCAGTAGGTCAGCTGTTCACTCAGCGTTTCGTTTGAAGTCATAGTCCCATTCCTGCATACCCACCATACCTATGCGCCTGAGTGCGTCTAAGCGCATCTCAGCGCAGTATGCCTCATACACGGGGTCAGGTGCATCTTCACGCTCTATCTCCCAATAGGCAGCCTCCTGAAAGGCTAAGTCACGCTCATCAAGTACCAACCGTTCATCTTGCTCGTCACTGAAGTTTGGTAGCTCACTCATCCTTGATACCTCCTGGTTCTCTTATTTGCGAGGTATGGGTATCGTATATGAATTCCAACTCCTCTATCTCCTGCTTGCGTCTGTGGGCGTCCTCGATCCGCATGTCATGCTCAAAGGCTATGTGAGCCATCTCTCTACTTATTTGGGCGCAGCGAGCTTCTGAGAGCTTATTTTTTTTCTTATGATCGCCTAAAGAGGCAAGCCGCTCGATCAGGCGGTCAACATTCCACTTCCGCTCGTCAGTGAAGTCGAACGGACGTTCCATGCTACTTCCCCTCGCTCAGTAATGCGTTCCAGGCGGCAGAGATACCGGCGGCCACCCCGCCAATCAACAGGGCTTTGAGGGTGTTCCAGTCCACTACTCCCACTACTCCAGCCGCAGTAAAAGCTAAGAATGCCTGTACGAATGTCTTGAGTGCCCTGACGGCTATATCTTTGCTATTCATAACTCCTCCTATTTGAAGATTGACGTTAATTTATCGAATATCGCTTGCACGATGGATAGAATCTGTTTGAGAAGTGAGTTGTTTTCCTCGGAGTAGTCTGGTTTTTCAGTAACGGGTAAACCACCACCTTGCTCTGGTGTGGCGGTTGGGGATGGTACTTGCTGTTCAGGAGTCGGTTCTGGCACAGGTACGGGTGTCGGTGCGGGAACGGTTGGTTGTGCGACCTTTGTAGGGTCATATTCAGCTTTCCAGCCACCCTTACCCCATTCAGCAGCGCTATACTTTTTGTAGCTCAGTTCATCGAGACGTGCTGGGTCCCACTTACCAGGACACGCGGTAGCCGTAAAGTAGGAGTGCCAGTAGATGGGTACATCACCAAATGCGCTACGAATATCCGCCACAACTTCTGCTGCAACGTCATAGTCTTCATCACGAGCTCGTGGATCGAGTTCAAGACCGATAGTCCTTGCGTTACCCCATGCGCTACCAGAGTGCCATGCAACGTCATTGTAATTGACGATGCACGCAGCCCGCCTGCCTGTTCCTGTCACGACGACATGGGCCGACGTGTTGCCATTTTTACGGCAGAGATAATCTCTGACACCTTCGAATGTCGGGTTGGTGCTCGGGTCTCCCCAGTGATGTATCGTGATGCCTTTAATTACTCTTGGCTGGCCGAATACCGATCGTGCTTGTGCTTCCGGCGTATAGTTTGGTGAATCGTGCGATGTATCGTAGCTGTATGACATTACTTCGTTCCTCCTGAGAAAAGGTTATATATAAAGATGATGTTGATGATTGCGGATGCGACGAGACCGACCCAGAGTAAGGTATCTTTGATAATGTTCTTCGTCTCAAGCTTGGTTATACGCGTTTCATGATCGTCAGTAACTTCTTTTTGCGCATAGTGTTTTGACGAGTCTTTCACAGAGTCATCAAGGTCTTTCACGGCTTTCGTCATATAGAAAAGATGGATGCCGACTTCTTCGATTGTTTTTGGTGGTTGTTCGAGGTTATTCATGGTTGTCCTATAGGTACGCATTTTCCGCAAATATTTCTTTGATACCACGAGTACCATCGAGGTCCGCAGATGTCGTGTTGCCAACTGTGTACATCACATAAGTTGAGGCAGTATTCTGTTGTATAGGGGTACTTAAACTAATAGGACCCGTAAACGTTCCGCTGCCTGATACCACGAACGTAGCTAGACTCGTATTTAGCGTAACCGCGTTCTCCGCTACACCGACTAGACTTGTATTTGACAAGTTAAAGCCGACAGCGACAGTAGAGACGACAGCGCGTCCAGCTTGCCATCCGATACTCCACGAGCCTATTGGTAAGGTTAACGCAAACCCCCCCGATAGGTAAGTGCCGTAATTAGGTGTGTTTGCTGTTGTCGTACCAGAAGTTCTATGGAGTGAGTTTAATCTCCACTTCGGTTTGTCACCAGGAAACCCATAGGGCGTCTTCACGTTCGAGTAACTCACCGCGCTTACACCGCCACCCGTCGGGATTGTGCAACCTTCTGGCACTTGTACGGTGAGATTCGTGGACGTTGCAGCTTGGATAATAGCGTAATCGAGCGTTGCGCTAATAGACCCACTCGCTTGCCCGCCCCACGGAGCATCCGCATTTGTTGTTGTTGCAGAATCTTGCGCGGTAAGATTATTTGCGTTTGCGTTGAGGTCATTGACGCTATTTGAAAGAGAGTAAGCAGAAATAAGGGATGTTTCATTGCCGACGAGACCTTGCGAGATAGTCGCGCGGATATTGGCTTGAGTGACTTTTGCGGAGTAGATGGCAACCTGAGCGATTTTGCCAGGGAACGGTAGCGTTCCACCGTTAGTGCTTCCTACCTCAAGATTACCTGCTTGTACTAGAGCTGTTGGATTAGTCCCTGCCCTTGCAATGTTAACTGGTACGTCCACACCATCGAACATAATGTAGCTTGTTGTAGTAGTAGCAGTGAAGGAAGACATGTCGAGTTGCGCTGTTACATGTGTCCATTTATTAAGTGGCACAGACTGGTAACTGGTTGCGGAGCTAAAGTTGCTCAAACTACCATTGAACCCTGCAATCGTAACCTGACCTTGCGCGTTGACAATAAGCTGCCAACCCTGAGTCCCATTGATTCTCGATACGATGCCTCCAGCGGCATAGCGGGATAGTTTAACCCACGCACTCACCACAAAGTCATCCGTAAACGTCATACCTGCTGGTGAAGACTTGCTGAAATACTGCGTCGAGCCGTTTAGCGACGCGGATTGCGTCGGAGCTGAGACTGTACGCGTGGTACGAAGACGCATACCTGGGCTGACGTTTGCCGTGTTGTCTGATGAGGTCGTGAGCGTATATGAGCGATTGCCGTTATATGTAACTGCCGAGATCGAGCCCGATATAGGCGTCCAGCCACCGTCACTCGAGGCTCCAGCGATCGTGAGCGTTCCGCCGATTGAGACGTTGCCAGAGGTTGTAAGCGTGTCCGTGGTAATGCCTGTGTGTGTACCGTCTTGTTTATGCTGGACGAGAATACCTGTGACTAACTCATCCGCCCATTTCGCGGTTGGGAGCATCTCTACATACTCATTAATCTGGTTGCCTGTATCAGATGCGCCAGCCTCTCGCGTAAGGCTCGTAATGGTATTACCAGATACGACGCCAGCCCAGTCAGTCTGCCTTGATACCGTCTTGCCGTCAGTACCTACCGTATAGGTAGAAAATCGGACACCCGTATCAGTTGGCCAGCCCGCAAGATTATCACATATGAGGTTTGTGCCTAGCGCTGATCTCTCAGTTTGAACACGCGCGACGTTTGGATTCGTCGAGCTAAAAGTTCTGCTAAATTTGTCGTCTTTTGATGCCGTCATAGTCTCTCCTAAGTCAAATCCTTAATTCCCACGTTCACGTACTCGGCCACTACATCGGAAAGGTTGTAGTCGATCCCTGCCTCCGTGGTGTTCATGCCGAACTGAAACCACTGCAGATCTTCGTCTACCTCAACGATCACTTCTGCGGATGCTGGCTGTGTTGATGTAGGGATTGCTAATACCTCGCTCCAGCCACGCAGCGATGGAGTGCTCCAGCCTGTAAATGGCTCGCTCCATCCAGCCCTAGATGAGTTAGCGGAGAAGTCCTCGCTTTTCGTGTAGACCTGCAACCCCTCCTCGGACTGGCCAGAGACGGTGAAGTTAATAGCCCCCTGCGGTCGCAGGAGTACGAACACGAGCTGTATGAGTCGCCCCCACTCGCGTCGGTCATCAACAAAGGGCACTTGGCCACTCGACAGGGAAGTGGAGAACGCCGCACCGTCGTCGGTTGTTTTAGCGGCGTAAGAAAGTTCGTATAATTTGTTAGATTTGAGAACGAGAAAATGGGTACGGCCAGTATTATCGTTGTAGAGCGTCATCCAGTCAGCGGGGATATTCCATGGCTTCATCCATGCGCCCTTGCGGTCAATATCGAGTGACCATATTTGACTGTTTGATGTCGAGCCGACGGGTAGCGCCCAATAGAGCCTCCCCTCAAAAGCGAGCCCCACGCAACCATTCATTGCAGAGGAATTGAGCGTGCCTAGATCACCTTGTATTGTGTTTGATATGCGATCAGTCGAGAGTACGTTTTGCAGCTGCGGCTTCGTGCCTGTTGTCTTAAAACCATCACGAGATGGGTACCATATAGAGTTTTGATAAATAATTACCCCGTCGGGTGAGTCGGTACCGTCCTGACCACTATCCTCAGTTACCTCCCATACCGTGAGGCTAATCGAGCCATACGTGACAACCGTGGGGGCCATGTAAGAGCGGCGCCCGTGACCGTTCGTGCCCTGTGATAGGATCATAACTTTTGCATCGCCCTTGCCATCACGGAATGGGGAAACGCTAATAGGGATGTCCTTAGTGCCGCTCCCAACTGGCGTGTACCCACCGCCGTTCGCAGGCGAAAAGTCGAGCTCGTAACCATAGTCACCACCGCGCCAAACATAGTAGGGATGATCCTTATCGCCAACAAGGAATACTCGGTTATTGGCTACCGTGCCTCGTGACGCTCTCGGTCCCGCAGTACCGTTGGTCGTTGGCAGTGGGCGCGACAAGTCCTGCTGAACTGTGCCGTTGTCGGTGAAGGTAAGTATGCTCGGGTCTAGCCCAGTGGCAACCGCGTACAGTTTAGGCACGCCAGCTCCGTCTGCAGATATACCCATATAGACGTTCCACGACTTAACCCCAGTTACCGTAGACCACTCAATTTTTACGCTCTGCGTGTCGGGGTTCCACAGATCACGATCCGTTAACACCTGCTGGGTGAGCACGCCAGATCCGTTTGTTTCACCAACGGTTGAGTTTGCGGTGATAGCGTAATACACATTAAATGAGGTACCCGTTAGTCCCGTGAGTGTGTTCAGTATAGGAGCGGATGGTGTCGCTAATGCTGTATATCCAACAACGGTCATAGTGCTTGTATCGAGGTAGCTTAGGTAGTCTTCGCCATTCATTACGAAGACCTTACTATCTATCTGTATGAAGTGTGCCTTTGCGAAGTTGTCGTAGGTCTTACCGTTACATACCGTCCACGACACGTCCTCGCCTCGGGCGACGTATACCTTTGTCGTGCCCGCGACATTTTGCATACAAATCATCCAGTTCGTTCGGGATAGCCCACTACTTACAACAAATTCGTAAATCTCACCGAGTATCGTGCCAGCTGGTTGCGGGCCGTAGGGCACGAGAGAGGGGCGTGGGCGTACCGTACCGTCCTGATCCAAGATAAGATTGCCAGAGTCGCGCAGACCGTCTATAGGCGTGCGGCCATCGTCAAACGCTGTGACCGTACCCTTCTCCCATTTCTTGATTGATTTACGCTCGATCTTTGGAGCTGGCATCGTCTTCGGGGTGAACATCTACCATGTCCTCCCGTTGTTCGAGAAGAATATTGGCACATCGGCCACCTGCGCATCGTTATCGTCGATCATGCGCTGCATGACCTCGTTGGCTTCGCCTATAAGGTTCGGGTATTGATTCTGCTTTGTAATATCATTGCGCACGTACTCGGCGGCGCACATTAGCACTAGCCATTCGGGTATGTCCACGGGCACTTCGCTATTAGCAGCTTCAAGGCTCTCGGCGTATAGGTAAACGGGCACGAGGATTGATGCCCCAATCCACTGGCTGTCCGAGCTAAAGGCTGTACGAAACACAAGGTTGTGCCCCATTTGGGCGCATACCTTTGCCGATGCGTCGTAGGTACGCAGTCGATCAGCGGGTACAACGTTGTACTCATCTAGCTGGCCGCCCTTGACGACTTGTACGGTGTCGCCGCGCGAGTCACTAATTTTGCGGATCTCGCTGTCTAGCTCATAAGTTTTTGTGGTTGATACGGTACCTATGGAGTACTCGGCGTCGTAAAGCGAGCTCCAGTCTACATCTTTTGTGTTTGACCACTGTTGAATGTAAAAGTTAGCAATGCCAAGCACCTTCTGGTACTTGGTGTCCGATGATGTGAGTGACGTTACCTTGCCAGTGGCCTTGAGCAGTACCGCTGTGACAAGCTCTGATAATGTCATGTGGCTCTAATCAAAAAGCACGGACGCTGGCTCTTACGTGCCAAACCGTCTCGTGCTTTTCGAGTGGGCTGCTTCTTGCCTTTATTTTACCATATTCACTATGTTTTTGATAGCTAGGCTTTCGATGTTTTAATCTTTGTATCCTTTGACACGGACGCCTTGGCCACGGTGTATTTTTTCAGGGCTGCCTTCTTCGCCACTGCCTTCTTGGAGGTTGGTAGCTTCGCCTCTGTGTCGGTTTTTGGTACGCCAACCTTATTCATTTGGCTAGTGAGGCTAACTAGTGACTTGCCAGCGGTGGTACCGCTAGACTTCTTGCTACCACTCCTCTTACGCCCACTTCCACTACGGCCCTTTGCACCAATTCCTCCCTTATATTTCATGCTTTTTATAACGCCCGCATCATATAGAGCACGGTCGTAAGCGTGGAGGTCGTCAGCAAGCTTCTTCTTGTCGGTTTTGCCATCATCTTCCGACAACCACTGCGCAAGGTCATTTTCGTTCACATTGTATAGATCGCGAACATCCTTACTGTAGTTCGATCCGATTTTATCTTTGTAGAGCGAGCGTTTTTTGGTTATCTCCTGTGCACTCGTAACCTTGCCGTTCAGCTTGTCGTTTTCAAACTTAGCGAGGTTGTATTTGTACTCAGCGTCGTTTTCGGTGCTGAACCATTTTGTGCGGTCGTCATCTGAGAGGGAGTTGTACTTGTCTAGGGTCGTCTTGCTGTCGCTGGAGAGCTTATTGTTTATAGACACGCCGCCACTACTGGTTAGATTAGTGTAGTTGTCGGGATTAAAGCCATTTACTAGCAGACTTTGCTGCTTCTGCGTCAGTTTCGTATCTTTGTCGCTCTGACCACTCACATACCAGGAGACATCACTTAGGTCGGATTGCAGTCTATTGAGCATACGCGACTTGTCGTATTGCGAGGCGTTTTTGTAGGCGTCTGTTTGCGTAATCTTATTCTTGTATTCGCTAAATGCTTCATCGGCTTTATCACTAGGATTTATACTTGCTGCTCCATAGAAGCGTCGAGTTACGGAATCGAGGACGTTCTGCCCCTTCACCTCACTCTTGTCTATTAGACCAGTCGCGGATAGTCCAGCATCAAGGAATTGGACAAGATTCTGTCCTGCTCCGCCCATGCCTGTCTTGATTGCGTTGTCTATTTGTCGAGGTGATACGTTCGATATTTTTCCGAGTACCCTTGCAGTACCGCTTGTGTATTCGTTGTACTGATCCGCAGCAGGAAGGTTCTTTTGCGAGTCAGGAACGATCTTATTTCCAGTGAAGAAGTTAGTATTCGTCATCGGTTCGGCTACAAGTTTCAGAGCCTGTGGTACATAACTACTCGCGGTAGCCTTCGCATCTACCGGGTTGATAGTCGTATAGTTCTGCGTCACCGCGCCAGCGTCTGCGAGGAAGTCCATCGGTTTGCCAGTGAAGCCAGCTCGCACTGCATCTTGGATAGTCTTATGTATACCCATGTGCTGAGGTGGTACGGGTATCTTAAACACGCCCTCCCATCTACCGGTGTCCTTGTTTAGCTTTGCGTCGGGACCAACAATAATGATGTTGCCGTCTTTTTCGTATTGAGGAATATCTTCCATGACTTGTCGGTTCTTCTCAGTACTGTAGTTGTTTGCTGCGATCATGGCACTGGGCGCTGCTACCGTAAAGCCAATCTTTGCAATCGTCTGCACTGGTCGCTCTACGATGCGACGTGTTTGAATGCGAGCGCCCTGTACGCCTGCGTTCCAGTATGGAATAGCAAGGTTAATACCTTTACCGTATGAGCCATGTCGGAAGAAGTTGGTTGAGTTGTTTCGAGCCTGGTCTGCGGCAAGTATCTTCGCTTGTTTCGACCCACTTCCATACTTACCTTCAAAGCCCTTTTTATTGCTGTAGTACTGCAATGCACGTCCAAAGTCTTCGCTCCGACCAATTGAGTTCTCAAGTGTCCTATACCAACGGTCGGGCCTCAGATTGTGCAAAGCCCTCGTGCCGATATTTTTTTGACTCCGAATTTCACTGACATTTGATTTAAGCGGATTGCGGTACATGTCAAACGATGTGCCAGCCACACCTTCGCGCATCAATTCCTGGTAGTATCTACCATTGTGGTTAAGTGCAGCAGCAAGCGCTTTTCCTAAGGCCTGAGGGTCTGCAATGCGGAATGGATGCCGTGAATTGATTGCAGCGCCAATAACATCCTTCACGACGTTTGCCCCGGCAAAACCTATGTTTACTGTAGTGGCTCCTCCGCGTAATACCCGTGCCGGTACGGCAGCAATACGACCCCATAGGCCAATGTCTTGGCGGGTCATATTCTTCGCAGCGTCTGCTATCGTTTTATCTGTCTCGAATGTTCTCTTTACTCCCCTGTCCAAAAATGAAATAGTTGGTCGACCGCCTATCGCTTCGCCCTTTGGAATTTCCTTTAAATTGAATGGATTGCCTGGAAGTTGTCGATAATCTGCTAGTATCTTCGCTGCGCGGTTACGCTCTCCTTGTTCGATGACCACTCGGGTCTTATCGATGATAGAGTTAAGTGGGCTTGCGATTGCACGATTTGAGCCCTTGATACTTTTGACGACACCCTGGCTGCTAAGACTTGCATCACCCTTGCCATTGCCGCCGTACAGGTTCGCAAGTTCATCTTCGTTAAATATCCTGTTAAACGGCACATAGTCGGGATATTGCTTTTTCAAAGATGCTGCTGACTCCTTGCTAATGAGTCCGTAATCAACAGACGTATCTAGTAGTTTTTGATTATACGCGTAGAGTTTCTTAGCATAGTCGTCATACTTGCCATTAAGTGCTTTCACGAGTGCTTGGTCGGCTTTTGCGTTTCGTCCAGTCCTGATTTCTGGATCTAGCTCCTTGGCGTGTCGAGCAATGAGGTATTGGTCAAACTCATTTGGGTCTGGTACGTTCTGGATGATCTTGTCGAGACCGTTGTCGCGTACATAGGCATTCATGACACCTTCTGAGCGTCGTGACCTGTCTAGCTGGTACGTTATGTGATCTTTAGGGTCAACTTGCGCGCCATCATTTATAGCCTTACGAAGCCTGTCTTCAATTGGTGAAAGGTCGTCTATGAATTTCTCTTTTGCGTCACTCTTGAATTTCGAGTAGCCCTTTTCGCCCTTTTGAGCCGCTTTCTGCGCATCGGTCATATCCTTGACGTATTGCTCAGTATCAATATCGGGGTTATCATCGGTATATGTACGATCAGTCCGAGCCTTCTTATCAGTCGATGGAGCTTGCCGAGCCGAACGCTGAGAAGAGCGATTCACATTTTCTTGAGTGGTACGGTTATCTTGTCTACCTTGTGGTTGCGGTTCTTGTGGTGCGTTATCTCGTGATACCGTTGCTGTGGGACTTGCGTCAGTACTTACGTCGTGTCCGAGCTTCCTCAGCTCTTGGTCGTAAGCGGCAACGTGGTCGTCCTGACCAGCAAAAATAGCTCGCTGGCGTTCGTCTAGTAGTTTCTGGATTTTTGTTTCTCGAAGTGATTCTTTTGCCTTAGTTTTTTGTACTTCCGCCTGCGCAACTTTCTGTTTCGCTTTTTCGCCCTGGTATAGTTTCTTTTCAATCGGAGTAAGATTCTTATAATGCAGCTTGTCATTCGGGTCGAGCGCTCTTGCGACTCGTGTTGTGGTCGATTCGACTTGTGGGCGCGTCATCTTTTCGTACTCGCGCATGTCACGTTCACTAGGCTGGTAAGTGTCTTGTGAGCCGTATCGTGCTTTATCGTCTGCGAGTGCTTTCTGCGCGTCGTCGATGATAGTAGGATCATTGCGAAGCTGAGTCAGTAAGTCTTTATTCTCCCTAGCTTTGCCCCGCGTATCTAGTTCCTGCTGAATTGATTCGACAAATGCATCAATATCATCAAAGCCTGCATCTCGTGCAAGCTGGTCAATATCCGCTCTGCCGGTCGTCCTTTTGTATGTGTTTGGTATACCTTCGGTATTTCCGAAGTAGCGCTTGAGGTCATCGACGTGGATTCGCGGTATGGTGTCAGTTCCCGATTCGTTAAATGAACGACTGGCACTATCCGTATTGAATAGTTCGGGGTTTGTCTCGTGGATTCGAGAGTCGATGGCAGTGCGCAGTTCTTTGTTGGCTTTGGCGTAGCTATTGACATTCTGCTTATTCGCGGTAGGGTCGATACTCATAGCCTTACCTGACCTGCCACTGACCATTTCGTAGATGTCCTTTACGCTCATGCCAATTCTTGATTGAGCCATGCGATCTATAGAAGCCATCCGTGCATTTACCGATGAGGGGTCTAGTCCTTTGGTAGCTTGTTTTACGAAGTCATCGTAGCTTTTAGCCGATTTGATCTGTTTTAATATGTCATCGTTTACTACGTTAAACATTTTGAGCGCATCTTCATTAGTAGCAGGGTCAAAGTCTACGACTCTTTCGCGTTTCGCTGCTTCTACGAGTCTCTTGTCAATTGAGCTGTTGTCTACTGCTTTTTGCGGCGGTACTGTCTTGCGGTAGATTTTTAGCAGTTCGTTGTCAGTAGGCTTGCCACTCGCAAAGATAGAGTCTTGGACTTGTTTTTGGTAGGTGGGGTCTGTTTTTAGACGTTCGGTATCTACTGTTTTAGCAGTGACTGTACGTTGTGCGTAGTTGACATTCTGCTTATTTTTTGCTACAGTATTAGTAGTCGCAGCATCCGAACCGCTACCGGCGAGCTGCATATCGGTAGCACCGATTTTATCGGACGATGCAGAACGGACACCTTGCTTCGGTGGGGTGTCCGAAACCACGGTACGAGACGGATATACACTCTTGACCGACCCCACATTACCATGAGAACCAACAAAGGCGTTATTTGTAAGATTGGCGTCTTTTTTATTTGTCGCAAACCTGACAGATTGTGACTTGTTTGTTGCGTCGGATACCTTTGAACGCTTGTTATGGATTGCGCTGTAGGCTACATCGGCGATTTGTTCAGGTGTCATACCTTCCGTGGTGATCCTTTTCTCTTGCAGCTTCTTAACTACATTTGGATGCACCATAAGATCACGTGACTCAAGCTGCGGTATGCTTTGCTCATTAAATATCTTATTCGTCTCATCGAACTGTTTCTTTGACATCTTTCCAAAGTTGACGGGTTGCTCAGTACCAGTATCAAGTGCCTTTGCTAGGTTATTTTGCAGATTTGTTCGCTTCTTTGACCACTGTGGGTCAATAGTCCCTCCAGGTATCAATCGCTCCCTCGTGAACTGATTGGCGTTCTGCAACGCCTCTTGCGCTGCCATGCGCCTGTTATTCACCTCTACGTCAAATGCTCGGTGAGCGTCGAGTGCCTTATTAACTTCCTGCCATGCTTGTGGAGTACCGACCTGTTGACCTAATTTATTCTCTGCTCGCATATTCAATATAGCGTCAATTTCCGTGACAGTATGTGGATCTATCACGCCAGCCTGTGCCTGACGCATTTTCTTAGCTGCAAATAATTCTTCTGGTGTTAATTTAGTAGGAGGTAGCAGCCCAAAGTTCTGCGCTCGTTGGCCAGTCTGCACCAGTTTTGTACCAACCGGCTTAACGGCCGCACCAACCACAGGTATAGCACCTCCAAACGCACCGCCAATCGCTGCGCTTTGTGCTGTTTGCCATGGGTTTACCGTGCCATTCTGGACATACTGCGACCCCACATCAGCAAGTGTGTTGCCTACAGCTCCCGCAATAGCATTATTTGCAATCTTAGCGCCTAGCGTTGGACCCTTAGCTACTCTAGCGACAGGCAGTAACTCCCCTGCCACTTCAAGCCCTGTACCACCAGCTTTCCTTAGTACTTCGGTGGGGTTTGCATTATGAAGTGAATCTGTTGAGTTATAGATACCACCTTGTCCAAATAGTCCCTTGCCTTGCGCTAGTAAATTCTGGTCAACATGACGCTTTACGCTGTCTATAGTATTCTGACCGCCTTTTTTATCTCCAAACAGTTTCTGAGTCTCACCCGCTATGTTTGCTCCTGTGTTCTCAACGATGCCAAGTGTCTGATTAGTGAGTTTTGCCGTGCCAGGCAATACGAATCCACCGACAGCTGTTGCGACGTCATTTATACCTTTTCCGATACCACCAGCAACATCACCGACAGTCTTTAATGGATTAAACTGATTAGCTACGGATTTTTGACTGATTTGCGCCTGACTAACCTTTGGTAGCGACTGCTGCGTAGAAAGCGGACGTACGGCGTTGACCCCTACCTGTGGCGGTCGGGGCGTCTGTCGTGGTGCCTGTGGGCGTGTTTGCTGCTGCGGTTGTTGCCGCTTTTTCATGTAAGAATCGTAGGTTTCGCCATTATCGAACGGGTTTATCTGAGCACCTACACCGCCCAGCCAGTCTAAGAGTCTCATCGTGCTTGCCTCGCAAATTCTCCAAAATGTTCTAGTTCACCTGCTAGTCGTGCTTTTTTGGCGTCTTCCAAAACAGTATACCTACCCAACGATATGTATTTATCCTTTACGGTTATGCTAGCTCGCCACTTTTGATTAACGGGATCCCAGACGACACCAGTGACGCCAGACTTGTTATTTTTCATTAGCTGCTTGTTCCATTGGTTTTGAGATGCAGATGCAATTCGTAGATTCTCTTTGCGGTTATCTAACGTATCATGATTAATATGGTCAACTAGAAGTTTTTCTGGACAGCCAGTTATCTGCCTGTGCATTAATACTCTGTATCCTCGGCCTTTCATCCCAGCTGGGTAAGCGGAACGCGCAGCATATCCAGATACATTCTGCCACTTCCATTGACTTAGGTACTTATAATCAGATGCATCGACTTTTACAGTAGAGCCGTCTCCAAGAGTGATAGTTCGTACGCTGACCATACTAACCTCCTAGAAGCCTAGTGCTGTTTTCTTTTTGTCGTTTCCAAGAAGCGTATTGAGCCAAGGTGTGTTCAAGCCGCCACCACCAGCCGCGTTGCTAGCAATAGTGGCACCATTGCCGGTGCTATAGCTTGAAAGTGGTGCCGCCTCATAGGTTGGTGTCGATCCAGTGTATGTAGGATTCAATCGGCCGAGCGCATCAATCTGACCACTAAGCGCGTTTGCTTGGTCGAGGTATGGCTGTGCGCTTGATGCGTAGCTACCGCCCCGTGCCGCTCCGATTTGGCCCTGAATGTCAGCGAGCTTACTGAGTAGGTCCTGACGCGTGGTCGCCGACTGTGCGCGTGCTGAGCTTTCTTGCTGTGAACGCCAGTCGCCTAGTTTCCTGCGCTCGTTTTCGAACTGATTGCCATAGTTACCCCAGTTCTGGTCGAGATTTTGTTGATTTTGTGCAAATGTCTGACCAGCTCCGGCATTTTGTGCGGATGCAACATCAGATACCGCTTGGCCAGCGAGCCCCATATCACTGCCAACGGCTCCGCGAGCACCGAGCAGGCGCTGCAGCCCACGCAGACCACTGGATGCCTGATCATTGATGGTATTCTTGTTGCTGCGCAAGTTTTGTGAGTTCTGCGTCGTAGACTGGTTGTATTGGTTTTGGCTTTGGTCGAAACCTGACTGGAGCTCGTTGTTGCGCTGGTTGTATTGGGTGCCGATATTACCAAGAGCAATGTCAAGCTGGCCTGGAAGTCGGTTCAGGGCGTTTTGAACTGTATTACCCGACTGGTTAAGTAGCGATATAGCGCCAGCATTTTGTACGGCGTAGTTTGGGGTGTTGTAGGTTGTGCTAGTGGTGGGCTGCCCCGTTTGCGCTTGACCACTGCCGGTATCGAAGTTCATCCCATTCAGAATGTTGTTTACCGCCTGATTTGCGTCATATCTGGTGTTAACAAGATTCCCAATTGCCTGACCCTTTGCCGTGTTGGTGACTCCACTGTAGGGTACGCGGCCTGTGTTCGATGTTGCGCCACCTGCTTGATTCTCTGATATACCCCAGTCGGGCAAATTAAAGTAAGTACCGACATTATCGATAGTATCTGCTAACCAATTTGACATAGTATTCTCTCCTTTTATAGAGAGACAGGTGTGATGACTAGGTTACTGCTTTTGGCAGAAGTGCTGTACTTGGTATAAGCATGCCGTCATAGATAATGAGTAGCCCACTCATCACACCTGTCTCTAATTATTCAGTTACGTTATTCACAGCCTCACTGTGGATAGAGAGATAACCGTCTCGGTCAGGTGTTTTCCTGTGGTCGGTGGTGCCGCGCTTTTCGGCTGAGCCTAGATTTTCCCGCTATAGTCCTTGCGATTTGTCGGTGCTCTACCGATCGAGTTCGTGCCGCGCTCTTCGGCTGGATACTACGCTGGTTTCTAGTATTATTTTAACATAGTTTGTACTAAAATGATACTATGTGGATCATCAGTATCATTATCTTCTTCCTGCTATATGTGTACTGGGATAATTACCCCAGCGGGAAGGGACGCCGTAAGGGAAACAAAAAGAGGAGGTAGTCTATAACCTCCTTTTCTTTCCGGCGCTCGATCCTATAGGCTAACAGTAGTCTCGGTCTCTTCGCTATCCTCAAAGGCTTTCACCGCGTCATACTGCGCCTGTAGCGTGTCTACAATCGACTGGTGTTCATCTATTTGGCGCTGTAGCTCAGTAGAGCTAAGTGGCACATCTTCCGTGCTCGTGGTGGTTATTACCTGTAGTACTTCACCTTGTTCGTTTTTCTTGAGTTGTAGTTCGTTCATGTAATAATCCTTTCTTATTGTCAAGCCGCACCCAAAACGGTAACAGTGCCCGACGACCCCTTATATTTCAATGCACCTGACTCCACATAAATCACCCCACCACCCGTAGGGGTAGCTGGTGCAGAGCTGTTAGCTATGAACGCGACACCAGTGTTGTCTATTTTGAACTTTGATGTACCACCAACTTGGAAGTCTGCCAGTAGTTTGGTACCAGAGCCTGTTGTTGTCTCGGTAGGGTTTACTAGCAGCGCTGTATATGAACTGGTGCCAGATTGGTGTATCTGGGGATTGATGGCTACCGCCGTTTGTGACACGCTCGCGCCCTGTAGGTCAATACCCGTCATAGTCATAATGTTGCCAGCCAGCGAAGACGGAGATGTGAAGGAGAATGTATTGCTACCGCTTGGAACTAAATCCAGGAATCTTGTAGGGCTAGCACTGCCAGGCGTTGCTGATGTACCTAGCCGCAGGTAACGAGCTGTACCTGTACCGCCAACAAGGGTACTTATGGCGTAAATATTTCCTGACCATCCCTGGGTTACTTTTTCGTAGTTAGTCGTTTGATCAGAGGTATTATACAGCGCAATCCCCGTCCCAGTTGGCACTTGTATGTTTCCCGCACCCTTAGCCTTTAGATTAAGGTGCACATCCGTATCTGTGCCCGTAGAGGAGATAGTTGGTCCTGTACCTGTAGCCGAGTTGGTGAGCGCGACGTAATTAACACCAGACGCAACGGCATCAGCAGTAAGAATGAACCCATTAGTATCACTGCGCAGTTGGACCTGACCAGACCCTTTAGAAAACAAGGCAAATGGGATGTTCGTATCGCTACCATTCGCTCGCATCGAGACAGAGTTACCAGCAGCACCGTTAACAAAGAATGCGTAGTTCACCGCACTAGCCGTGGCATTGAACTGCATGGCGTTATTGCCGTTTGTATCGAGTATCTTGTTGACGAGTGGGCTAGTGATGGTCTTGTTGGTGAGGGTGCGAGTTTTTGTTGCCTCGTTGACCATCAGATCTTCGGCACGGCGGCCAGTGATATTACCCTGCGTACTAGAGGTCGTATTGACGATATTGGTGGTACTAATCTCGCCAGCGTTTGTGCCATAGGACTGTAGTAAGGTGCCGTTGTAGTAGAGGAGTAGCGTTCCAGTCGCCGCCAGGGTGAGAAATGAACTCGATGTAGAACCTTGCGGGGTATAGATAGTGAGTGCTGAACCGCCATTGATGGCGATCGTTGGCCCTGATGCTGTCTGGCCGAGGGTGAACGTGAACACGAACCAATCACCCGCGACAGGCGTATATGTATCCCAGGGGCTGTCGAGTGTCACAGTTTTGGCGGTTGTGCCAGCGGCTGTGGCGATGGTGCCTGTCATGAATTTGGGTTGTTTGGTGGCGTCACCCGCATCTACGTACGTGGTAGCCGCCTTGGTATCAAGCTGGGTCTGTATAGCCGATGTAACGCCGTCTGTGTAGTTGAGTTCGGCTGTGGTGGCGGTAATCCCATCAAGCACGTTCACTTCGCTCGCGGTTGCCGTGACATCCGAAATGGTCGAGAGAGCCTGCGTGCCTGTGTGATTAGCGCGATTCTTCAGGTTGGAGTCGGTGTCATTGGCAGTCGCGCCCGAAGCTATGCCAGATAGCTTCGTCTTTTCGGTCGATGAATACTGCTTATAGGTTGAACCGTCGCCCACGTCATCCTGTGTCAGGGTAACGTTTGACGATAACGCCTTGCTATTCACGGTACGTGACGTTGGTACATAGCCCGATAGGTCTTGGTCGCCAGTGTTTGTACCTGATAGGTTGGACAGTTTTGTCTTCTCCGCAGAGGTGACGAACTTGTGAGTGGTAGATGTGTCGTCCAGGTCGTCGGGGCCAAGGGTCACACTGGTAGTGGAGTAGCCATTTACCTCTTGGATAATCCCCGGATCACCAGTGTCACCTTTGTCTCCCTTATCACCCGTTTCGCCTTTCGGCCCCACGGATACCTGTCCCTCGAAGCTGAACGTTTGAAACGTACCATCACTCGAGTCAAAACTGATGGTGCTATCCGCTGCTGTTGAGGTGAAGCTAATTGTCTCGGACATTAGATGTTCCTATTCGTTGGGTGTTTGTCGACTCTAACCTCTCCATACCATGAGGAGGGTAGGGACTTGCCGTCTGAATCCTCAAATACAATATCGTAGTAGTATTTGCCCTTTTCAAGGTTGGTGTCGCTATCCGTTAGAGTCCACTCGGCAAGTGTGCCATCTTCGGTAAAGGAGCCTACATCTTTGGTGATGAGGGCAGTTGAATCGTCTGCGTCGTCATCTGATTCGACGGATTTGACGGTGAAGAATAGAGTGCCGCCAGTCATATCCGCTGGATGGCGGTAGTTCATCTCATAAGTTTTACCAGATTCGATACTAATATTCTGCTTTGGCATGACATTTCCTTATATGGGTAGTGTCACGCTCTGAGACTGTACCTGTTACCCTTATTATACCATATTATGTACGTCCACCCCATACCTTACGAAATACGGGGTACTGTCCACTTTCCATACGCGACTTGTCCCACATATCCATCGACACCACTGGCAACCCAGCCTGCTTGAACGCCCACGCCCACGCCCGCTCTGTACCTTGCGCCTGCAATTTATCCTGTGGGGTAGTGGGAAATAGCCCACTCATCACACCTGTCTATAAAGTTACTTAATTTACAGCCTCAGTTGGATAGAAAGATTTTCTGTTTCGTCTGGCGTGTACCAGTGAGCGGCCGTGCGAACTTTTGCTGCTGGGTCTAAAGTAGTCTCGCTATAGTCCTTGCGATAAGTCGGCTATTTACCGATCGAGTGCTACCGCGTCTGCGGATGACTATGTCTCGCTTGTTCTATATATATTATAGCATTTATGCTTCGTTTACTTCTACTAGCAGCCCCTCTATATCCTTCTCGTCTATGATGAAATATTTTGTGTCGTTGAGTTCTAGTTCGCTTGCTGCGTAGTCTTTGTACACGATACGATCATCTCGGCTATATGTGCATCCTTCGCCACAATTAATAACTTTCGCGAACTTTGGCTCGAGTTTATCCTGTTGTGTAAGGATAATACCGGCCGCCGTCGTCTTATCTTTTACCTCTGGTTCACAGAATAGTTTTCCTGGTGCTGGTTTAATTGTTTTCACTTGCTACCTCCTCAAACATGGTTTTGTAATGCTTCCAATTCTCTGAATCTATCCGCTGCTTCAGGGCTACTCTCGCGTTATCTACTTGCATATTCCTAGTAGGTTTGTCGAGAAGCTTTGTAATAGCCTCGTACCAATCGGATTGCGTATTATTCGTGACGACTGCCGCGCCTCCGGGCAAGCGTTTGTATGGTTCAACGGCCGATGCGACGAAAGCAGCGCCCATTCGCGTGGACTCTTGCCACTTTATATCGGACTTTGAGCGGTTGAATTGGGTATCTTTCAGCGGCGCTATTGCAATATCAAAATTCAGCTTTGGGAACATGTCACCTGTCCACTTCTCGCTTGCTACGGGATCGAGAATCGTTGTTCGTGCTTTGGGTAAGTATTCATCAATTGGCAAGCCGACACACTTAAAGCACACATCCTTGCGCTCATTCATTATTTTGCGTATTGCAGGGAGTACGCCTGTATCGTGTAGGTCATCATAGTGCGACAAGCCGCCAAAGTATCCGACAACAACCTTATTTCCGTTGTCTGGGTTATATTGTTCGTAATCATGACCTATGACATTCGGTAGTGTGTAAACCATCGCCTTTGATTCTGATTTATTTTTGAGTTTCGTCGCGAGATACGGCGTCGTTGTGCTGATATAGCTAGTTGTTGCTGCGAGTCGTTGCAAGTAGTACGCAGCGTCTTGGCCAGCTTTCAGCCAAAACGGGTTAATCGGGTCTATGTCATACACATCATCGTCAAAGTCAATAATGGTCTTAGTGCCGTATTTGACCTTCGCACCGTATAAGACTGCTGCTATGTAAGGGCTAGTAAAATATGTCGTGAAGATAATGTCGTACTGGCCAAGATGGTCAACCTCCGCCTCTCCATGCTCTTTGATAAAGGTTTCGGAGTCGGTAATTTCATCCTGTCCTCTAATCACCCTATCCTGGTAATCAATTTGCCAGTCTACATATTTCGCTAGCTCCTGCATCGGTCGCCATATGCGCCATAGGTCGATTGCAGATGTACTATGTTTGCCTTCAGATATAACAAGTATTTTCATAAGTGCCTCAATTAGTTGATTTGGTGGTATTTTCGCCGCTACATTCTGGCCGTTAGCTATGTAGTCCGTGGCATATACCAGGGCTGCCGTCGTTCATGATCTCGTATGCGTTTTTCGATCTTGTCTACTGCGCTTATATCGCCTGCTTTGATAGCTCGTATCATCATCGTGCGAAGGTCGCGCAAATCTCGATCATTCATCTGACCGACAATCGAATTAAACGCTCGGTATGCCTGTTTGCGTAAAAATAACGGTTTAGATTCGTCATTCATACGCTCCTTTAATACCTCGAGGTCATGAACGCGGCTGTTGTCCATGGGGACTATTCGTCCTCGTCGGTTGGCTCTGGAAAGTACGCTTCGACAACCTCTAGGGTCTTTTTAACCACTTCTTCACTATCAAAGCCAAAGACTGTTTTAGCGATTTTGTAGATTTGCGTACCTTTTTCGTGAAGCGCAACGATTTCTTTTTCTTTTGCTGCATCAACATCTGTTTTTGCTGTCGGTGCTTTTCCTGTTTCAGTTGTGTTTACTGCCATAATTCCTCCTTCTGGCGGCTGCTAGCTATTAGGCGCTAGCAGCAGTTTTAACGTTTACCAACCAGTTCGCGTTCAGGGTCTTGACGGCATAGCCATCAGCCTTCCAGCCAACTGTCATGAACATGTCGAGAGGGTTGCTTGTATCTGTTTTGTCGCTCTGCTTGATCTTAAGACCGAAGTTTTCGCCGTCGAGTTTGACGCGGCCGAACGCTTCCTGTCCGTGGAAGAAGTTTGAGAAGACAGTAACGGTGCTCGACTCGTTCTTTTGGTTGCTTGAGCACTCAAGGAAGCGTACACGGTGCAATTTACCGATTTCGCCCTTGTAGAGCTCACCGCCATCCTTGTATGTGTGAGCGTTGATCCATACAGAGTCGCTCATGACGTCGTAAGCGGTGTCAGGGCCGACTTTGCCAAGGAAGTAGCCATCACCGTAAGGAATAGCGTTGTTCTTCTTCAAAGTACGAACAGACTTGCGTACTTCGGCGACGGTCAAAACGTCAGCAGACGTAATCGCCGTGACATTCGCGCGGCCTGCCGCGAGCTGGACGGTTGCGCCCGTATATAGCTCGTTACGGTCAAGCGTGTCGATAGTTTCGCTCGCGTTTTGTGCCATAACTTCGGTCTTTTCTTTTGCGGCACGGTCGATGCTCGTGTTGTTCAAAAGGCTAGAGATTTTGTCGAAGTTACCGTACTCAGCGACAGTTGCGTTCACAGTCGTACCAGAAATATTGCTTTCTGATGGGTTCGTACCTTCCGTTAGAGCTGTCGTTGCAGTAGTCAGTGGGCTGTATCGGTTGAACGTTACAGTCTTACCGTTGTTTTTTGTGTGAGATTTTTCTTTTGCACCTTCACCGTGAATGTTTTGCTGCTTTGAACGCTCCAAGAATGTACGCTCTAGGTAGGTCATCATTTCGCCAGTGAGAGTAGCGGTAGTATTTGCTGCCATTTTGTTTCATCTCCTGATGAATTAAACGTCGTGGCCTTGCTTTCTGAGTCGTGCTTCCATTTCGCTGACAGATAATTTGTTAAACGCAGTCTGCTTGCCTTGCGCGCCTGGCGTAAGGTCTGTATTTGTGATTTGCTTCTCTGCGTTGCGTTGTGCTGTCATTTCGGCGCGACGTTCGTTAGCTTTTGCTGCTACGGCGTGTGATTTGTATAACTGGTAAACAGGGATACGTGAGCCGATGACCTGATTTGTACGCGGGTCTACAATGATAGACTGCGCAAGGATTTGGTCTACTTCAGCAGCGATTTGCGGATTATATTCGGGACTATTTGAGTCGAATATAGGAAAGTCTTGAATCGCACGGTTTGCATCTGAGTGCAATGTCATGCGTGATTCCGTCACCTGGTTGTTATACTTCTCAATCGCTCGTTCTTGCTGCATTGCCTCAAGTTGCGCTTCGAGTCGGCTGTAGTAGTCACCAGTTTCGGGATTTTGCTGTTCAAGAAGCTCCTCGACCGTCGCTGGGCGATACACTTGCGAATTGTAGGCTTCCACCTCGCTCCGTATTGCATTTCGCGTCGCTACAAGGTCACGAATTTCCGTATTAAGCTGCTCTTTTCGGGCTTCTGCTCCCCGTTTTGGCCTTTCAGTTTCCGTTTCATCGGTGTCCAAGGAATCGTCTAGGACTTCCTCCTGGCTATCACCATCTGTTTCCTGCTGTGACGTATCAACTTGATCGTCAGCCGTCGAACTTGTTGTTTCCTCGGTAGTCGAATCCGATACACTGGTGTCCGTTCCAGCGTCGCTTGTTACGACTGAGCCATTTTCCTCATCCATGGCAATTCTCTCTTTCTTGTTAAACGACTATTCACCGTCGAAGCGGAAGTTCAGAGATAAACTTCGTGCCGGTCACTCTGAGGCTAATGACCAGCACGGAATCTACCTATTTTTCAGGTGCTCTTCGATGAGTGCCTCCATTCTTGTGACCGACGCGCGTATACTTGCGGCTGCTTTGCGGTTCGCGAGTACTTCGCGCACGAACAACTCTGGCGTCTCTTCCAAAGCTTTCTCACTAATGGCAAGTACTGAGTTTTCGAGTGCTTCGGCGTCTGCAATAAGCAGTTCAATCTCTGCCTTTATAAGTGGAGCTTCGTTCAAGACTTTCAAAAACTCTTCGTTCGCTGCTTTTTCTTGCTCTAAAGGTACGCTCTGAATCGTACTTCGGCGGGTGTACATGTTATCCTCTTGCATTTGCCATTACTCCTTGAATCGCAGTCAGTATGTCATCAGCTGAATATCCAGCCTCGGCCATTTGTAACGCTTCGTTAATCTGCTCGTCTGGCACACCCATAGATTGCAGGTACTGGGCTATCTGCTCCTCCTCGCTCGCAGGCTCTTGTGCGCCTTGTTGCTGTGCGGATGCCATTTCTTGCTGCTGGATTGCTGCCGCCTCTTGCTGTTCCTTAAGTTCTTTTATGTCTACTGTCAGTTCTTCGGGATTCTCGACGCCAGAACTTGTTACGATGCGATTCCATGCAGAAAGAACCTTGTCTTGCGGTACAAGCTGTATAAGAATAGGATTTGCTTCAAGCGTTTGGAGTAATTGAGTAAGTATCTCGCCCTGTGTGACGTCATCTTTCATCTTCGATGTTGATGCATCGACACGGAATTTGAGTGCTGGCGTAGCCGTGTCGTAGTCGATAATTACCCTGTTATCGTCGCTCAGTTGAGAGAGGTCGAATTTACCCTTTTCTGCGAGTTGTCGGAGTTCGTCTGCCGTATCGTTGTCGAGTTGCAGTTCCTCTTTGCCTGTTCGCTCGGCAAAATATAGGTTTATAGCTGTTTCTGCCCAGTTCTCAAACCATGCTTCGAAGTTCTTGCGGACATAGTTATCATCTACTGAGATTGCCGCCTGTTGCTGCTGCAGAGCCTGTGGTGTCTTACCAAAACCAGGATTACCGACCTCAGCGCTAATTGAGGTATCAGGGCTATTCGTGAGGTTGAGTAGCTGCGATTTCTGCAAGCCATACAGGTCTGGGTACTTTTCGATAGCTGTTGTACTGACATCGAGTGGCTCGATCTTGTCGTCGCGATTCATCGATATGACAGCGTTGGGAGCATAGACTATCTTCTTTTTTGACGCACCATAAGCCGCAATAGGTGGCGCGAGCATCAAAGCCCTGTTCCACTGATACATGCTCATGTCGTCGTCGATAAGATTCTGCAATGGCCCGATAAGCTCGACGATGCCGCGACCAAGTGGGTTGAACCCGTCCGTGTCGTATATAAACCAAGGCATAGGAATCTTGCCGCGAGGGTCTTTGTTTTGCTTGCGACGGATAATCGTGAAGTCTTTGTCACTTTTATCATCACCTGTCGTCGGGCAGAACGTATAGAACGTCGCACCAACGCCAACCTGGAAGCCGGTCACCGCTTCGATACCTTCTGAGTTAGTACCTCTATCGCGCTCATGAGGCTGTTGTTCGTTTGATTTCTTGCTAGAGCATGACTTCTTGATAGCCTTGAGACCATCCAAGTCCCATGTGCTTTCATAGCGCTCGTCGCGCCTTCGAGCCTGTTTGCGCATACGTTTCTCTTGGTCTATAAGCGAATCAATATCGTCTTCCTGCAGCCACGTTCGTAGGAAAAGATAAGGTGCGGCTGTAGCTGATTTATAACCGCGTGGGATAAATACATCAGCCCAGTATGGAAGCGTCAGGTCTGGCGAGTATTCGCCGTCATGATTCAAAAATGGTACATATGTCGGGACGCCACCGAATTGCGCTCCACGCTCGATAATCTGCCAACATTTTTGAATGAAGTCGTACTCGTGGTTGGCATATGGGAGAATCTTGTTGAGAAATATGAAGCCAGCAACAATTGGTAGCCAGTTATTATCGTCGTCATCCGCCTCAACCTTGCCGGTAGGTATCTGCTGTACTACTCGCTTGCCAACCTTGCGAGTTATCGAGGCCGTCGTACCGTCAGTAACATCAGAATAACGTGGATCGCGCTGGTCGCTTGGCCTATTCGCAGAAATGCGCTCAAACTCCTGAAAAGGAGCAGTGAGAAGTTCTGTATACTTCTTCGAGTCGCTATATTTATCTGAAAGATTATCTTCGTTAAGATAAGAAAATGCCACTGTTCACGCTTTTACCTTCTGCAAAGGGTCTGGCGTCTACCAGTGGCTTTACTGATGTTATTATACCATAAATACTTTAGTAAAAACTAGCTATTGTAATAGCGGGAGTAGGTAGTATCCACCCTGTAGCCCTTGGGATTCTCACGATCACCAACAATGGTCACGGTAGGATCGAGCATCGTTTTGTCATCATGGTAGCGCCTAGCAAATGATTGAATCACGGCTATTTCCTCCAGTGCGCCCATGACAAACTTCTGCTCGGTGACCGTCTCTTTGAATCTCGCCATAGCATTGCCGCCCTTGATGTATTCGGTCGTCTCGGTAGTCGTGCCAGATTCATCTGTTTTGGTGACTGTCTTTTTGCCATACCGTATATTCATTACCATGTCCTCCTCGTAAACATTGATGTTATGTTGCCTGATGTGTAATCCTGATCTTCGTCGCCTAGGTCAATCTTTTCCTCTGTCTGATATAGCTGCCATGCACCAGCGAGTGACATAATTAAATCGTCGTGCGCTCCTACCTCCGCTTGCGCTTTCCATGAGCTGCTTGTCTGACTGACGATGAATGAGAACATTTCTGTGATGGTTGGCTTGTCGTAGATTCGGATGAGCTTGTTGTCGATGGCTTCTTTGAGTCCAGATAGCATAAGAGGGCGTGTTGCACTAGAAGTTGTCCAACCCAATTTGGTAGAGTCACTGGCTCCGGATATAGCGGCTGTATTAGTTTTCTCCACATATATTCGATATTTGGATAATCTGTTGAGGGTGGCGAGTCGTTCAATCTCTGCGACACCTCCGTTATTACGCTCGAAAGCGACGACGGGTTGTACTCCTGTTTGCTCATAGATAGTCTCCAATTCATGATGTATTAACGGTGTCATCTCGCTCGCTAGTACCTTTGAGTGATACACCACGGGTACATCTATCTTTGTCTTTGATAGGAACTGACCAGCACAGTAGTCCAGTCCACCCCATGCGGTGTCACAGAATACGACGATGAACTCACCTTGTTCATACTTACGGTAACGCCTAAACATTCAACGGCTCCTTGCACTGCTCTAAGTACCACCGCAATGAGTCTTGGTCAAAGTACTGGTCGCCGCTAGTAATAAACGCTTCCTCTGCTGTTTCAGGGTATTCTTGCTGGTATAAACGTCCTAGCCGTTTCTTTTCGCCCTCTAGGAACTCAGCACTATAGAAGTCGCTGGCCTTGTAGAAGTGCGGTGTAAATCCTGTCTCGCCCAGTACTGATTCATCCCAAAACTCTTTGAATTCATTGAACCCATTAGCGGTCGTCTCAACGACGAAACGCCCAGTGGGTACAAGAGCCGTTCCAGCAGACGCGTGAAGCTTACGGAAATACTTATAAAATGCAGCCTCGGACATATGTAAATTAGTGATCGTCTTTGAACGGCCAAACTCTGTATTTTCTGCCGTCCCGATGATGTACCGTGCATTGTTAAAGGCATTGTGCAGCTCGTACTTCGAGTTATATTTCAGTGGGACTTTGGTATTATTCTTGGTCTCAAATGACTTGATATAGTGCTTTACGCGTGCCAGCAAATCCTCTGCGTTACTCGCAACGTCTGCAATGACAACCGATAAGCTATTCTCTTTAAATATAAAGTCACTGGTAAATGCACCTAGTATGAGTGAGCTGAAGCCTTGCTGCCTAGCCTTGAGGATAATGTCTTTGCTCGTCGCCTCACTGACAAACTTCCTTTGAATCTGGTTGAGAGTAAAAGGTACTTCATTGCCAGTCTTATCAATGATCGTCAACTGATCTTCTATGAATAATGCGGCCTTATCGTACATTTTCGATGTCTACCCTGGACTTAGTATCGTAATATTTAGCGTCACGGCACTTACGCGAGCAGTATTTACGACGTTTATTAACCGCAAAGAAATCGCCGCACCAGTCACACCTGCAATAGATAGCTATCCTAGTCCGCATATTTACCCCTCATGTCGTTATTCACTTGGGTAAAGTTGTAGGTGTTCCCCTCTGGTTGCCTTTGCTCCGCGCCCAGTAGTTTCAATGCCATACCTGATGCTTTGAGCCGTATGCTATGGTCTATAGCTTCATAGGCGTCACCATCACCCGTTCCAAATGTTCGAGTAGCTACTAATCCATCTTTGATTGGTTGTACTGCAGCGTCTATAGTAATGTTGGCTTTTTCGAGTGCTGCGTCTATGGCTTCCTTGACATTAGGCTTACTTAGGGTTGTACTAGCCTCTGCCGCTGCTGTGTTGTCGTTCGTTACGCCATATGCAGCCTTGTATGCTTGTTTCCCATTACCATCATTAGCAACGTATTCTTTTACGAATTTCTTTTGCTTGATAGTGAGGCCTTTCTTGTCTTTGGGGTAGGGCATTAAGTATTCTCCCCTAGGTACTTTTCTATAGTTGTATATTGACCTAATTTATTTCTAAACCTGTTGCTCAAGTAGCTTTCGGTTTTCTTGTGACAGGGCACACACAATGTACGGCCATTAGATAATTCAAACCTTAACTCTGGATAGTAAGCAAATTCCTTGATATGGTCTGCATTCAACTCTACCCCACGTGCATTACACTCTTGGCATGTGTAGTCATCACGTTCAAATACGGCTTTTCTCCACTTCTTGTATTCATTTGACCCACGAATACGCTGGTTTATAGAAGTGACCCATCCTGTCTTATTGCCCTTTGCAAAGCTAATTTGTTTACCCCTGTACCCAGATTCGATACTACACGAAAGAGAGCAATAAAGCTGTGGCCTTCCCTTGTTAAACTCTTTACTACAATGCTTACACGTAGAGTAGGTAACCCGCCTAGTGCCTTTAATTGGCGATACCCTGCCTTTCAGAGGACTTGCCCCTCCATCACGGCGTATACCTCTAGGCATCGAGATGTTCTCCTGGGTAGCGGATTGGATCATCGGCTATCACCATTTGCTTGAGATGAAACATCCAGTGGTCAAAGAAGCGAACAAAGTTGATATTCCCCCTGCTGCCAATCATGAGTACTTTCCCAGGCTCTGGCTTCCTTATGCCCTCGCCCCACAGCGCCTTGGCGAAGTCGTGGTTGAAGATGACATGCTCGATCTCTTGTATTACCTCATCGCCCAAGTCATTGAACCAGCGAACCCAAGCTTGCCCGTTCCTTATAGTAGCTTTGAAAGCTGAGAAATCTTGAATACCGTTCGGCTCGTATCCGCCATCAATAGCCTTTTGTATCGCTTTCTCTAGAATTTCTTGGTCTGTCATCACCAATCTCCTCTTAGGATAAGGTTTCGCTCGGCACCTGTCATAACTCTGCCACCTTTTCCCGCTCCTCATAATCCTTTGATTCTTCTAGGATTGATTTGGTTGTGCCTAGTAATGAGTTCTTGTAATCAATGAGTTTGATAATATCTGATGCTGATATGCGAATAAGATTAGTTGGGTCGTTAATGGACTTGTGTTCTCGTATGCGTTTATCCATCCAATGTTCGATTGTTGCGCCTTGAATTGTCCTCATGCCGATACCCTCTGCTTCTTGGCTCGATGTCTGCGCCTAACTCTTTCAGCAGTGTTTCTTTCAGCGTTGCGGACTACCATGATATAGCTGGGTATTAAAATACCATTTTCTCTACACAATTTCTCGTAATATGAATATGCCATGTACCCTCCTTTTCCATTGAATTAGCTAACGGGGCGCTGGGCTTTGACATGCAGAGTGCTGCAATCACATTCGGGCAGGGCTCAATAAATCGCGAGTATTCATAATGAGCCTGTGTATTGTCGAGTAAACTTCCTCATAGGGTAACAAATAACATACTTGGGGTATGTCCAAAAACCATCAACCGACCCAGTCGCTCCAGGTGCTAGACGCAAAGCGTCCCGCTAGACAATTCAATTTATTAACTGAAAGTTAAGACCTTATTTGGTGGGATATGGGGCCTTTAGTACCTCTCAAAGTGCACTAAAGAGAGCAATAGTTGGTGCTATTGCGTCCATATCCACCAAGTTTGCAGCGTGGAGGGTTCCACAATACAAAAAAGGTGCTCAGTGCTGGCAGGCACGTGAGACACCAAATAAAGCCTTAACAGGGGTCGCTTTTTATTTCTCTATCAATGTATTCATTATAGCAATAAACGTAACAATTGTCCATATATTGACATAACCATGCTTGTCATATATAGTAGGTAGTATCAAATCGCAACTTGATAGCCCCTCGCAAGAGGGACGCAAATTAGAACCTCTTGTCCGCTCAGCGGGTAAGGGGTCTTTTTGTTCCTCCATTAAATAATCGGCACACACGTTCCGTCACGAAAGACGGCTTTTGCTCATGTTCAGATAGTTTTGGGCATTTCTATTCAAATAAATGCCCCGACCCGGTGTGAACAGGAGGGTAGACAAAAGCTATAAGGGACACCGATCAAGGGAAGAAGACTGCTAGATTGTAACGTGTGGAGCTCTATGTTCTCCACTTATATTCTGGAAATCACCGGAATATAAAAAACAAAGCGTACAGGTGCGTTCTAGGTTAGCGGTTCGGGAATACAAAACTTATGTGCGTCGATTTGGGGGTTACTCCGGTCTTATACCGGGGAGAGGAGAGTGCCTTAGTGAAAATCTATTCACTGACAGAGCCTCTTTTTAATGCGCTAGAAACCGACGAAATAGCATATTGACATAATCGTGTTGGCGTGCTAGGATAAAGGTAGTGTTACGGAAGTAAACATTGACATCATCAACAACTCTGGGGCATAAAGCTCTGAGTTAGTGAAAAGGAAGTAGCAGAAGCCGTTATTGTCTTGGTGGACAATCGTAGTTATGGAGACGCGGCTCTCACCTACTTCCGCCTAGAGAAGTAGGCCATTAACCAGAATTTATAGCCCCGACGCAATGAGCGTCGGGTTTTTTATTTACCCCAGACACAGCTAGTCTGGCAGATAGCATTACCTACCACCCCAGACTAGGGGTGGTTTTTTGTTACCCATTGGGGCTATCAAGTTGCGATTTGACACCCCATAGGTCACACAAGACCGCGACCGTCGGCCACTTATGTAGGGCAAGACCATTAGCAGCCAGTGACAACACCTTAACAATTCAACCCATACGCTAGTAACCTGAGGGTAAACCTCTGTAGCAGGAATAGCGAACTAACAGTAGCTAGAGATAAGCAGCGAACGGTATGGGGCGATACATCAAATTCAATCATTCATTAGTAATCGTTAGCCTGCGCCTAGAATCCAGCAGCACTGTGCAAGCCAGTTAAACGGGTGATAAGCGGTTACTCGCGAGTGATTGAATCAAAACTACTAACCTTAGTGTCAACAAAGGGGTTGATTACCTCTATCAATGTCGGGTGTTCGCTCAACCCCCTTGTTGGCACTAAAGAAACGGAGAAAACACATGTTACAAGCATTTAATACGCTCGTGAAGCCCCACGTTGATCACATGGTCGGACTCATGGCTATACAGCAAGCCGAAGACTGGACGGTTATCCCAGTCAAAGTGAAGTTTAAGAGTGGCACAACCCAGATATTCGAGGACGGATTAATGATGGAATGTGATCACGCCGGTGCGGATATGGGCGACGTTGACCTGAGTAGTCTGTATTACAACCCCAACACAGGAACCGTAGAAGAATTTGATAACACCCATCGTGGCTTGGTCTGCGATAAATGTTCTGCATGGCAGGACGAGGGAGGTGATTGGCATGAATAATTCAATAGACATTGTAATCAAGCATGGTCAGGATATGCAGATCATTGGATTCAAATACGCGGTTGAACTAGCCCGCATTGCTGCGGATAACGATCAGGATATTGTCGCACTACTCAAGGATAAGCTCGAAGAAATGGAGACTGGTGATGAATAAAACAGTCCAAACCACCCGAATCGAAAAGAAGTATAAGGATAAAAAAACTGGTGAATGGAAGTCAATTACGATTGACTATGCAAAAGTAGCTGACCGGTTAAAAGAGTTTCGTCAAGATAATCCCCGAAGCAAAACGGCCACTCAGTACAAGATATTGGATGACGGGACGGTTATTTTCAAGGCATATGTCTGGAAAGATAAAACTGACTTCATTGACATACTCAAGGTGTCTGGAGCGGAAGCTGCAATGCTGAGTGCTGATGCAGATGGAACGGCAAAGAGTGGCGACAACGGTGAGAAAAGTTTTGAAAAACTCGAAACTATCGCAGTTGGCCGTGCGCTTGCCCTACTTGGTTATGCCGGTACTGGTGAAATCGCATCATCTGAGGAGATGGAAGCCTTTGAAGCCTATAAGCTCGAAAAACTAGAAGCTGCTATCGAAACCATTAAGACAGCCACGAAACGCGACGAATTCCAAAAGGTTATGTCTAGTCTCAACGCCGAGCAGCAAAAGCAGATCACGCCGATTATCAAGGAGCGCATGGCGGAGCTGAAAGCAAAGGAGACGCAACATGCAAATTAGCGTGATAGTGGTCGAACAAGGGTCTTTAGAGTGGCACGAAGCCCGTCTGGGACGCGCTACTGCTTCACGGTTCAAGGACATCATGACCAAGATACGGTCTGGTGAAGCGGCGGCGGTCAAGAACTACCGCGCCGAAATAGTAGCTGAACAACTGACGGGCTACCGTGAAGAACTGTTTACGACCGCAGCCATGCAATGGGGGACGGATAACGAACCTGTGGCACGTTTGCGGTATGAACTAGAGACTGGCAATGACGTTGAGGAATGTGGATTTTTCGCCCATCCCGACATCATGGCTGGCGCAAGTCCTGACGGGTTAGTAAATGACGACGGATTACTGGAAATCAAGTGTCCAAACTCTGCGACGCACATCGAGACGCTACGAAAGCGAAAAGTCCCCAGTCAGTACTACTGGCAAGTACAGGGACAGATGTGGATGACCGGACGGCAATGGTGCGACTTCGTATCATTTGACCCACGGCTTCCCGAAAACGCACAGTACATCCGCATCCGCATGGATCGTGATGACAAAGCAATCGCAGAACTCGAAGAAGAAGTAAAAGAGTTTTTGCAATCAGTAGAGATAGAAGCAGCATTTGTACGGAATTTTGAACTATAAAAGGGGCATCACATGAAACTTAAATCAATGTCAGATATAGAAAACGAAAAGAAAAGTAAATCAAAGAAAAAGGAAAATACAGAAATGAAAACACCAAAGAAAACCATCATCGTGACGGTACTCGTCACGCTCCTGTCGGTCGCAACGATCGTCGGGCTGCTGTATACAGGCTTTGTTCTTGGACAAGGCTATGAAAAGGGCATTAACCACGAAGTCACGACACAAGCCAAAGCGCTTGCCACAGTGGTGTCAAAACCAGACCAGCAGTAAAACCTACCGATACTGCTGTGGTAGCAAAGGTAGATGAGGTAAAAGCGACTCCAGCGCCGTCCGTGGCACCTGTGGCGGCGTCTGGGGGCTGCGAGCTAGTGAATAACTACAACTGGGATATTCGTATCGCCTACGCAGTCTGTATGGCAGAGAGTGGCGGCAATGCGAGAGCCGCCAATCTTAACGATAGGCATAACGGTTGTATCGGTTCATTTGGACTCATGCAAATAGCATGTATTCACACTGGCGGACTCGCAGAATACGACCCTGTAGCGAACATGGCGAAAGCCTATGAGATATACAGTCGGTCGGGGTGGAAGCCTTGGGGGTCCTACACCTCAGGAGCTTATCAAAAGTACATGTAGGAATGATCGTGTGTAGTAGTGCTCGGTAGCAAGAAATGGAAAGAATTTTTCCCCATCCACCTCACGGGCTTGCTATCTAGCACCATACACACGATCAAACACAAGTATGAATAACGGGTATAGGGTATATACGTGAAATACAATTTAGACGACGAAAACGAAATATTGAATGCCAAGCATAAACTAGCATGGTTTATAGCATCGGGCAAAGAGATAGAGATGAAAGAAGTCGGCAAAACACGCACGACCAGGCAAAATTCAGCGATTCACGTGTACTTCGAGCTATTAGCACGGGCACTATCGGAGGCGGGACTCGACATGCGGAAAACGCTCAAGCCTGGCGTCGAAATCCCATGGTCGGGAAATACGGTAAAAGATTACCTGTTCCGACCGATCATGAAAGCGCAAACCGGCAAAGACTCCACCACGGAACTAACAACCAAAGAGATTGATGCAGTCTACGACACGCTGAACCGCCATTTGGGTGAGAAATTCGGAGTGACCGTAGGCTTCCCATCGAACGAATAAGAGAGGGTATATGACAGTAGCACAAACAAGCAAGCTTGCCTACGAGAAATTGAGGGACAAGCTTGGTGACAAACAACAGATTGTTTATGAGAAGTTGCAGGAGCTAGGCAGCGCCACGAACGAGCAGATAGCGGATTCATTGGGATGGCCACTGCAAAACGTCACTGGCCGCATTACTGAACTTAAAAAGTATGGTCTGGTCGATGTTGATGGTATCGGTCTGAGTAAGTTAGGTAACAGTTCAAAAATCTGGGGCATCCGAGACCTCAACGACGGCAATTTAGAACGGATAGCCAATGAGTGCGCCGATTGAAATACAAGAAATGCGGAGACTCCACGCTTGCAATGTTGAATACGAATATCAAGAATCCGTCGAAGATTTCACGGAACTAAAAAAGCGTATCAAGCTCGCAAAGCAAAAGATCAAGATTAAAAAGCGGAGTAGTGGCAGTTAGTTTCCCTGCTCCGTTTTGTGGTGAGCGCCAAATCGTGGCAGGCGTTTTAAATGTCGCGACGACCGATAGTTTTGTGTGTTCTATCGGTAAGAACAGCCACAGCCAGAAAGGGTTTGAATATAGAAATGGCGGGACAAGCTATAAGAAGACCCACCTCGTATGGACGTAGCAGAGCGTAAAACAGCCGTTGAGACTTGTTTCTCATTGGATGGCTGGGGGGATAACCTGATTAAGTTCGGATCAACTACGTTGAGGCTTGTCTCACCATTTCTATATTCAAACAATAGTTATTTAACAAGGAGGGGTATGGGTAAATACCAAGTAAAACGTGATAAAGCCGACAATGTATTCAGCCAATACATCCGTCTCAGAGACAGAGAATGCCGCCGCTGTCACTCGCCTGTTGAGTGGAACGCCAAAGGCCTGCCGGTCACCCATCAAGCCTCCCATTTTCAAGGACGCGGGAAAGAAGCGACGCGGTTTGATGAAGAAAACGTGGACACACTCTGTGGGGGTTGTCATATGTATTTTACTTCCCATCCCGCCGAACATTACCAGTGGCAAGTACATGTGAAAGGACAGAAAGCCGTCGACATGATCGTCCTGCGGTCAAACACGTATCAGAAAAAGGATCGGCAACTAGCCTATCTGTATTGGAATCAAAGATTAAAGGAATTAATGGAGAGATAATAATGTCAGAACTCAAATTTAAACTCACCACCGAAACTAAAATCAACGCATGGGGTATAAAACTCTTCCGTATCGAAGCAACGGTAGATTTTAAAAATGGCAGCACTCAAATTAAGTCCGGTGATAAAGGTGGCTGGGTAGAATCGGAAAAGACAAGTAACGGCGATGCTCGGGTGTCCGGCAATGCTTGGGTGTACGGCAATGCTGAGGTGTCCGGCAATGCTTGGGTGTCCGGCGATGCTCGGGTGTACGGCGATGCTCGGGTGTCCGGCGATGCTCGGGTGTACGGCGATGCTCGGGTGTACGGCGATGCTCGGGTGTCCGGCGATGCTTGGGTGTCCGGCGATGCTCGGGTGTACGGCAATGCTCGGGTGTCCGGCGATGCTCGGGTGTCCCTTAAAAAGGCATACACTAAAGGTAATTTTGTCTATTCGAGCGACTCGGATATTGTCTCAACGGTCATTAATCAATCGGGCGAAGACAGGTTTGACAGCGGACGCGATTATAAGAATCATCTGGTTGTCGGTGACTACGAAATTAACGACATCGAACCGGAAAACGCTACAGAAAATACCGAAGATACGAAAACAGAGGGGCTTGTCACTATCCAAATCGGCGAGAATGGCTTTAGTGTCCCTGAAAGTACCGCCCAGAGTTTTCGTGACGCGCTGAGTAGCGCGCTGGGATATGATGCGTAAATCTTATACCAAACGCATCCGTGAATTATTCGATGACGGCTTTTCTACTGAGGAACTCGCTATCATGTACAGGGTGTCAGAATATCAGATTAAGTTGGTTTTCGTCGAATACAAGCAAGATATAGCCGACGTATATAAACAGTTATTCCCGAATGACACGGTTATTGTAACAGACGCACATCAGTATTTGCTCGATCATTACAAAGAGTTCGACTTCATATGGAGTAGCCCGCCATGCCCGACACATTCAAGACTACGAACAGCCATTAAAGAAAAAGTGTACCCAGATATGACACTTTATCAGGAGATAGTATTTCTACAAAAATGGTTTTACGGTGATTGGATTGTTGAGAATGTTATTCCTTACTATGAACCGCTTATTAAGCCGGTCGCCACCATTGACAGGCATTACGTATGGAGTAATCGACCTATCGCCGATAAGGAATTTGCGCGTGTCTATAAGGGAAGCGTAACAGACCAATCAATCACAACTCTGCAAAATGCCTATGGCATACAACTCCCAGGGCACGTGAAGAATAAGAGAAAACTATTACGTAACGTCGCACTCCCTGAAATGGGTGCGTACATTATGACGCAGTTAGGAGTAGTATGACCGACATCCAATCACTCCAACAATTCACCCAAGCAGTCTACTACGCTGAACTGACCGTTATTCTAATCGGGTTAATAACTTTAATCGCAATCGTTATATACATGGGGAGGGATAAATGACTAATGACCTACGAGAAGCGCTCTGTCGCTGCATACCAGAAATACCCATACATGCACAGGACAGCTGTTGACGCCATCCTCGACACTGTACTAGCGCATCTACCGAAGGCAAAAACCGGTATTGAAGAATATTACGACGGCCAGGATGAACAGTATTTTACTTGCAAGGAATGTGGCGGTTATGACGAGTGCGACTGTTCCGGCTATAACCAGGCGATTTTAGACATAAAGGACATATTAATATTAATGTCCGGTAAGGCTGGTGATGAGTAGTGTGCATTTCAGCAGTCAGCCAACCTTGCCGGAAAAGCCCGAAAATTATGAGTTCGACCATCCCCCAAAGCAACAAACAAAGGAGGAAGTATGACCACTAGACTCAGGAGTGGATTAAACGGTGCGCTACTGACCGCCGTGGTCATTGCGAGCATAAAAGATCTGGTCACAGATGCTCCCTACTGGGAGGTTGCATTGATACCATTATCTACTGCGATATTTTGTGCTGCTGTGTCGTATGTAAACAAGGAGGAGCAATCATGACCACTACCCCCACTCAATCATCAGGGCAGACGGTACGGGAGCTGCTGACAGGCTTTGCGATTGGTAATTTCAATATGGGTATTACCTACGTGTCAGGCTCGCCAGTCAAGGTTAAAGAGGAGCGCGACAAAGCTGTAGACGCAGCCGAAGCCGCTATCAATTCATACGTGGTGAGCGTGCTAGAAGAGCTAGACCGATTAGTCGACAATCTCGATACACAACATACTATTAAATTGGGGTCAGTTGTTAAGTGGCGAGAGGTACGAGACCTATTAGATGCTGCTATTTCTAAACACAAAGGAGAGAAAACGAAATGGGAAAACTAGATACCAAGAGTGACATCGGTGTCTTACGGGATGGACTTGGTAGGAAAATATCTATTAAGCATCTTTGGCGAGAAGATATGTATGACAAGGAAAACTAAATACCAAGGAGAGAAAAAATAAAAAGCCACTAGTATTTTTCAGGGGTTGCTGCTATAATGAAAGTACCTTAGAGAATAGATAGCCACCCCTGTTAAGACTTTATTTGGTGTTCCATGATGCCCGCCAGCTCATGGGCACCTTTTTGTGTTCACCGCACAAATTTGGTGGACAAGGACGCAACCCAATATGGCGTTGCTATATTCCACTTGTCCCACTAAATAAGGTCTTAACGATTAACAGTTGGAATGACTAGATGGGCGTTTTAGGACGCCTCGCACATAGGCGCGTCTGGGATTTTTGTTCGATTTTGATATAGGAATTTCACACTCTTTACATCCACCCACTCGGATGTTGATTAGCACTCTTGCTATGTCCAGCCCCCCAGCGCCCATCCGGTCATTGCAACGTATGAAAAGGGTATACATGGGATTACTTATCAGATCAGTCGAAGAGGGCAAACGACGCTATTATGCGTTTGGTGACTAACATGGTCTCATACTACCTGTCGCTCCTCGCTAAAAAAACCAAGCTATACCCGAACGGGCAGAAGCTCACGGTACAACAGAGGTACGCCAGAGAAGCGGAAAAGGTAGACGCACGAAAACGACGGATGTTAGTAAAACGACTGGAGGAGTAAATGACAGAAAAAGCACCAAACTATATGATCAATTTTTGGGAGCAGCAAGAACGAGACGCCCTTAAACAACTCATGGTAGCCCGTACTGCACTCGCACGACTTCGATATGAGGATATGGAGGAGACTGAGCAGGAATGGTTGGGGAACGTATGAGTATAACTGAAGCATGTCTCGCCATACTAGCGGCGCTTATATTTGTCGGCACATTGGTATTCGCGGCAATCCAGCCAGCAATAGAAGCAGAACAGTTCAATCAATGTACTGGTAGTAATGCAACATACTGGACTGCAGCGACTACTGAACTACGAATTGAGAAGTGTGAGGCGCAGTGATGGCAGCTACATTAACTCCTAGTAAGGATACAGTAAAAGAGGTTAAGACCCTGTTGTGGCGTGATAGATACCGCAATGTGTATAGGGTTTTTATTATTTTTTTTCATGATGGTACGGGTCAAACATTTAAGTTCATGATTGAGGATAAAGATGGAAACTCAATGGTAGACAGTTCAGGGGGAATAATCTAATGACAGCAGGACGACCACAAATGTACACCCCAAAACAGATACAAGATATAGTATCGGACCTTACGCTGTACATCGAAAGCCATGACGACCCTACAATAGTCGGATTCACAAGTAGCTATACAAAATATAGCGTTAACAAAGATTACATCAGTGACCACAAGGAATTTTCCGAACTAAGAAAGAGAGCAATCGAAAAACAAGAGGCGTATTTACTCGATGGTGTCACTAGAAACAAGCTTAATGCGACGATGGGTATCTTCCGTTTAAAGCAACCACAACACGGGTTCAGTGACAAACATGAACAAGAAGTAACTATCAAGGAAGTAGACATCAGTGACGAACAAGCTGAGCAACTTATCAAGGCAAGAAGAAACCGCACTGATTCTTAAAGAATTGGCTAATAACGGTTCATTCGCTGAATACTGTATTGCTATTGACCGTGGCTATCAGTTGGAATGGTTCCACGAAGAAGTAGCCCGCAAACTCGAACAAGGGTATAAGCGGCTACTCGCAGGCGAAGATGTTCGTATCATGTTCTTTATGCCACCCCGCCACGGCAAGCTTATAGCCCATTCTACCCCTGTTATAACCCCAAATGGCTGGCAATTACACGGTGATTTAGCAGTTGGAGATTACGTATATCATCCATCGGGCAAAGCTATAAAAGTACTTGGTACATCTACAGAAGATCAGGCAACTTTGAAGGTTACATTTAGTAACGGTGAAAGTCTGACTGTCCACCCTAACCATGAATGGACGGTGTACGATAGGCAGTATAAGAAGTTTAGAACATTAGAGACAAACTACTTTATCAAGCAAACAAAGTTTGGGAAAGCAAAGAAGCTGTTAAGTGGTAATCGTTGTATGTATCAACTGCCCAACATACAAGCTATTGAGTGTTCAGAAAAAGAGCTACCCTTGCAGCCCTATTTCTTTGGCGCATGGCTTGGTGACGGCAGCTCTTGCAAGCCAGCCATAACATCAGAAACTAAAGACATTGCTATCATTGATAATTGTGCTTATCAAGTTACAAACACCCATGTTCATTCTGCAACCAAAGTACCTACTTACTATTTTTCACATCAGAAAATTGTGCAGACTCTAAAAGAATTAAATTGCTATGGCAATAAGCACATACCAGAAGTATATAAAAGGAGTTCTATAGAGCAAAGATTGCAGTTACTTGCGGGACTTGTAGACACAGACGGAAGTACAGACAAAAACTCAAGAGTGCGAATAGTAACAGTAAGCAAAGTTTTAGCTAATGATATTGCAGAACTTGTTACATCTCTAGGCATGAGGCCATATATCATGGAACAACAACCAACGCTTAGTACAAGTGGCATTCAAGGTAAAAAAGTAGTTTACTCAGTGGGCTTCCAACCCACAATGGAAATACCTGTAGCTCTTGCTAGAAAAGCTATAAAGAGAATACCTAAACAGAAGATGATAGGGATAGTCAGTGTTGAACAGGTAGAGCCAGAACAAGGACGCTGCATACAAGTCGATAGCCCAGACGGTTTATACCTTGTAGGCAAAACAATGCTACCAACACATAACAGCGACATGACAACGCAGAAATTCACCTCATGGGTACTCGGTAAAACGGCAGACATTCCCATCATGGTATCAAGCTACTCTGATGAACTCGCAACGGATTTTGGACAGCGCACAAGGGATATTATGCAGTCACCGGAGTACCAAGTCATGTTCAATACACGCCTACGCCCAGACGCAAAAGCCAAAGGCAAATGGCTCACTCAAAATGGCGGTAGTTATACAGCGGTGGGTGTTGGCGGTGCTTTAACAGGTCGTGGATTCAAAATAGGTATTATTGACGACCCATTCAAGAACCGTGAAGAAGCCGACTCACAGGTGATCCGTGACTCACGCCATAAGTGGTATCAGTCAACATTTAGTACTCGTGAAGAGGGCAACTCCATGATTATATTCATTCTCACTCGTTGGCACGAGGACGACCTTGCGGGGCGTGTCCTCAAAGAAGCGGCAGACGCACGAAAGAATGGCGAACCAGCGGACGATTGGGATATTATCCAATATAAGGCAATCGCAACCGAAGATGAACCGCAGCGCAAAGAGGGCGAAGCGCTATGGCCTAGTAAGTTCCCATTAGATAAACTCCAAGCAAAGAAAGCGGTGATGGGTAGCTATGAATTTTCAGCGCTCTACCAACAGAATCCAGTAGATGAGGAGAATAGGAAGTTTAAGACGGATTGGTTTAAGACCCGACCCTACAGCGAAGTGGCGAAGCTCCAAACACTTAACTTTATGACCATTGACCCAAGGGGCAAGGACGATATTAAGCAAGGCAAGGACTATATAGGTGTAACGGTCAATTTTGTTGATAGAGAGGGCAACTGGAATATTCTCAGTTATCGTATGAAACTATCCGCTACGCAGCTTATCGATCTTATGTTCACATTCTGGGGCAAATACAACCTCACGAAGATAGGTATAGAAGATAACCAATTCACACAAGGGCTGATGGTATCCATTAACGAGCAGATGCGCTCACGGGGGACATTCTTTGCCCTTGAACTACTCAAGCATGGTGGCACACAAAAAGAACTGCGTATCGAATCACTCGTACCACGCTATGAAAAGGGAGGAATCTATCATTTGACGATCGACGGGCAAAATCAATGCACCGACCTCGAAGAAGAGCTATTGCTATTCCCCAAGGCCACCAATGATGACGCAAGCGACTCACTGGCGTTTCAGGGGCAAATAGTACAGATTCCATTTGACGACGACGACAGCTACACATCCGGCGACGTGACAACAATGTTCACGCGGCGGACGTGGTGACAAGAAAAAGGGGAGAACATGAAATTTGGCAAACATGACATCACAACGGAGCTGGACGGCCACGGCTCCACTAAAACAACATCAACGCAGTACAGGGAGGGTATGGTGAGCGGTAACGTAAAAGAATACTACGAGGTCAGGCATTTGGTTTCGAGCGATCTGGAAGTCATGGCACAGTTCAGCGCCTTTCACCGCGAGCTGGCGAACGACCATACCATGCTCGACCCCGCCTTTCGGATTGAGGGCAAGGGTAAGGGGGACAGGTGGTACACGATCAACTGTTATACCCGTATCGTGCGCTAAACTGTCACAATCAATCACTTTATGCTATAATACGGAGTAGCAGAACCACTGAAAAAGATACCAGACGTTCAGCAGAACAGGTATCTGACATTCAGTGGTATTCTCTTTTTTGACTCCTGACAACCTCGGCGACAAGTACGAGTCTGCTAAAACGTACACCGAACGCAACACCAAGCCGTACCCGGAGTTTGAGCGGATCGCCAACAACCAGCCTAGCGACCAGCGCGACCCGCGCTATTCCGACGTGACCGATGGCACGACCTCAGCCAGTGTCCGCAAGCGCGGTAAGCGCGTTGTCCAGCAACTCCCCGTCGGCAAGGTGGAATCGGATAATGAGGATGACTGGCTGCCGATCGTGGCGGGCTTCATATTCGTCAACAAGATACTGCCCTATGCGAACCTTGATTTTGACCTTATCCAAAAGTGCTGGCAAGTCATCGAAAACGGCGAGAAATTTGGCGGCGTCCCGACCTACGTCCCGTTTGTGAACCATGACGGCTATTTCTGCTCAGATCTCGCCGTACCGTACTGGGCAGACGTCTTTTTGCCGGAAGGCTACAAGTCCGGTAACTCAGCGCCATACCAGTTCATCCGTACCTGGTGGACAGAGGACGACGTGGACGCCCAGATTAAGCAGGAAAAAGAGCTGAAAAAAGCAGCGAAAGCCCGTGATGAGGAATATGAACCAACATGGGACATGGACGCCCTCAAGAGTGTCAAGAAATCACTCACCCGCAAAGAATCGGACGAGCAGACGCCACAGGAACGCGACCGTGGCTTGAATCCAGAGGGTATTGAAGTTGTCACGGGGCTGCAAACCGGCGTCGGCGCGACACTCTACACCTTTTGCCCGACCGATGACGACAAGGGGAAGTCCAGCGTTACTATCCTCCGCCGCAAGACCAACAAAGACCCGCGCGGCAAAATGCCTGTCATCTGGTACTACGCTGACCACGACGGCACTAATCCATTCGGACGGGGAACGGTCGAGCTAGTCGGCCCCTTGCAGAACCTCATCGACTCCGACATGCAGATGTACCAGTGGAACCGCGCCCTCATGCTCGCACCGCCATTAGTTGTGACAGGCCAGAACAGCGCGAAAAAGATCGTCTATGCCCCAAATGCCGTCTTAAAGCTGACCGACCCCAACGGCAGAATCGAACCATTAAACGTCGATACCACGGCTGTCACCCAGTACCCGAACCTGTATGGCTTGCAAAAGTCACAGCTCTTAAATCTAGTATCCAGTCCCGACACGTCCATCAGTGCTGAAGTCGGCAACCCAGGCTTTGGCAGGACACCGACGGCGCTCAACCAGCAGCAGGCCAATATCTCAGTTGACGACAACTATGTCCGCAAGAACTTTGAAGCATGGTTCGAGCAATGGGCAGAGACGGCCATTAACGTCTACTTTGCGGAGCGTACTGGCAAGGAAACGCTGCAACTGGACAAGGATACCGTTGCTGACCTCATGAAGCTGGCCGAGAAAGGCAAGTTTGACCCTAGTCTCATTAACGAGAACAACGAAATCCTCATTGACTACGACAGCGCAACGCCCGCGCTCAAGTTCCGCGTGGACGCTTCGACGTCAAAGATGAAAGACGACGTGACGCAGGGAGACATCCTGACCCAACTTCTCGGCACACTTGAGTCCAGCCAGATACTTGCCCAGACCGTCCCGCAAGAAAAGGTACTGGCCGCATGGAATGCCATTGTTGCAAACTCCGGCGTCGAGAATCCCGAAGATTTGAAAGTCGATCTAGAGGAGTTCCAGCAGCAGCAGGAAATGGCACAACAGCAGATGGAGCAGCAAGCGCAGCAACAGCAAGGGGTACAGGCACAGCAGGGCGCGATAGACGGCGGACGGCCAGATCAGGCGGAAGTTGACCAGGTTACGGCAGAGCTGCAAGCGGTAGGCGTCCCCGACGAGCTGATCGTACAGGCGCAGGACATGCTCGACCAAGGCTATAGCGCCGACGACGTACTCATGGCGATACAGGGAGTGATGAGTGATGCAAGAGGATAACATCTACCGCCGCCAGACCGTCCCGCAAGCCGTCCCACTCCAGCAGGAGGAAGCGGCCGACAAGGAACGGCTGCAAGTACTGGACGAGTACCCACTAATTAAGGCGGTGATTGAGCGCCTGAACGCCGACATCGCTTTTTATGACAGCAACCAAGGTATTCCCGACGACGTGCTGCTGAATCCTGACGAGTTCATGCACACCGTCGCGGGCAACAAGAAAGCCGTTGCCAGTATCGAGCGTGAAATCAGGGTATTGGAGGAACTGGTGACAGAACACATAGCGAGGTGAGTTCCATGCTGGCGACGCGCCTCACGTCGCTGGCATGGAGTTAATCTGCAGCTTCAGAGTAAACAACTATGAAATATATCCAACTTACAAAAAATATGAAGGCAATCGTCGACGACGATATGTTTGACGAATTATCAAAATACGACTGGTACTTTGACAGTCGAGGCTACGCAATGCGAGCTACTCGCAAAAATGGAAAAACGATTTTTATCGCCATGCACAGGGTTGTGAATGGAACGGCAGACGGACTTATGACTGACCATATCAATCATAACCGACTAGACAACAGAAGGTCTAACCTCCGTTCATGTACACGCTCTGAGAACGTTTGTAACGCAAAGTTTATATCTAACAGCGGACACAAGGGAATACATCTAACTAAAAATGGCACATACCAGACAAAAGTACAGAAGGATGGAGTTGTTCACTATCTCGGAACGTTTAAGACTGTCAAAGAAGCTAAGAATGCACGCAAAGAAGCGGTCATGAGATTACATGGAGAGTTTGCCTATATGTAGATAAATTTGAGTATTTCACTCTGTTGATAGCCATGTCGGTAGAGTGAAGTAATCTCAAACTTCCGCACCGGCAGCGAATACGCCGTAAAACAAAGGAGAGAATATGGATACTGAGGAATCCACTACAGCCGTAAACGAATCGGTAGACGAGACCACTACCCCAACTGAATCGGCACCAGTCGAAACCAACGAGTCTCACGCGGACGATACCACAGAAGAGGTATCGGAGGTAGAAACAGAAAGCCAGACTGAGGAACCCGACGCTGAGGTGGCGGAGGAAGAACAGGCTGAGGAAACAGACACCGAGGACAAACCGCAGTCCAAGGGCGAAAAACGGGTAGACCAGCTTAACACGGAAATACGCGATCTGGTGGCAAAGCGCAACGCGATCAGGCAGGAAGTGGAACAACTCCACTCGCAAGCGTACAAACCGGCACAGGTTGACGAACTGCTCGAACAAGTGAATCCAGACACCGGCGACTACTACAACCGGCTTGAAGCACAGCTCGAAGCCATGCGTCAGGAGCGCGAAATTGAAAAGTACAACAACCAGGTATCTGAAAGCCTTGTCACCCTTGAGACGGAAGTCCAGCGCGTCATCGACGAGTTCCCGATGTTCGACACCCAGAGTGCCGACTACAACGAGGAACTGGCCACAGAAGTCGCGGACATCCTGAACGACAACCTGATACGCGACCCGAACACCGGACAGGTGATCGGCAGCCGCACATCACCCTACAAACTGTATAAATCATACGCCAAGGCAGCCCAAGCCAGCGCGGTCAAAGCTGAAGCGAAAGCCCAGCGGAACGTCGAAACGATGCTGAAAAACGCCGACCCGACGCCCGCCCGAAAAGGTACGCCCGTACCGTTCGAGAAAATGAGCCTGTCACAGCAGGAAGCCTACCTGAGAAAACGCGGCCACGACGTATAAAGAAAAGGAACCATTATGGCAGCAGATACTACTGCAACCCTCACCGGCGAGATGATGACTTTCCTTGAGCGAACCTTCTTGGAGCGCAGCAAGGCAAAGCAAATCCACGCCCAAGGCGCAAAGAAAAAAGCACACTCACGCAACAGCGGCAAATCAATCGTATTCAACCGCTACAGCCCATTGGCAGTCGCAACGACAGCGCTGACAGAAGCGACGAACCCAGCAGAATCGAACCTGACTGGCGCAACCGTCACCGCAACCGTCGCTGAATACGGTAACTTCGTCAAAGTCTCTAGCTTGCTCTACGGCACGTCTATCGACCGCGAAGCTAAAGAAAAAACAGAGGTCATCTCGCAGAACGCGGGTGAAACGCTGGACACGTTGGTTCGTAACGAACTTGCATCTGGTGCAACAACTCAATTCGCAGGCGGTAAAGCAGCCCTGACAGCAGTCGCAGCATCTGATGTATTGAGCAGCACTGAAGTCCGCAAAGCGGTTAAGACGCTGAAGAAGAACAACGCCATTGCCTATGGCGACGGCTACTTCCTTGGCAAGCTTGGCCCTGACACGGTGTACAACCTACAGGCTGACGGCACGACTTGGATTAACGTCGCAACGTACAAAGACAGCGCCAAGGAAATCTACACTGGCGAAGTTGGTAAACTGTTCGGCGTCCGCTTCATCGAAGCTTCGAGCAACCAGTACAACGAATCGTCTACTGCGACCGTGTACAGCAACTTCATTCACGGTCAGGAAGCGTTTGCGACGGTTGATCTGAGCGGTGAGAACACCGAGCTGATTATCAAACAATCAGACAAGAGCGACACAAGCAACCCCCTCAACATGTTCATGACTGTCGGCTGGAAATCGACCTTTGCAACAAAGACGCTTAACGCCAATTGGATCGTGAATGTTAAATGTGGCAGCCAATGATATTGATTGTACGTTCTGATCTGTAAGAGTAACTAACGGCGGACACCCGCCATATAACGGAGGCTAATATGGTCAACACAACGAAAGACGGGGAAACCCCTGTCGTCCTACCCCAAACCGACAACGAACGCATTATAGAGCTGTACGTTCAGGGCAAGAACCTGTACGACATCACCTATGCCGTCTATAAGTTCGGCGGGGACGAAGCAGTTGAGAATGTCCGCAGCGTGTTACACAGCGCCGGATACCTCGACAAAACCCACGTCACCCCTGACACGTTTCTCGTAGAGGACTAGCAATGGACGCAAGCCGTAACGCTGATCTGTCTAACCTGCACCGGTTGTTTTCTGACCCGACAAAACCCAAGCACGCACGTGCGCGGGCATTCGAGGGCTATCAGAAGATACAGGCACAGGTAAAAGACAAGACGCTGACCGGCTTGCGGCTTCGGCTCATCCGCGCCGCGAGAGCCAGCGACACCGATGCTGCTAAACGGATAGAGCAGCACGTCATAGTGCATTCACGGCGCATGGGCTATACACATCACTAACATAAGAGGCATTGAGGTATGAAACTACTAGCAATCAGCAAATACGTTGACGGCGTGAATAAAAAGGATTCGGCTGTTGACTTGTGGCGGGTGAAACGACCCCTGCGAGAACTACAAAAGCATGTGGACTGGCAGATTGACTTTCGTCCGGCAATCATCGAGGATTTTCACGGGCTGGAAAAAGACCCCGACGAGTTCATCCGGCGCTATGGCGGCAAACTCGCAGAGGAACTGGGGCAGTACGACATTATTTTTACCAGTTACGCCCTGTTCACCTCTCCCCACCAGTACGCGATACTCTGGGGCGCTGAACACAAGTACGGCACGAAACTGGTTGTCGACATCGACGACGACGTGCGCGACGTTGATCCGTCTAACTTCCTGTTTTGGAAAAGCGCTGGTTGGCAAGGCCACTTCTTTCTCTCACGGACAACAGAGGTGGCAACGCGGATGGTGACGACCAACCAAAAGCTGGCGGACAAGCTGCGTATGAACAGCGACGTCGACCCGAAACTATGGGTGATACCGAACTACATAGCCGACGCCTACCCCGACCAGACCATCCAAAGTAAAGACAAGGTAACGATCGGCTTCTTTGGCGGCGCGAGCCACTACAACGACCTGCACAAGTCCAATGTCCTACCGGCACTCCAAAAGCTCATGCACGAGCATAAAAACGTCTATTTCAAGAGCTGTGGGCAACCGATTGACGATTACCTGCCCCGCAAGCGCATAGAACTGGTGGAAACGGCGCAGGGTAGTGAATGGGCGGAAAAACGCCTGCCGAGCATGAAACTGGACATCGCAATCGCACCGCTGCTCATGACGGAGTTTAACCAGTACAAGTCGAACATTAAGTGGCAGGAAGCGACCAGAGTCGGCGCGGCCTTTGTCGGTACGAATACCGGCCCTTACGCGGACATACCGGACGGCACGGCGCTGCTCACCAACAACACGACCGAAAGCTGGTATGACGCGCTTAAGACGCTGCTGGACGCGGCCGTTCGCAAAAAACAGGTCAGGGCGGCAAAAAAGGAGCTGGAGGGATGGAAATTAGAGAACCATTGGCAGGAATATAAAGAACTACTAGAGGAGGTGCATAGTGAACACAATTAAACCATCAAAATATCAGTTATTCGCCAAACCAGACGAAGCGGAGACGACAACAAAATCAGGCATATTGTTGACTGACAATTCACTCGACAAACCAAAGACGGCAACGGTCGTCAATGTCGGCAGTAAAGTGACGGAATACTCACCAAACGACGTGATTGTGTACAGGGAGTACGCGACAACGGAAATTAAAGTCAACAGCGACGACTATCTGCTGATCGCGGAGGATGACGTGCTAGGAACGGTCGTGGAGGTACAGGCATGAAAACGGTCGGTATCACGGGATATGGGTTCATCGGGGCGTATGTCGTCGAGGAACTGCAAGCAAAGGGCTACAAGGCTGTTGTATTCGACCACCACGACAAGCGCAAGGAGCTGCCGGACGGCGTTGAGTTCTTTTTGGGCGATGTCCGCGATGAAGTGGCGATGACGGAGTTCGCTGCACACGTCGATGGTCTTATTCATCTTGCAGCCATATTAGGTACGCAAGAAACTATCAAAAATCCCCGTCCAGCAGCAGAAAGCAACTTGATTGGCGGGCTGAACTTCCTTGAAGCGGTCGCCCAGTACAATATCCCTGGTGTGTATATCGCCGTGGGGAACTACTGGTTCAACAATACCTACTCCATCACGAAGAATATGATCGAGCGGTTTACGCACATGTTCAATAAGGAGCGTGGTACACGGGTGAATATCGTGCGGGCTGTTAATGCGTATGGCCCCCGACAATCCGTCGCAGCTCCCTATGGTAACAGTAAGGTACGGAAGATCACCCCATCACTGGTATGCCGGTATATTTCTGGCGACCCTATGGAAGTGTACGGCGGCGGCCAGCAGATTAGCGACATGGTGTATGTGGGTGATGTGGCAAAAGCACTTGTACTGGCGCTTGAGGAAGCGGACAAAGGGAACGTGCTTGACCGTGCGGTTGAGATCGGGAGCGTCAATCATACGAAAGTTATTGATGTCGCGTATCTTATCGAAACGATCGGCAAACGTAAAGGGATAGCACCTGTTGATATTGCCACGTTACCAATGCGACCAGGCGAAAAAGAGGGTGAATCGGTGACGGCCAATGTCGGTACATTGTCATTGATCGGGTTCGACGTGGATGACCTGACGCCGCTTTATGAGGGCATGGAAAAAACGATTGACTACTACATCGAAACCGAGGGGACGACGTGGCACAAGCCATCGTAATCATCCACGCCCGACAGGATAGTTCGTGGCTGGCGGAGTGTCTGAACAGCATTCAGACGGACTACCCCGTGCTGCTGACCAATCATGACGGCTGGTGCATGAACGGCATTCAAAAGATATGGGAAACGACTGATTATGATGAGATGGTGTTTTTGAACGAGTCGATGGTAGTTAAAGACAACGCCATATGGGACATTCTGTTTAAAGAGCATGATGGCAAGTCCGTCATGCTAGGCGAGCGCTTTTTGATGTTTTTTGGCAAGTTTCGGCGCGAGATGGTGAACAAACTGGTATTCCCAGAGGTGAAAACGAAAGTGGACGACGTGCTGCTGGGCGAGGGGAAATGGTGCAGGGAATATATGGAACTGAACGACCATATCGAATTGCAGCCACTTAGCGACAACGACCGCCGCGAGGACAAGCATGGCCGGACGAACATGGTGCTGGAAAATGATTATTTTATCAAATGGAAGGGTCACTGGTCGCTTGATATGGTATAATATACCTAATAGGTACAGCTAAAAAGTCACGGCACTACCCTTTAAGCAAAGGAACGTGTCATGGCACAACTCAAGATAAATCGTGGAACAACGTATATCCGTAGCGGTACGGTCTCTATTGATGGTGTTCCGGCTGATATTTCTACAGCCACAGTCCGTTTTACAATGAAGACATCAGAGTACGACGATGACACAGATGATTCCACCGCAAGTGTACTAAAAAATGTCACCGACGGTACTGCCAATGGTGAGTATGAAATCGAGCTAGAGCCGTCAGACACCGCAGAGCTAGTGCCTGGTAACTACTTCTATGACATCAAAGTGGAGTTTGCTACTGGCGAAATTTACAAACTTGACGAAGGTAAGGTCAAATTGGACGGGAGTCCAACTAACCGCCTGAGCTAACACATGGCCGATAGCTCGCACGTTGATTCGAACATTACCACGACCGCGACCGATGGCGCGGGCAATATAATCGTGTCTGTTTCTCAGTCCAATATTACCGAGTCTAATAGTGTTGAATCAAGTATTACAACTGGTGGACGCGGCGAAAAAGGCGACACGGGCGATACTGGCCCTGCTGGTGTAGTACAGTCGATTGTGGCGGGGAATAACATTGACATTGATAACACTGACCCTACAAACCCCGTCGTGTCGGTCGAGACATTGACGCTATCTGATGTTTCTGATGTGACTGCCAGCGCTACCGAACTGAATTACACCGATGGCGTCACCAGTGCCATTCAGACACAAATTGACGGAAAGTCAAGTACCGCCCATACACACGTTCTCGCCGCTGGTGCGACTGATGTAACCTCATCGGCTGCTGAACTGAACATTCTCGACGGCGCGACACTCTCGACGACCGAACTGAACTACGTCGATGGCGTAACTTCAGCTATCCAAACCCAACTTGACGGCAAAGTAGATGAAAACAGCTCGATCACTGGGGCAACCAAGACGAAGATTACTTACGACGCCAAAGGACTCGTCACGGCAGGTGCGGACGCTACGACTGCTGACATTGCTGACTCAACCAACAAGCGCTATGTCACCGACGCGCAACTGACCGTTATCGGCAACACGTCTGGCACGAACACTGGGGATCAGGACCTATCGGGCTATGTACCAACGTCGCGCACGGTGAATAGCAAGGCTCTTTCGTCAAACGTGACCTTAAACCAGGATGATGTTGGTGATGGTTCAACCTACAAGCAGTACTCATCAACCGAAAAGACAAAGCTATCTGGCATAGCATCGGGTGCGACCGCTAATGATACCGACGCCAACCTAAAGAATCGTGCCAATCACACTGGTACGCAAGCACTCTCGACTATTTCAGACGTGACAGCAACCGCGAGCGAAGTAAACGTGCTTGATGGGATTACCGCCACCACAGCCGAACTCAACTACACAGACGGCGTTACATCGGCTATACAGACCCAGCTTGATACCAAGGCGGCTACCACGTACGTAGATGCGGGTG
>WBZP01000520.1_pt1 | contig 52018 bp, 34 predicted proteins | sample 5204301 | NCBI WGS metagenome assembly WBZP01 (sample SAMN12412401, study PRJNA552823) | activated sludge metagenome | isolation source: activated sludge from nitrification reactor of wastewater treatment plant... | place: USA: Pennsylvania | collected 2017
GTGCGAATGGCCGTGTCGGCCGCTACGCTGTTGCCCACAATCAAAACGGCATTGTAAGTACCTGAGTTATTGTAAGTCACCGTCGGGTTTTGCGCTGTTGAGGTAGCAGGTGTGCCGCCGGGGAACTGCCAGTTGAAGGTGGCGCTGTTGGCCGATGAGGTACTGGCATACTGCACTGTCAGCGGGCTGCAACCACTTGTGTTGGCAGCCGTGAAAGATGCTGTCGGCGGAGTGGCAATCACTACGGTGCTGGTGGCTGTGGTATTGCCACAGGCATTGGTAGCAGTCAGGGCCACAGTATAAGTCCCATCTGCTGCATAAGTATGGCCGGGATTGGGCTGCGTGCTGGTATTGCCGTCGCCAAAGGCCCATGTATAAGTCGTTGCATTCGAGGAAGTATTGGAAAACTGGACATTGCGACCAGTTATAGTGGGCATAAAAACGGGTGTAGGTAAGGGATTGACTGTCACTATATTATTTTGCGTGGCAGTGGCGGTGCCTGCGTTATTGCTTACTGTCAAAATGACCGAATAGGCACCTGGGGCAGTGTACGCCACCGAAGGATTTTGCAGGGTCGAGGCAGAAGGTGTGCCACCGGGAAACTGCCATGCAAAACCCGTGCTGTTGGCCGATGAGGCGTTGGTGAATTGGACAATCAAAGGGCCGCAACCTGTACCATTGCCCACTGTAAAATTGGCAACAGGCAAAGTAGAGATTACTACGGTGCGCGTGGCGGTCGTGGTGCCGCAGGGGTTGGTGGCAGATAATACTACCATATAAGTACCGTCTGTAGCATAGGTATGCGTAGGATTGGCTTGTGTACTGGTATTGCCATCGCCGAACTGCCAGCTATAGGAAACCCCGTTTTGGGAGCTATTGGCAAAGGTCACTGTGCGTTGCACCACATTTTCCGTAAAAGCTGCCTGCGGAGGCGCATTCACAGTTATATAATTGTTCTGAGTCGCTGTTGCGGTACCCGCCGCATTGCCCGCCGTCAGAGTTACCGCATAGGTGCCGGGCGTATTGTAGACCACTATCGGATTTCGCTGGGTAGAAGTAGCGGGGGTGCCACCCGGAAATTGCCAGTTGAAAGAAGTGGCATTGGCAGAGGCCGTGCTGGTGAATTGCACGCTGAAGCCCGGGCATCCGGTCGTCGCATTAGCTGTAAAACCTGCTGTAGGCGGCACCAGAATAATCACTTGTTTGGTGATGAAGGTCTGCCCACATGCCCCTGTTGCGGTCAAAACCACATTGTAGGTTCCATCTGCTGCATAGGTAACCACCGGATTTGCCTGTGTACTGTTCGTATTATTTCCAAAATCCCACGAATAGGTGGTGGCATTGGTGGAGACATTCTGGAAAGTGACCGTGCGATTATTGACCGTAAAGTTAAAATCGGCCGTTGCGCCCTGCGCGGTGGTAATGTAGTTATTCCGTACAAAGGTGTTGCTGCCCGACGCGTTAGTGGCGGTGAGCGACACCGAATAGGTACCTACTGCCGGATATACAACAGTAGGGTTAACACTGGTTGAAGTGGAGGGATTGCCGCCGGGAAATTCCCAACTATATGACACCGGATTGTTGGTGGAAGTATTGGTAAATTGCACGGTCAGCGGGGCACAGCCATTTAATGGGGTAGCAGTGAATCCGGCTGTTGGTGGCGAAGCAATAACGATTTGTTCCGAATAAACAGCGGGGCCACAGCTGTTGGTGGCCGTCAGCGTCACGGTGTAAGTCCCAGGTGCGGCGTAAGTCACCACCGGATTCGTTTGCGTACTGGTATTGCCGTTTCCGAATTGCCAGAAATAGCTCGTTGCATTGGACGATACATTGGTAAAGGAAACCGTCCGGTTGCTGATGTTATAAACAAACAAGGCCATGGCCGGTGCCTGCACACTGATATATGCAGGGGCTGTATAGGTGTTGGAACCAAGGCTGTTGGTGGCTTGCAGGGTCACATTATAGGTGCCTCCTGTATTATACACAACCGTCGGATTTACCGCCGTGGAAGTGCCGGGCGTTCCTCCGGGGAAAGTCCACAAAAAGGAAGTGGCATTTGCTGACGACTGGTTGGTATACGTTACTGTCAATGGCGTGCATCCACTGGTGGGAGTGCCTGTAAATATAGCAGTGGGGATGGTGTTGACTGTTTTGGTTACGGAAAAACTGCCACAGACCGAAGTAACAGTCAGCACCACGTTATAGGTCCCGCCAATGGCATAATCATGTACAGGGTTGGTGGCACTGCTTGTACCGCCATCGCCAAAATCCCAGGCATACGTATTGCCAGAGCCAGTGGTCGTATTGGTAAAGGTGGCGCGCAGGCCACTTACGGAAAAAGTAAAATTGGGAACAGGCGCTGCCAACACCGACACCGTCCTAACAATGGTACTGGTACCGGAAGAGCCACCTACTGTCAGGCGTACATTGTAATTGCCCGCCGTATTCCAGGTCACAGAAGGATCATTTTGGGTAGACGTGGAGGGAGTACCACTTGGAAATTGCCAGCTGACGGTAGTAAAGGTGCCGGTTGAGGTATTCGTAAATTGAACGGGTTGCCCGGTACAAATCGGCGAAGGGGACCACGTGAAGTCGGCGCTGGGTGGAGTACCGCCGCCGCCGCCGCCACAGCTGCTCAGACAGCCACCCGAGCCTGTGCGGGCAGCCACCGCCGCATTAACTGCGTTAACCGAAGCACTGCTCCATTGGGTAGCGGTAGAGACCGTTGGGCACATAATAAAATTGGAACACCCGGTTGCGTCGTGTTGACAATTAAAATTATGCCCGATTTCGTGGGCCGTCAGCACACGCAGCAGGTCTGCACTCGCAGAGAAATCTTGTAGGCAGTGGTATTGTATACCGGTGTTGCAAAGGCCATTAATATAGGCAATACCAATGGTGGTTCCGTCGAAATTGCGGTTGGTCCATAAGCTCGCCAAATCAAAACTGGTACCGAAGCCCCCTCCAACTCCCCAATTCGCAAAACTGCTCAGCAACGTACCCGCATTGGTGGAACTCGTCCACGGATCAGTACCGGTAACGGTAAAAGAGGTGACGATCTGGAAATTGATATTGTGGGTAAATTGTCCATTGGTATAGTTCCCCTGTACGTCATTCAGCACGGCGGCATTATGGGCTTCTACACCTGCTGTGGAACCATATTTATCAAACATGGAGCGGTCGGAAGCAATGGCAATCTCCGCCTCATAGCAGGCCATCTGGCTTTCCGTGCCATTTGTCGTTAGTTTAGCAGGGCCGAAGTGTTTAACAGCTTCGTTGGCATCATTTTCCGTAGCACATAAAACCCCCTCTACCGGAATGACCCCCGAACGCGGATATACCACGTACCAGTCGGCAGCGGCTTCCTGATCCAAATGGCGTGCCGGTTCAATGTACCAAGTCTCTTCGCCTTCTTCAATGTACCCATAGATGAAATGATGATCTAAAGTAAGACGCACCGAAGCACCCGAATCGGTAGTCCCCTTGAAGGCGACTTCTTTGGTGCGCGACACTACCTCAATACTGCCGTCGGGGCGCAACACCCGATGCACATATTTCGGACTCCACAGGCCCGAAGGTGTCAGGCGCAAAGTCCATCGGTGCTCCCCACATTCCAAATGTACAGGAGTAGATGTTATACTTGCATTGCGCACCGTAGCCGCAAGCAACCCGGCATCTATGTGATATACTTCCCAAAGTTTGAACTTTTGGTTCAGCATGGGCGACTGGATCGGCACGCTTTCACCCCGAAATGTCTGAGCATTTGCAGACGAAAAACTCCAGACAGAGGCGATAAAGCAGGAAAGGAAGAACAAAAGACGTGTGTAAGAAAAAAGTTGCATCATGAAAGAAAGGCGATAACCTTGAAGAAAAAATGCCGCTTGCATCTATGTGGCAGGCGTAAGTAAAGTAATGAAATATCGCTTTGGAAGCACGGCCGGGTACGCCCTGATGTTCTCTCCGAAAGCAGGCTTAAAATTGCCGTGGCAAAGGTCGTGTAAAAAACAGATATTGTATCTATTCATTCGTGCTTTATGTTGCAACACAGGCGACAATCATTAAAAATAAACGACACAGGGTACAATCGGTCATTTACAGGAATTTAACCAAACCAGCACCATGAAGGTAAACGAAATAATTGAAAGTTGCATCAATTTGAAAAGTTAATTTTAAATGAGTAAAAAATAATTAAATATTTGTTTCAAACAAGAGTAAAATAAAACAATTTATGTATAAATGCGTTTTGTGTTGATCTTTTTACTTTCTTTATCTTTTTAAAAAATATGAAAAAGCAGGTCGAAAACCGGATGTACAATGTGTCAGATGCCGATTTATATATTCAATGCATGGAGGCCATACGGGCGGCACACCGCGACGGGGCGCTCTTTCAGCAGTATGGCTATTCGACAGAGCGGCTCAAAACGTTCCAGGCTTTATGTGAGCAATTCCAGACAGTTCCCGGCGACGATGAGCTGGTAGGCGATCAGATGATTGGCACAGAGAAAAAAAATTTGGCCGCCGAAAAACTGAAAACCGCCATTCGCTCGGTAATGACCCGCGTAGCCCTCAAATTTCACGATAAGACCGGGCGCTACCGAAAATTCGGCACCGCCAAATTGGGCGACATGAGTGACTCGCAGCTGCTTTTCTGCGGTCGGCGGGTGGTGCGGGTAGCCCGCCAGCAATTGGATTTTCTGGCGGATACCGGGCTGAACGAAAACGTCCTGAAACGGGTCATGGATGCTGCTTCCGAATTTGAGAATGCCATGAATATACAGCAGGACAAGTGGCACGACCGCGATATTGCTGTGGAGCGCCGCACCGATCAGGGGAATAAAATCTATAAGGAACTCGTCACCCTCTGCGAGATTGGCAAGGACATCTGGGTGGAAAAAGACCGTGCCAAATACGACTTTTATTGCCTGTACGAGAGCAATAACGATCAAAAAAAGGCACGCAAGGAACGTACTGCCGTTAAAAACACATAAAGAAAACAAAAATCCCCTACCTTTGCGCACCACCACAGACATTCCGTTTTTTGTGGTCCCCTTGCACGTTTCATATTCTGTTAAGCACCTGATTAAAATAATTCGCGTTATTTTTCATATAAATATCTGAGAATTAGCAGATTAACAAATTTACAAATTTACTTAGCCACATGCGTTTTTCCTTTTTCTCTCTCCTGTTTCTTTGCCTCATCTTTGGGTGTTCTCCTGTCAAAAAATCCACTGAAAACACCCCTGCTTCATCGGCTGCCACCACGGAGTCGGTAAAAGACGATGGTATTATCGAAATTGTTTTTTTGCAGATGAATGACGTTTACGAGATTACTCCTGCCCTTTCGGATAACACAGGAGGGATGGCGCGGGTGGCCACTATCCGCAAAGAGTTGTTGGCAAAAAATCCCAATACCGTGACAGTGCTGGCGGGCGACTTTATCAGTCCTTCCGTGACAGGCACCCTGAAACACGAAGGCAAACGCATCCGTGGCAAACAAATGGTGGAGGTTATGAACGCACTGGGCGTAGAATGGGTGGTTTTTGGCAACCATGAATTTGATTACAGCGACCCCGCAGATTTGCAGGCCCGCTTAGACGAGTCCAACTTTACGTGGATGGCCGCCAATGCCCGCTACAAAACAAAAACCTGGACCATGCAGTTTTTCAAAAACCGCAATGGCGGCCAGGAAATTTGCCCCGACTATCTGACGCGCACTTTCAAAGATGCCGACGGTACTACCCTCGAACTGGGGGTCTTTGCTGTGATGATTAACAGCGGCCAACAACCCTATGTGGAGTATTCCGATTGGGCGGCGGCGGCCCAACGCTGCTACGATGCCCTGGCTCCTAAGACGGATGTGTGTATTGCCATGACTCATCTGGCCATTGACGAGGACAAAAAACTGGCCAAGATGTTCCCCAAACTCCCTTTGGTCATGGGCGGGCATGAACACGAAAACGCCCGCGTTCCGGTTGGAGATGTAATCATCGCAAAAGCAGATGCCAATGCACGGACGGTCTATGTGCATACCCTGCGCTATGACAAAAACCAAAAGACCTGTACGCTTCGCTCCGAACTCAAAAACGTGAATGCCACCATTTCCGACGAACCCTCCACAGCGGCGGTAGTGGCCAAATGGGAGAAAATTAAAAATGATTCTTTGGCAAGCGCGGGATTTGCCCCCTATAAGTTGGTCAGAAAATTGGATCAGCCTTTGGATTGTCGCGAAAGCACCATTCGAAACCAACAAGCCCCGGTGGGAGCCATGCTGACGGCCGCCATGTTGGCAGTGGCCCGCCACAAGCCGGTTTGTTCCCTTGTAAACAGCGGATCCATGAGGGTAGATGATAAGTTGACCGGCTCATTGTCCGAATTAGACGTTTTGCGCATTCTGCCCTTTGGCGGTGCCCTCGTTGAAGTGGAAATGAAAGGCAGCTTGCTGCGCCGCACCATGAATGCGTCCGAAGGAAACCGGGGTGGCGGCGGCTATTTGCAGTATGCAGGAATTCAGAAAACGGAGACAGCCAAGGGAGAGATTGACTGGCAGGTGGCAGGCAGGCCCCTGAATGACAATGACATCTATCGGGTGGTGCTGGGAGAATTTTTGCTGACCGGGAAAGAACATGGTATGGCATTCCTCAAAACAGAGTCGAAGCCCGAAGGCCCGGGTACCACCAACCCGGAAGTATTATCGCTCTTAAAACCAGCTCCCGGCGACAATACTGACCTGCGGCGGGACATACGCTTAGCGTTTATCCAATACCTGCGCGGGCAATAATGGTGATGAGCAGAGAACGATAAGCGCCACCAGCAGATATGTCCGAACTTATTTTGTTGCTAAAACGACATATTGATAGTCAAGCAGCTGGGTATCAAGTTTTCTCACTTTGAAACCAGCATTCGTGAGTTCAGACTCTACCTGCCTCAAATCAACACGGTAAGGATCGGGATGGGGAGCGTTTTTCTTGAAATCAATGACTAACAGCTGGGCATCGGGGGTCATGCCTTTTGACATGGTTTTCAGGTAAGTAACGCGATTCTCCAGATAGCCATACGTATTGACCAGAATGACAGCATCGGCTTCCCCGGGAGCCAGCAAGGGGTTATCAAAACGGGCAAGACGTGTTTCAAAATGTTGCTGATACGCATCTGGCAGTCTGGCGCTGATGCTGTCCATGAAGTGAATGAAGGTCTTGTCTATGTCAATAGCGATTACCTTTTCTGCTTTAGGTACAAGGCGAAAAGCAAAATAGCCCGCTCCTGCACCAATATCGGCTACCGTTTTACCCTGAAGATCGCCCAAAAGCGCAATAACGAGATCGGGCTTTTGCCAGATGTCGCGTCCCTGCTGCCCTGACGGAACGGCAACCGGATCGGTTAAAACTGCTGTTTTGACGGGGCGTTCGTGGTGTCCTGTTCTCTGCGACGAAGCATCTGCCGATCCGGATTCGCGGCGGCAGCCGGTCAGAAACAGGAGTACTCCGGCCACTATATAGAAGTAAGGCATAAAACGAAAAGTAGGAATATAAAAAGGTTATGGTTAAAACGCCGCAAAAATAGAGAAGTTCATGGACATGCTTCTGCGGCACCGGGGCAAATAATTATTGTCCTTTAAAAACAATGCATTGCTGTCTGGTTTCGTTAGGTGTGCCAATTCTACTGTTTTTTACACTTTTATTCTGTCTGCGATTTGATATTGAGTTACATACCCTCTCTGCGAGGTGCAATAAGTCGGCAGCATACAGCATTTTTTTTTGCCATCCTGCTGGCGGTCAGCATGCTCTTTTCCCCTTTCCTGCTTTCAGTAGCCATGTGGGGATTGGTTTTCACGGGGCTGTGGGATGCCGGGGTGGAGGCTGTCAAAGGGCAGGAGGTTTCCGGAGTCACTGTCTGGCGGCGTGCTTTGAGGCTTGCTTTTGCCCGCTATTTCAGACAACCGGCTTTGGTAGTCTTATCTTTACTGCTTCTGGCCCCTGCGCTGAGTTACTTTTGGTCTTTAGACAGTTCCTATTGGTGGGTACGCACGCGGGTGCGTCTGCCTTTTTTTGTTTTGCCTTTTGCGTTTGCCAATTTGCCCCGTTTTTCAAGCCGGCAGCTCTATTTATTGTTATATATATTGGTATGGACAATGGTCGCCTTCTGCATCGGTGTCTGGATCAATTATAGTTTAGATTATGAGAACATTCAGGAGGGTTTGGCACAGGGACATTCCATTCCGGTCCCCCGCCACCACATCCGCTTCAACCTGATTTTGGTCACCGCCATTTTGTCGGGCGGCTGGTTGTGGTGGCAAAGGTTTGTGTGGCGTTGGCCGGAAGAGCGGCGCTATCTGGGCTATGCCGTTCTGTTTTTGTTTTACTTTTTACACGTTCTATCGGTACGCAGCGGCATGGCTGCCCTCTATATGGCCCTGATTTATACGGCCCTGCGCTTTATCTGGAGAACCCGCCGATGGAAAACCGGCATTGCAGTATTGTTATTCATGACTACCCTGCCTTTTCTCGCCCTCAAAGTGTTGCCGAGTTTGCAGACAAAAATACAGTACACGCTCCACGACTGGCAACAATATCGCCAGGGGCTGGGCGACGACTACTCCGATGCGGAGCGATGGATTTCTTTGGACATTGGTTTGCGGCTCTTTCGCAGTACACCGTGGGTCGGCGTGGGGGCAGGCGACCTGCCTATGGAGGTGCAAAAGATCGCCAACGATCATTTCGACCACTATACCATCGAGCCTAAACTCCCTCATAATCAATTCATATATATTCTGGCAGGTACGGGCATTTTAGGCTTGCTCCTTTCCTTCATTGCCTGGTTTGCTCCCATATTTGAGGGCAACAACCGGGGGTTTTATCTTTTTTCCGCTTTTCAGTTTGTCGTTTTTGTATCATTTTTAGTAGAATATACCTTAGAAACGTCCATTGGAGTCTCTTTTTACCTGTTTTATTTGCTTTGGTTTCGTGCTATCGCCATTTTTGGCAAGAAAGTTGATTTACAGTCCGTAAATCAACAAAATTCACCTTGACAGATTACGCACTATACAGGCTGTTGCTCTATAAAGAAATAGAAGGCAAATGGCATTATGTCAGAATCAGTGTAGAGACACAGGGTGTAGTGCGCACTGAATCAGGTCGTTGTGGCACGCTCCCTCATACAGTTACTCTAAGTCCTTTTGACTCTGTATCGCCCGAAGAAGCATTGCGTCAGGAGGGAAGACAATGGCAGGGAAACGGATACGGAAAGCCCCATCCAAAACAGATGCAGGTTATGACCCTGCATTTTCAGTTACCCCGGTGGCGTGGGATGCCAACTGCTGCTCCATGGTTCGAAAACTGGTCAGAATATTACTTAGATCCGATCCTGCAACAATTGGATGCCACTGCCAATGGCAGTTTGCGCAGCCACGAGCATATTTCCGGCAATTACCTCTACTATTATATGGTGTTCGACGCGGAAGCAGCACGCAACATGGTAGAAGCGACAGATGCCGCAGCGCCCAAAAAGTACCCCTTGGACATCTATATTGGAAAGAGGGAAAAAAAGGTAAACATTCCCTTAGACCCTTCCATACCCGATTATCTGCGGTCCATGCTCCGTAGTTTTGAGCAAACCGCTCACCTTTTGTCCGATCATTTGCCCAACTTAGTAGCCGCCACCGATCCCCTACAGTTGGAATCCATCCCTCTTTTGCCCGATAAACGCGTTCGGGGAACTGCCGCCCGTGCCTTGCAGGAATCGCTTTGGGAACGCTGGCAATACAAGGGCCAGCCTTCGTGGCAGCCGCCCGTTGGCACACCGCAGACCGTCTGCTTAGATACCGTGCCTGTGGCTTCGGCTGTTGTTTTAACCGGGGCAATCCGGACACACGGCTCCCCCCCCTGCTATCTATGGGAAAGTGATTACGGGATGTTCGAAGTAACGCCCGAGCAACTCTTTATGAGTGCTTACGAAGGCATTGCTTTCGACGCGTCTTTCGAATGGGTTATTTACTTTTCCCAGCATTTCTCCATGACCTTTTGTGGCGAATGGCTCGCTCCACTGGCGGGCGTACCCAACAACAGCATACAGGGTGCATAAAATAATTGCCCCTTTGCCTTACATAACACGAGCCGGTTTCGCTTATAGCTCACAGGAGAAAACCTGCTGATTGTATGCGTGTTTGCAACATTAAGTTTATGTATTAATTAGCGAATTTTCACCCAAAATGTACTGTTTTTGAACATTTTTTAAAAAATTTTTACATTTTTTGCAAAGGCATTGTTGCAAATTCCAAAGCTTGCACTACTTTTACCGCCGCATTTTAAACTTCCCTAAACGAATGGTTGGATTTTGAGAGCGTGTAAAAAAAAATGACGGGCTTACACACCATTTTTTTTGTTGACTGCATCTTGTTTATAGTTGCGACCATTCCGCGAAAGGGTTATTGTCAAACTAACTTCTTTTTATTCACTTAACCTTCAACGTAGCATGGCATCAGCTAAAACTACTCCGGCAACACAACAACAACAGGGCGGCGGTCTCGGGGCAAGCCTTCCTTTTATTGTAATCCCGATTCTGTTTATTCTCGCAATTCTTGTCTATAAATTTGTGTTTGGCGCGCCACACCACTTTATTGATAACGACCCCACCAAAGACCCGAAACCAGGCGATTACATGGGTACCATTTACAAAGGTGGTTTTGTGGTACCTATTCTGTTAACACTCTTTTTTACGGTTATTGTGTTTGTATTCGAGCGCTTTATTACGCTCAACAAAGCACGTGGTAACAGCAATGTGGACGCATTTGTTAAAAATGTGCGCTCCCTGATTGACCGGGGCGACATGCAGGGTGCCATCAATTCCTGCGACAAGCAAAAAGGTGCTGTAGCCAATGTGGTACGCGCCGGCTTGGGCAAGTATGTAGAAATGGAAAACACGCCGGGTATGGGCAGAGACGAAAAAGTACTGGCCATTCAGAAAGAAGTGGAAGAAGCCACTACCTTAGAATTACCTATGCTGGAACGCAATCTGAATATTTTGGCAACTATTGCCTCCATTGCGACCCTGATGGGGCTGTTTGGAACGGTACTCGGGATGATTCGCTCGTTCGCCGCACTCGCCACAGCAGGCTCGCCGGACTCTTCAGCGCTGGCTACCGGTATCTCCGAAGCCCTTATCAACACCGCTTTGGGTATCGGTACTTCTGCACTGGCTATCATTTTCTACAATTTCTTTACCAGCCGCATTGACGGTCTGACGTACAGAATTGACGAAGCCGGATACAGCCTGACGCAGACCTTCGCTTCCAAGCATGGTAAGTAATTCATTGTCTAAAACAACATTTAACTATGCCAAAGCATAAGCCAAAACGAAGTTCACCGCTTGTGGACATGACTGCCATGACAGACGTGGCATTCCTGCTGCTGACCTTCTTTATGCTGACTGCCAAAATGAAGCCGCAGGAAACGGTCACCATTGACACGCCCAGCTCCATCTCCGAAACCAAACTGCCTGATGCAGGCACTTTGACCATTATGGTGGGGAAAGACGGCCATATTTTCATGGACATGGCAGGTCAGCATACCCGGAAGAACCTGATAGAATTTATGAATACCCAGTATTCGATGGGGCTGACAGAAGAGGAAAAGGTCAAGTTTTCCAATTTTGGCGGCTTTGGTGTGCCCTACAATCGCCTGAAACAGTATATTAATACCATTCCGGCTGAACGCGCCAAATTCCCCACAGAGGGTATTCCGATTGATACGGCTGATATCAACAACAGCCAACTGGCACAGTGGATACATCAGGCACGTCTGGCACAATTCAGGCTGAAACAGGAAGGCAAAGTGGATAAGGAATATGTCATCGTGGTGAAAGCTGACAAGGACACCCCCTATCCGGCCATACAAAAAGTGGTCAATACGCTGACTGATATCAACGTGAATAAGTTCAATCTGATTACCAACACCGAGGCAGACCCGGCGAAAGAGAAAAAATAGTTCTTCACATTCTAAAAAAAGCAACTACGCAATATGGCTGAAATAGCACAAGACAGTGGTGGTGGTAAAAAGGATGGCAAGGTCCGATCGAAAAAGATGTCCACCCGGATTGACTTTACGCCGATGGTGGACTTAGGTTTCCTGCTCATCACATTTTTTATGTTGACGACCACGCTGGCAAAGCCGCAGATCATGGCGCTGGTAATGCCCGATAAAGACATAAAAAAAGAAGATGTCGAGCCTGTCAAAGAGTCCAAGGTATTGACCCTTTTGTTGGGAGCCAACGACAAAATTTATTTTTATGAAGGCATCACCAATCCGGTGCTGGATTCCACGGACTACTCCGCCGAAGGGCTGCGTGCCACCATTTTGAAAAAAATGGACAAGGTAAAGGGACAGTTCGGTGAGGAAGACTATGAGGATTTTAAGACGAAAGAACCAAAGAAAGGTTCTTTTATTAATGTCCTGATTAAACCCACGAAGGAGTCGCGTTACAAAAACTTAGTAGATGTACTGGATGAAATGTCCATTACCAAAGTACGTTATTACGTGATTCTGGACATTTCCGAGCAGGAAGAAAAATTCATTAAGAATCCTGCCGCAGGTATGAACTTCAACGCAGATGCCCAGTTGGAGGCCGCACAAGGCAAATAACACGATTTACAACAAACTAAACATTCATTTTATCACAAATGGCAGAAGAAAAAAGCACCACGAGTCCATTTTCGGATATGCTGGACATCATCTTCGCTGACCGGAATAAAGCATACGGGGCCTATCAACTCCGTCGGGAATATCCGAAATACCTGACACGTGCAACCATATTCGGGATTTTGGCGATTGCTTTCGCTTTTTTGTTTCCGTTTATCATGAGTGCGGTCGGCGACTTTGTGGAAAAGCAAAAACCCGTAGATGTGGTAGCCGAATTGGGTCCGCCGCCGGATATTGATCCGAGTACGCCGCCACCGCCACCGCCACCGCCGGTAGAAACGCCGCCGCCGCCTACCCGCTCTACGGTGAAGTTTGTACCTCCCGTCGTTAAAAAAGACGAGGAAGTACAGGAGGAAGAGCCAAAGAAGGCCATCGAAGAGCTGAAGGAAATCGAAGAAGACATTGGTAAGGAAACCAAAAAAGGCAACGACGAAGCCGCACCTGCCATCGAGGAGAACCCCTCGGAGTTGCAGGTAGTGGAAGAACCAAAGCCTGTAGTGGAAGAAAAAACCTACGATATCTTCGATATCCAAAAGCCGCCCAGCTTTCCGGGCGGGGAGAAGGAACTCATGAAGTACCTTGCGGATAATATTAAGTATCCGGCCTTGGCCCGCGAGAACAATATTACAGGTACAGCTGCTCTCTCTTTCGTGGTCGGAAAGGATGGTTCCGTTTCAGACGTGTCTATCCTGAAGGACCCGGGCGGCGGCTGCGGAAAAGAAGCTGTACGGGTAGTACAAAGTATGCCCAAATGGATACCGGGCGAAGCCAACGGCAATGCCGTTAAAGTGCGCTACACCCTTCCTGTTCGTTTCAAGTTGGAGTAACACCTCCAGCCTTAACGGAATACCTGTCTATCTTTTATCTATAAAAAGCGTTTTCTGTTGCTATACAGAAAACGCTTTTTTATTGGGCCACCGACCTCATATTAAAAATAAACCCGCCAGGAAGAATACAATTTGAAGTATCAATAATATGGGAGCCATTGGATTTCGGTGGGCCTCTCCCATACATACCGGCCATGCCAGGGAAATAATAAAAGAGATAATCCACCAGTCAACATAATTCTGCATGGGGGGCATTTCCTGCGCCCAGGTCCAGTAGCCCAACCGAATAGCTGTAGGCTCTATCACCACATCCAAGGCCGTACAAAACGAGGCCGCGACGGCTGCATGGAACACCCCTGACCGGTTGGAAAGGATGCGGGCCACCGTTTCGTTGGCCAGATAGGTCACCATCATCCAATTGACTGCAATAATGAAGGGGGTATTCCACGATTGCCATCCCAGTACGGAACCGTAGCGGTATGCTCCGAAGAGTAAGCCTGTGTTGACTCCTGCCACCTCTGCTGCAAAGCCGACAGCAGCAGCCCACAGCAGCCATCCGGCCCGCACCTTGCTCCATCCGGGCATGCTCCAGAGCAGTAAACCGGACGACAGCAGCAAATTGGCGGGAGTAAGCTGAACAAACCACAGTCGAAAGGAAGTTTGCATCCCGATCAGACCGGACACATATACAAGCGTGAGAAAAAAAACCGCAGAGCGCCAAAGCAAGGGGCGCTGCGGCGAAAGCGGAGCAAAAGCCATGTCAAAAAGAGCAGAGGCCGTATCGCAGACCCTTGTACTGCACAGGGGATGAAATCAGATTTGAACGCTATGCAGACATCCATAAATTTGGAATATCTGCATAGCGAAACGTCAAACACTATTGTCCTTGCTTAACAAACGGGCGGGTCAAAAAGTTGAAGTACACAGCACATTCCACGACCGCCGCCTCTCTCTTTTCTCTCCTCACAAAGCCACCAACTTGCAAATGCCGCGTCCCCGGGGCGTTTGTAACACTGCATAGTAAAAACCAGGCGCTCCCAATTCCTCTTTTTGCAAAGCCACAGTGTGTGTGCCACCTTCAAATTGCCCTTTTTGTTGCCACACGGTACGTCCTTCGACATCAACAACACTCATTTGGACATTGGTTGCCTCCTCCAGATTGAAGTTCAGCAGGGTGCTTGTGCTAAAGCAAGTCGGTTGAGCCTGCAATGCGATACTGTCATTTGCGGCCGCTTCTTTACTGCCGACGCTGATTTGTCCGGTGGAAATGATGCGAATGGTATCGGAAACACCGAACCCCGGTACAGCCAAATCCTGAAACCAGACGTTAACGATCTCTGCCTGACTGCCCCACATGAAGCCCTCTCCATTGATGTCTATTGCGGAAAAACTACCCGCTTCACCAATGGCTTTGAAACACACCTCATAGACGGAGCTGCCTCGGGGAAGTGAAACGCCATAGAGGTTCGGTGTAGCCCAGGCGACAAGGATAGTGCCTCTGGCGTGCTGTATGTTGAAATCCATTGCATCGTTGCCGGGCAGCTGATAGTTTTGTATATAAACGGCTTCTAAAACAGCAGGATCATAATGCAATGCATACTGTGTTGTCAGAATACTGTCGAAGTGTTCGGTTGTTAACGGCATACATCCGATTTCGCCTTCTTTAAGTTGAAGTGCGCTGGCGTAAAGGCTAAAGACATTTCTGATTGGCGCTGTACCATTCGATAAAACCGTTAAAGGCAGGACAGGGTCTGTGGGCAGAACATAAACTTTGCCGTTGCTTTGAATGTATTGGCTGATCTCAACCCCCGGAAGAATGTCCCCAATTTTGAAGGTAGTAGCAGCTGTATTTTTCATTCGAAAACGCAGGGCTACAATGAGCGCTCCATCATCAACAGATGGAGAGGTGTATGGAAAAGCATCGTCCCACGAAATCACCCATATACCCCTCTGATTGGCAGAGGCGGGGGCGGTATAATTTGAAGAGGATATGCCGGGCAGGCCGATAATATGCTCTAAACCTATGTATTCTACTTCCTGTTTATTAAAAGAAATGGGGAACTGGACGGTGTTGAGGTTTTTCATATTCCATGCCCGCACTTTTACCGTGAACACATGAGCTCCTGACACCCATGTAGAATCGGCGCTTAATTGAAGAATCACTGGCGCTTGCTGTGCTACAGCATTGCCAGTAAAAAAGAGGTTTAAAAAGAAAACATAAAGGGAACAGTGTATAAGTTTCATAAAAAATGACGAAAATTGCTGAAAAAGAAAAGGTGAATAACTGGCAGTCAGATGCTGAATCTGTCCGCCCGGAAGATAGCAAATCCTCCCGTAAACCAATAAATCGGGGCTTACGGGAGGATAAGGGTGGAAGGATTTAGAGTACCACTAACTTGCAAAGGCGCTGTCCACGAGATGTTTGCAGTACAGCATAATAAGTTCCGGACGCTCCCAGGTCTTCTTTTTGAACGGCAACAGTGTGTGTACCGACTCCGAAGTGGCCCTTTTGCTGCCACACAACGCGTCCCTGTGCATCAAAAACGTTCAGGTGGACTTTGGTGGCTTCTTCCAGTTCGAAAGTCAGCAATGTGCCGGTGCTAAACTGAACGGGTTGTGCGCGCAGACCGATGCGTTCATGCACTGCCGACTCTTCGTTGCCGGTACTAATTTGGCCGGTGGAAACGATGCGAATGGTGTCGGAAACACCAAAACCGGGCAGGGCCAGGTTTTGCATAGACCTGTTGACAATTTCTGCTCCCTGTACCGTACTCGCAAATCCCTCTCCGTTAATATCTATCGCCGAAAAACTGCCCTCATCTCCGATGGCTTTGAAACAAACTTCGTACAAAACGGTGCTATTATTCACGGAATGCCCCCTGTTGGTGACATCCATCCACACAGTAAGAATGGTACCTAAATCATTTTTTACATTGAACCAGTCGGACAATGGAAGCAGTAAGGAGTCTATGGGCAGGTTATATTTTTGGATGGCCACTGCTTCCAATACGTTCGGGTCGTAATGGATGGCATACATCATGGAGAAGATGTCCTCGAAATGGTCGGTGGTCACCGGCATACAGCCTATTTCTCCTTTCTTAATCTGGAGGGGGTTGGCATAGAGTGAAAAGGTGTTGCGCCGGGGAGGAAGGCCAAGGGAGGCAACATAAAGCGGCGCGGTTGGCGCTACGGGCAACAGGTTGTTAAACTGGGATACTTCAACGCCGGGCGAGCCGACACCCAGTGTGAAGGTGGCTCCTGCCCCATCTTTCATTTTAAAACGGAGCGAAAACAAAAGAGTGCCATCGGGAACAGTGGGGAAAGTAAATGGAAAGGCATCATTCCACGACACTACCCATCTATTCAATCTGTTAGTGACCTCCACAGGGGTGTAGTAGGAGGAGGTGATGCCCGGGAGCGCTAAGACGGAATCCATCCCCAAGTACTCGGCCTCCTCCCGATTGAATCTCAGCGGAATTTGCAGGGTGCTGATGTCTTTTAAATGCCACCCGCGAATCTGCACTGTAAAAGTACTGTCAGGTCTGACTTCGACACTACTGGCGTTCAAAGTAAAAATGGCCCTTTGCTGACCCCGGGCAGCAAAAGCGGAGCAAAGAATAAGGGTAAAAGAAAAGAGGCAATGAATCGGTTTCATTGAAAAAATAAAGAAAATTGGTGAAGTAACGGGGAGGCAAGTCGCTGGCAGCTGACTGCCGGGCGACCCGTCGGAAATAAGGTGGATTAAAAGAAAAGGGGAGAAATCGTGATAGTGCGTGTCCGGCAGAAAAGCCACAAAAACGGTGCCAGTTTTATGAAAAAAATGCCTATATTTAGGTATTATGTAAGTTGTAAATGGTGAAATAACCGAAAGCGCACCTTTGTTGATCCCCCGAATTTTTATTAAAAGGCCCTGCAAACCTTTTCTCTTCCTGTTTGTTCCGCCTTATCTATGTATGCATCTCTTCGTGCGGCCGCACGCGATTTGGAAAAGTCCGGACAATTATTGCGCATCCGTGCGGAAGTAGATCCTCATTTGGAGGTAGCCGAAATACATCGGCAGGTGTTTGAGCAGCAAGGGCCTGCCCTGTTGTTCGAGCGCATTAAAGGCAGTCCTTTTCAGGGTTTAAGCAATATTTATGGCACATTCGAGCGCACTGCGTTTTTGTTTCGGCACACCTTAGACCGCGTCAAACGGGTCATTGAAGTAAAAAAAGACCCGGCAGTGTTGCTAAAAAACCCGCTGCGCTATGTCGGTGTGCCTTTTACTGCCCTTTCTGCCCTGCCGCTGCGCAGCCTGAGCGCCCTACCACGCGCCTGGCAGCGCACTACCATTGGCCAACTGCCCCAAATCAAGAGCTGGCCCATGGACGGCGGTGCTTTTATCACCATGCCACAGGTGCTGACCGAAGACCCTGACCAACCAGGCATTATGCACTCCAACATCGGCATGTACCGCATTCAGCTGTCGGGCAACGACTATATACCGGATCAGGAAATCGGGTTGCACTACCAATTGCATCGCGGTATCGGCGTACACCATACCAAGTACAATCAGCGGAACGATCCTTTTCGGTGCAGTATTTTCGTGGGCGGGCCGCCCAGTCATGCTTTTGCAGCCATCATGCCCCTGCCGGAGGGTTTGAGCGAAGTAACTTTTGCCGGTATGCTGGCCGGTCGGCGCTTTCGTTATGCCCGGCACAATGGATTTGTTTTCAGCAGAGACGCGGATTTTGTGATTATGGGGGAAATTCTGAAAGACGTTAAGAAACCGGAAGGCCCTTTCGGCGATCATTTGGGCTATTATTCCCTGACCCACGACTTTCCGGTGATGCAGGTGCGGGAAGTGTGGCACCGCCCCGACCCGCTCTGGCATTTCAGTGTGGTGGGCCGACCGCCTATGGAAGACAGCAGCTTTGGCTGGCTGATCCACGAGCTGGTAGCGCCTCTGACTCCCGGCGAATTTCCGGGGCTGAAAGAGCTGCATGCTGTGGACGTTTCGGGGGTACACCCCCTGCTGCTGGCCATCGGCCACGAGCGCTATATGCCTTTTCGGGAACGCATCCCGGAGGAAATTCTCACCATTGCCAATCGGATATTGGGTACCGGGCAGACCTCATTGGCCAAATTTTTGCTTATTGCAGCCGCCGACGACGATCCGAACTTAGACACCCACGATATGCCGCATTTTTTCCGGCACCTGTTGGAGCGGGTGGATTGGACACGCGATTTGCATTTTTATACGAAAACCACCATTGATACCTTAGACTATAGTGGTTCGGGCTGGAATGCAGGCTCCAAAGTGGTCATTGCCTGTCGGGGGGAGCGCCGACGCAGCTTGAAAACGACACTGCCTGAAAATTTTTTGCTGCCCGAGGGGTTTTCAAACCCACGCTTTTGCCTGCCGGGCGTGCTGGCAGTGGAGGCTCCGCTTTTTCAGTACGAGCAGCCTGCCCGGGCGCATTGCGAGCGTCTGTGTACGCACTTGTCCCGATTCGATTTGCAGGGCGTGCCTTTGATAGTTCTCACAGAAGACAGCGATTTTTTGGCCCGCCACCTGCACAACTTTACCTGGGCGACTTTTACGCGCACCAATCCCAGTCATGACATACACGGCGTGGATGCGTTCACGGAGAACAAGCACTGGGGTTGTCGCGGCCCTTTGGTGATAGATGCCCGCAAAAAGCCCCACCACGCCCCGGAACTGGAGCCTGATCCGGAGGTAATGACCAGAGCACGCAAAATTTTGGAAAATAGTTACAGGTAACCGCCTGTCTGTATGCGCGCATCGGTATATCTTTGCTGCCTCATTGCTTATGGCTGCTTTTTTTGATATACACACCCACCAACCTGTCGCCGACCCGGCGGTTACGGCGATTGTGAATTTGTATTGGAATCAGCAACAGGAGGAAACAGGCAGCGGGCATCTCCGTTCAGTGGGGCTGCACCCCTGGCATTTAGAGGGCTTTACGGAAGAAATTGCCAAGGCGTGGTTGGAAGCGCAATTGGCTCGGCCGGGTACGGTTGCCGTGGGTGAGGCCGGATTGGATAAGATTACTTCAACCAATATAAAGATACAACGTCGCGCTTTTCAATGTTGTATAGCAGGGGCAGCCGAGCGCCGCCTGCCCCTGATTATTCACTGTGTACGTGCTTACGAGGAGGTTTTGGAAATGCTGCACGTCGCCTTTGGCAGTTCCTTTCCCATTCCCGTCATCTTTCACGGGTTCAATAAAAAACCCGAATTGGCCGAGCAGCTGCTGCGGGCTGGTTGTTTTCTTTCGTTTGGCCCTGCGCTGCTGCAAAACAAGCCCTATGTTGCAAAATCTTTGGAAATAACCCCGCTTGACCGGCTTTTTTTAGAAACCGACCATTCAACGGTGCTTGTGCATGCTGTTTACACGGCGGCGGCGGCCATTAAGCGTATCCATTTGGAAGATTTTTGCCAAAAGATACAGAAAAATACGTCAATTTTTGGTGATTTAAATGATTTAGTATATTTTAAACCCGGTAGAGCAATATAATTTGACTAAATACGTAATCTACTTTCACATTTATTATTTAACCACCTTCGTTATGTCAAACCGCCGTTCCTTTCTAAAAAATTCTGCGCTGGCTGTGGGAGCAGTCGCGTTTTCTGCTAAAAGTTATGCCCGCATCATAGGTGCCAACGACCGGGTGCGGGTGGGTATAATCGGGTTTTCCGATCGCTTTAAAAACGGGCTGTTGCCCGCCTTCGCCGCATTGCGGCAGCAAATGAATTTTGAAATCACTGCTGTTTCCGACCCCTGGGGAGATCGTCGTACAGAAGCACAGGCATTTTTGAAAGAAAAATACGGTCAGGAAGTGGCCATTTTTCCCAACAATGAGGCGCTGTATGGGTCAAAGTCTGTGGACGCGGTGTTTATTTCTACCCCGGATTTTCAACATGCCTTACAGACTATAGAAGCGGTCCAGGCGGGCTGTGATGCTTATACCGAAACGCCTCTGGCCGAAACGATGGCCGATGCACGCGCTGTGCTTTCGGCAGTACGCAGCAGCGGAAAGATCGTGCAGGTCGGCTTACAGCGACGTTCGGCAGACCCCTACCGCACAGCAGCAGCATCTATGTCCCGTGCCACTGCTTTTGGCTCTGTGGAGATGGCAGAAATAAGAACTAAACTGTGCCACCCCGGAAGCGAACAGCAAACAGCGCTTGTGGCAGCCCTACAGGAAACCAATGCGGATTGGCAACGCTATCGCTGCAAGCGCCCGATTGCACCTTTCGACCCTCTAGAATACGCAGCATACGGGCTGCTTTCGCCCCAAGATGCGGGCATTCCGGTTGAGGGATTTAATCACCTGATGGACACGGTGCATTGGTTTTCCGGCTGTGGGCATCCGCGTTCGGTAGTGGCAAGCGGCGGGTGGGCCAAAGAAGGCCATCAGGCCGATGCCCTGACCATTATTTTTGATTACGGCCCGGACAATGACTTAACCTCCGGCTTTCAGGTGCATTTTACAGCCCACGCTTCCGATGAAACGGAACTGAAAGAGGTGTATTACGCCAATGGCAGAAGCTTACAGGTGGCACCCCCTCCGATCGCAGTCAGCGGTGTTCCGACACAAGAAAACGTTGTAGCCATAGACGGGCAGCCCTGTCGGCTGACGGGCGTTGCCGATGCCCACCAGACAGATGCCCTTTTCACCCAACGGCATGTGAAAAACTGGATGGAGTGCGTCCGGTCGCACCGAACGCCGAATGCGCCGATTGAAGCAGGTTATCACTGTTCCATAGCGCAGCTGATGACAACGGCTGCTTACCGCACCGGGCAAAAAATCACCTTTGATGCGCAGCGACAGGAGATCATGATTGGGAGCAGGGTCTGGCAGCCTTTTGAGGAGACGGGTACCAATATCTGAGAACCGCTTACCGGCCCACCAGCACAGCTGCCTCCCCCACTTTTCCATCTACCCGCACCACAAGGCGGTATGCCCCGAAGGGAAGGAGTGGTACATCTAAGCGGGCCGAAGGAGGTGTCGAAACACCGGAGAGACAAAGGTGTCCTCCGGCATCAAACAGTTGTAAGAGGGCTTTTTCAGGTGAATCCCAGGACACCATCAGGTCGCGGCTTGCAGGATTCGGACTTATATGGAGCGAGAGCTGTCCGGGAGGCGTTTGCACCACGGATGTTTCCCGAATGGCCGTTTCTATGGTATTGGTACGCACGGGAGTATTGAAATCGAAGAAAATGTCGGCAAAGTTGCGCACAATGGCTCCCTTCGGCAGATCGGAACGCAGGTTAATGCTGAATTTCACAAAACCATGACTTTCAGGCTCGTTGCTCATGCTATCGGGAAGTTGAATATTCGGGAAGAAAAATTCCACTTCACGCTCCCGCAAAGACCACTGGCAATGGTGCGAACTGGCGACAAACCGAAAACTACCGAGGTCCAGACCTGGCGCAAGCACATCCGTGATGCGCACAAATTCTGCCGGGAAAGTACCCGTATTTTGAAATCGAATGGTATAAATAAGTTGCTGAGTGTCCGCCACCATGGCAGGACTGATATTGCCTGTCGGTGCTACGGCTTTATCGTTGGGGTCGAAAGAACCAACTACCTGTAGGACATACACCTGTCGGTTATTTTCGCCGCGCAGATCCGCAATGCCTTCTGTGAAGACCTCTCCGCTGAAGTATAGCAAACGTCCCAAAGCCGCGTCGGCGGGCAGCCTGAACAAGATGCGGATGCGCCGGCTTTCTCCGGGCAATATTTCCGAAAATTGCCATTGTACGGAATCGCTAAGCAGCAGGTCGGGAGGCTCGGTAAAACCAACCCATTGCAAAACAGGGTCTTTACTCAGGCACATGCGGGCAGCGGCAGGCAACGGGCCTTCATTCCGACAACTCAGTGTCAATTCAAAAGTGAAGCCCGGCCGTGGCGGCCCTGCTGCGGTCATATCTATGACCAAATCCGTCCCCGGCACTTTTGAGGATACGGCAAAATCGTACTCAAAGCCCGATGTATCCACCCGGTGTCTGACAGGCGACACAGTCAATCCACCTGAAAAAGGACGCAGGCGCAGCGAGTCCTTTTGGCCGCGCCAGTCTATGCGATAAAAGCCATTGCTGTTGCTTGCCACAAAAGTACGTCGGCCTTCGAGTTCCACCAGCTGACCGGACAGTGGTGTATCGTCAGAGTCAAAGACAGCATTTTGATTGACATCTGCAAAAACGTACCCTCCGAGTTGCTGCAAACTCAGGTTGCCAATATACCACACCCCCCCAAGAGCTGCCATAACGCTCAGGGAGTCCGAAAAAATGAAGCGGTTGCTGCTGTTGTAACGCGGCACAGGGGCGAAAGAACGCCATTCCTGACGCACCGGGTTCCAGTCGTAAACCCCTACACGCGGAATACCGACCCGAATTTGTTGGTTGCTAAAGTGAAAATCCTGAGGCCAGGGGCCATCTGCGGCAGTAACAGGCAAGGGCAAAGGCATTTCTTTCCAGGCCGGTGCAGTCAGGGGGGAGCGCATCAGACGATAGCCACTGACCATATACAGGGTATCCGAACTGACAGCCGTTTCAAAAGAGGTATAAGGCAGGCCACCAAGGCCTTCGCTAAAATCCTGCCAGTGTACGCCCGTGTCGCGACTAATAAAAATTTTCGACCATTGGGCTACGTGAACCAGCAGGGAATCATTTTGGGCGTAGTGCCGATTGCAAAATATGGGTTCTCCGGGATTGGGGTGATACGCCTTCCAGGAGGCTCCCCAGTCATCAGAAAACCAACTGCTGTCGCAGGTGGCAATAAAAATACGCTGTGCGAGAAGAGCCACATCCTGTATATTGGCGGCAGGCAATTTGCGCTCCGTCCAGAGGCCGCCCGCATTGGGAGAATAGTAAAGACGTTCGGGGCCTGCGGCAATCAGGGCGTTCCCCCGGCGGCGTATCCAACGAATTTCGGGCGCGGGATTCGTACCCGGCAAGCCTGTCTGCTGCCATGAATTGCCATCATCAGGACTAAAAAACAGCCCTTTGTCTAAGCCTAACCACCAACGCCCGCCGCCTTCAGGCAATGCCGTCAGAACGTTGGGGCAGGAAAAGCCCTCTGTACTCTGAAAATCCGCACCCGGATACGCTGCGCGAAAAATGCCCTCGTCAGTGAGGGCCACTATTGCCCCCGTGTTCGTAAAAAAGCAATGATGCACATTGCTCTTTAAATTTGGAGCAGGCAGCAACTTCCAGTTCCTAAGGCCATCGGTAGAAAAGTAAATATTGGTGCCGGCCTGCACAAACAGGGTGTCCTGACGCGCCGCCACGGATATACTTTGAGCATTGTAGGCAATGGGCAAATTGGCATCCAGCCAGCTAGTTCCCCCATCCTGCGTATATTTAAATAAGGACCCCGGTCCGCTGAGGAACATAAAGACCCGTTCTCCGGCAGCGAGCAAACGAACGGGGTGCAGGCTGAGATTCGCACCCTGATAGGTGACAAACCAGGGCCATTCCCTGCTCCAGCGATAGGCCGTACTGTAAAAAGTACTAAACCACCCCTGCTCTGTGCCGATAATGTTCCAGACACCATTGTTAGCACTCTCTTTCCAGGTGACACCGCCGTCGGTGGAATGGTGCCCCATCGAATGGGTATTGACCACAATGGTATCTTCGCGGGCATCGAACACGGTTTGAAACTGAACAGGATCAAAAAGGTCAGTACGCAACACCGACCACCGTGTACCCTCATCGCTGCTTTTCCACAAGACGCGGTTACTCGCAGAAAAATCCTGCGTCAGCAGGTACAGATTCCCCTTGTCCCAGTCCAATTGCCACAGGTATTTTCCCAGTTCGGCACTGCCGGGCAGTACCTGCCAGTGGCGGCCATCGTCTTCAGAACGAAATATGCCCCCGGTGCCGCCGGCATAAAGTACACCATCAGGCGTAGATGTCCAACACCGCACACTACCCGTGGTCGGCCCCGGAAGGCGTTGCCACTGAGCCGGAAGCGGTCTGACAAAATAAATGCAAAATAAAAGAAACAGGTATCGGATATTCATAAGCACCAATGTTAAACATTTAAACGTCATTTGTCTTTTTTTTGTGTTTTTTAAAAATAAAAAGGATTAGAAGAAGAAAAAGGGGCTTTTAAAAATATTTTATAAATTATTGATTTTCATTATAAAACGACAAAATAATTTAAAAAACCTTCTGACAAAATCCAATATTTGATTTTTTTTGGGCGGTAAAACCGGAGCACCTTTGCTGTGTAAAAAAACAACCCCCGTATGCAAAAGAGAGTCGGACGTATTTTCATCCTGTATTTTGCACACGGCTCATCGCAAAACACTTTTTAATTATGTGTACTCAATTCTTTTTAACCCTGCGGCATTTTGCCATCCTGTGCCTCCTCGCACTGACGAGCGCGGCGACAGCCCAACAAAACCAAAAAGTTATTTATCCCAACTTAACCGGATTTTCTGCCTCCACGCCACAGAACCTGCTGGCTACCCCCGATGGCGGTTGGCTGCTAAGCGGCTGGACGCGCCCTTCCGGCCCCAACACCTGGTTTTCTCAACCGCGACTCCTGAAATTGAATCCGGCAGGACAGACGGAATGGGATCAGGCGTACCTGACCCCTACTCCACCGAGGGGCGTTACCGCCCAATTTGGCAGCATCGTGGATGCTCCGGGCGGCGGATGGCTGGGTTCATTGCAGAATGATTCAAGCGGGATCAATATAATACGCATCGCTGCCGACGGAACCGGACAATGGACAAAAAACATTGGAGAGGAGGTAATCCTGATGGGAACAGCGGGTGGATTTTACTACGCTTACAATTATAAATGGCGCAACGGCGGCTATGTGGCAACGCTGTATAAATTGAATGCAGACGGCACCATTGCCACTTCAACGGTACTTCCCCCGGTCATGGTTTTAACAAACGCCGGCAATGAATTGGTCATGACTTCCGACGGACAGATACAAATGTTGGCAACCGAAAAAACAGCAAACATTCTTCAGAGTAAACTCTTGCGGTTGGACCTGAATGGAACGGTTTTATGGAGCAGCGCGCCTTTCCCGTACGGAGAGGGCCGTATTGCTGCCGATTTGAACGGGGGCCTAATCCTGTACTCTTCTAAAAAATGGACGCGTTACAATGCGCAGGGAACTGTGCTGAACACCTCTGCGACGAACTCTCTGCCCGACGTGCGTATCATTTATTCGATCCGCGTCACCCCCGACGGAGGCATTCTGATTGGAGGAGAAAGCATTACCCAGCGCGGGGTAATGGCCAAACTCACCGCCGATTACAGCATTGCATGGATAGCAGAATCGCCGGAAGACGGCCAGTCTCCTGTCAAAAATATAGTAGCCGCTTTGCCCACTCCCGATGGGTGGGGCATTGGTCTGGGGCCGACTGTGGACAATCGCTTTGCGCTTTTGCGCATCAGTGCCAACACCGGCCTTCAGATCAAGACCCTGACCGGGCGCGTGGCCCGCGATGCCAACGATAATTGTGCGGTGGAAACAGCAGAAGCCGGCATAAAAGGCGCTGCCGTCAGGGCAAAAGCCGGCACCGAAACTTTTACGGCTTTTTCTGAAGCCGACGGCACTTACACGCTGAAGGTTCCTCCCGGCGACTATACTCTGAGCGCAGACCCGGTGGAGCAGTTTTTCTTTACCTGCCCCGCTGCCAACCCTGTTTCGGTGTCTTTGCCCGCCTCGGCTCCTGCGGTTACGTCTTTGAACTTTCCGATTCAGGCTTTGGCCCTTATCCACCAGATAAAAGGCACCCTGCAAATAGATGAAAATAACAACTGCACTGTGGAAAGCACCGACAGCCCTGCGCACAGGTGGTGGGTGGACGTAAAAGGAAGCGGTTTTAACAAAACAGCCCTGACAGATGCCAACGGCCAATACAGCATCTGGATGCCCAATGGTACTTATACCGTCAGCGCGGATGCCCTGAACGCCAACTTCGGTTTTTGCGCGCCCGCCTCCCAAAATGTCACTTTCAACAGCACGCAGGGAACAGTGGCCACCGTTAATTTTCTTGCCAATAAGAAAACGAATTGTGCATTGCTCAAAGCATCTGCGGTGAATAACCGGATGCGCCCCTGTACGTCTGCCACTTTGCAAATTTTGTACAGCAATTCAGGTACCCGCAGCACAGACAACACGCTCATCACGGTGGAATTAGACCCGATGCTGACCTATCAGAGCAGCAGCATCACACCTGTGTCCGTACAGGGTCAGACCCTGACCTTTAACGTGGGAACGGTGGCCCCCTCCGCCGACTACCAATCCTGGAGTTTCACCATTGAGGTGATGCCCTCCTGTAGTTTGCAAATCGGGCAACAGGTGTGCGTGTCCACGTCCATCCATGCCACCGGCAATTGTGGCAATGCCCCCCAATGGAACGGGGCCATCGTGACGGTATGGGGCAAATGTCTCCCCGGACAGGGCCAATCCGTTTTTTACATCAAAAACATCGGGAATGCGCCCAATGCACAGGCATTGGAATATATCGTGGCAGAAGACCAGATTGTGTTGCGCTCCGGCACTTTCCAATTAGCCCCGCAGGACAGCCTGCCTATTACGGTTCCCTCTGCCAACCCCGGCTCGCAGACCATCGTGGCACAACAGGAACCCGGTTATCCGGGCGATACGATTGTCAGTTACACGCTGACCAATTGTGTCGGAATGGGGAGCGGCACCGGCAATACGGGCAACGGTTTTGGCGGAAATGCAGGCCCCTTTTTGAAACAAAATTGTTTTGAAGTGCGCAACTCCTACGATCCCAATGACAAGCAGGCATGGCCCTCAGGGTTTGGGCCAAAACACATTGTTTCACCCGGTGTTCCTTTGGAATATACCATCCGCTTCCAGAATACGGGCAATGACACGGCTTTCTTGGTGGTACTGCGCGACACCCTTTCGGACATGCTGGCTGCCCGCACCTTAGAGCCGCTCTCGTCCAGCCATGCCTATCGGGTGGACTTGTTCGACAATCGCATCCTGCAGTTCACTTTCGACAACATCCGGCTGCCGGACAGCACCACCAACCCCGCTGCTTCTCAGGGATACGTGCGTTTTAAAGTCCGCCCGCGCTCCAACCTGCCCCTCGGTACCGCGATTCACAACCGCGCCGCCATTTACTTCGACTACAACCTGCCGATCATCACCAACATCGTAACGAGGACGATTGACCGCTATTTTGAAGTGTCGTCCACACAGATACCGGGTTTTTCAATGCCCGTATCCGTGTCGCCCAATCCAGTACTGCAAACGGCGTGGTTGAGGCTGCCCGACGATTTTGACACCGACACAGAACTGACCTTTATGCTCACCAACAGTGTCGGCCAATTGTTACAGACAGCGGTTTTCACAGGCCGACAATACGAGATGCAATGCGCTGACCTGCCTGAAGGAGTCTATTTCTGGCAAATCATGGAAGCCAACCGACGTATTGCAGCCGGAAAAGTAATCCGACAGTAAACAGAACGCGGCTGCCGAAGGGAGCGAATCACGAACGCTGCTCAGGGAGTTCAAAGGGGCAGGGTTGCAGGACAGATGCTGCGACCCTGCCCTTTTCTGTGTGTGCGCAGCATCCGGGCTTATGGGCATAAGCGATTTTTTTTTTGAAAACCGGGAATGAAGATTTCCGAAAAGCAGCCGAACAATGGTCACTTCTTAAAAAACGCAAACACGATTTGCCCCACATACCCGCCCAGCAGGGTTTCCACGAGGGCCAAGCCCGTGTTCATTTCAGCAAAAGTGATTTCGGTGGCGGCTTTCATTTCAATCACGTACATCAGGGCCAGGGCATGGAGCGGGATAATCCAATAGGCCGTGCCGACCAAAGGGCCGGACACATAGCGGCGGATGTCGGCGATGCCCTGGTGGTGCTGGCGGAGGTAATCGGCCAGCATGGCGGAGAGGTAGGCCACAAAAACCGGAGCGAGCAGGGCCATGGTGGCAAAAAGCTCGCTTTTGGAGAAGCTGCCTGTGCCGCCTGCAAAATTGGAGTGGTGCCAAAGTTGCAGCAATACGGCCACTTTGGCGGCAATCATGCCGTAAAACAAGCGCTTTTTGAAGGTGGCTTCGTCCAACAGTTTTTTGCGGCCCGCGTTGGGGGCGGGATGATCGGGCAGTTCCTCCAACACTGCTGTGAGGTCGAGGGCAATTTTTGCATGGGTGCGTGCGGATTCCTCGTAGGAAAGCACCCCGGCAGTCCACTTGTTGGCGTGATCGCCCAAGCGGCTGTTGAGGACCGTCAGGGTATTGGCAGGCTGCCCGGAGCCGCAAAAAACAGCGTACTCCAATGCGGCTTCGGCGGCTTCTTTGAGGTCGCCCCGGGTAATGAGGTCTGTTATGTCTTTTTTGGTATGTTGCATGTTGCTTAAACGTAGCGCCGAACCCCGTCCGGCGAAAACTATAAACGTACCGCCGAACCCCGTCCGGCGACAATGTTGCTCTGGTTTAGGTCGCCGATCGGGGGATCGGCGCTACAGGCGGGCTTTGAGCAAATTCTGGAACCATATCGTGTAATCTTTTTCAAAACTCAAAAAATCGGGGTCCATGTCCATGTAGCCGCTGGTGCGGGGCACATAGGCACCGGAGCCAAATTTGCCGACAAGGGTGCAGGAAAGCCGATAACCTTCGCTGCCATTGCGGAAATAATCGAACGTAAACTCCAGGCGCTCGCGTTTGATATCGTTGCAGTCTTTTTGCCAGCCGGTGGCCTTGGCCAATTTGCACCAAACGGATAAATCGGAATTTTTAAGGCTCTCGCGGCACAGGTCAGTTACCGAAAAAACCAGCTGACTGTCCGTGCGCTTTTCCTCCACCACCACAGGGTGTCGGCCTGCACAGTCGCTGCCCTCGTATTTATTCCAGGGGTAGAGTTGCCGCGCAAGGGCCATGATGGTATCAAACACCTCATTAGCCGCACGTATTCTGCCTGAAGTTGTGGTTTGGCCTTTGGCCACTTTTTTAACTGCCACGGGGGGCACACTGATGTCAAATTTTTGGGATTTTGAGCCGGTCATCATGGAGTCCCGGATGGCACCATCCTGATACCAGACCCAGATAAAAAAGCCGGAGCGCTTGTTGCCGGCCGCGTCATGGACATAAACCTGCACGTTGCCCTGTTCGGGCGGTATTTCCATGTTGTGGGCGAAGGTAAGGAACAGGGCAGTTTTCAGGGAGCTCCCGGCGCTCCGTCCAAAATTTTGTTCTGCGCTTTTCCAGAATGCCAGCGCTCTGTCTGAATTGGTGTCGCGCAGGAGCAGGTAGAGTTCGAGTTCACGGGTATTTACTTTGCCTGTTTTGGGATCGCGGGCAAAATCCACTTTTTCCACGCGCAGCGCTTTTCCCAAGCCCGTGGTATCGAGCCAGCGCTGGTAGCGCCCGGCTTTTTCCTTAAAAAAGGGCATATCGTTGGAAAAATCCTGCTCCTGAGCAGAGACACAAAAGGGCAGGCAGGCCCATAATAACAAAAAAAACTGTTTCATGTATTGTACGATTCAGACAATTGTTTGGATTTTGAATAAGGTGCTGTTCGTTCAGGGGTTCGCCGCATCAAGACCGGGAAGTGCAATGCGCCGACTGCAAAGGTGGGAGAAATAGTCCAAACGGAGGCAGTTTGCCGCCGAATTTTGCAAACAATTTTTTCCGCTGCCGTATTCATATTTCTTCCATAACTTTGTGCGGAGTTTTAAGTTACACCCACACCATGAAGCAAAAACGCACAGCCTTCGCCTTTGGGGTGCTGCTCTTAGCAGCAGCCCTCGCCGCCCAGCCCCGCCAGAACCTCGCCCTCTTTTTCCCCGTGACCGACTACGCCAAAGGCAGCGGCTGGGATCCGCTGCCCAAAACCCTGCCCGAATGTAAGGCCATCGCCGCCGATTTGGAGCAGTTGTACGGCTTCAAAACGGAGGTGCTGCCCAACTACACCCGCCAACAAATCGAGGACAAACTCTACGAACTCTCCCAACGCAGCTACGGCCCGCAGGACCAACTCCTGCTTTTTTTCTCGATGCACGGCAATTTTGAGGAGATCGCACGCGGCGGCAGCCTCATTCCGGCGGGCGGCACACAGGACCGCCGCACGTGGTTCCTGCATGCCACCTTGGATTACCATGTTTCCGTAATCCCCTGCCCCCACACCCTCATTGCTTTGGATGCCTGCTACTCCGGCACCTTTGGTGGGGCCAAAGGAATGCCCAGCGGCCCGGCCGGCAACGACTGCAACACCAAAATCAACAACGCCCTCAGCCGCAAAAGCCGCCTGTACCTGACCGCAGGCGGCAGGGAAAAAGTGCCCGCCGACTCCGATTTTGCCCGAAAATGGCGCAGCGCCCTCGGCAGCGGGGGCGGCGAGGACGGCCTGCTCAGTTTCCCCGAATTGCAGGCCCTGCTCAGCGAGGCCACACCCACGCCCAAATGGGGTACCTTTGGCGACGACCTCGGCGGCTCCTTTGTGTGGGTACCCAAAAACGGGTGCGGCAGCCTCTCTGCCCCTGCAACCACCGCCCGCGACCCCGACGGCGCGGCCATCGAAAACGCCCGCCGCCAAAACACCGAAGAGGGCTGGCAACTGTACTTAGACACCTGGCCCCGGGGCCGCCACCGCGCCGAGGCCGAACAGGCCCTCTACCACATTCAGGAAGACCGCGTGTGGCGGGCGGCAGAAAACGCCAAAACCCCCGCCGCCTATAACAACTACAAAAGCATCTATTGCCCCGGCGGGCAATACTGCGCCGAAGTGGAAGAGCGCCTCAAAACCCGCACCGACCCCATGCTCCTCATCAAAGGCGGCACCTTTCAGATGGGCAGCAACGATGGGGAAAACGACGAAAAGCCCGTGCATACTGTTACAGTTCCCGATTTTTACCTCAGTAAATACGAGGTGAAGGTGGCGGAGTTTCGGGTTTTTGTGGGAGAAACGAAATATGAAACGGATGCAGAGAAGGACGGGGGGAGTTATGGTTATGAAGGCACGGAATGGAAAAAAATAGAAGGCCGCAACTGGCGGCACGACCCCGAAGGCAACCCCGCCCAGGAGAATCACCCCGTCATCAACGTTTCCTGGAATGATGCTGTGGCTTATTGTGACTGGCTGAGCAAAAAAACAGGGCAGACGTATCGCCTGCCTACCGAAGCAGAGTGGGAGTACGCCGCCGGGAATGGCAGCCGCCATAGCAAATACAGCTGGGGGAATGGCGACCCGGCGGGCAAAAAAGGAGGGAGTTTAAGAGATGAAACCAGTAAGCAAAAATTTGCATGGGGCAGTATTTGGGATGGATACACAGATGGCTATGCAACTACGGCTCCGGTTGGTTCCTTCGATGCCAACGACTTCGGCCTCTATGATATGACTGGCAATGTATGGGAATGGTGCAGCGATTGGAAAGGGACTTATCCCGCTGCCGCTCAGACCAATCCCAAAGGCCCTGCGTCTGGCTCCTACCGCGTCCTACGCGGCGGGTCGTGGAACGACAACCCGCAGTACTGCCGTGTAGCGGGTCGCTACTACTACGCACCCGGCGTTCGCGACAGCGTCGTCGGCTTCCGCCTTGCCAGGACGAAGTAGCACTCTACGCTCTTTTACCCTCTTACACTCGGAAAAAAAGGGGTGTACCGCGTAGCGGTATGCCCCTTTTTTAATGCCCAAAAACGCGTAAATGTCCTGCTTAGTGGGGAGCCGTATATATACGCGCCTATATATGGCGTATATATAGACGCGGAGCGTCTATGTGTTGCCACAGAATGTATATATGGGAAAATGGGGGCGCATATATATTACGGGCAGGCATAAAAAAACCGACGCGGTCTTCGCCCAATGAAGGGCTACCAAACGCGCCGGTGCGGTGGATATTCGTCCCGAAAAGTATTCGGGAGCAGGACAGCCGGCTGGACAGAAACTTGCCACACCCACCGCGTCCGTAAAGGCGGCGGTTCCGGGCTTATTTCCCTGTATTGGCAAGGCGGAAGCCGACGTTGTTGTTGCGATTGCCGGGTGTGTTGTTGTTGCGATTCGCTACACGGCAGTTCTGCGGGTTGTTGTTCCACGACCCGCCGCGTATGACGCGGTTGGAGCCTTTGGCCGTCTGCCCTTATTCGTAATGCCGAACTCCGTTCGGCGAGTGTTCACAGCAATGCACGGCGCAAGCCATAGAGATCGGGGTAGTACGAAAGCATAGCCCAGTAACTATTCATGCTGTGCAAAAAAGCAGCCTCGTCAAGGTCGCCCCGCATCATGTCGCGTTCGCGCAGGGCAACGCGACGAGTGATGCGCCGCAGGTTTTCGTTGCGCAATCGGATGACACTGGGGAAAATGCGCCTTCCGAGAAAAGAAAGCCCATTTTCGGGGCGATTGAAAAAAGTGGACGAGGGTTTCAATTGAAGCCGTAGTTTTTCCTGTAAAAAGTCTTCTGTGGCCTTTTTCAGGCTTTTCAATCGGTTTTTGTCGTTTTCAAACACCACAAAATCGTCCATGTAGCGCACATACCCGCGTACCCGCAGGTGATCTTTCAGAAAATGGTCGAGCGGGTTGAGATAGACGTTGGCAAAAAACTGGCTGGTGCGGTTGCCGATTGGCAGGCCCCGGTCTGTGGCGCTGCCATGCCGGATTACTTTTTCACATACGGCCAAAACGGCTTTGTCTTTTATTTTCCGGGCCAAAATTTCCAAAAGGGTGTCGTGGTGGACAGAGTCGAAAAATTTTTCGACATCGGTTTTTAGAAAAAAGGAGTATCCGCGCAAAAAATGCTGTGCCCGAAACACAGCGGCATGTACGCCTTTTTCTTTGCGGGTGGCAAAAGAATCAACAATGAAAATTTTTTCAAAAACAGGTTCCAGCACATTGACCAAGGCGTGGTGTATGACCCTGTCTCTGAAATCGGAGACCGCAATGGTACGGTGTTTGGGGTCAAAAATATCGAAATAACGATACGGTCCTGGTTGCCATGTACCAGCGTGCAGCGCTTTTTTCAACAGAATCAATTCCTTCTCCAAATCGCTGAAAAACAACGCGCTTTCCGCACTGCGCCCACTTCCCCGACGGGTCTTTTTCCAAGCGGAGTGCAGGTTGGGAAAACTGCAAAAAGTATCGAACAGGTGATTTACGCGGCGCATGATTTGAGCCATCCGCCGCACATACGCCCGGCAGTATTGATTTCGGTTTGAATAAATTCGTATTGGGCCGGGCTGATGTATCGGCGGTCAAAACACAAGCGAAACAACAACCGGAGTTTTTCAAAACACAAATTTACGCGGGTCAGCAGCCCGCGTTTTTCTTTCGAGTAAGCAGCCTCCGTGATGAGTTCGAGTGTTTCAAGCGCAATGGTGGCAATGCGTCCCGCAATGGTGAAGCGCGTTTGTTTTGGAAAACGGTCGCATTTGTCCAAAACCCAGTCAGTGGTTTTGTACCAGTGTTCGAGCAATTCGGGTTTGTTCATTCGCCGTGGTAGAATTGTTTAATCATGTCCGTGACTGTCTTGCCGTATTTTTCCATTTTGGCCTTGCCAAAACCTTTTACCAGTTTAAGGCTTTCCAGTGTGGTGCATTTTTGTTGGATCATGCTTACAAAATGGTTGTTGGTGGCTATCATATAGACAGGTAGCCCAGCCTCCTGCGCAGCGCCTTTGCGCCATTCTTTAAGGCGCAACAACAGGGCTTTTTGCTGGTCGTCAAGCAAATGCTCAGGGGCCGGTGTTCCCGTCACCCGTATGTTTTTTTCTTCGCTTAGGATTTGTCCATATTGCACCGCAACCGTCCAGAAAGGTTGGTGGTTGCGGGAAAAAAACTTCGTTTCGATCTTGTGTATTCGCTTGTTCACGCAAAACTGCTGCAAGAGGTCGTCGTGAAAGGTTTGCGTTTCTTCGTTAAACGGAATCGTAAAAATACGTACGGGCATGTTACCTTAACGCCTGAACACGAAGTAACGCTCCCTTGCCTTGAAAATAAACTTGTTGCGTATATATAGCCACGCTTTTTTCTCATATATACATTCTGCGGCAACACATAGACGCTACGCGTCTATATATACACCATATATGAGCGCGTATATATACGGCTATGCGCTATGCAAGACATTTACGCGTTTTGGGGCATTAAAAAAGGGGCGTATCGCTGCGCGATACGCCCCTTTCCTCTTGCAGAGGGTAAGAGGGTAAAAGGGAGCAGAGGGTTATTTCGTCCTGGCAAGGCGGAAGCCGACGCTGCTGCCGCGAAAGCCGGGTGCGCTGCCGCTGCGATCCGCTACACGGCAGTCCTGCGGGTAGAGGCCCCACGACCCGCCGCGTATGACGCGGTAGGAGCCTGATGAAGCGCCAGTCGGGTCTGTTTGGGCAGAAGCGGTATAACTGCCGTACCAATCTCCGCACCACTCCCACACATTGCCGCTCATGTCGTGCAGGCCCAGCGCGTTGGCCTGCAAACTGCCAACGGGGGCTGTCAGGAGATGGCCATCCTGGTTGCCGTCGTAGTTGGCGTAGCGGCGCAGGCTTTTCTCCTCATCAGTGCCGGCCCATTTGGTTCGCGGCCCGCTGCCGCCGCCCGCCGCGTATTCCCATTCGGCCTCGGTGGGCAGGCGGTAGGTCTGGCCTGTCTTTTGGCTCAGCCACTTGCAGTATTCCGTCGCGTCGTTCCAGCTGACGTGCAACACGGGGTGGTTGTATTCGTTCGAGGGCCGCAGGTTGCCACGGGTGTCGTATTTCCAGTTCACGCCTTTTTGGTCTTTCCATTCAGTAGTGTAAACCACGCTGCTGCCACTTTTATCGGCATCGGTTTTGTAATTGGTGGCATCAATAAAAGCTTTGAACTCCGCCACCGTCACCTCGTATTTGCCGAGGTAAAAATCAGAAACCGTGACACTGTGGACAGGTTTTTCGTTGCTTTCGCCAGATTCGCTGCCCATTTGGAAGGTGCCGCCTTGCACGAACACCATGCCGTCGGGCATTTTTTCCTCGGCTTGCGGTTTTGTTTTTTCCCGCGCCCCGGCGGCGTGGCGGCCATTGGGCCAGTCCTGCACATATTTTTTATAAGCTTCGGGGGTATTTTTTTCGGTGGCGATTTCCCAGGCGGTATCGTCGCGGCGGGCGAGTTCCTCGGCTTCTATGCGGCGCAGGGCGGCATTGGCGGGGTCTTTAAATTCGCCGTTTGAAAAAGTACGCAGGTATTCCTGGTAGGCGGCTTTGGTATTGGCCGCTTTGGCCGTTTTCCATGCGGCGAGGTCGGCGGCGGTGTTGTCCGTGCCGGGGTCGGCGGGCGGACAGCCGTTGGGCAGGCTGCCCCAGGTGCCGGGGCATTGGTCGGCGGCATCGGGCACCCCGTCGCCGTCGCGGTCGGGGGCGTTGGCGTTGCAGGCGTTTTTGCGCACAAACACAAAATCGCCGCCTGCTTTGTGGCCCACGAAGGTGCCGTCCTCCGGTTCGGGGCTTTTGAGTTTGTGGAGGCGGTAAGCGAGGTCGTCTAAGAACACCATCCCGTCGCGGTCGTAGCCGGTGCGCAGGGTGGCGAGGATTTCATAGGCGAACACCGAGCGTTTGGGGGTTTCCTGGTCGGTTTTGCCGGCGGTGATGAATTGGCGGCCTTTGAGGCCCATGGCGTTGCCGATGCGGGTGGCGCAGTCGGGTTTTTGGTCGGCCGCCGAGCCGTCGGGTATTTTTTTATTGCTGCGTATGCCAAAGGAACCGGAAAAGCAGGCATCCAAGGCAACCAGGACGTGCCCGGCCTTGCAGGGGGCTAAGTAGGTGCGCAGGTCGTCGTAGCTCAGCCAGGAGGTGAAGTAGTTGTGTTGGGCATCGGCCCTGCCGTCGGCGGGGATGAGATAGCCCCGGTCGCTGTCGCGGTCGTAGTAGCCGTGCATGGAGAAAAAGAACAGCACCTGGTCGCCCGCCTGGAGTTTTTTGTTCCAGTCGGCCAGGGCTTTGGTGATGTCGTCTTTTTTGCATTCACGCACGTAATGGCAACTGAAACCGTAGTCGCTGGAGAGCACGCCCGCCAATTCTTCGGCCTCTCCTTTGGTAAAAGGGATGTCGTCAATGCCCGGCTGGAAGTCGGTGACGTAAAAAAACACGGCGTAGTCGGTGCCGGTGCGGGTTTGGGCGGGGGCAGCGAGGGCAAAAAGGCCGTACAAAAGCGAAAGAATGAGATATTTCATAGTTGAGTGCTTCATTTCGGGTATTGAATTCCTGGTGTTTGGTACCTGATAATTCCCGGTGCAAATATAAAAAGTATTATGGTTTTACAGAAAAGATGTGGCGACAGCGCAGGCCGCAGGCCAACAGTTGGCACTTCAATCTTAACTCAGAAATTTTCAATACAAAATATTAAATTTCTACTACGGCTTTTCCGATTACCCTGCGCTCCGTCAAGTCAGTAAGCGCCTGTGCAGCGGTTTCTAAAGAGTAAACTTTGTGGATGTGGGGGCGAATGGCCTGCGTGGCGGCTAAGTGGAGCAGCATTTTGAAATTTTCCATGCTTTGGGCAGGCTCTTTTTCGGAGAAACTGCCCCAGAATACGCCCATAATAGAGCATCCCTTTAGCAGGGGCAGATTGAGCGGGATTTTGGGAATGTCGCCTGCTGCAAAGCCCACCACTAAGTAGCGCCCGCGCCAGGCCATGCTGCGCAGGGCTGACTCCGTCAGTGGCCCGCCCACCGGATCATAGACCACATCCACGCCTTTGTCGCCGGCAAGGGCCTTCAGGCGCGTGCGCAGGTCTTCCGACTGGTAGTTGATGAGGTGGGCCGCTCCCTTTTCCCGACAAAGGGCCAATTTTTCGTCGGACGAAGCCGCTGCAATGACCGTCGCCCCTGTCTGATGACCGAGTTCCACTGCTGCCAGCCCTACCCCGCCGCCGGCACCGAGTACCAACAGGGTTTCGCCGCTGCGCAATTGTGCCCGGTCTTTCAGGGCATGCAGGGAAGTGCCGTAGGTGTAAAGTGTGGTGGCGGCCGTCAGGAAATCTATGGAATGCGGCAGGTGGGAAGTGCGCCTTGCCGGAACGCAGGCGTATTCTGCAAAACCACCCCAGCCCGACAGGGCTACTACGCGGTCGCCCGCCTGCAAATGGGCAACGCCCTCTCCGACGGCATCTACAATTCCCGAAATTTCGCCACCGGGTGCGAAAGGAATGGGGGGCTTGAACTGGTATTTATCCTGAATCATGAGGATGTCGGGGAAGTTGACCCCGCAGGCTTTCACCTGAATGCGCACCTCCCCAGAGGCTGGTTGGGGCAGGGGAACATCGGACAGGCTCAGGCTGTCGGGCAGTCCATAGCGGGTGCAGAGCAACGCCTTCATAATTCTTTTTCGAGGATGAGGCGGAGGCGGCCATCCTTGCCCAGGTAGCTCCCCGTGATGGAAAAGCCATTCCGCAGGTTTAGGATCAGCATTTCGCGCCAGCGATTCAGGGTTTTGGTTTGGATAAACCGATAGCCTTTAGAACGCGCCCAGTAGTGCTGGCGCAGCATCAGTTGCTGCGCCAGCCCCTGGCGGCGGTAGTCGGGCAATACGCCCCCCAGCCACGAGTAAAAAGTATCCGGGTCTTGCCGGTATCCTACTTTGAAAGCCACCGGCACTTCATTTACATAAGCGATGAGGGAGAGCAGGTCGCGGCTGTGTAACAGGCGTTCGTGGGCTTCCGCGTTGGGTTCGCTATTGAAAATGGTGCGATACAGGTCGAATATATCGTTTTGTACGGGTTCTTCGGGTGGCCCCTCGTATTCTTCAATATGCCACTCGATGTTCATTTTTTGTTGCACTGTGCCATGACCTTTTCGGCCATTTTTATATATGCGTCGTCCTTTTCTTTTTTGGCCATATCCAAGGCCATACGGGCATCAGAGACGGCGCGATCGCAGTTGCCAAGTTTGGCCAAAATGCGCGCCCGCAGTCCATACGTCCAGTATTGTTTGTCTTTTTCGACCACTTTATCGGCCCAGGCTAAGGCTTTCGAGGCATCTAAGTTGTTTTCTAAATAATAAGAGGCTGCATCGTAGTAGGTATCTGTGGTAGCAGCGGGATCGGCAGTTTTGGCAGCAATGTCTGCCAAAATCTGATCTTTGGAATTGTGTTCAATTTTGAAGCGCACGGCGGTTGTTTCCCAGGAAAGTACCAAATCGGCACTCATGGGCGAAAAAGACTCAAATGCAAAGCCCATGTGTTCCTGTTTGGCGCACTTTTGCGGTTTTGCCTTGATGCGCAGGGCATCCTTTTTTTGGTCGTAATTGTAAGTACCCCACTGTTCGGCATCTTTATTAAAGATCAGCGTCCATTCGGTTTTGCCGGGAATGGTACAAAAGCCATAGGTGCCGGCGGCTAATTTTTGTCCATTGACCAGCACCTCTTTTTCAAAGGTGATATTGGAAATCTTGTTGGCTCCGGTGCGCCAAATTTTGTCGAAGGCCACCAAATCGCCGAAGATTTTCCGCCCTTTCATTGAGGGACGGCTGTATTCGACAGTTACGCGGCATAAACCAACCGTCTGGCCCACAGAAGCCGAGGGGCTGGCGGCGGGGGTCTGAATTTGTGCAAAAAGACCTGTAAAAAGGCAGAGGAAGAAAAAACTAAAGTATAAACGGGTCATGTTGTAATGGGTTAAACTATGAAACCGACCTAAAACGGAAAAAACAATATAAAAATTTGAAGCTATAAGAAAAAAAGTCCCAAACACCCTTATTTTTGCGCGGTAATATTACGCAACATGAACCTTACAAATTTTTACTTTTCATGATCAAGATGATTTGCCTGATACTCGGCGGCGGAGCAGGCTCCCGCTTACACCCGCTGACGCAAAGTCGCTCCAAACCCGCAGTTCCCATTGGCGGCAAATACCGTCTGATTGATATTCCGATATCCAATTGTATCAATTCGGGAGTAAAGCGCATGTATGTACTCACGCAATACAATTCCGCCTCCCTGAATGCTCATATCAAAAATGCTTATAATTTTGATCATTTCACCCGCGGGTTTGTAGATATTCTGGCTGCGGAACAAACGCCAGGCAACAAAGACTGGTTTCAGGGTACTGCCGATGCCGTGCGCCAAAGTCGCAAGCACTACGAACGGCAGGACTTTGACTATATGCTGCTGCTTTCAGGAGACCAACTGTATCAAATGGATTTTGAGGACATGGTGCGCAAACACATTGAAATGGAGGCAGATGTGACCATCGCCTGCCTGCCGGTCAATGCGCGCGACGCAACAGGTTTTGGCATTATGAAAGTAGCAGATAACGGTTCTATTCCGCGTTTTATCGAAAAACCCCGGATGGAAGAACTGCCTGCCTGGGTCAGTGAGGTAAGCGCCACCCACAAAAAACATGGCAGGGAGTATATGGCTTCCATGGGAATTTACATTTTTAACCGCAAGGCACTGGCAGATTTGTTTGACGAACATCCGACAGCTACCGATTTTGGCAAAGAAATTATTCCCGCAGCCATTGAGGCCGGGCGCAAAGTAGCGGCCTATCAATACGATGGGTACTGGACAGACATTGGCACTATTTCTTCTTTCTTTGAAGCCAACATTGAGCTGACCGACCACATCCCCACCTTCAATTTATTTGACAGTGAAAAGGTCATCTATACACGCGGTCGTATGCTTCCCCCGGCTAAGTTTTACGGAGGCACGCAACTGAACCGGGTACTCATTGCAGAAGGCTCCATCATTCATGCGCGTGTGATAGAGCAGTCGGTGATCGGCTTGCGTTCGCGCATTGGAGAAAACACGGTGATCAAGGAAAGCATCGTGATGGGGAATGATATTTACCAGACTTTGCAGCATATTGCCACCCACCGCGATGAAATTCCACTTGGGGTGGGCCATTATTGCCACATTGAGCACGCCATTTTAGACAAAGACTGCTGCATTGGCAACAATGTAGTCATTAAGGGAGGTACCCATTTGCCGGATATGGAAACGGATGAATACTGCATCCGCGACGGGGTGGTGGTAGTCAAAAAAGGTGCCGTTATCCCCGAAGGCACCCGAATTATGTAAGATACAAAGACAAAAGAGGCTGCCTCACATACCGCGAGACATTCCACACTCAACGCTAACAATTAACAATTAACAATTAACAATTAACAATTAACAATTAACAATTAACAATTAACAATTAACAATTAACAATTAACAATTAACAATTAACAATTATTCACTGCTCTATATTCTCCCTGATATCGGTCTCCACAGGTTCAGGCATTTTCTCCTCCGGATGTCCCTTCCACAGCGACCAGGCAACGCCGACCGTCAGGAAAAAAGCAATCAGCAGCAAAGACCACAGCACCGGAATGTGATAATCCAAAGGAATAAGGATCATTTTAATGCCTATAAAAAAGAGGATGGCGATGAGGCTGTATTGCAGGTAGTGGAAACGATCCAGAATTTTTGCCAACACGAAATAGAGAGAACGCAACCCTAAAATAGCAAAAATATTGGAGGAAAAAACCAGAAAAGGATCAGTAGTAATGGAAAACACCGCCGGTACCGAATCGAAAGCAAACAGCACGTCGGTACTTTCTATGACCATCAGAGCAACGAACATCGGAGTGGCCACCCGCCTGCCGTTTTCGATGGTAAAGAAGCGACCGCCATCGTATCGGTTCGTGACCGGATAGAAGCGCCGTATGATCCGCACCATTAAATGATCTTTGCCGGTATCCGGTTCTTCTCCCTGATGCTTCCACAGTTTCCAGGCCGACCACACCAAAGACAGACCAAACAGATAGAAGAGGCTCTCAAAATGGTGGATTAATTCGATGCCTACCCCGATGAGAATGCCGCGAAAGACTAACACCCCCAAAATACCCCAAAACAGAATGCGGTGCCGATACTTTTGAGGTACCCGGAACTGTGCAAAAATAAGGGCCATCACAAACAAATTGTCAATGCTGAGAGATTCCTCTAACAAATAGCCGGTCAGATATTTCAGCGCCGCCTCTTTACCCCCCATTGGCTCGTGGGGATATGTACCTAAGCCCAGCCATTGGTATTCATAAGCGTAATAGACGACTATATTGAAGAGTAGCGCCAGAGTAATCCATATCAGTGTTGTACCAATCGCTGCTTTGGCGGTAGGCATTTGAGAGCCTCGATGAAAAACCCCTAAATCCAGCAACATGAGTACAATAACCAGCCCGATAAATACCATCCAAACCATGGGAGAAATCATGCTTTATAATAAAGTTTACGCAAATGTCGCCTAAAAGCGAACATTTATCATTTGAATCTTTTTTTACTTTTTACTTTTGTCCCTCCTTAAACGTAAATCTGCTGTGAAGGTTGCAGGTGATATGTGTAGGGTGGCCCTTCCTCTACCGATTGCGTGAAAAAATCGATCAATTCCTTTTTTCTCCTTCATTTGATTCACTCATTTTTTCTACTCTCAATGTTACGACTTTACTATTTTTTGCTCTTTTTGCCAATGTGCTTTTGCAGCACACGTGCCTGGGCACAGCAAGCGCAATCGGTGCAATTTTCATTTGGTCAGGTGCGCTTTCCTGATAATTTTGAACAAGCCGGTTTGATGAAGCCTGCCCTCGGGGAAACTTTCGAGAACTATTATGTGCGTTATATACAATGCACGCAAATTCCGACGGATGCCGACAAAAAAATCCTCGAAGGGGCGGGTGTGCGCTTTATCGGATATGTGCCTTTTGGCACCTATCTGACACTTATTCCCCGCGAATTTGATCTGCGTCGCCTGTCGCGCATCCATGCCCGCAGTATCGTCGCCATTGATCCGCAATGGAAAATTGCCCGGTCACTTCGGGAACAGCCTTATGGGACGTGGGCCATACACGGCGACCGCCTGGATGTCAACCTGCAGTTATACCCAAACGTCTCTATCAGTGAAGGAGCGGCCTTGTGCCAACGGCATGGAATGGAAGTATTGCAGAAAGGCACTCAAAACGGCTACTTAAAGGTACGGATTAATATGGACGAAATTGAAAAAACGGCCGATTTGCCTTTTGTGCGTTACATAGAGTTGTCGCCGGAACCCGGCAGACCCGAAGATACCAAAGGGCGCTCTCTGCACCGGTCCAATCTCCTGGACAGTGACCACGCGCTGGGCAGCAAATACAACGGAGAGGGAGTAAGTGTGTTGGTACGCGACGACGGGCAGTTGGGGCCACACATTGATTTTCAGGGCCGCCTGATCAATGTTGCGGAAGGACCACCGGCAGCCGGTACACACGGCGACGGTGTGGGCGGCATCATGGCGGGCGCAGGCAATCTGGATGCCAGCGAGAAAGGAATGGCGGCAGGCGCATTGGTGTATGCCACCGACTACGAAGCGGAGTATCAGGATACTACTTTGTGGCTCCACCTGAATAAAAACGTCACCATCACCAATTCCTCTTACTCCAATGGTTGCAATGTGGGATACACCATTGCTGCTCAAACGGTGGATCAGCAAATTTTTGACAATCCGTCTCTGATGCACGTCTTTTCCGCCGGCAATTCCAACAGCAACGACTGCTCGTATGGGGCAGGCAATCAATGGGGTAACATCACGGGTGGACACAAAATGGCTAAAAATGCTATTGCCACCGCCAATTTGTTGGCCAACGCCCTGTTGGACACCACCTCCAGTCGCGGCCCGGCGCATGACGGACGACTGAAACCGGACATATCGGCCAACGGTACCAACCAAGGCTCTACCGCGCCTTTCAACGATTATCAGGTGTTCGGTGGCACTTCCGGTGCGGCTCCCGGCATCGCGGGCTGTCTGGCCCAGCTGACGCACGCCTATAAAACCCTCAACAACGGACAACAACCACCGGCTGCCCTGCTGAAGGCTACTCTGTTGAACACAGCCAACGATTTGGGCAATGTCGGGCCGGACTTTCGGTTTGGCTGGGGACACGTCAATACGTTCCGCGCCTTGCGCCTGCTCGAACTCAAGCGCTGGCAGACAGGAACCATCAGTCAGGGCGAAGAGAAAACCCACACCATCCAAATCCCGAATAACACCCGTTTGGCCAAAGTAATGATTTACTGGGTGGACCCTCCGGCAGAGGAGAAAGCAAAGCGTGCCCTGGTCAACGACCTGGATTTAACCATGGGGAATGCCACCAACAATTATCTGCCCTGGAGATTGGACCCCACCCCTGCGCCTGCGCTTTTGAACAAACCCGCCGGGAAAGGCCGTGATTCCCTCAATAACATGGAACAGGTCGCCATAGAAAATCCCGCTGCCGGCTCCTATACCGTGCGCATTCAGGGAACGGAAATACCAATGGGGCCACAAGAATATTATGTCGTCTGGGAATTTCTGAACGATCAGGTAAAGTTGGTCTATCCCAACGGCGGCGAACACATCGCCCCCGGCGATACCATCCGCCTGCATTGGGATGCATACGGGTTGCCCACGACCAACTTTACTATCCGCCTGCTCAACGATCAGGGTGGGTTTTCCCCGGTCAGCTCACAGACCGGCACGCGCCGGATGTTCGACTGGGTGGTACCCAAAGCAATCACTGGCCGTTTCAAAATGCTGCTTATTCGCGGCAGCCAGCGGGACACCTCCGATCACCATTTCATTATTGCGCCCACGCCCAAAGCTGTAGAAGTAGAGCGGGTATGCCCCGACTCTATGACCCTTCGTTGGGAAAGCATCAATGATTCCATCCGATACGCCGCTTATGTGCTGGGAGAAAAGTATATGGAATTACAGGGCATCAGCGATACCAATTTCCTGACTTTTGCCATCAAAGACCCCCAGTTAGCCAAGTGGTATGCCGCAGCGCCGGTATGGAAAGATGTACAGGGCAAACGCTCCATTGCCAGAATTTGGCCTGGTGGTTTGAAGAATTGCCCGCAGCCCGAAGATATTGCCCTGCGCGATTTACTAAGTCCTACCGGAGGTATTATTATTAAATGTGAAGCCGGGGAACAAGCCGTTCGGGTAAAAGTCACGAATGAAGGCCAAAATGTACTCACCAATGCATACGTCCACTATCAGGTCAACAATGATCCGGTCATAGACGAATCATTACCTGATATCATGCCGGGCGATTCTCTCCTATATTCCTTCAGCAAGCCCCTTTCCATTGTTGGCAATGAGGAGATTCAATTAAGAATCTGGACCGACTATCCGGGCGATGATTATCGCTACAACGATACGATTTTGATGAAAATACCCATCGCGGCAGGTGCGCAGAAAGGGGCCTTTATAGAGAACTTTTCGGATGCTGACCCGCTGCCGGATGGTTGGATTTTGTACAACTCCGATGACGATACCACCTGGGAGCCTGTAGAAAACATTCCCGGTAAAGACGGCCTTCGGGGCACTTCTCTTTTCCTTGACTGCTACAATTACCGCAACCGGGGAGCAGAAGACATTTTATATGCTATTCCGATGGATTTGACCGGTGTAGCAAAGCCTACTTTGCTTTTCGATGTGGCCCACGCCCAATATGATGCCAACTATGCAGAGCAACTGCGGGTTGAATTGCTGCCCAATTGCGATGCCAACGCCAAACCAATCGTGATCTGGGAAAAAACGGATCCGGAATTGGCCACAGTACCCAATGCTACTGCACCTTTTGTACCTGCTGCCAAAGAAGATTGGCGCACAGAAGGAGTTGACTTGTCTGCTTATAAAGATCAGTCTGTCATTGTGCGTTTTATTTCAACGAATGCCTTTGGCAATAACATTTATATAGACAACATAGGCATAGCGGATGCGGTGCCTCCGGTTGCAGCCTTTACGTCATCCAACGATACCCTTTGTCGGTTGGATACTATAGTGTACGAAGTGGTGAATCCCCGTTCGGATGTCAGCTATTTGTGGAACTTTGGTCTGGGTGCACAGCCTTACAGCAGCTCCAATGATCCGGGGCCGCACTCCATTCGCTACCTGAGTACCGGTGCCCGCACTGTTCGTCTGGTTGTAAGTTCACCTTTCGGCAATGACACTGCGACGCAGCGCATTCCGGTGTTGAATGCCCCGGCGGCTAACTTCACTAATGTGGCCAACCTGCTGAGCGTGACATTTGATAATACCAGTACCAACGCTACTTCCTATTTTTGGAATTTTGGCGATGACTCTACCAGCACAGCCGCCGAACCCACCCACGTGTATGCGAAAGAGGGTACCTATACGGTTACTTTACAGGCGCGGAACGGATGCAGAACGGTGACAAAAACGGCAGTCATTACAGTTAAATCAGTCGGTATCAGTGATTTCGCGCAAATCGGCACTATACAAATACTTCCCAATCCGACAGAAGGGGACTTTTTTGTAGAAATCAACAGCCGCATTCACGACACGGGGCAATGCAATTTGCTGGATGCGCAGGGTCGCCTTGTGAAAACGATGCCGGTAAAATTGCAGCCCGGTAAGCAGACCATCGCTTTCCAGGATTTACAACTACCAAAAGGCGTTTATCAATTGCAAATTCAAATGTCGCGTGGTCAGCATACGGCTCCTGTTTCGGTACAATAAAAAAACTGAAATACAGTTCATTGCTACTGCTATGCACAAGGCTGTTTTGGCTTGTGCCTGACGACACCTAAACCTCGACAAGGGGCAGATTTAAATGCGCTTTCGGGCCATTTTGTCTGCCCCTTTTACTTTGTTTTTATGGCTGATGCTTATTCCGCCCTGCGCGTACCCGATTTTCGCCGTTTTCTTTCCGTGCGCATGGCCATGACCCTTTCCAATCAGATTATGTCGGTTTCGACGGGTTATTTTATTTACGAACTTACCAACAGCCCCTTTATGCTCGGTATGGTAGGGCTGGCAGAAGCTTTGCCGGCCATTGGCATTAGTCTGTATGCGGGCCACTTGGCCGATAAAAAGGATCGCCGCAACATATTAGTTGCCTGTATCAGTTTGCTGTTGCTGTGTTCGGTGATTCTCACCCTGCTGGCTTTTTGGCGCTCCCACTTACCCCATCTGGTACTTCTCAGCGGGGTATTTGCCGTTATTTTTTTGACAGGCATCGGGCGCGGCTTTTTTAGTCCGACCAATTTTGCTTTTCTGCCGCAATTGGTCAATCGGGAAACTTTGCCTAATGCTATTTCCTGGAACAGCAGTACCTGGGAGGTAGCCAGCATTACCGGCTTAGGGGCAGGCGGCCTGATCTATGGGTTTTTCGGAGTCGGTTATGCTTATGGCACCATGACCTTGTTGTGTGCGCTTGGCCTGATCCTTCTGATACAAATCCGCCCGCGTCCTCTGCCCGTTGTGGAAAATATGGCCCCTGCACTTGAGCGTATTCGCGAAGGGCTTCGGTTCGTGTTCAGCCGGCAAATCATTATCGGAGCTATTGCCCTTGACCTTTTTGCGGTGTTGTTCGGGGGGGCAGTTGCCCTTTTGCCCGTCTTTGCCAAAGACATATTGCAGGTGGGACCACAGGGATTGGGCATTCTGCGGGCCGCCATGTCAATAGGAGCCATTCTTATGGCCTTTGTACTGGCGCATCGCCCCCTGCGTCAGGGAGCAGGCAGGATTATGCTGGCCTGTGTGGCAGGCTTCGGGCTTTGTATCATCGGTTTTGGCATGTCTAAGTATTTCTGGCTGTCTTTTTTCTTTCTATTTTTGGCGGGAGTCTTTGACGAAGTCAGCGTTTTTATAAGGGCCTCGCTGATACAGCTCAATACCCCCGACGAGATGAAAGGACGGGTCTCCTCCGTGAACTCTATATTCATTGTTTCTTCCAACGAAATCGGGGCTTTTGAAAGTGGATTGGCAGCCAGCCTGATGGGGACTGTGCCTTCGGTAATATTTGGAGGTGCCATGACCCTGCTTATTGTAGCATTGGCCTGGTGGAAAGCGCCGCAATTGCGCAATTTTCATTTACAATCATAACATCTCCCAAGTCAACTGATTGACTACATACCCTTCCTCGTGTCGCAGGTTCAGGTATTCAAAAAACATAGGGTGGAAACATACTTCGCAGCCTACAGAAAAAGGGTCATTTTCGTCGGTATTGAAGCAAAAGCGGTACATGACCTCTCGTTTTTGTTGGGTGATGCTCATTTTATTGCCCGCAGCTCCCTGTCGGACATTGGCCCTCACGCCCACCATGCCCATGTGGAAGAGGCGCAACACAATTTGATCGGGGGTTTTGCAATCGTCGAATAGTTCTAAACCGCTTAACTTATCGCACAAGTCCTCGTAATACATGACTGTACGCAGCTGTACATTGTTCAGTTTGTTTAATACCCGTTGCAGGCCCTCAAACTCGCCAATATATTGCCCGATAAATTCCCGTCGAATGATGTTTTCTGTTTCCTGCCGCACCACCCGCCGAAACAATTGTTCGTCCGCCGATGCACGTTCCATTTCCGAAAAAATGGCCTTCAGATACATCTGTATTTCGCGCGGGTTCCAGAGCGTATGCCGGACAATATACAGGAAGGAATCTTCTTTTACTTCTTTTACGCGACCATTGGTGACATCGAAAGGAAATAACATTTTCCACGCATTGCGGGTGTCTTTTTCAGGCAGTTCCAAAGCAGCGGCAATGCGCCGGTTGACCATTTCGTAGAGTTCGCGGGGTGCCCATTCTAAGCGCACCACGTGGTTGCTCTCCAAGTCTGCCCTTTCCCGCAGGTGCAGTTCCAAAAATTTATCCATGGGGATGGTGAAAATCATGTGCATCCACGAAAAATTATTGCGATCGCGTTGCAAGTCGCGTGCAGCAATCACCAGGCCCTTTAAAAGCGCTGCCAAGAATTTGCGCTTTTCATAACCCAAATCCCCGGTATCGTTTTTATGCTGAAATTCATCATAAAAATCATCAAAGCGATCCAGTGTCAGCAACACCTTCTTCTGGTGGCGCTCCAATATATTGCGTATTTGCTGCACGGGTTTGCGCAATGCCTCCACAGTGTTGGTTTTGGCCATGCTGGAAATGCGCATCGAAATACGTGATACTAAGCCTACAAAGCCCCCTGCGGTATCGTTGAGCATCAGCTCAATGACTTCCGTAAAGTTCCCAAAGAAAAACACCAGCAAACCCGACAGCAGCTCCCCACCAGTCAGCTTGTTACCATTGCCCATGAGTTTTAACACGTGACTGCGGGATTCCTCCAATATGCGTTTCTCTTCTTCCGACAATTGGCCCTTAATGGCAGATTCCAATATTTTTTCGGAAGCCATACAAACCGCAGCAGCCACTAAGCTTTGCTTCCAGGCAAAGCTGGCTACCCGTGTTATGTCAATAAATTGTGCAAGGTCCGTGTCGCGGGCCTCCATTTTCTCCCGTTTTCCTTCAATTTTTTTTACAATGTCCTTGTAAAAAAAGTGAAATAAAGGCTCCAGGGGGAATTCATCGGCGATAATATCTATATCTGCTTCTGCTAAATAATCTTGCCGATTGTCATGGCGATAGCCTACCAAAAGGGCCGTTTTACCCGATCCTTTACGGCCTATCAGCAGGCAGCGACCTTCGTCGCGTACCTGCCGATAGACGCTCGTATAGACAAATGTGGGGCGTTCTGCCTGACGAAGCGAGCGATCCTGCTCTGCTTTCAGTTCTCGAAAAGCCTCCTGCAAACGACGCAATTGAACAGGAGACGGTTGAAATGCACTCATGCTGTTGGGTAATATATTGCTTTCAGCGGCAAATATACCGGTTTATTCTGAAATCATATTACCTCAAAAACAATAAGTGCAAATTACCCTCCTGATTTTTTATTCAATAATAACCAGATTGCGGGTCAATACATACCGCTCTGTATATAAGCAGACACGATAAAGTCCCGCAAGCAATCCGCTATGACGTGTATCCACCAAATAGGAACCAGAACCTGCACTGACAACGCTTCTCCACACTTCTCTCCCCATCTGATCATATATTACTACATAACCGCCTGTTTCAGAAACGCCATGCCAGATCAACTGTACTTCGCCAATTGCAGGATTAGGCGCTATATTCAAATCTGCTTCAGTAATCTCCAAAACGTTTCCTCGCTCCTGAATATCGCCGGAACGCGATCCATTGCAAGACAGGACAGTAACTTTGTACTGGCAGGTACTTACTAAGTTCGCCTCGTCTGTGGCCGTCCAGGAAATCGCGGTGATTGCCCCTCCCGGAAGTCGAACCGGTGCATCGGTAGTCAGCGATTGTAATACACAGTTCTCCTGCACTGTCGGATTGAGCAGTAAATTGGAAGCGAAACCACAGGGGCTGCCCGAACCAGCTACTGTCACGTTTGGCGGACAGCTAATCACCGGAGACTGCGTGTCCAAAATTGTCACCGTGAATGAACATGTTGAAGTGTTGCCGGAAGCATCCGTGGCCCGCAATACCACTGTATTTACACCTGTATAGAATGTAGAGCCGGATACCAAACCACTTTCTACCATCACTGTCGCACCAGAGCAGTTATCCATAGCAGAAGGCATGGCATAATTGACTGCTACGCAACACAAATTGAGCGCAGCGCTGGAAGTCACATTGGCGGGGCATGTAATGGAGGGTCTGTGATTGTCCAATACCTGCAATTTCAACTGACAAGTCGAACTGCGACCCGCAGCATCCATGGCCCGGAAAACCACCGTGTGTGTGCCGGAAGCCAATAAGGTACCGGGGGCAGGGCCTGAAATACGGGTCACGACAGGAGCGGCCGTGCAATTATCAGTCGCCGTCGGAACTGTATATGTAGCAGCAGCCGTACATACGCCCGGGGAAGTATTCACCACCACAGGTGTGGAAGGACAGTTGATTGTCGGTGCCTGATTATCTGTCACCGTTACACGGAAAGTACAAGTTTGGGTATTGCCGGAAGCGTCTGTCACTTTCCATATTACAGTATTAATCGTCGGGCCGAAAGTTGCTGTTGCGGTCGTGGCTCCGACAGTAGTACCCGTTCCACCGCTCACCCATACTGGTTGGCCCGCCGGCAACAGACAATTATCCGACACAGTGGGCTTGGGATATGTCACATTGGCGCTACAGGTATTGGGAGATGTCACTACCGTTTGATTGCCGGGACATGTAATGACGGGTGTCTGAATGTCGTACACCTGCACCGTAAATGTACACTCTGCTACCTGAGGCGGAATCGAATTGTTGACAGCCCGATACCGCATAACAGTTGTACCCACAGGGAAAGTACTGCCATTGGGCAAGCCCCCTGTCTGGGTGATGGTTACCGGACCGCAATTATCAGAAGCCACTACATCCGGGAAGCTGAGTTGCCTGTCACAGGTACCACTGGTCGCGTTTACGGTAACACTGGCCGGGCAAATGATGCTGATCGGCTCGGTGTCCGTGACTTGCACTAAAAACTGGCATGTAGCAGTCAATCCGGCAGCATCCGTTGCTTTCAGAACGACCGTCGTGCTGCCGATGGGGAACAATGAACCGCTCGAAGGCCCGCTGATGACTGAGACTGTAACGCCGGGACAGTTATCCGATACCTGTGGCACGTATGTGACGGATGCTCCGCAAAGACCCGGCGTGTTGCCAACCGCTATGTTTGCAGGACATGTAATAGCAGGGAGTTGCAGGTCTTCAACAGTGATGTAAAAACTGCAAACCGCAGAACCACAGGCATTTGATGCCGTGAGGGTAACGAGAGTAACGCCCTTATTGAAAGTACTTCCACTGCCAGTGCCAGTACCAGTGCTGTTAGTTGCACCCGAAAATGTATAAGATAATTCAGGAGCAGGTATACCAGACACTTCTACTGAATAGACCGCTGCATTGCTGCATTGACCGGCCGCTACCGCAATAGTCTGATTACCAGGACACGTAACAAAGGAAGGGGTGGAACAATTAATAGTTGCCCTTACATTGAACTCATACGCACTTTCATCGCAGTCACTGCTGAGAATATGAATAGCGGCATCAGAGACTCCTACAATGGCCGAATTAAAGGTTACTGCAAAAGTCACAATCCCACTGGGGGGAATGAAAGCAGGCAGTGGAGTAGAAAAACCACCCACTGTAAAAGCGGTATTACTCGAAGTAATGCTCGAAATTGCCAGTACATTACTACCTAGATTCTGGATAGTAAAAGTTCTGGATACCGGCACATTTGGAAGGGTTTCACCCATATAGGTGCCATCAGCCGCCGCAGGGGTGTTATCACCGTTTAATACAGTGAGGCCGCCTGTCCCTTGTATGTTAATTTCCGGAGTAAGACCTGTAATGGTAAAAACACAGGGAAGGCTCACATTATCGCAGTCATCCTTCGCAACCACTGTAACGGTAACTGGTGCAGTGCCGTTGATTGTGGTTCCCGGCGCAGGCATCTGCATGATCCTAATATTGGCCGTTGCTATGCAAGCATCGCTGGCAGTCACACCTGTGGTGAAATCAGGCATATTTGCTTGACAGGCAGCATTCAAAATAACAGTCTGATTGTTCGGACATCCCGCCAAAGTGGGGGCCGTGCTGTCGTCTATAACGATTGTGCGCGTACACTGACTGTTGTTGCCGCAGTCGTCCGTCACCGTAAACACCACGCTCAAACCCGCGCTCTGGTCGCAACTCAATGCCGGAACGGTACCCATCACATAGTTGTTCGTCACGACTAAATT
>WBZP01000521.1_pt1 | contig 52017 bp, 49 predicted proteins | sample 5204301 | NCBI WGS metagenome assembly WBZP01 (sample SAMN12412401, study PRJNA552823) | activated sludge metagenome | isolation source: activated sludge from nitrification reactor of wastewater treatment plant... | place: USA: Pennsylvania | collected 2017
AAAGGTAGCTACTTTTAGCCACTTTTGGGGTTTTTTCATCAAAAAAATTAAGCCCAATTTGCTGATTATCAGCAAATTGGGCTTTCATAGGGAGACCCTAATTGATTGCGGCGGCGCAATATATTATGTCCTATACGCATAATTCATTGTATTTTGGACATAAAGGTAGTGGTTTTTGGAATAATGGTGTATAATACATGATTTTTCTCAGGAAAAAACATATATTCTATCCCCGCATTGCCACAGGAAGGTAGGCATACACTATATCATCTTCTGAAATACCTGACTGCATCAATTCGTATCCGATAGGGAGGTCGGTTTTATTCTGCTGAACCCATACTTTATCGCCAATAATATCAAAGTGAAACACTGCATAATGGACGTGTTTGTTTCCTTGCCAACCTACCCGTATCAGTTGATAGTGATGATTTTTAGTATCAACAACAACATGATTTTCTACCCCCTTTAGGTTAAAAGGTATTATTTTGGAATAATCCTCCAAAAAAGCAATAATTGCCTTCTGATATTTTAGTTTTTTATCCATTTAAATACTTTTTTATGTTGGTGATGGAAAACTAGAAGGTTAACATTATATTGTTTCCAAGATTCGCGAAAGGCATACGATTGCCTTAACTCATCGTAAGCAACTTTGGGTATTGCTAAAAATAAAGTCTGTTCGGGATATACTAACTGTAATGCAATTTTGTAAACCAGAAACTGACCTAATGCCTGATAATAATCATAAAAAAAGGTATGTCCTATGAGCGACTTAACTTCTACCGCTATTTTTTCACCTGATTTTTCGGCTGAAATTATGATTTTTTCGGCCGCTAAATCAATTTGAAATTCGGTTCCGGGCGTTTGAACAGAAAGAGGGTCTTCTGTAATAATCCAATCGTCTTTTTGCAATGCCGCTACAACTGCTTCATGATATTTGTCTTTTTTAGGCATATTGTTATTCCGATTGGGTGCAAAGTTACGATTTTTTATTGAACACCCAAATAAAGTAGCTATTTAACACGTATTTTTACATACCCTATGCGTGACCTGCTCTAATAGGGCGGCTATCTGGCGGGTATGTTCGCCCTGCTGCTCAAAAAGTTGTTGAAAGGATTTTCGATAGAAAGCATTTTCTTCTATCAGGTGCTCGGACAGCGGGTCTGTCGTATGGTTTGTGACCTGATAGTTGCCATTTTGCCCGCCCTGCGGCGAGTTGACGGTGACGGTCATGTCCGAGTCGGAGAGCAGGGCTTCTTTGGTGGTTTTAAGGGCTTTGGCGAAAGTATCAAGTTCGTCCACGCGGAGGTCGCGCAGATTGGCCTCAATTTTACTGATGTCCGGTTATGTTTTACCGGTTGAGCGGGCTAAAGTGTCCTGATCCTTGTCGAAATATACATGTAATGAATGGTTAACCCTCAAACGAAGCGGCATCTGAAAACCGCTGCCGATAAGCAGCGATCGTTGCCTGTGCTTCTTCGGCGGTTTGGCCCTGCTCCTGCAAGAAGGCAGAAATGATTCCAAGCACCTGCTCTTCGGAAATACCCACTAAAAGAGCAATTTCATGGAGTGGAAACTTTTGAGCATTCCAAAGGTTGAGCGTGAAATCTCGCTCTTTCATGGAAAGTCCTTTTTCCATGCCTTTTTCCATGCCTTCTGCAAGGCCCGCTTCGCGGTAAGCGCTTATTACATATTCTTCTATGCCCATTTCTTTATGTGTTTTGTTATCAATAAGTTGTTCCAATTCAGAGTCAAAGGTACGCAAATATTCCGGTTCCGCAAAACTCGTGTAATATTTGATGAAAAAAAACACATCCCGCACCTCCTCTATCGAGTAGCCCCGTGACAGTAAAGTCCGCGCTAAAGACATCTTGATCTGTAATTTTTCTTCATCGCTTTCCCTGTTTTGCAAGGCATCATAGACTGTCAGCATGATGATGGCAAAAATATTATCATTGGCTGCTAATTTTTCCCGATCCTGATTCAGTACTTTATAGACATTGTATTTATAGGTGTTGGAGGTACCCATAAAATCGTACTCAAAGGTGTTCGGTTTCCAATTGGGGTGATCATCGGTCAGAATCGCCAGCGCAGTGATTTTCACGTTGTAGCGATCAAAAATGCGGTAAAAGTAGCGGAACATCCGCTCAGAAAATACTTTTATGGGATCGCCTTGCACCTCAATGTGTGCCAAAAACCAGACATTAGTGCTGTCTTTGAGCCAGAGTTTCGCCAATTTATCCACATAATTGACATTTTGTGCAGATTGGGGAAATAGTTCCGCCAATTCCTTATCCAGAAATTCGTAGGGGCGGTCAAAGTCTATTTGATCAGCATATTGGGGGAAGAAGAAGAAGATAAACTCTTTGAAGCGGCTTTCGATGATGCCTTTCCAAAGTCTGTCGCGGCTGATTTTAGGTTGTTCTGGCATAATTTGCATAAAATGATCAAACCGTTATCAATACAATGGCAAGGAATGGAACGCTGACAACAGCCTCAACTGGTACGATTACGGTGCAAGGTGGTACGATCCGATGGTGGGGAGGTGGTGGAGTGTGGATCCGCTGGCTGGTAAATATCCACGTTTGTCGCCTTATAATTACGCTATCAATAATCCAATTCTATTTATTGATCCGGATGGGATGAGCGTTACAACGGATTATTTTAATATTAAGGGAAAACTAATTGGAACGGATGGCGTAAATAATGGTGAAAAGAGGCTTGCTCTTACTGATGATGCTGAAAAAGAGATAAAAAAAAGTATGAAGAATAGTGGTAAATATACAGATACTGGATTTGATCTTAATTAATTCATGGACGATCTGAATGCGGAATTGAGTTTGCCTGACGTAGAGGAGTGCCTTTCAGAAGGTACGGATGCAGGAGGGAACCATTTTGAGGTAAGAAAGGACTGTGTCCGACTACCTGTGTCAAGGACTTGAGATGCACTTTAAGTGCATCAGGTATCCAGATTAGTGAAAAAATCCCTGCGTTTTCCCAAATCCATGGAAAATAACATTGGTACGACAAAATATTTCATTTGCCGTGACAACCTTTAAGACAAGGCACTATATTTGCATGAATACATAAAACGGCAGACCGTTTAAAAACGTACCGGAAAATGTGCTTAAAAAGTTTACAAAACTTCTTCCAGACCCGTTTATGGTGGTACCTCCCAGAATCGAACTGGGGACACATGGATTTTCAGTCCATTGCTCTACCATCTGAGCTAAGGTACCTTGCTTTTCAAAAGCGGGGCAAAGGTACGGGCATCTGTGGGACATTACCAAATAAAAATGCATTTTTTTGAAGAATTTTTCTGTATCCCCCTTTTGAGAAGTGCAAAACAGCAGCCCGGACAGCATATTTATTGAGCATGGGATGGGTTTGATAAGTACCCCCCAAAAGGGCGAAACGGGTGTCTTATTGGTGACAATTGTATGACAAAAGTCCTTTTTTAAGCATGTTCGTCGAAAGTTCGCTGTGCGGATACCAATCACTGAAAAAAAAGGCGATACATTTGCAAAGATTTTTCTTTTTTCAGACTAATTAACATAACCAGGGTATTCGCGTCTTTTAGGAGCCGCACTTTTTAATCCTTTCTTCATTGATAGTAAACTTTCATCATGGCAACGAATTCTTTTTTCCGTCCTGTTTTACATGGGAGGTGGGCAGTATGCAGTGTATTATGCCTGTTTGTGTTTTTTTCAACGGGGCGGACGCAAACTGCCATTCGCTTTAATCAGCAAAATTGTTGGGCAGATGTTATGGCAGCCGCCCGACAATCGAACAAAGTTATTTTTCTAAGTGCCCACACTTCGTGGAGCGGCCCCTGCGAGTTAATGGTCAAAAAAGTTTTTTCCGATGACAAGGTGGCGAAATTTTACAATGAACATTTCATCAATGTAAAATTGGACATGGAGAAAGGGGAAGGCCCTTACTTAGCCCAAAAGTACAACATCCGCCATTTTCCGTCTTTGGTTTTCATTCACCCGGACGGGCAAACCGAACACCAGGTGGCCGGCTTTTACAATCCTGAAGATTTTGTTCATCTGGGACAGCTGGCCCTGAACCGCGACCTCAACATGCGCGCTCTGCAAAGCCGTTACGAAATGGGAGACCGCAGCAGTGGCTTACTGTTGGCCCTCACGGAAGCATACGGGGCAGCCTCCTTTCCGGCTACGGGCTATGTGGCAGAACAGTACCTGAAAACGCAGGAGGACTGGGCAACGCCGCAGGTACGCGACTTCATTTTCAGGTACGTCAGTGACCCGTTTGGAGTCGGTATCAGGTACCTGCACCAACACCGTGCAGAGTTTAACCGCTTATTCGGAGAGGAAGATATGAACAATAAGATGGAAGACGTTTTTGACCAATACCAACGCAACCACCCCGAGTTGCCTTTGGGAGAAGTGCAACGGCTCTATTCCAGTGTTTACCCCGACCGTTGCGAGCGCCTGGCCTCGGCTTATCGCCTCACCTACTATCAGAAGCGAAAAAACTGGAAGGCTTTCGTTGCCTGTGCTACCGATCATTATCGGCAATATCCTTCGGAAGATGCAGAGGAAATGGGAGAAATGGCCCTGCTGTTTCTGCATCATGCAGAATCGAAAAGCGACCTGAAGACTGCGGAAAAATGGGCCGAGCGGGCAGTGGAACTGCTCCCGGTGTGGTCGCATTATGACACCCTTTCCAGACTTTACGCCCTGACCGGGAAGAAACGGCAGGCTATTTCTACAGCCCATCGGGCCATTGAGATAGCGCAGGAAGCGGGCGAATCTTCTGTGAATACCAAAGCTTTTCTGGAAGTATTAAGGGGTTAAGCCACGCGCCGATGCCCTTTCCACAGGGTGTACGACAATAACAAAAAAAGGATGGCCGCTCCCAAGAGCCATTGGTATCGTGTTTCCAACAGCGCTGCTACCGGAACGGTAATTTGGCGTTTTGCCAATCCCCTTATGGCTTTGCTGATTTCTTCTGCGGCCTGCTCGCTGCGGCGCAGGTTATACACAGTGCCTGTTGTCCCCGCCAGAGCTATCTCACGCAACAGAGATTCATTCAGGCGGGTGCGTACCATCTCTCCGCTGTCGTCTCGCTTATAGCCCCCCCCTTCTGTGGGAACCGGGCCTCCCTCAGCGGTGCCTGCTCCGACTGCAAAAGTGACAATGCCATAATCGGAAAGGGCTTTTTCCACACTCTCCACTGCTTCTTTGTCGTGGTCTTCGCCATCGGTGATGAGTATCAAAGCGCGTCCTGCATCCATTTCGCTGTCAAAAGTTTTTTGCGACAGGCGTACCGCAGCAGCAATGGCTGTTCCCTGCGTGGTCAGCAGATCGGGTGAAGCCGTTTGCAAAGACTGTAGCAGGAAGCCATAATCGGTGGAAAGGGGTACCTGCAAAAAGGCGTTGCCCGCAAACAAAATAAGCCCCATGCGCTCTCCGTCCAGCGAACGGATCAATTGAGTGGCAAAACGCCGCGCTAATTCTAAGCGATTGGGTTTGACATCTTCTGCCAGCATACTGTTGGATATGTCCAGCACGATGATGACATCCGAGCTTTCTATTTGCTGCTGCTGTTTTGCGTCAGTCGCTACAGGGTTGGCTAAGGCAAGCACAAGCAGGGCGATTCCGGCCACAAAAAGCATTTGAGCAGCCCAAAAGCGCTTAGCATCGTAGGGAGACAAGAGTACACGCATCTGGGCGGGATGACCCAGTGCCGAAACCGCATGGTGCCGCCATTGCTGCCACATCCACAACACAAATAAGAGAACGGGAATGCCGACGAGAAAAACGAAGTAGTCCGGGTGTTGAAAACGCATTTTTATCTCCCTATTTTTTTTAAAGCCAGAAAAGAATCGTCTGCATCAAGCATGTCCAAATAGAACTTACGAAAATCGGCAAAATCGGCATGGTGAACGAAGCGCACCTTGAACGCACAATGGCGGCGTATGCGGATCCCTGCGGCAGTCTTTTCAAAAGACAGTTCATAATCGCCAAACCGGTGATTGATGCGGCGGGTGGTCGGCATTTCGGCAAGTACGTAGCCAGTCGGCAATTGGAGATCTACAATTTCACGGACGGGGGCCAGCTCAAAAAATTCGTCTAAGTCGAGGTCATTGTAGCGCTTAGCGGCAAACAGAGATTTTTGGGTAGGGGTGCTGAACGACAGGGGCAGGGGCAGGACGTACAGATCGGACACATGATCGAGCTGATGAAAGGCGCGCAGGGTGAAATGGGCACGCAGGGGCTGATTGATGCTGTCTAAATTGTCAAACTGAAATTTTTCGAGATCAAGGTGGTGCAGTACACCCCCGCCAAAATGAGTGGTGAGCAGTTTGCGTCTTTCTTCTGCTCCGGCAGGCAGCAGGCTTTCCCGCCATTGTCCTGCGGGTACGCCGATGCGTACATTTTCCACCTGTAAAGTCAGATTGCCTTCTGTGTCGAGGCTGGCCCGGTTGTGCAGTTCGACGGCGCTGATGCGGGGGGCTAAGGCATGATCGGGCAGGCGTGTCAACCGATGCTCGCCGTCACGCACCACTAAGCCCCAGGCCCCGCAGTCGCCATTGGGCAATACGCCAGTTGGGAAGTAGTCTGTGGTCAGGTCGGCAAAGTGCAGGGAGTCATCTTTCGATTGCCACGCAACAATGGCGTGGTTGAAGAAATAGGGCGTGGGACGGGGTTCAGTATTACTAAAATTGTGGGTACTTACCAAAGTATACCACGCCGGAATGCCGTGTTGACGCAACAGGGTAATCATCAGGGTAGCCACGTCTTTGCAATCTCCTACTTTAGCTGAAAGGGTAGCGCCGGGTTGTCGGGGAATGTAGTTATTATTTAAAAAAGAAACATACGAATAGTTGATTTCGCGTACAATAAACGTATGCAGGGCCTCCACAATTTCCGACTCACTCATGCCGGGCCGGACCAACTCCTGGCTTTTCTCTAAGACTTCATAATTGGGCATAGTGCGACAATAGGTCTTGCGTTCGTACCAGCGCACTACCCGATGCCAGTCGGGGCTGTTGCCAATCATCAGCCACGCGTAAGCATCGTAATTATTGGGGGCCGCATCCTCCTCCTGCTGTTTTTCGATGTGTTTCCACTCCCACCGCAACACCTGTACATCAGCAGTGTCTCGTCTTTGGGGTGTACAATCTAAGCGATTGCAGGCAAAATAAAGGACAGAATCTTTGGGGAGGATTAATTCTGTAACAGCCTTTGCCACTGGGGCCTGCCACGATACAGTAGAGAACTGCAAAAAGTCGTTGGGCAAGTCATCGGGCATGGGAGTTTCGGAAGTGCCTTCCAAGAGGATGACATCGCCGGGCTGAAGGTTCTTAAAGACCGCCATACTACCGTAACCGCCCAGTTCCGGCGAGGTGGTACTGCCGTCCGTTTTAAACACCCGGGCATTGGTAATGCGCCCCAAAGGACGCAGGTTGGCTTCTGTCCATTGTTTCACGCCGCCTTCGGTGCGGATGTGTACAATGGCTTTATGGACAATGTCCACCCGCTGTTCTTTAGGCAACCACGTCATTTGACGCGCCAACAGAGCAATAACGGATTCCTCATCTGCGTATCGCGGATCTGTATCGGGCTTTTTGGCCAATTCTTCTGTGTTCAGGACGGAAAAATAGCCGTTATACTTCCTTCGATTCTCTATTTTTTCTATTTTGCTTTCCAGGCCATAGCTGCCACCGGTTTCATCTGCCTGCTTGTACCAGCGCAGGGCCTCCGCAGCCTGTTTTTTTTCCATGTAAATATCACCGGTCATTTCCAAAACAGCGGCATCGAAGGGATTGCGCTGGTGCAGGGATTGAAGCACAGCAAGGGCTTCGTCCATGCGCTCAATTTCAAACAGGTATTTTGCTTTGCTTTTTAACGTGCCATATCTCCAGGGTTGTATGGCCAGCCATTCATCGTAGGTTTTAAGCGCTTCCGATTTGTGCTCTTTCATTTTGTGGTACAAAATAAGGGCATTATAATCTTCTGCCGAAAACACCTTTTTAAGTCTTTTTTTAGCGTTTTTATATTCTTTTTCGCGCTCTTTCTGCAATTTAGGCTGATAGGAAGCGGGTTTGTAACTCTCATCCTTTGTGTAAGCTTCAAGGCGCTTTTCCCAACGCAACCGCTCGGTATGACCGACGAATTGCCTTTTCAGAAAAGCTGTTGCAAAAGCGGCAATCTGTTCTTTGCGCCCCCTGCGTTTCAGGGTAGACAAGTAGCGATCCATCAGATTCCAATTGGCGGGGGAAAGGGTCATCATTTTTTCTAATACCGCTAAATAATCTGCTTCATCCTGTTCTTTGTTGATCTTGAGCAGACGAATATAGTGTGCTGCTAAGGTAGGCGACAAAGTGGTATCCATTTCGCTGAGCAATGCCTCGGCGCGCTCCGCTTTATCATTGACATCGTAGAATCTGGCAAGCAGAAAACGGGCATAGGCCGAACCCGGGTTTTGCCGATAGTATTTTACAAACCAGGCTTCGCCTGCCTCATAAGCGCCGCTGCGTATAAATGCCTTGGCTAACAAGTATTTCTTGGCTGCATTTCCAGGGTCTTTTTCTGCTTCGTCCCTGAAAAAATCGAGCCAGAGAGCAGTGACTGTGGAAGTGGCCCACGAGGAGCCGACGGGCGTATAAGATTGACCAAAATGGGAGCTGATATCATGAAAAAGTGTTCCGGTAATAGGGTCTGTGAAACGCAGCAGAAAGGCACCCGATGCGTAGTCCCGTCCATTGTATTCGTTGAGGCCTTCGTCCTCCTCTTCATAGCGGTTGGAGGGATGACCGGCCGACGCTTCCCACCAGCCCTCTTTGTCGTAATAGCCAAGGCGAATGCGGGAGTCGGTATATTCGGCAGGAAATTCAGAGATTTTGACCAGGAGCCGATGTGTACCGGCGGGCATATCGAAAGTCACGATGTTATGATCGTACAAATAGGCAGGGGCAGGTTGTGAGCGGGAAAACAGCAGGCGATCGTCGAGCCATATCTGTATAGGTTCGTCGGAGGTAATGCGCAGGGACAGCCGACGGGCAGTAGGCACCGTGATAAAAGTATTGGCAAACCACGCAGATTTTTTAGAAGTGCGCGGCAGCACTTCTGCATCCACCGGTTCGCCGGGGGCGTAAAACTGCCTTGGCTGCCATCCTACCGAAAGTCCCTGAAGGGTAATAAAACTGTCGGTCGCATGGAAAGGTACCTTTTCCGGCCCTGCTTCTTCTGCAAAAGCACTTCCCGATTCGTTGAAAAAAGGCCCGGTCAAAGTCCACTTCCAATCGGCCACATATTGGTGTATCAGCGCCGCACTTTGTTCAAACTGCCGATATTTAAATAAGGTATCGGCCTGTGCCAATACGACCGGCAATGGAATGTCGCCGGGGGTTTTGGCGGAGTGTGTTCGCAGCGCCTCCAAGGCTCTGGCCGGAGTGCCGCTGTACAAATGTCCGAAAAGCCAAACATACTGGGGCTTCCAACCTTGTTCTACCAGCAAATTGGCATATTTTTGATAGGATTCGAAGTCATGGAGGGTTTCCGCAATGAATAACAAACCTGTCAGGGCCGATATGTTGGCAGGTTGTTGCTGCCATTCCTTTTCAAAAGCGGTCTTGGCAGCTGCAAAATTGTTCTTTTTCACCAACTCCCATCCACTTCCTCCACTCTGGGCATGCAGGCACTGGAAATGCGGAAATAAAACAAATACTGGAAGGCATACACACAAGCGAAGCAATAACGAGTATAAAAGGGAGGATTTACGATCAATCATACAAAGAAAAAGATTTTTCCTCTTAACGCACAGGGCTTCGATATGAATATGTGGCAGCCCCTCCATTTTATCAACCGTTTTAAAAAAACGGGAATTGCCATTCACAGAAAATAGTTTTCTGTTGCCTGTCTGCCTTTTAAAGTCGCTGAAAAAACGTTACCTTTGCCGCTTCAAAAAATAATAAAAGGGGCATCGCTTCTCCTTAGCATTAAAATAATCAGGTTTACTCATGGAATTGTTAGGCGTTGGTTCGCGCATCAAACACCCTGCTTACGGCGACGGGGTGGTCATTCGGCTGCATGTGGCAGCCTACGAAGTTTGTTTCGTTCAGTTTGGTATCAAAATGGTCGGCAAAGAGTACGACAAATGGCAGATCGTGGAACGCATAGAACCCGAGGCGGCCGTGTCGTTTACGGAAGCCGAGCAGTCGCTGATGCGCATTTTGCGAGCCTGGTCGGGTATCAGTTTAGAAAATGTGCCGCTTGGCGACCGCTGGAAAAAGGGGAAAATGGTTTTGCAATCGGACGACAGCAGTGTACCGGCTAAAGAAATCCCCATAGAAACGTTTTTCCACAAAATTGTGATGATGCGCGACCGCCTGCGCGTGCTGGAACAAAACATCAATGCCCACAAAAAATTGGAAGATGAAGACAAGGTCAATTTGCAACAGTATATCACCCGCTGCTATGGCAGTATGACCACCTTCAATTTCCTTTTTAAAAATCGGGAGGATTATTTCACCGGCGAAAGCAGCAAGGAATAAGTATCACATTAAAGAATGACCATGGACACTTCTCTATATCCGGCGCTGACCCGCCAGGAGGCGTTTCACCCCGACTCCCGCCTGTGGATTTACGTGGCCGAACGCCCTTTGACCGACTCCGAGGCGAGCTGGCTACAGGCGCAGCTGAATGCCTTCACCATGCAATGGACGGCCCACAACGCTGCCCTGAAAGCCACAGGCGAGCTCTTCGACCGGCAGGTCATTTTGCTGATGGTGGATGAAACCGAGGCAGGGGCCAGTGGCTGCTCCATAGACTCCTCCGTGCATTTTCTGGAAAAAGCCGCCCGACACCTCGGTGTGGATTTGTTCGACCGACTCCGATTCGGATGGGTAGAAAACGGGCAGGTTCACTTCGACCGTCAGGAAGTGATAGAAGAAAAACTGCGCAGCGGTGTTCTTTCGACCGATACCCTCATGCTCAACACTTTGGTACCCACCCGACGGGCATTGGCCGAACAATGGCTGAAACCACTGCACCAAAGCTGGCACCGACGCGTTTTTAAGAATTAAATAAATTTCCTGATTCTATAATTTGCTAATTTTCAGATAGTTACATCTGAAATTACACAAATGAATTTTGATAAGAGGGGAGGGCAATTCCGGCAACAGGAGGCAATGACCGGCGGGAAATTACAGATAGTGGGTCTGGTTTTTCTCGGCTACGATTTCTTTCAACTCCTTTAAAAAGGCGTATTGTTCCGGCATAATCCTGCGAAAAGCTTCTTTGACGGCTACATAAGCACCGCGTTCCATAGAAGGCAGGATGTTTTTGAGATGGTGCCGCGCTTTTTCTTTGGCCACGCGATAATCCTCGTAAATCAGGGCACGCAAGGACGGAATTTCGTGCCAGTCGGCTTCGATAGCAATCGCATTGCGCTGCTGCCCGTTGGCATCCGTTACCGGATCGAGTGCAATATAGCGATCCGACAGACGCTCCGGCACGAACTGATCCGTACCGGGAATATGAAGGGCTGCCTCCTTTTCGTCTCCCGTTCCCGTTTGAATAGCAGACGGGTGTACTAAAAAAACCTCAAGTCCTGTCTCCCGAACCCGGTAAATAATCACATCTGTTTGCTCGCTGGATGACATCATTAAATCAATAAAGTAAAAAATCCTTTAAAAAATATGAACTTCCTCATGGTCTGTCTCGGAAATATTTGCAGAAGTCCGCTGGCAGAAGGCATTTTACAGAAGAAAGCCATAGAACAAAATCTGCACTGGAAAGTTGACAGCGCAGGTATGGGTAGTTGGCATGTCGGCCATTTGCCCGATATCCGCTCGATCCGCGTAGCCGAAAGCAACGGCATAGACCTGCGCGGTCAAAGGGGCAGACAGTTTTCGTACGCAGACTTTGCCCGATTTGATCGCATCTACGCCATGGACGCAGACAACTATCAGGACATTTTGGAAAAGACCCGAACGGAAGAAGACCGCTCGAAAGTAGCCCTTATCCTCAACGAATTGTGGCCCGGCGAAAATCGCTCCGTCCCTGATCCGTACTATGGGCGACCTGCCGACTTTGAACAAGTTTTCCAAATGCTTGACGCAGCCTGCGACCAGATTGTGCAAAGGTACAAATGAATTTCAGAATGCCTGAAAATATTTATTCAAAGTGCATCATGGACGCGGCATCGCCAGTACCTTTCGCAGACTTTCCCGCCAGTGGGGAATGTCTAAGCCAAATTGTTGCCGGATTTTACTTTTATTCAACACACTAAAAGGGGGGCGCTGCGCCGGCGTGGGGTAATCCGCCGTTTCGATAGGAAAAACTTTGCACGGCAAGTCGGCAATCTCCATGATGGCAGCAGCAAAATCGTACCAGCTGGCTACCCCTTCGTTGGAATAGTGCCAGATGCCCCCTAAAGCACCGGAGCCAAAACGGCCGTCTTGCACCCCTTGCAGGATGTGCAGCAGGGCGGCGGCGAGATCGTGGGCTGAAGTAGGCGAACCAATCTGATCAGCCACTACCTGCAGGGTGGCGCGTTCCCTGCCCAACCGCAGCATGGTATTCACAAAATTATGTCCGTGGGCGGCATACACCCAGGAGGTACGCACCACCATGCCCTTTTGGGGATGTAGCGACAGGACGGCCTCATCGCCCGCCAATTTGGTGGCCGCATACACCCCCTGCGGATGTACCGCATCGCCTTCGCGGAAAGGCGTATTTTGGTTGGTGTGATACACGTAATCGGTAGAAATATGGATAAGCAGCACATTGCGTTCGGCACAGGCTTCTGCCAGCCACTGCGGCCCTTCGGCGTTGATGCGCCGGGCCGTTTCGGGGTCACTTTCCGCTTTATCCACCGCCGTATAAGCCGCGCAATTGATGCATATATCGCAGTCTGAAACCGCTGTCCGAACCGCACTTCGGTTGGTAATATCCAATTGGCTGCGATCAGCCGAAATCCATGTAAAATCGGGAAAGGCAGGGGCCAATTGCTGCAAACAGCGGCCCAATTGTCCGTTCGCTCCGGTAAGGAGTATTTTTTTGTTCATATTTGAGAGAAAGGGACAGGCTTGTAGTGATGTGTTATAAAGGGTACGTAGTGCCTATTACAAAGCGTTGATTATCATTAATTTGTCATAGTGTTATAATCCATCGAGATCGGGTCGGATGCTCTTAGACAGCTGTAAATACAGCGCTGCCTGTGCCGGGTCGTCGCGAAGCAGATGCAAGTGGCGCTCAATAGTCTCCCGGTCGCCGCGTATGGCCGGGCCGGTTTGCATGGCCGCCGGTGAAGCCATAAGCGCTTTATTCAGGGTTTCTTCCATCAATGGGTGGAGCATTTCAAAGGGGAGATCGTAATCGGACAGGATTTTTTCTGCTATGGCGAAACAGTGGTTGGCGAAATTGTTGGCAAAAACAGCGGCTACATGCAGGCGGGCGCGTTGCTCGTCGGACACCCGATAGACTAAATTCCCAATGGTTTTGGCAGTTTTCCGCAGGAAGAGAACGTCTGCCTCAACAGCAGCATCTATACAGAAAGGAATTTTTGACCACACGGGCGTTCGCTCCATTGAAAAAGTCTGTAAGGGGTAAAAAACCCCGTAGCGCTGATAAAATTCGGATAAAATGCCCCCCGGGGTTGCCCCGGAGGTGTGTGTAACCAGTGCATCAGGAATGTGGGGAGCCATTTGGGCGGCTACGTCGGCGATGGAATCGTCGCGTACAGCAATCAGCACCCAACCCGCCTGTGGCAGCACTTCGGCGAGGTCGGTAGTCCACGGGCAATGTAAGGCAGCGGCCAGCTGTCTGGCCCGGTCTTCCGACCGATTGATGACCTGATGCACAACAATACCTTTGCTTCTGAGTCTTCGACCCAGATGCCAGGCGATGCGGCCCGCGCCGACAATGACCAATGAAGAAGAAAGGGAGGTGTCCAAAGCAGCAATATGATATGTAAAGGTGGAAGTGCTATCTGCCTAAGGAAACCCGCACCCCCAGCCCGAAAGCAGGAACGGCACCCGGGGCAGGCGCTATCACAGGCCGAAAGGTCAGGTTGTCGTCCACATCGAAATTACGCAAATGGGCATCCACATAGGCTTCGGCGGCACTGAGGGCATAAGTGAGGCAGATGCCCAACCAGAGGGTTTCTGTATAACGCCTGTACTGATCGCGGTAACTCAGCAGGGTTGGCGCACTAAAGCTGGCATAGCGGGTGTTAAACACCGGGCGGTCGTTGACTTTTTCCCTGTATGCAGTGCTCAGGTCTTTATAAATGCCGGTTGTTTTGTACTGCCACACCCCCAGTCCGCCCAATACCCCCCACACCACAGGGACTTTCCAGAAGCGCTTGTTGTATATTTGTCCGCCACCGGGAATGATACTGAACAGCGCCGCTTTCGGCGGGTCAGGATAGTTGTTGGTGAAAAAATGGTTTATGCCCCTGCCGGTTTTTACCAGAACGCGATTACCCCTGTGCAGAATGTGTACAAAACGGCCTTCCTTCTGCACAGGCAACAGGCTGTCTGCGGCGGCAGGCACGCGTACTAAGGTGTCCGACACCGCCAGAGTGTCCGGGCGTTGGGCCGATGCCGACATGGCAACAGCCAGCACCCAACAACACCCTAAGGCGCGCAAGGCAGCTGCGCTGCAACACGGCAGCCGGAAACAGGAAACACGCATCACGAAATGCACATTCAGGTACTTGATTCAGAGTGTTTGGTGTGGGTGCAAATCAGGCGCTTATTCCCCCGTTTTCTTCCGAAAAATTGACAGGTCGCATAATGCTCTGTTCCAATGAGATAAACGTTTCGGTGCGCTGAATGCCGGGTATTTTCTGTATCTTGTCGTGGAGTACCTGCCTCAAATGGTTGGTGTCCTTACACAAAATGCGCACAAAAATGCTGTAAATACCTGTGGTATAATTGGCCTCGGTGATTTCGGGTATTTTTTTCAGCGCCTCTGCCACATCATCGTAGAGAGAGCTTTTATCTAAATAAATGCCCAGAAATGCAGTCACATCGTAGCCCAATTTGTGATAATCAATCACCAGCGTGGACCCTTTTACAATGCCCATTTGCTCCATTTTTTTCATGCGCACGTGAATGGTGCCACTTGAAACATACAATTGTTTGGCCAGATCGGTATAAGGTGCTTTGCCGTCTTCCACCAATTTAGAAAGTATTTGGCGGTCCAGCTGGTCTATGTCCAATGATTCGTTTGTCATAGTCGAGGTAAAAAGGCAACAGAAGGTCAGAGAAGACAAATTCCCGACTAAGCAGTTCATTGTCAATATTTTTACCAGGAAACGCGGTTTTTTTAAAAAAATTGTAAAAAAAAAATGTTTCTTTTGCCATAATTACAATTTTTAAGGGTGGTATAAGCCAATTGAAAAATACAAAACCGTTCAAAGGGCCGTTTTTTAAAAACTGCGCCTGCCTTTTTAAAATAAAAGGTCAGGTGTGGGCAGAAACAGCATACATCAGGATGGCAGCAGCCAGCGCCGCGTTGAGGGACTCGGCCTGACTTTGCGGGTGCCTGGGAATGGTGACGCGGTGCGTCAAAAAACGCAGGGTGTCAGGGCGGATGCCCCCGCCTTCGTTGCCAATAACGAGCAGGTCGTTGCTGCCAAACCGGGCGGTATGCAGGGACTGGCCGCCCAAAACCGCGCCCCACACTGGTCGGTCGGGGCAGACCGCCAGCAGTTCCGACAGGGGAATCTCGCGGGTGCTGACCCGCAAAAAGGCCCCCATTCCCGCCTGTATGGTTTTTGTGTTGAACACATCGGCGCAGTCGGGCGAGCAATAGACCGCAGCTAGGCCAAACCAGTCGGCGGTACGCAGTATGGTGCCGAGGTTGCCGGGATCCTGAATACCATCCAGGTACAGGCAAACGGCATCTGCCACCAACGGTACTTCCAAGGCGGGCATTTTGACCACTGCCAGCACGCCCTGCGGAGTGGTCATGGCCGAAATTTTTTTCAGCTCGGCGGGTTGTACAATGGTCAGTTTAGACAAAAAGGGCCGCACCAAATGGTCGTTTTTGTCTGCCCATTCCTGCTCTGCGTACAGGGCGGTCACTTCCATGCGCTCCTGCTGCAACAATTCCGCTGCTATCTTATCGCCTTCGGCTATAAAGGCCCCTGCTTCCCGGCGGTACTTTTTAATGTGCAGGCTGTTGATGAATTTTTGTTGACCGGCTGATAAACCCATGTTGGCATCGAAAAGAAGGCAAAGGTAGGCATAAAACCAGATGATCTGTTGAAGATGTTAATAATCCTCCTGTCTATTGGCAAAAAGTCTTTATCTTTGTGCGTCTCTTTGAGCGGTTTCCTGTGGTGTGTTCGCGTTGTTAACAGCCGACAGGGGGACGCTGAACATTCATAAACATTCAGTGTTGAATAGGACATGGCTACTATATTTATGGATGCATCTTCTCCGGAGGAAGCACATTTTCAGGCTAAAATAAATGCCGATCAGAAAATAGAACCCAAAGACTGGATGCCGGAGGCATACCGGAAAACCCTGATCCGGCAGGTCAGCCAGCATGCGCACTCCGAAATCATCGGGATGCAGCCCGAGGGCAACTGGATCACGCGGGCACCGAGTTTGCGCCGCAAAGCCACCTTGTTGGCAAAAATTCAGGACGAGGCAGGGCATGGCCTGTACCTGTACTCCGCTACTGAGACGCTGGGCATCTCCCGCGATCAACTCTACGCGGATTTGCTGTCCGGTAAGGCCAAATACAGTTCCATTTTCAACTACCCGGCCCTCACCTGGGCCGATATGGGGGCCATTGGATGGTTGGTGGACGGGGCCGCCATCATGAATCAGGTGATGTTGTGCCGCACCAGCTACGGACCTTATGCGCGGGCCATGGTGCGTATTTGCAAAGAGGAAAGCTTCCACCACCGCCAGGGTTTTGAAATTTTGTTGACCCTTTCCAAAGGTACCGATGCGCAGAGGGCCATGGCCCAAGATGCCCTGAACCGTTGGTGGAAACCCGCCCTGATGATGTTTGGCCCGCCCGACGACCAATCGCCCAACTCGGCTCAGTCGCTCCGGTGGAAGATCAAACGTGAATCCAACGACCACCTGCGCCAGCGCTTCGCCGATGTGGCCTTTGAACAATGTACTTTCCTCGGCCTCACTTTGCCCGATACCTTCCGGGATGAGACCACCGGTCACTGTGATTTCGGCACCTTAGACTGGGCGGAATTTTATGATGTGGTGAAAGGCAACGGGCCTTGCAATCAACAGCGCCTGCAACATGCCCGGGCCGTCTGGGCGGAGGGGGCCTGGGTGCGGGAAGCGGCGACTGCTTATGCGGAGAAGCGGCAACACCGCATGGCTGGATAGGAACATGCGTGCGTTATAAAGTGAAGTGTAATAATAGTTCGCTGTATTCTTAGTGAACAGCATTGAAATGGGAAAACACGTTATCGCTGCACCATAAACAATATTTTCTGCAATAGTTCTCTCCTTTTTCGCTTTCCTGTGTGCCTGTTTTTGGGTCGCCGCCGGTTTTGCGCGGGCCATCCTGTACTACTGCCGCCGGGGTCTGGCTGACCTGAATCTGCCACCTGCCCTGCACCTGAGTCGTACGGAGAAAAGGCGCATAAAACACTACTATTATGGTACTACCTACCTGAGTGTTGTTTTTTGCAGTTTGAGGGGCCACCCTCGCACGCCCGCCGAATCTTTTCTTTTTACACGTCTCTCCGCCTTGTCGTGCTTTTTTGACGATCTGGTGGACGCTTTTCGGCGGGAAGACCAATCGGGCCTTGTCTGGAAAGACAATCCCGAAGAATATGGCCGGACAGCCGACCCGAACGGTTTGGCCCTCCATTGCCTGCACCAGATTTACGAGGCACTCCCCACTGGCCGGGAACAGCCGTTTCGACATTGGATGCACCGGGTATTCAATGTCGAAACCGCAGGCAGACAACATATTGCACAGGAAATGCCCCGACAGGTGCCGGGCGAGGAAACCTTGTGGCAACTGACCGCTGAAAAAGGCGGCTGCTCGGTGCTTTTGTTTCGGTCTGTACTGGCGCATCCGCTTTCAATACAGGAGCAGGAAGCGCTTTTTCAATGGGGGGCCGTTGTGCAATTGTGCGACGACATTTTTGACATATGGTTCGACCGACAGGCGGGCATTGTCACCCTGCCGCTCACCTTATTGGAAAAAGGCGATGTAAAAGCATTGGAAGCGTTTTTTAATGCACAGGTGGAGCAGTGTTACCGGCTTTTTCAGGGGCTGTACACCTCCCTTCCGACTGTACCTGCTCCCTACGGGCGATTTAAGGTAGAAACGGCCCGGAGTGCCGTTTCTTTTTTAATTGCCCTCACGCGGGTATGTCTCCGCCATTACGAAGATATGGGCCGATTTGGAGCGTTGCCTTTAGACGATCGCACAAAAATGGTGGTGGATATGGAGCGTTGGGGCAACCGCCTGCGGGCAGCCCGTGCCGTGGTGAAGGAACAGTTACTTCAAATAGCGCCGATCCGTCAGCGCCTCTAAAAAAATCTTGAGGTCCGCCTTTTCTTCCGTAGTCAGTCCCAAAGGACGGGCCAACAGGGTATCGCGGTTTAAAGAATGTTGCACAAATCGCGTTGGCTCGTCGTAGTAGTCAATCACTTCCTCTAAGGTTTTAAAAATGCCATTGTGCATGTACGGGGCAGTGAGGGCTATGTTGCGCAGACCCGGCACCTTCATTCTCCCCAAGTCGTTGCTGTCGCGGGTTACCTCGAATCGTCCACGATCGGTTAAGGCTCCGGTGCCGGTATAAAGGCCGATATTTCTAAACTCGTCGCCGGTAAAATCCGGGGAAAAATGGCAGTCAAAGCACTTGCCTTTCTTCATAAAAACCCGCCTGCCCCGCACTGCCGCTTCGCTCATGGGTTCGGGCTTGTCCTGCATCCAGCGGTCGAACGGCGAATCGGATGTCTCCAGGGTCCGAATGTAGGCGGCCAAAGCCGCTGCCAAATTTTGGCGGCTTGGTTTTTCCCGATATACTTTTTTGAAGGCAGATTTATACATTTTGGACTGGTACAACTTCTGTGTCACCACGTCCAGATTCGCCCGCATCTCCACTGTGTCCTGAATGGGCATCAGCACCTGCTCTTCGAGGGTAGCCGCCCGCCCGTCGAAAAAAAAGTGGGCACGTGCGGTCATGTTGGTAATGCCCGGCGCGTTGCGTTTGCCCAATCTGCCGCCTACTCCGCGACTTACCCGTGCAGTGTCGGCAAATGCAAAACGCGGAATGTGGCAACTGGCACAACTGATGGTGCTGTCTTGCGAAAGAATGGGATCGAAAAACAGCTGCTCTCCCAATTTTTCCGGCGTATCCGGGAAGGGAGCGGACTGAAAAGCAAAAAATCCGTAAAACAGCAGCAGACAGGGAAGGAGAAAGCGCAGGCGCAGGACGGAAGGCATATCAATTTTGTACAAAAGGGTTCCGATGAGCAATTTTATTGAGTATTTTACCGGCCGCCACCTCCTGCACCACCACACTGGCCATGTACAGGCCAAACAAAGCAGGAATATAGGAAATGGTGCCGTAAAAAGACCTTTTAAACCGATTGTCTTCTGTCAGCATACAGGTTTCGGGGTCCACCAGTTCCGAGGAAAAAATCACGGTTACTCCGCGCCGCACCCCTTTGCGCTTGAGGCCCTTGCGCACCTGCTGGGCAAAAGGACAATTGAAAGTCTGCGAGAGATCGGCAATTTGCACTTTGGCGGGATCAATGCGCCCGCCTGCGCCCATGCTGCTCACCACGCGGATGCCTTTCTGTTTGCAGGCCACAATGATATATTGTTTCGGCTGCACCGAATCAATACAATCAAATACATAATCGAATTCGGTGCTAATCAGCGACTTCACGGCATCGGGAGTGAGAAATTCCTCGCGCACCTCCAATTGAAGATCGGGGTTGATGTCGCGCATCCGGTCGGCCATTACTCCGGCCTTGGATTGTCCGACAGTGCTGTGCAAAGCCGGCAATTGCCGATTGGTATTGGTTAAATCCACGGTATCGCCATCCACAATAGTCATGCGGCCCACGCCGGCACGCGCTAAAAATTCGGCAGCGTAGCTGCCCACTCCGCCCAAACCCACCACCAGCACATGCAGTCGGCGCAGGCGATCTAATCCTTCATCACCGATTAACAGTTCGGTGCGTTGCAACCAGTGTGGAGCGGAGGTTCCCATATCAAAAAGGCAAATAATAAAACGCCGCAAAAGTACAGCTTTCCCGCCGTATGTATGGAAATGATGCGCGTTTAACGTCTCTTTTGCAAGTCTGTTCTATATTTGCACTCCGGAACTACTTGAAAATGATTGTCCTATTCCCATTTAAGGCAACCATCTTAAAGTAGAGAAGCGGATTTTTGTCTTCATATTGGGCTGGGGTCAGATACTTGACGGCACTGTGTGGTCGCTGCCTATTGTAGATCATAGACCTTCAGTATCTCATGATCCGGCGACAGATTGGTGTACAACTTCTTGAGCCGCTTGTTCTCCCCGCTGCTTATTTCTCGGCTATCAGCGCCAACAGGTCGTCTGCTGAAAGTTTAGCGCTCATATCTGTACCCGCCAACAGCGAATCTGCGAGGTCGCGTTTGTGTTCGTGGAGACGCAGTATTTTATCTTCGATGGTATTCTCCGCCACTAAGCGATACACGGTGACGGGTTTCTCCTGTCCGATGCGGTGGGCCCGGTCGGTGGCCTGATCTTCTACGGCGGGGTTCCACCACGGGTCCATGTGGATGACGTAGTCGGCGGCGGTCAGGTTAAGCCCCACGCCGCCTGCTTTCAGGCTGATGAGGAAGAGGTCGCCTTCGCCGCCCTGAAACGCCTCAATGCGCTTTTGCCGGGTGGCCAATGGGGTTTGCCCGTCTAAGTACTGATAAGATATTTTCTTCTTTTTCAGATATTCCTGCAATATTTCCAAATGGGAAACGAACTGGCTGAATACCAAGGCTTTATGACCATTGTCCAACAGTTCTTCCACGATTTCTCCGAATAGCCGCAGTTTAGAACTTTCGGTAAACCCGGCGTTGGCATCTACCAGTCGGGGGTGGCAGGCAGCGCGGCGCAGGCGCATGATTTCTGCCAAAATCATCAGGTGCTTTTCGCCTCCGGTACTGTCGTTGTCTAACAGAGACTCCATGGCGCGACGACGCAGGGCTTCGTAAAAAGCCCGTTCTTCGGTACTCAATTCTACGGAAAGGGTAATTTCAGTCTTTTCGGGCAGTTCTTTCAACACCTCGTTTTTACGGCGGCGCAGAATAAACGGATGCACTAAGCGGCGCAACTGTTCGCGGCGGTGTTCGTCCTGAAAACGCTCAATGGGCAGTACAAAACGCTCCTGAAAACTGTCTATAGACCCCAGCAAGCCCGGATTGGCAAAATTAAACAGGTTCCACAACTCCCCGAGGTGATTTTCCACGGGCGTGCCGGACATCATCATTTTGAAGTCGCCCTGCAATTGCATGGCCACTTCCGAGCGCTTGGTAGAGCGGTTTTTAATGGCCTGCGCTTCGTCCAAGATGATGGTGGCAAATTGCTTTTTGATAAATTGCTCGCTTTCGCGCGCCATCAGGTCGTAGGTAACAATCACCAAATCATTTTGCGCTGCCTGATCTATCAGGGCGGCCCGGTCGCCTTCCCCAAACAGCAGGGGGCGCAAGGCAGGGGCAAATTTTTCGGTTTCTTTCACCCAGTTGCGGCACACGCTGGCCGGAGCCACCACTAAGGCAGGGCCGAGCGCGGCGCGGCGGGTCAGCAGTGCCAGCGCCTGAATGGTTTTGCCCAGGCCCATGTCATCGGCCAGGCAGGCCCCCACGCCTCCTTCGGCACAGCGATTGAGCCATTCGTAACCCTCCAGCTGATAGGGACGCAGATCGGCTTTAAACTGATCGGGCAGGGGGAATTTTTGGGAAAAGGCTTTGCGTAACCGCTCGGCATTCTGCCTGAATTTTTTATCGGCTTCGAAGTGCTGCAAGGCACTCGTAAAAAAGTCCAGTGCAGGGGCTGCCAGCGGGTGCAGTTGCATTCTGCCGTTTTTTTGGGGAGTCATCAGCCCGGCAATTTCGCGCAGGCGGCGGCGAAATTCGGCGGTGAGGGCCAGAAATTTGCCGGGACTTAGTTCTATGAATTGTCCCTTGCTGCGCTCACTCAGGGCCAGGAGCTCCTGCATGCCATATACTTTTTCTTCGTCTATGCGCAATTCGCCTTCTACTTCAAACCACGAGCCTTTTTCCCGAATGTTGACCCGCAACTGGTCTATACCGGCCACTTTTGTAATCCGGTATTTTTCGCCTTTGGGCCACTCTAACAGAATCGTTTTGTCTTGTACAAAGGGGTCTAATTGCAACAGCAATTCCAAACAGACTTCCGCGTCTTCCAGCTCCCAGATGCCGTGCGCAGGACGTGTCTCGGCCAACACCGGTACGTCGGCCCGCAATTTTTTGGCATTTTTCATTTCTGCTTTAAGGTCGCGGTTGGTGCGTTTTTTTACGCCCTCCACAAGCGATATCACAGAGGGTTCGCCTTCGCCGGGTTTGAAATATGGCGCTACGACGGTGAAGGGTTTTACATACAATTCCACGTGAAAGCCGTCGCCTACCGGCAGGAGGTGTACACAGGTGCGCGCATCCGGCGCGACCAATTCCACATGGGCGGTGTCGGTGTCCAAGGCCGATTGTACAGGCAATAGCCCGGAAAGCCCCTGTAACACCTGTTTGAGTTTTTCAGTACCCTGATCGGGTACAAACAGGCTGGTGCTATTTTCAAAGGCCCGTGCGATCCGCACCATTTCGGGGGTGAAACGCAGTAATTTATAGCGGGTGGGCGATTCCTTTACGATGGTGCATCCCTCGTTCAAAATTTTATGGGAAAACTGCACTGTGTAGCCCTTGCCATTTTGTTTGACCAAAAGCACTGGTTTATCTTCCACAAACTGGACAGCCACATCAGGCGATTTCCAGAGAAACAACAAGGGATGACCCACTAATTCCTGAAGGGCTTTTTCCTCAAAGTGCATATAGATGCCATACCCCCTGATGTGCTTGGCTACCCGTCGGTCCTGCTCTGTCATGTAAGACAAATTCCCTTCGGAGAGACGCTGCATGGAGACATTCCGGCCCGATGACCAGCCTTTTTTGCCATAAATCTGCTCTTTGGGCTGTATGGTCAAGTGATCAAAGTCTACCACCCAGGCTAAGCGCGTATCGTTTTCCCTGACCGCAGTGGTTTTGGGGGTCTGGGCCATGCTTATCAACATATTGAGGGCGTTTTCCCAGTCTTCCACGCGGGGTACCACGTCCGCCAAAGGCACCGACTTTAACTGCTGCTGCAATGCTTCCAAGCGAGCATGTTCGCCTATTGGCAAATCGCCCCGACGATGCAGCAGTACCATCAATTCCGCTTCCATCCACAGAAAACCGCCCTTGCGCACCACCTCTAAATGCGCCAAAATCTGTTTTTTGTTGAGCAACTCCGGATCCACATAGTACTGCAACAACCACATGAACATCTGTTGCATCGGGAATTTGGGGACTTCTTTCATACAGGTCATGGCCTGCTTTTTGTTGTTACTCAGATAGAGCAACACGCCCTCCAGCGTCTTGTACACCCCCGTATAATCGGACACAGAACGCAATTTTTTCGCTACAATATCAGCGACTTTTTCCAAATAGCCCGTATCTCTTGATCGAAGTATGCACATGGCGTGGAAGAGCGCCATAAAATCCTCAAAAATCAATTTTTGGTTTTTTGTTTCCCGCCTTATTTCTTTCAAAGAAAGGGCGAACGCTTCTAAGGCCGCAATATCTTCGCCCGACTTAAAATACACAAGCGCTTTATAAAGGGCTATGGCCGAGGGCGTGGCCCAAGCACTCAGTTCTTCCAACGCTGCGTAGTCCCCGCGCAGGAAGTAAAGCCGGGCGGCCAGATTGACCAGCAGCTGGCGATCATCCTCCGTGCTGGTGCCTAATCGGGCTTCTGTAAAAGCAAGTAAATGGTCGGCATTTTGCAGATGTAGGAAGGCCGTTTGCAGCAGCTCTGTCAGAAAAAAAGTCTGTATTTCAGGCAAAAATACGGCCATATTTTCTATCAAAAGGTCTTTGCCCAACCAATACTCCAGCAGCATTTGCTGATTATAGGGTACCCCGATTGATTTGAGAGATAAATATTTCTTCTTGAAAACGCTGACTTTTTCTTCGTATCGCGCAATGCGCATATCCCTGAAAGCAACATCGGGTATCTCCGAGTAATAATACATATAGGTCACACTCGACATAATAGGTACTAATTTGGTGAAATCAGGGTCTGCTTTGAAGTGTTTGTCGCATAGGTCTTTGCCAAATGCTGCGACACAGCGATAAGTGCCGTCTGTCGGCCTTAATAAGTAACCCAATTTTACCAAGCCCTCCAACAGTACTCTGGCATCCTTGCTCTGTAGGTTAACGCCATTGTATTTGAAGCCTGCGCTGTTATAAATATCAACCGTTCTTGTCAGGGAAAGACCTTGCCAGTACAAGGCGGCAATTTTTAGTATTTTGCGCTCCACTTCCCCCAGACGCACTTCGTAGTGGTTCATTTGTTCCGCCCCGGCCGGTATATTTTTGACTACCATAGTCACAGGTGGCTCGTTCTTAGAGTCCTTGTGGGCGCGAGCCGCAGCCATGGCCTCTTTTGCAAGTTGCAGGCGGGACGGATAGGAAGTGCGCGAAATGCTGTTGGCATCCTCCTGATCCTGAATGGTCAGCACCGTTGCTATGACATGTTTACAAATTAAGCCTCCTTTCATATAAGGGCAGTCGCACTCCCATTTTTCTAAATACTTGTCCTTGATATGGAGCGTTACCTCATACTCATTATTGGAACCTTCAACTGTGGCGTGCCATTCGCCGGCACCTATTTCTGTTAAATCCTCAACACGTTTTTTTTCATAATAGTTTTTTCCCTTTGTATAGATGGTAGTACCTGCAAAGCGACTAAGGTCACTAATATTGATTTTGGCCATTTTTTATTGGAAATTGAGAGTAGGTATGTCCCGAATTGACGAAACCGCAAAATTACGAAGTTCCTGACGAACATCCATCAGGTTGACAAAATATTTACAGAAATATTTCAAGTCTTAAAGTTTTCCTAAACCATTCAATATCTCAATCGTTACATCGTTATTACACATCATTTAAACAAACACAAAACAAAGAATAGCTATGACTAAGAAAAGTTTGTTCATTCTGTTGCTCATTCCGCTGGTTTTCGCCTGCCAAAAAACAATCTTTACTGGCCGCAAATCACTGAATCTGATACCGGTTCAAACCTTGAACCAAATGAGCATTTCGGAATACCGCTCTTATCTCACCCAGAATAAGCCGGTAAGTGGCGGCGGCGACCTCGAGTTGGTGCGCCGTGTCGGCAACGACCTGAAAGCAGCTGTGGAGGTGTATTATAAGTCGAAGGGATTGGAGAAAGACCTGCGCAATTTTGCGTGGGAGTTTAATGTGGTGGATGACCCCAAAACGGTCAACGCTTTCTGTATGCCGGGCGGCAAGGTAGTGGTATATACGGGTATTTTAAAAGTCACCCAGAACGAGGATGCGCTGGCAGTAGTGATGGGGCATGAAATTGCCCATGCCTTGGCCAATCACGGCAACGAACGTATGAGCCAGGGCTTGGTGGCACAATTGGGCCTCACCTCTTTAGATCTTGCCCTCTCTCAGAAGCCTTCGGAGACCCGCAGCCTGCTTATGAGTGCCGTAGGCGCAGGGGCGCAGGTGGGAGTGTTGTTGCCCTTCAGCCGCAAGCATGAGTCCGAGGCCGACGAAATTGGTCTGTACCTGATGGCCATGGCGGGCTATAATCCTGCCGAAGCAGCGCCTTTCTGGGGCCGCATGAGCAAAGTCGGAGGTGGCAGTCGTCCGCCGGAATTTTTAAGCACGCACCCCGATCCTGCCAAGCGCAGTCAGAAGCTCAACGAAATGGTACCCAAAGCGCGGGCGTATGCGCAGAAGTACCCGGTAAAAACATCTAAAAGAAAGTAAAATGCTTTTTGAAACCTCCCTTTGCGGGAGCGCATAGTCACAGGGACGCAGGCGATAGTGGTCACACTACCGCCTGCGTCCCTGCTGCATATATAAAGGACAATGAAACGTCCGATACAACCACTTCAACGCATTTTCTTATCAGCAAATCAGCATTTCTAAATTGATGGATCAAATTTCAATCAAGGATCTGAGTTTTGTACCCCTTATTCCTGAAGACAAAGTACAAAGTCGTGTAAAGGAATTGGGTGAAGTCCTGACAGCAACCAGTCGCGATCAAAATCCGCTCTTCATCAGCATCCTGAGCGGTGCTTTTGTATTTGCTTCCGATCTCATCCGGGCTTTTGACGGCCACTGTGAGGTGGGATTCGTGAAGATCAGCTCCTACAGTGGTACCCAATCTACGGGCAACGTACAAACCGTAATGGGCTTGGAGAAGGATTTGAGGGATCGGCACATTATCGTGGTAGAAGACATTATAGATACGGGGCGTACCCTGCACTACTTTCTAAACCATTTGAAGGCCCGGTCGCCTGCCTCTGTGAAAGTGGTAGCCTTCCTGCGCAAACCCGATGCCGTTCAATATCCGGTGGAAGATGCTTTGGTGGGCTTTGACATCGAGGATCGTTTTGTGGTTGGCTATGGGCTGGACTACGACGGTTTGGGTCGTAATATTCCCGGCATCTGGCAACTCAGCGCCGAATCGGCAGCCTGGTTGGCCAGTACAGAGCGGGAACTGCATTGAGGCGAAAACGCATGTTACTGCTTTGCTGCAAATGCGCCTACTCTTTGCGCTTAGTTTTGTAGTAGTGTACCCCTGCACCAAATACCCAGCCTTCTTTGCCCGCCTGAGTGCGTACCTTCACCCAGTGATCGGTTACCTTCTCGGTACCTAAGTTGATTTCCTCGGGTTTTTCGCTTTTCTGGTTCAAAAACAAGACCGCCTGGTACAACTCCAGTTGTTCAATGGTTTCGGCCTTTAAACCCGGGTCTTTGCGCAGGTTTAAACCGTCAATGGTGACGTACAGGGTGGCATACTTGGCGGTGGGTGCCGTGGTGGCGGTCTTCGCCGGAGCAGGTGCAGGCGTGTTTCCCCGCGACACGGGTGGAACGGTAACCGGTGCCGCTGGTCGTGGTGCCGTAGTGGAAACAGGTTCTTTCGGTCGGGGAGCAGGAGGAGCAGCATCGTAGGTGGCAGGAGCAGCGGGCTGGGCCACATAAATGGTGTCCCGGCGCACCGGACGCTCTTCGCGTTCGTCCGAAAATTCCTGCAACTTTTTACCGATTTCAGCGCGCCGCGCCGAGCATTTGGACACTGCCCAAAGCGCCACGCAAATCAAAAAGGCAAAAATGATAAGCCCTTCTATTTTTGGTATCTTCATTGAAAATCAGGTTTTCATCAATAAGCCGTTTTATCCGTTTTCTGCTGCCACCTGTCAAACACTTCCAAAGCTTCCTGCCGAAGGAGTTGGGTCATGGAAATGTGCCGCTGCTCTATGGGCATCGGTATTTCCCGATAAATCATATCGTCGTCGAAGCCGACATGAGCGGCATCTGCCCGTGTACACGCGTAATACACTTTTGACGGGCGCGCCCAGTAAATGGCTCCCAGACACATAGGGCAAGGCTCGCACGACGTATAAAGCACGCAATCGTCCAATTGAAAATGCCCCAAATTCCGGCAGGCATCCCGGATAGCCACTACCTCTGCGTGGGCGGTGGGATCGTTGGAAGAAGTAACGCAGTTGTTGCCTCGCCCTATAATTTTCCCATCCTTCACAACTACGGCACCAAAAGGGCCGCCTTCATTGTTTTCCATGCCCTGCGCGGAACAGCGAATAGCTTCGCGCATAAATTCATCGTGTGTCATAAAACGTAGTAAAAGACTAATTTGATGTGTTCATAGCAGTTGTTTTGTTGTGCAAATCTGCGAAAAAGCGTTCCAGTATTTCGATATACAGGACAATTCCCTCCTCTATCTCTCCAATTTCTATGTATTCATTGGCGGTGTGCGAGCGCGCCGAATCGCCCGGCCCGATTTTTACAGAGGCACATGGAAGCAGGGCCTGATCGGACAAAGTCGGAGAGCCGTACAACTGTCGGCCCAACGCCTGTCCGGCGCGCACAAAGGGATGGTCGGTGGGGGTAAAAGAAGGCCGCAGCCGCATGGAGCGCGGCACCACTTCGGCTTTGAGATGTTGGCGCAGGGTCGCCAGTATCTCTTCCAGTGTATAAAGTTCTGTTGCACGCACGTCCACGGTAAAACGACAGTACTCCGGCACCATATTGTGTTGTAAGCCGGCTTCTATAACGGTAACGCTCATTGTGACCTTGCCCAAATAAGGCGACACTTTCGGAAAATCAAAGTGTCGGATCCATTCAATATCCGCCAGTGCTTCGTAAATGGCGTTGATGCCTTCTTCGCGGGCGGCATGGCCCGCTTTGCCAATCGCAGTGCAGTCCAGCACCATCAGCCCTTTTTCAGCCACAGCGAGGTGCATTTGGGTGGGTTCGCCCACAATGGCAAACCACAAATTGGGAATCCGGGGCAGCACCTGCTCTATGCCGTTTTTGCCGGAACACTCTTCCTCGGCAGTGGCGGCCAGACACAGATTGCAGGGCAGGTCAGCGCGATCATAAAAATAGAGGAAAGCAGCCATCAGGGCCACCAAAGGGCCACCTGCGTCGTTGCTGCCCAGACCGTATAAACGCCCGTCTTCTATGACAGGATCGAACGGGCCGCGGGTATATCCTTTGTTGGGTGCTACCGTGTCGTGGTGCGAATTGAGTAACACCGTCTGCTTCCCTGCATCAAAGTGCCGGTTAAACGCATACACATTATTCAAAACGCGGTGGACAGCCACGCCCCGTTCTTCCAAAAAACCTTCCAGCAACACGGCCGTGTTGGCTTCTTCCCTGCTGACTGAAGGCGTGGCAATCAGCTGTCGCAGCAGGTCAGTAAAAACAGAGGCACTAATGAGCATACGCAAAAAATGCCTTAAATCAGCGTTTCGATGGCCGCCATTACTTCGTCCCGGCCCAATCGCTTTTCGGAGGAAGTGACAATATGGGAAGGCAAAACAGGCCAGGTGGCCGAAAGGGCTTCCATCATAGCAGCAATATTTTTTTCCACCGTCATTTTGCCCGACTTGTCGGCTTTGGTGAAAATAAGCGCCAAAGGGACCTTTTGGCTGCCTAACTCTTCAATAAAGGTAAGGTCTATTTTGGTAGGCGGCAAATTGGCATCTATCAGCACGAAAGCACAGGTCAGGCTTTTGCGCTGACTGAAATAGCCGTTCACCATATTGGCCAGACCCTTGATTTTCTCTTTGCTGAGACGTGCATAGCCATAGCCCGGCAAATCCACCAGATACCACTTTTTATTGATCAGAAAATAATTGAGTAGTTGCGTTTTCCCGGGTGTGGAAGACACTTTTGCCAAACTTTTACGGCCCGTCAGCAGGTTGAGCAACGACGATTTGCCCACATTGGAACGACCAATAAAAGCAAATTCCGGCAGCCCGTCCTTCGGACAGCTCTGTACGTTGGGGAAAGAGGCAATAAACTCGGCACTGTGTATGACCATAAGATGTATATGCACGAACGCATGCCGACCGCAATGGCAGGGGGGCGTTGTTTTAGGCGTTAGCGGCTCGGTTGGAGAGCTTCAGATAATTTTCTAAAGCCACGGCGATGGAGGGCGCTTCCGGCGTACCCGCCTGAATATTCACTACCATGCCCCGATCTGTTACGGCCTTCAACGCAGTGGTGCCAAATACACAGATTCGTCGGTCTTCCTGCTTAAAGTCAGGAAACTGATCGAACATGGAGTTGATTTCCAAAGCCGAAAAGAAGGCAATAATGTCGTATTTAATATCCTTCAGATCGCTGATGTCGTTGTTGACAGAGCGGTACATCACGGCCTCCTGAATGGAAATTTTCATCTCCCGAAAAAAAGAAGTGACCTCCGGATTGCCCTGATCGCTGCATGGCAGATAAAATTTTTCATCCTTGTTGCGCAAAATGTAAGACCGCAATTCCGTAATGGATTTTACGCCATTGAATACTTTGCGCTTGCGAAACTGAATGAACTTTTGGAGATAATTGGCAATGGTCTCGGTGGCACAAAAGTATTTGGTGTCTTCCGACATGCGGATGCGCATTTCGCCGCACAAACGAAAAAAGTGATCCACCGCGTTCTTACTATTAAATACAATAGAGGTGTACTCGTTGGGATAAACGCGATTCTTGCGGTATTCTCTTTCCGTCAGACCTTCTATGGTCACAAACGGAATAAAGTCAATGCGCACTCCATAACGTTTCTCCAACTCGTCGTAAGCCAGACGCTGTGCCGGCTTGGCCTGCGAAATAAGAATATTATGAACTCTTTTATAAGTGTCTCCCGTGACGGAAGGAGCAGCAACAGTTGCAGACATTCGTCAAATAAGCGTTTTTGTGATAATGGTGGGGCTGTACCGGGGTGATGGATAGCGGGTAGTGGGCAACGTGTATTGGGTGTTGAGTGATGTATTTTTTATTGTTTTATGTGTGAAAGGCAAGTGAAGAACAAACAGGGGAATGCTGCGAAAGAGATAATGCTGCTAAATGGTGCAAACAGGGGAGCAATTTTCACTACATTTTAAGTTTGAACGGTAGCCCATTTTAAAAGAAGCATTACAGGGGCAATCTCGACGGTGCAAAGGTACAACAAAAAATGGAATTGATCGGTTCCCAAAAATTTTAGTCCGATGGACATTGCTCTGTATGCCCGATAAAGATAAAAAACGCCAGCCAGTCCCAAAGTCCAAAACACCCAAAACAACCGATAATCGTCTGAGGCAAAAGCAAGCACAAAATTGAAGGGCAGCAAAAACAACCCGAGTACACAATTGAAAACAAGCATCAAAAAGTTATATCGCTCCGTTTCCTTAGTCACGGGGAATAACCAGCCTGTGGCTTTTATCAGCAAGTGCTTAAACAAAAAAGAGAAAGCCGCCCCTGCCATACACATCAGCAAAAAAAGAAAATTATTAAACGCCTCTCCCTGAAAAGCCCGGACTACCAAAAAGTAGAACAGCCCGGCATTGAGCAGGAAACTCCCATACAACAGGTAATAAGGTGTGGTACCTGACAGACTGAATGCTTCGCGCTGCACTACGTTCAGTCCGTTGTCGCTCAAAAAACTTTGCCACGATTTCGTGACGGCACTCCGGTTGGCTGCTATCGAAAAAGCCGCAAAGCCGGAAATAAAAATCAAAACCCAGAAAATGGTAGAAGCAGGCATGCCCCCGCCGCGCGATATGATGGAAAACGGCGTAAAAGGACGTGTTTCGTTACCTGCTAATTTCTGAGCCGCACCAGGCTTCTTGTGCGGCACTACTTCAAAGGGATTGACCACTGCCGCACTTCCGTCGGTGGCCGCTGTACGTGCCTCTTCCGGTAAACGCATCAATAATTCAAAAGGATTTGAGGCATTCTGTGCCCGACAAAGGCTGCAAAACGTTTCCTCTCCGCACACCGGCAGAATGAGTACGACAAGCAGAAAAAAAAGCCGGTGGCGAAAGACAACCCGTCCCTGGCTACAAACGTCTATGCTCAGTAAGCGGTGAAACACGCCGCAAAGGTACGACATTTTCTGAAAAACGAAGATTTTTAAAGGATTTTCCGCAGACCTTATCAGACTTCACTAAGGAACCTGTTATTTTTGCTCGAAAATAATTACACTTTTTGATTATGAAACCTTTCGCATTTCTTACAGGTAGTTTCCTACTGGGCTATTTTTTGCTATTCCCGGTGTATGGAGTTTCTGCTGCTTCTCCCGACAAACGCCCAGAACAAATATTTGCCCATGCCCCCAGAAAGTGGCAGCTACGCTTGGCAGAGAAAATCCTGACAAAGCACATAGCCCGCTTTAAAAATCCACCTTTCCCGGAAGGGCGCATACTTTCCATTGCAGCACAAGACAGCAATTGTCTCCACATCTTTTTTAAGAATGGCCAGGCGGTATATGCTCAAAATGTACGGATTTCGAATTTAGATCTTTATGCTAACGACTGCAACAATTATAAAGCACCTCAAAAACGCTACAATCTGATAGAAGTGGAAAGCGTACAGACAACAAATCGGCAAATCATATTCAGCAGCAGGCCACGTAATCATACGAAGGCCAGACTGGAGGTACAAAAACTGGCTCAAGATACACAGGGCCAAAAAATCATACTGGGCAACGGCGAAGTCATCAGGGCCATCCATGTAAAGGTAATGGAAAATGAGGTCATTTTTACCATGTTTGACGGGCCGGGCACTTCCGAAATCTGCATTTCTAAATGGTATGTCCACACCATCATAGATGGTGCAGGCAAAAGTACAGAATACAACAGCAACCTGGCAACCTACGTACGCACTCCCCTGGGTAGTAAGTCAAAAGCAACCTGGGCATTTATCGTGAGCCTTTGTGGTGGTCTCCTTGGCATTCCCGGTATTCCCCTTTCCATCGTTGGTATTGTACTGGGCATCATAAGTATGCGCAGAATTAAATCATCTTCACAGCCAAACAAAGGAAGGGCATTGGCCATATCGGCTATATTGTTAGGGGTGTCTTTCTTTTTAATATATGTAATTGCAGCAATCCTTTTAAGCAATTGACACCACCTTTTCAATCAGCACTTTGTCTATCTTGCTTTTGTCCATGTCCATGATTTCGAAGCGATACCCTTCGGTCTCAAAGTGATCGCCTACCTTCGGTATTTCACTGAGCTTATACAGGATAAAACCGGCCAGCGTGGAATAATCGGCATCTTCAAAGTCAAATTCTTTCAGGTTCACGTTTTCCCGCAACTCATCAATCGGAATAATACCGTCCACCAGCATACTGCCGTCTTCGCGGTTGGTGACGCTCGGCCCTTCCACATCGTCGAGATCAGGCAGGGCACCGAAAATGTTCTCTGTCAGGTCGTGGAGGGTAATAATGCCTTCGGTGGACCCGTATTCATCCACCACCACTGCGAAATAGTTCCGCTCCTTTCGGAACAACTCTAATATTTTGATGGCATTCATGCTTTCCGGCACGAAAACCGGCTGAGAAAGGATGTTGCGCAAACTGAAATCCGATTTGTTATAGTGGTCTATATAATCGCGCAACTTGGTGACCCCCAGAATGTTTTCGATGGTATCTTCGCACACCAAAAATTTGGTATAGCCGCTTTCCCGAATGATTTTATCGTTTTCCTCTGCCGGAGCGTTGATGTCCAACCATTCTACATTGTTGCGGTGGGTCATTACGGTATAAGCATCGCGGTCGGCAAATCGCAAAATATTCTGAATAAATTCGCTTTCTTTTTCCTCTAATACCCCTTGCTGGTTGGCCATTTTCACCATCGTCTTAATCTCATCTTCCGAAATACTTTGCTGGTCGTTGGGCTTGATAAACAGCATCCGCATAAACATCTTGGTACTCCAGCTCAAAAAAGCAGAAATAGGTCCCGTGATTTTTGTAATGAAACGCATCACAGGAGCAAAGAAGATGGCGATGGGCTCTGCGTACTGAATGGCAATATACTTAGGGGCCAGTTCTCCCACAATCAGCGACAAATAAGTGATGACACTCACTACAATGGATATGGAGACACTCGGTGCATAAGGGCCGATGTAGGGAATGCGCGCAATGAGGGGTTCTAAATAATGACCAATGGCCACACCGCCGTAGGCTCCTTCCACAATGCTGATTAAAGTAATGCCAATTTGCATGGCTGACAGATAATTATCTAGGTCGTCGAGCAAACTGACCGCAATGGCGGCATTCCGATTGCCTTTCATTTTTTCGCCCTCCAAACGCGAACGCTTGGCCGTTAAAAGGGCAATTTCACCCAACACCAAAAATCCGTGCAGGACGATTAGTATGGATATAATTAGAATTTCCATAGAAAGTGTGCATTATCCACTCAGTGTTGTACGAAAACGGGGACTGATTCCCTTTCTGTGGCAGTGCTGCCGGGTACAGCACAATTCGGGTTAGTGAATATGCAAAATTTTAATTTGTTAAAAGTGATTTCCCGTACAACAAACTGTTAAAATGTCGCACCGCAAAGGTACAGTTTTTAGTCCGATTTGAAGGGTTTTTTCAAAAATATTGTGTTTTAGCAATAAAATTTTGTTAAAATGGAAAAAAAGTTTGGCCGTCTCTCCACAATAATACTACATTTGCCATTGCAAAGGGCCGGATGCCCCCTGCACATCTAAAATAAAACACCACTTTTCGGCTTATCGGATAAAAACTTGTACACCAATTAAACGGATTTTTTTAACTTTTAACTGGTAATAGCACCACAAGCTTTTGCTCATGCAAGTTATGCCGATGCTCAACGATCAGGAATTGATCGCACGTTATGTAGATGGCGACGAACAGGCGTTCGAAGTCCTTCTCCGCCGCTACAAAGCGAAAATTTACACTTCCATCTATCTTTTCGTAAAAGATCAGGCGCTCGCCGAAGATATTTTTCAGGAAGTGTTCATCAAAATCATAGACACGCTTCGGCGTGGCAAGTACAACCACGAAGGCAAATTCGTGCAGTGGGCCATGCGTATTGCTTACAATATGTGTGTGGACTATCATCGGCGCCACAAGCGTCGGGCGCATGTCAACCCTACCGAAGAATTTGACATTTTTGAGGTGTTGCGCCACAGCGATGAAGGGGCCGACTCTATGATTATCCGCAGCGAAACCCACGACCGCATTCGCAAATTGGTGGACTCACTGCCCTCCGAACAGCGCGAAGTCGTGATCCTGCGTCATTACGCCGACATGAGTTTTAAAGAAATTGCTTCTTTGACCCGCGTCAGCATCAATACCGCTCTGGGCCGTATGCGCTATGCGCTCATCAACATCCGCAAGCTCATGTCGGAGCGCGAAGTGGTGTTGCAGTAAGTGTCGCTGCTGTGTGCGCTGCGTTTTCAGACAGGCTTTGTGCTCCTGTTTTTTAATCTGTTATAGCCTTACTTATCCTGTAAGACGGAAAGTTACAGCCATCCCTGAATTTTTTCTGCTCTTGTTCAGCTATTTGCGGGCGGATGTGGTGCGAAGCGCGCCACATCCGCCCGATTTTTTGCGCCCTCTGCACCGTTTTTCTGCTAAACTACTTCTTAAAAAAATATCACAGCACCGAGTGCTCCGTGAAGGGTAACTGCTGCGGATAGTCGGTAGTGAAATGCAGCCCCCGGCTCTCGCGGCGGTGGGTGGCACTGCGTGTAATCAGGTAGGCAATGGTAATCAGGTTGCGCAATTCCATGAGCTGCGCCGACACCGCAGTCGTTTTATACAGTTCCTCCGTTTCCTGATAGAGCAAAAACAGGCGGTCGGAGGCGCGCTTGAGGCGCACGTTGGAGCGCACAATACCCACATAATAAGACATAATTTCTTTCAGTTCCTTCATGCTTTGAGTGATCAATACCATCTCCTGCGGTTCGGTGGTGCCTTCTGCGTTCCAGTCTGGTATCCCCTCCTGAAAATCGGCTTCCAGGAGCGCGCTTTTGAGTTGTCCGGCAATGCGGTTGGCAAACACCATAGCCTCCAGCAGCGAGTTGGAAGCCAGACGGTTGGCACCATGCAACCCCGTGGAGGCGCACTCGCCGGCAGCATAGAGCCGGTGAATGCTGGTTTTCCCGAAGGCATCGGTGCGGATGCCGCCGCACATGTAATGGCAGGCGGGTACCACGGGAATCATGGTCTCCATCGGATCTATGCCAATGCTTCTGCATTTCTCGTAAATGGTAGGGAAATGGGCTATGAAGTCTTCTTTGTTCAGGTGGCGGCAATCCAGGTACATACAATCGGTACCGCGCTTTTTCATTTCCGAGTCTATGGCACGGGCGACAATGTCGCGCGGGGCCAGCGACAAACGCGGATCGTACAGGTGCATGAATTCTTCTCCCTCGGCGGTTTTCAGGATGCCGCCAAAGCCCCGTACTGCTTCCGAAACCAAAAACGACGGATTTTCGCCGGTGGGATTATAGAGCGAAGTCGGGTGAAACTGCATGAACTCCATGTTTTCCACCCGTGCCTTGGCCCGATAGGCCATCGCCACGCCGTCGCCGGTGGCTATCACGGGGTTGGTGGTGGCCTTATAGACCTGCCCGCTGCCACCGGTACAAATTACGGTGGTACGGGCCAACAGGGTGTCTATCGCTCCGGTGTTTTTATTCAGTGCGTAACAACCATAGCATTCGATGTCGGGCGTGACACGAATGACCATGCGTCCGAGATGGTGCTGCGTGATGAGGTCAAGCGCGAAATAATGCTCCATTATTTCGATATTCGGGTATTTGGCTGCCTCTTCCATGAGGGTACGCTGCATCTCCCAGCCCGTCAGGTCTTTGAAATGCAGGATGCGGTGTTCGGAGTGCCCCCCTTCGCGTGCCAAATCGTAGGCCTCCGAATGCTTTTCTTTGTCGAAACGCGCCCCCCATTCGATGATTTCGCGCACGCGATCCGGCCCTTCGCGCACCACAAGTTCCACAATGTCGGGTTTGCAAAGGCCGTCGCCTGCGTCGAGGGTGTCGGTGATGTGTTTTTCGTAATTGTCCTGCGAAAAATCCCACACTGCCGCCACGCCGCCCTGGGCATAGCGGGTGTTGCTCTCACCTTTGTCGGTCTTGGTAAGCACCAAAATGCGTTGCTGTGGAAATTGTCGGGCGGCTTTGATCGCCAGGGTCAGGCCGGCAATGCCGGAACCTATTATCAAAAGATCAGTGTTGCTTCGTGCCATGTACAAGCGTTGCCAAAAGGGGCAACGATATAAACGGCGAATGTTGTCTATTGTTTTTGTCGGTACTGTCTCAGAAATAATTTACTTTTGCGCCATCTTCCGTAAATGCGGGCGACGGGGTTGCAAGTGACCTGGTGTCCCTTTTTGCGTCTTTTCTTTATTACTTTAAACAACGCGTTGCAATTATGAAAAAATGGATTTTTGCTCTTTCCTTTGTCATGGGTATGTTCAGCCTCGGTGCTGCCCAAAGCGTAGAAGGTGTTTGGAGAACGGTGGACGACGAAACAGGCGAATCGAAAAGCCATATCCGGCTGTATGTAGCCAATGGCAAATTGTACGGAAAAATTTTGCAAACCCTGCGTAAAAACGCGCCGGTCAATTGCGAAAAATGCCCCGGTGAACGCAAAAACCAACCCCTTGTCGGGATGGTTATTGTGACCGACCTGTACACGAAGGATAACTACTGGCAGGGAGGCAAAATCCTTGATCCTGAAAAGGGAAAATGGTACAACTGTAAATTATGGCTGAAAGCAGGCGACCCGAACAAGCTGGAGTTGCGCGGCTCTATCGGGCCTTTCTATCGCACCCAGGTGTGGTACCGCGTGGAATAAAGGTATATCAAAATACCTCCGGCACGGTTCCATACATTTTGCCCTGCCGGATCATTTTGATCAGTCAGGCCAGTCACTTTTGGACTATTTCGGGTCTCCCTATTCTGATCGCCATACCGAGAAAACCCTGATGGCCTTTTTCAGGGAGACCCTATTTCTGGCGGGTTTTGTCTGTACACGTTTGCAGCAGGTAGCTGTACTGCTTTCGGGTAGGTACATATGAGACAGCCACTACCTGAGTTGCAACATTTCTTGTGTGGTAATAAGGGAGTTAAAGCCTTTTTTCATAAGACCAACGATTAATTGTCTGTCGATGGCAGAAATATAGTTACGAGGCTAAAATCCTCAAAATACCTCCGGCACGGTTCCATACATTTTGCCCTGTCGGGTCATTTTAATCAGCCAGGCCAGTCGCTTTTGGACTTCTCCGGCGCGGCCGGCCCCTTTTATTTCGCCGATCCACCCGATTTTCAGGCGCTGATAAAGCCGGGGAAATGCCTGAAACTGGGCCCATACTGCGGGGTCGGCCTGCAAGGCGGCGACGATCCATTCGGGAATGTCAAAAGGCTCGTCGGGGTGGCCGATCTGGTCGGCGACGGGGGCAATGCCCGCAGCCGTCATCAGCCCTAAGCGCTGTAGCTTCCAGATGCGCTGGCGGTTGAGTTCGGACAGAAAAGTCTTTTTGCGGCGGGGCGTGATGCGTTGTACCGTACTGTCGGGTTCATATTTTTTAACAACCCCGTCTATCCAGCCGAAACACAGGCATTCCTCCACCAGATCGTCGTACGGCAGAGAGGGCCTGCCACTGCTTTTGCGCCAGGTTTGTACCCATACTTCGGAGGCAGTGGTGTGGTTGTCGGAGAGCCATTGCCGCCAGGCGGCGCGATCCGGCGGGTAGAATATATTAATCATTAATTGTTAATTGTTAATTGTTAATTGTTAATTGTTAATTGTTAATTGTTAATTGTTAATTGTTAATTATAATACGTTCGTTATCAGGCATTAAGCGTTCAATATTTCACATTGGCAGCGATTCTTGCTTTGGAAAAAGCGACCATTTGTTTTTAACTCGAGTGTCATGCTGAACGGAGTGAAGCATCTGATTAAACGTTAAAAACAGGTGTTTGAGCATGGCCGGATGCTTCCTCCTGCGTCGTCAGAATGACACTTTTTAGAACTTTAACATATAATAACCCAAAGCGAGCATTGCTGGTACATTGACTGCGCCCTGCCAAGTATCAGCCTGCGGTTAGTCCTCCGTCCAGTGCCAGCGCGTGGCCGTTGACGAAGGAGGCTTTTTCGGAGCAAAGCCACACAATAGCCTCTGCGATCTCTTCGGGTCTGCCTAAGCGCTTCATGGGAATGGACTGTATCAGTTTCTCTTCCATGCTGTGGTGCAATGCGATGAGTTCATCCACCATCGGGGTGCTGGTAAAGGCGGGACATACGGCATTGATGCGGATGTTTTTGCGGGCATATTCCAGAGCAGCCGTTCGGGTCATGCCCACCACTGCGTGTTTGCTTGCCGTGTAGGCGACGTTTTGGGGCATTCCGATCAGGCCGGCTGCGGAGGCAACGTTGACAATGGCCCCCGCCCCGCCCTGCTCCAAAAAAACCTCCAATTCTGCTTTCATACAAAGGAAAACACCGGTGGCATTCACGGCCATGACCTGCTCGTAAGTAGCCAGGTCGTACTGATGCACGGGGGTGAGGCCCTTGCCGCCAATGCCCGCGTTGTTGACCGCTGCTTCTAAGCGGCCGCGCCGGGCCACTTCGCGCAGCAGGGCGTTGACTTCCGCCTCGACGGCCACATTGCAGGCAATGAAATCGGCGGTACCACCTTCCTTTTGAATCAGGGCAACCGTTTCTGCTCCGGCTGCCTGTTGCATGTCCGATACAATGACGTGTTTGCCTGCACGGGCAAATTGCAGGGCGGCGGCACGCCCCAGCCCCGATCCGGCTCCTGTTATTAAAATCATGGGATAGAAATTGCGTGTCGGGTATTTTTTAAAACAACGTGCCGGGATCGCTTCCCGCTTTCCCGACACGTTGTAAATTGGTTTTCTGTCGGTTATTGATTCCGAACATTTCTTTAGAAGCTATAGTTCAGGGAAACGAACCAATAGCCGCCATTGGCCCCGAACTGCGTGGCATTGCGACTGTACAGGAAGCGCCCGTCGCCCGTATTGCCATAGAAGGGATCGTTGAGGGGTGCCACACCCGTGTTGCCATACATCACAGTACCCGCCAAAGCAGCGGCGTTGTTGCGGAAGAAACGCTGCTTGTCGGGATATACGTCCAGCAGGTTGTTGGCCCCGACCGTCAGGCGCAGGTGGCGCATGAGCAGGTAATTGACGCTGAGGTCGGTGACAATTTTGGGCGAAAACACCTCATCTAAATAGTCCTTGTCATCAGGCGTGGCCGCGTTCGGGGCATTGCTCCACACCGCCACTTCGCCAAAGCGCGTGACGCGCAGGTTGACTCCCCATTTGGGCATGCGGTAATTCGCTGCCAGGGTGTATTTATCGCGCGGGTTGCCGCGCTCTACGCGGGACTGTTCGATGCGGTCGAATTGCGGAGAATTTTCTCCGACCTTTCCGGCGGGCAGTTTAGAAGTTCCCTGAATGTCCTTAATAACCGTCTTGTTGAAATTGGTAGCAAATGTCAGGTCTAAGGTGCCTTTGCCCAATCGGGGACTGGTGGCCAGTACAATGTCCAAACCCTGCGTTTGTGTGTTCAGTACGTTGGCAAAGGCTTGGGCGACTCCTATTTCTGCGGGGATATTGGCTGCGTCAAGTACGGCCTTTACGTCGGAGTTGCTGCGGCGGAAAGGCCCTGCCAGAATGATGCGGTCTTTGATGTCAATCTGATAGGCATCTATGGTGAGCGTTACGCGGTCGGCGATGCGCGAAGTAATGCCGAGGCTGTAGTTGAGCGACTTTTCGGCCTTGAGCGGGTCAATACCGAGGGCTTTCGCCACCGGGCTGTCGTTCCGCACTGTGAGCGTATTGCTGGGGGTGAGTACCCCGTTGATCACCTGAAACTGGGTGGAAGTGTTGTTGAAGTAGAACTGGTGGATGGAAGGTGCCCGGAAGCCATTGCTCACCGCCCCGCGCAGCGCAAATACCTCTGAGATTTTGTAGCGGGCAGCCAGCTTTCCGGCCAGAGCGCTGCCAAAATCGCTGTAATTCTCGAAGCGTCCGGCAACATTGACCAATAATGCGCTGGTCAGGTCGGTTTCCACATCGGCGTAGGCTCCGAACACGGTGCGTTTTTCGTTCAGCTCGTTGTCCGGCTGGTAACCGGGGAACACCTGCGCGCCGCCCACTTTTCCGACAGAGGTTGCAGTGTTGTCGTAATCTCTCCACGATGCTTCTTCGCCTGCCTCAATAGCGTAATTGTCTAAACGGAACTCGCTGCCCAAAGCCACGTTGAACGACGGCAGGCCGAGGCGTTCGCCAAAGTCTTTGGCGAGGTCGAAGTTGGTGGTATTTTGATTGAGGCGAATGGTGCCGCAGTAAAAGGAGCGCGGAGAAGAAGTCCCCATGGAAGCGTTGTTCGAGTTGCTGACATCAAAACGGAAAGAATTGCCCCCTAAGGTATTGCTCAGGTCCCAGCGCCAGCCTTTTTCGCCCTCATGTTTGATGCCCGCGATCAGGGAGCGATCCCAAATGGTGGATTCAATGTTGGGCAGGAAGCCGCGTGGATAGAGTTCCGGCACGACCTGACTGCTCTGGCGCGGGTAGCGGTAGAAACCGGAGCCTTTGCCATTGCGCAGGCCAAGCATACCGGTAGCATAGAGTTCCATGTTGTTGCCGAAAGGCAGGCCAAAATTGACCGTGCCGCCGTAGTTATTCACATTGGAATTGCCTACGTGCATATTATTGGCGCGGTCCCAGCCGTTGTTCTGGCGGATCAGGTCGGCATCTGTGACGGGGTTGGTATTATAGACCGTGCCGAGATAATCGCCGGAGCGGTTGGTGGAGTCGCGCAGGCGCACATCCACACCGAAATTGAGGAAACCGCCCCGGGTACCGATGTCCACGCCTTTGTTCAAACCCACCTGAATATTGCGTCCGTCGCCTTCGTATTGCTGGCCGAAATGGATATTGGCCGCACCGGCACTGCCTTTTTTCAGTACGACATTGATGACCCCGGCGATGGCATCCGAGCCGTACTGGGAAGCGGCACCATCGCGCAAGACTTCAATGCGGTCAATGGAAGCGGCGGGAATGGCGTTGAGGTCGTTGCCCACCGAGCCTTTACCCACCGTGCCGTTGATGTTGACCAGGGCCGTCTGGTAGCGGCGTTTGCCGTTGACCAACACCAGCACCTGATCGGGACCGAGGCCCCGCAAAGAAGCCGGGTCTATGTGGTCGGTACCGTCGGCCACTGTCTGCCGATTAGAAACAAAAGAAGGAGCAATGAACTGCAATTGTTGGGTAGGTTCTACCTGACCGGTGAGTTGCAACTCGCGCGAAGTAAGCACATCCACAGGAGCCACCGTTTCGGTTTTGGTGCGGGCAGCGGTGGAGCGCGATCCCACCACCACCACTTCCCCCACGGAGGCCACATCGCTTTCCAGCGCAATGGTCAGGTCGCCGGTACCAGTGACATTGATTTCCTGTGTGGTGTAGCCGAGGAAAGACACGACCAGTACATCGCCGGGTTCGGCATCAATTTCGAAGCGGCCGTTGGCATCGGTACGGGTACCCCGCGCCTTGCCTTTTACCGATACAGTAGCACCCACGACCGGCTGACCGTCTTCGCTGCCGGTAATGACCCCGCGAATGCGGGCCGCATCCGGATTTTCTGTAGTGTAGCGAGTCAATGCCGCTCCATGGGCGTGTGCTACTGAATACAGACCTGTCGCACTGTACAGACATAGAACTGAAAGTACCCGAAGCAGGAAACTTCGGGAAAGAGAAAGAGAGAAAAAGTGCTTCATACCAATGTGATTTAAGTTATGAAAAAGAGGAATGATCTTGCAACTTCTAAAGGAGAAACGCTGCACTCAGGGTTGCCTGCCTGCCGGTTGGTACACAAAAAGCCATTCCTGTGGGGTCATAGCCTGCTCAAGGCATAACACGCGCCTTCTGAAAGGCTTCAATCAGGGCGTACACCCGTGGAATCTGTTGCCGAAGTCGGTCCATAACTTCCGGAGAAATATTCTGGTGGCTAAAAGGGGTATTTTTCACATATTGCAGACCGCTGCCTGCTGTCCGTCCATACTTATAAGCAAAGGTAAACCGCCCGGCATCATCGGTTTGTACATCGGGTTCGGCGCGATTGGGTACGCTGATATAAAACTGGCTGTTTTGCATATTGCCCGCCGGATTGAACAGGTTTTGGGCTTCTAAGACTTCGTACAATTCCTGCGCAGTTTTTACGGAGGGGTCAATCAATTGCACGCGTCTGGCTAACAGATGACGATAACGGTATTGGCCGCCCTCTTTATACCGATACAGTTCGCCCAGCACTTTTTGAATGTTTTCAGTGAGGTAAGGGTAGTGGGTGCATCCAAGAATCAGGGTTTTTAGGGGACGGGCCTGAGGGGTCTGGCGCATTTTTTCCAACAAACTGACGATGTGATAGCGCACATAGTTATCTGCCGAATTAATTTGTAACTGACTGCAATCGTCCACTTTAGTTGCATCGCACAGCATTTTATACTCTGAAAAATCGAATTTATAGATGTCCATCAACTTGCGGTCTATCAGCAGGTCGCTGCCCTGCAGGTTGGGGCCTTTATACTGTTCGCGCGGGGTTTTGAGGCGGCGGTCTAAATAGTTGGCTTCTTCGTCCACGGCTTCTGCCACGCCGACTCCGCCCTGACTGAAATACTGAATATCACCGGTGTAGCCCATTTCTTTGCGCAGGCGGTTGAGGCTGTTGACATAGCCGTTGGAGGCAACCGTTCCGGCAGTGGCAAAAATGCCGATGCTGCCGTTTTCGTTTTTCCGAAAAGTCTGCAAAGCCCCTTCTGCCCCTGCGTCCACCACGCCCACCACGGGAATGTCAATGTTGGCCTGTTTTAAAAAATTTTTTATTTGCTCCAAACCATAAGCAGTGGCCGTGTTGCAGGCAACCACGATGGCCTTTACCGGCTTTTTGCCGGTTTTCAGGTGGCCTTCCGCGTCGTAATAATTACCTGACAATAAAAACTGTACGTCTTTGATGATGTGTTCGCGCAGCAAATCTAATTTACCGGCAGCGGCGTAATGGCCATAGGGCATATTGGCCTGATCGGCTAAGTATATGAACTGTTCGGCCTGAAAGTCGGGCAGGCCGTCTGCGCCTTTTTTGCGTGCAGCGACATTGCGGTTTTGATCGTATTGCACAATGCCGTTCAGGACGGTGAGGCCACCTGTGCCGGAATCGAACACCCCAATGGGCAGGCTGCGGTCGCCTGCGGGATAATTTTTAGCATTTATATAGTAAAAACTGCCCGAATCCTGAAGTATCTGCCGATTGATGTCTTTCTGAGCCACCACCACTACGGGCAACAGCAGGAGGGGAAAAAGAAAAATTTTATTGATGAACATACGGGTATATTTTCTTGTATAAACACAGGCTGCAAAAGTAATTCTTTTTTGATATTAGGCAAGAGTGTGTTAAAATCTGTCGCCCATTTTGAAAAAAACCTTACTTTTGCGCCCGTAAACGGAACCGAATCGTTCTGTTTAAAAAATATAAAATAAAATATATGTTACAACCTGGCGATAAAGCCCCTGACTTCAGCCTCCGCGCCAGCGATAAGTCTCAGGTGTCGTTGAAAGATTTTCGCGGCAAAAAAGTCGTTTTGTTGTTTTTCCCCGCTGCCTTCACGGGCGTATGCACCAAAGAGCTGTGCATGATGCGCGACAGCCTCCACGACTACCAGCATTTGAACGCACAGGTATTGGCCATTTCGGTGGACAGTGTATTTACCTTAGACCGCTGGAAAAAAGACGAAAACTTTAACTTTCCGCTGCTTTCTGACTTTAATAAAACCGTCAGCAAAAAATACGATGCACTGTACAAAGAGTTTGTGCTGGGCATGAAGGGGGTGTCCAAACGGGCCGCTTTTGTAATAGATGAAAAAGGCTTCCTCCTTTATACGGAAGTATTGGAAAACGCGGGAGAAATTCCGAATTTCAATGCCATTCAAAAAAAACTGCACCCGTCCGCACTATGAAATTTCATTGGGAAGAAGAAACCGAAGCCGATGTAGATGTATTGGTGGAGGATGAAAGCGACATTGGGCGCGAGTCGCGCATTATTGTCTGGAACGACGATGTCAATACCTTCGACTGGGTGATTGACTGCTTTATGGAAATTTTGCAGCACACTGAGGTGCAGGCAGAACAGCTGGCCCTGATTATCCATACCAAGGGCAAGGCCATTGTGAAAACGGGGGTGCCTTCGGAGTTGCAACCCCGCGTAGAAGCCTTGTGCGACCGGGGATTGTCGGCAGAATTAGACCGCTGATTTCTGTCGGGAAGATCAGCGCTGCAAAAATACTTTCCCTATTTTTACGGCTTTGCCTGCAAACAGGCGGTAAGCATACATACCCTCCTGCGGAAGCAGAGCGCTGCTTATGGTAATGGCTCCGTATCCTGCCGCTGCTTCCTGCTGGCGGGAGGCTAAGAGGCGGCCATTCATATCCAACAAATCCAGCCGAACTTCCTCCGGCTGCGTCAACTGGAAGCCAAAGGTCGTTTCCTGCCGGAAGGGGTTGGGTTGCGGGGCAAACAGTTGGTGTTCGGGCAGCGCTCCGGTTTGAAATTGAAGGGTCAACGGACTGCGCTCCTGAAAGCCGTCGCTGTGCAACTGGTACAGTTCAGGGGTCAGTGCCTTTGGGGCCAATCGCAATGCCTCCGAAAGCAGACCTCCCTGTAATGCCTCCACGTGAAGCACCACAAGAGCTTCTCCGGCCGTTTTTTCAACGGGATGCCGATACCACAACAGGCGCACGGTACCGCCCTCGTCCGAGGCATAGTCTTCTGCTTCTGTACCCTCCACAGCGGTCAGGCGCAGGGCACGGGGATCGAGCCAAAGGGCCAATTGCCAGGCATCCATAGTGCAGTCGGCGGGCAGCCGCAAAGCGATCGGTATTTTTTCGCCCGGTTTCAGCAGACGGTCCTCCAGTAGCAGGGCCAGCGGTGCGCGGTCGCCTGCTCCCTGCCCGTTGAACATACCGGCACCCGAGAAGTTGACATCGCCCATTTTTAGGCCGATAAAATTCCTTTTTGGCACCGTTATATTGCCCCGTACATCGGTGACTACAGTTTGATGAGTGTCGCGCACGGCGGCCAGATTTCCAATAACCGTGGGATTTGCTACCGGCTGTATAAAACGCCAGGGAGTCGTGTGGGTGAAGGTATCGCTGATGCCGAGGATGAGGCGGCGAATTTCGACCACATCGAGGGTGGTGACTGTCTGGCTTTGATTGACATCGGCGGCCAGCACCTGATAAAAATTGGGGAAGGGGCGCAGATTGAGGATATGTTGCGAAATGAGGGCAATGTCGGCGGTGGTCAGCCCGTCCAAAGGCTGTGCTTCGGGACGGGTAACACGGGTGGTGAGGCGGAACGGGCCGCCCAGCGGAATTTTGGTCAGGGGGAAGGTGTAACAGGAATCCCCGGCGACAGCCTGCCGAAATGTGCGACTGAAAGCGGGTAATCCGCTGGGTTCTGTTTTTACCGCAGTTTCTAAGCGGTATTGGGACAGTTTTTTACCATTTCCAGCAGTCACACAACCGCGCATATCTATGGTGGCATCTACTACACACGGACACACACTGCTGTTTTCCTGTACCAAAATGTAGGTGTTGCACTGGTTGGTCCGCCCTTTTTGATCCTGCGCCCATACTTCCACGATGTTTACACCCACATCGCAGTTGCCGAAGCCCAGGGTGTCGGCAGTCGGGAAGCCTGTGCCGCTACCTGCGCGGCGCACGCCTTTTTTAATTTGTGCCGAAGGGGTGCAATTGTCGGACAAAGACTGAATGAAGCGATCCGCTGTGAATACTTCCCGGCAAATGGGCGCACTCAGGGCCGTGCTGCTGCCGCCCCGGCAAACCAATGCCGGTGCTTCACAATCTTCCACCGTTACAGTATAGGTACAGCTGGCCGCCCGGCCACAGGCATCGGAAGCCCGCCACGACAGGCGATGGGTGCCACGCGGCAGGGCCATGCGGAAAGTGTCGGCAGTGGCCGTTTGGTCCACCGTATTGTTGTTGTCGAGATCGAGGCGGTAAATATAGGTCAGTTTCGTACTGCCACAGTTGCTGGTAACGGCTTCTTCCCAAAGGACAGCATTGCCGAGGCTACAGCTGCCCGGATTGAGGCAGACCGAGCGATTGGCGCAGTTGCTGGTCCACGTAATGGCCTGTGCATAAACGGAAAAGGTGCTGCCGAAGGCAACCAACAGGGTAAACAATAATCGGTTCATAATCAGATATGGAAAACAACAATGGAAAGACTGCAAAAACCGTTCCCCTTTTTGCAAATTCCTAAAACTCGCGTACCTTCGCCCTTTCAATTGCATCCCTACTGATTTGTCATTCATTACGCTCCTTACTGATTTTGGAAACCGCGACTTTTATACGGGTGCGCTGAAAGGCACCCTGCTGCGCCATTGCCCCGATGCCACTCTGATAGATATTTCCCACGACATAGAGCCGTACAACATCCTTCACGCCGCTTTTGTGGCCCGCAATGTCTGGGCCGATTTCCCGGAAGGTACCGTGCATATTCTGGCGGTCAACTGTGCCTACGATGCCGCGTACCGCTTTGTGCTGCTGCGCCACGCGGGGCATTATTTCATGGCCCCCGACAATGGCCTGCTACGCCTCATTTTCGAGCAGTCCCCGCCGCCGCATGAAGTGCGGCTGTTGTCGGGCAACAACGAGCAGAAGGCTTCGGTGCGCCACACCTTCGCCGAGGCAGCCGGTCGCCTGCTGTCGGGCCAGCCCTTCGAAACCATTGGCAGCTTCGCACCGCCCCTGCTCGAACGCATCGGCCTGCGGGCGGTTGTGACCGGTCAGCGCATTCGCGGCACGGTGATCCACATAGACAACTACGGCAATGTGGTGGTGAATATCACAAAGGAACTATTGGAAAGCACGGGCAAGGGTCGGCCTTTCGCCCTCTATTTCCGCCGACACGATCCCATTACCCGCCTGAGTACCAACTACTGCGATGTGGCACCGGGCGAACCCCTGTGCCTGTTCAACGGAGCAGGCTATTTGGAAATTGCCATCAATATGGATCGGGCCGCTACTTTGTTGGGACTTAAAGTAGAGGACGTGGTAGAAATGGCATTTGAGTAAAGACTTCAGGCAGTCTGTTCGTCCTGAATCATCGCTGCTGCTTTTTCGGCAATCATAATGACCGGCGCGTTGGTGTTGCCGCGCACAATGGCGGGCATGATGGAGGCATCCACCACACGCAGGCCGCGCAAGCCGTGCACCCGCAGATGGTCGTCCACCACCGCTTCCGGGCCGCCGCCCATTTTGCAGGTACCCACCGGATGATACAGGGTTTCGGCAGTATGCCGAATGCAGTGTTCTATTTCGGCGGACTCGTGTAAAGGCTTTTCAGGAATGAACAGCGACTTTCTGTACGGCGCAAAAGCGGAATGCAGGCCGATTTTCTGACAAACGCGATACCCGGCCACCGCCCTTTCCACGTCTTCCTGCTCGCTTAAAAAATTATATTCTATGACGGGCAAATCGGCGGGCGACCGACCGGACAGGGTGAGGGTACCCCGGCTTTTTGGGGCCAGCAAAACGCTGCCAATGGAATAGCCATATCCTGTTTTCGGGTTGTCGAATCCGTGGTTGTTGAAATAACAGGGTCCAAAATGAATTTGCTGGTCGGGCAGGGTGTCTGTTTCAAAACTTTTAAAAAAACCGCCCGCATTGGCTACATTGCTGCTGAAAGGGCCTTTTTGGTGCAAAAAATAAGTCCATAAATGGCCTAAAACCGCCGGAAAACGTTCTGCACCATCCAAAGAGCCGCTGTAGCTGCTGTTAAACATGGCAAAATAAATGAGGTGTTCCTGCAAATTGCGTCCCACACCCGGCAGGGAATGGGCCAAAGGGATGCCGTGCGGCTGCAAGACTGCCGGATCGCCAATACCCGACAACAGCAACAACTGCGGGCTGTTGAAGGCCCCGGCAGACAGCAATACCTCGGCACCGGCCCGCACAGCGTGCATGCGGCCTTTGTGGGTGTATTCCACGCCGACGGCCCTGCCTGCTTCGATCAGGATGCGGTGGGCCAGAGCAGCAGTGAGGACGGTCAGGTTGGAGCGGTGACGTATGGGGTGTAAAAAAGCCGTTGCCGTGCTGCACCGCCGCCCGCCGCGCTGGGTCACCTGATAGTACCCGAATCCCTCCTGCACCGGACCATTGAAGTCGCCATTGGCAGGATAGCCCTCGGCAGTTGCGGCTTCCAAAAATACTTCGGTCAGCCGATTGACGTAGCGGTGGCGCTCGACCGTCAGCGGGCCGTCGGTGCCGTGCCATTCGTTGCGGTGTTCCTGTTGGCCTTCCGACTTTTTGAAATAGGGCAACACGTCGTCGTAGGCCCACCCCCGGTTGCCTGCCGCCGCCCAGCCGTCGTAGTCGGCGCGGTTGCCGCGTATATAGATCATGGCATTGATGCTGCTGCTTCCACCCAGCGTTTTGCCGCGTGGCAAAAAGATGCGGCGGTTGGCCAATGATGCCAGAGGCGCAGAATAGTAAGCCCAGTCGTATTTGGATTTGTACAGTTTCGGGAAGGCCGCCGGAATGGAAATATTGGGATGGCGGTCTTCCGCACCCGCCTCAAGCAGAAGTACTTTGGTGCGCCCGTCGGCGGTCAGGCGATTGGCCAAAACACAACCGGCAGAACCGGCTCCGATGATGATATAGTCGAACATGGAGGCAAATGTGATAATTTGTTAATGTGACAATTTATTTGTATATTAATATGCCGGGGGGCTGGTTTTGAGGGTCGGTACCTGGGGGCAAATGTAAGACACGGAGCGCAGATCAGGCGGTTTATTCGACCGGCGGGGCATAATTTTCAAACTTATGTTCCCCTGTGGCCGGTGTCTGCCCTATTTTTTGTACCTTTATGCTTCAGATAAAACAGGGTACTCAAACAAGCGTTTAAATCCCTTACACTCGACGGGCGTACACCCGACACTTTACCGGAGACCCTGCCTGTTGAAACCACACCATCCATTATTCGTTATGCGCAGATTATTGCTCCTTTTGGTACTCTCGACGGCCTTATGGGCCTGTAACAAGCAAAAACCGGTGGAGGGAGAGGTGTTTTTCCTGAACACTGTGGTCATCGGCAGCCAAAGCCTGTCTTTTTATACGCCATTGAGCAACGAGGGGTTGCCATTGGAGGAACCCTTAGTGCTTACTTTCGACCAGCCTGTCCGCCCGGCTACCGTACCCGCAGGGGTGCGCCTTTCTGCCGCCGGAACACCGGTGCCTTTTAGCTACACGGTGCAAGGAGCAGTCGTGACCCTGAACACAGCACCGCTGGTACCCAGAACTGCTTATGTCTTGTCGGTGTCGGCAGCCCTGCTCAGCGAAGGCGGTGCCGGCTGCACGCCCCAGGAAATAACGTTCACCACGCGCAGCGCCGATCTGCGGGTGGTGCAGGCTGCGGCGGGCGGCCAAAACCTGCTGGCTTCCCCGCCACCGCGCGATGTGCCGCTTACCTTTGAGGCGCGCCTCCGCTTTAGTCAGCCCCTGCAACGCGCTACTGTAAGCAGTGTTTCTGTCAGGTTGTTTCGTTCGGGCGGCTTTGAGGATGTGCAATGGACGTTCGACAACGGCGACAGCACCCTGGTGTTGACCACCGCCCGGCCATTGGCGCATTTTGAAAAATATACGCTGGTGCTCACGAATGCCATCAGCGGGCCGCCGGGCTATCAGCTGACCGGATTTAATCGCTCCTTTTATACTGCTTTAGACCCTATGCCCAAATTTCCGGTGCTGTCGGACGCGGATTTGATCGAAACTGTGCAACGCCAAACTTTTAAGTATTTTTGGGATTTTGGCCACCCGGTAAGCGGTCTGGCACGGGAGCGCAATACTTCCGGCGACATCGTGACCACCGGCGGCTCCGGCTTTGGTCTGATGGCGATCATTGTGGGCATAGAACGGGGTTTCATCGGACGCAGCGAAGGCGTGGCCCGCTGGCGCAAGGTGGTGTCCTTCCTGACCCACAACGCGCAGCGCTACCACGGGGCTTTTGCCCATTGGCTGAATGGCAGCAGCGGGGCCACAGTGCCTTTCAGCACCAAAGACGACGGGGCCGACCTGGTGGAAACTTCTTTCCTGATGCAGGGCCTCCTGACGGTGCGCCAATACCTAAACCCCGCCGATCCGGTTGAAAATCAACTGATTGCCGACATCAACGCGCTTTGGGAAGGGGTGGAATGGGACTGGTTCACGCGGGGCGGACAAAAAGTCCTGTATTGGCACTGGTCGCCGCGCTACGGCTGGGAGATGAACCACGCCATCCGGGGCTATAACGAATGCCTGATTACCTACTTTCTGGCTGCCGCCTCGCCCACTCACGCGATTGCGCCGGAGGTCTATCACCAGGGGTGGGCCGGTTCGGGCGGCATCGTGAACGGCAATACCTACTATGGCTACCGGCTGCCGCTGGGAGAGGCGCGCGGCGGGCCGCTGTTTTTTGCCCATTATTCCTGGCTGGGCCTCGATCCGCGTCGCTTAGAAGACCAATATGCCCAATACTGGACGCAAAACCGCCACCATACGCTGATCAACTACGCCTATTGTGCGGCCAATCCGCTCCAAAAGGTGGGCTATAGCGCCCAATGCTGGGGCCTGACGGCCAGCGACAACCCCACGGGGTACAGCGCCCACTCGCCCAACAACGACCAGGGGGTGATTACGCCCACGGCTGCCCTGAGTTCTTTTCCCTATACGCCCACCGAATCCATGCAGGCCCTGCGCTTTTTCTACGAGCAATTGGGCGACAAACTCTGGGGGCCTTATGGCTTCTACGATGCCTTCAGTCCGCAGGAGGGCTGGTACGCCACTTCCACGCTGGCTATAGATCAGGGGCCGATCATCGTAATGCTGGAAAACCACCGCACGGGCCGCTTGTGGTCGTTGTTTATGTCGGCCCCGGAGGTGCCGACGGGGGCGCAGCGGCTGGGAATGCGGTATTGAAAAGTTGAAAAAAAGTTGGCTATCTACTTGACAGGTATATTAAAAAACCTTTATCTTGCACCCGAATTCCGGGCATTTCAGATGGAAATGCGTTTTTGGGGTTTCTGACGGTTTGTGCGGGCCAACAAAAACGTGTTTGGAGGGAGTACGGGGTTTCGTCTGGAGGCTGCATATACCCAACTATGTTGGTTGCGCCTAAGACGGGATTTTCCGGGATATACGCAACTATATTGATTGCGTAGAAGATACGTTGAACAAAATTAAAAATAAATAAAACAAACATAATCAAGATGTTACACTAAAAAAACAAAAACTATCAGACATATTAAACACTTATTTTAGGCGCTATGCAGATAGCCCCCAACGTTCATTGACTTTAAGGGAGAAGCACTACAAAGCGGTAC
>WBZP01000522.1_pt1 | contig 51963 bp, 51 predicted proteins | sample 5204301 | NCBI WGS metagenome assembly WBZP01 (sample SAMN12412401, study PRJNA552823) | activated sludge metagenome | isolation source: activated sludge from nitrification reactor of wastewater treatment plant... | place: USA: Pennsylvania | collected 2017
AGCCTGGCTTCGTCTTCCGCAGCATCCTCGCTTCCGTCCGCCATCTTCCGCCCCCTCGCCCACGCCAAAATCGGCCTTTCCATACCTCCATTTCCACTGTCCGTGAAGAGCCATTATCGGACAGTGTTTGCGGTGTATAAGCTGAGTATACTTTTTGAGCCAAAGGTATATTATGCGGGGCCATGCCCCCTGCCCCATCAGACTGGCGCCTGGCGCTCGCGCGGATCGAGGGCGCGCTGCCGTTCCTGTCGGAGAGCCTAGCACAAGCCCTCGCTCAGCGCTGCCTCAGGCGGCTGTGGGCCGTGCATATCCGCGATTATTCATTCGAAAACATGGGCCTGGAGCACAACCCGGGCTTGGACGCCGGCGAGCTGATGCGCAGCTGGTATGCCGACGAGCGACGGGATTTTCTGTCATGGGTGAGCCGGCGCGGGCCCCCTCCCCTTGCCCATGCCTCGCAGCGCGCCATGGCGGCCAAGGGCGTGAGCGAGAGGTTCACTGAGGCCTATGGTCCCGCCGATCGCGCGCTCGAGCGCCTCGACGCGCTGCTGCCCGCGCACGACCCCATTGCCACGCTCGCTACGCTCGTTGAACAACTGCGGACCGAGGAGATCGACTTTCTTGAGGGCGGGACCGAGGTCCATGAGTTTGCGGGGGCAACGTTCGACCGCCCTGCCCCACGCGGCGCCGCTTGGGCGGCCTCGCTCGCCGTCGCCATGCGACCGCAGCTGTTTGGACTCGGCGCTGCGCCGCTGGCGCTCGCCGGGCTGATGCCGCGCTCGGTGTTCCGCTCCGAGCCCGAGGATCCGATTCCAGCGCTGCTGGGCTCTGCCGTGGCGACAGCAGCGCGTTGGGGGCAAGACGACCTGGAAACGCTCCACAGGGGTCTGGAATACGGTCAGGAGTGTCTGGCGGGTCGCTATGCCTCCTCGCACGCCCCTGCGGCCTGGACATTGCTTCTGGGGCTCGGCCCCCTCACCCGTGCCGATCTGGCTCGTGGGCTCAAGGTGACCCCACGAACTGCTTCGCAGATAGCACTGGCTCTTGAACAGGCGGGGCTGATTGCGCCGCCTACCCAAGAGCGACCGTTGCAACCCGTAATGCCGCGACGCTGAGATGGCCTGAAGATGTCCGACGTAGCGCCGACTCCTCCCCTCTTGTGAATCTTCATCAAGAAATCCAAATTCAAACATCATGTTGATGTTAGACGGTTTATATGAATCTTTAGAAGGTTAAGCCCTTTGGTTTGGAGCGTAGACCAGCTTGAATCCACGAGTCGCTTGTTGAGGGCCGTTCCCGGAGGATCGATGATCGGTTCCTGAAATGTCGGGCATTCCGTTCCCGATGTATCGTTGGATCGTTCCTCTTGTGTCGACTGTTGTTCCTGAAAGGTCGAAGGCGCAGGATTATCCGCTGTTTGAGCGAGTCATTTGAATCAGTTTGTAAGGCGGGATTCGGAAAGAGGTTCAATTGGCTGCCTGAGGTGTTGAGCGAGCCAGTCGGCAGGATTGGCGTCCGCGTGCAACACGACACAATGGGAACGGCGTCGAGGTTTTGGATGTTCGTGGCTTTGGAGCTTATGAGAAAGCGGAGGATGTGTGATGCCCTCTTGTGTCACTTGCCACGCGCAGATTGGCGCGTCGCCAGAGCATCAACCTCCCCGTAGCTCGTGCCGGTGCTTTTCATGCCAGCGCCGAACATAGCCGATAAATGCCCTTTGCCAGTTGGCAGGCGTGCGGGAGGAATCCGCGTTTACCCAGGCTTCAAACTCCGCATGCAGGTTGTAGAGGTCCCAGCCCGGGCATTCTGATCGCAGTAGAGTAAGGGTCTCGTCGGTCATAAAGCCGCGCGTGGCCTTGTCGCTTAGTCCGACTACGGCTTTGTTGATGAGCGAAGTAGCGTCAAATTTTGCTGCGGGCGAATTAGCGGTAGTGGCCTGTACCGGCTTGCTTTCGTCTGAAGGTTTCCTGGAGGAAACTTTTAAGGGCAACGATGGATTGGCTAATCCGGATTGGTTCTGTGGCAGCTTTCCTTGGATCAAGCGGGGCTCAGCGGCGCCATCATCACGACGCATGCGTAGCATCGGCTCTTTGCGACCCTCGCTATCCTCAATGGACAGCTGGTAGCCCGGCAATGCGTTCTTTGCAGCGATCTTGATGATCTCGAACTTGAAGCGACGATAGGGGCCCTCAGCTCCGCTCTTTTCAAACAGAGTGGGCATGGAAATTGCGAAGCCCCCCTCCCCTGCCCCACCGGCATGCTTCCTCGCGACGCGGTAAAGCCAGCGCTCGCGGCCGCCAGTGATGTCGAAATAAGCGCGGTCGATAGACAGCACCCCGCCCTTCATCAGCACGCCTTCCCAGAACCAGTTGCTGAGTTCCAGAGTCATTCCCCTGGATCGCTCGGTACGCTCGTCGACCAATTGGGTCCAGCCATCGAGCCAGCTGAAAGTGGCCTCTCTGCGATTCTCAGCGCGGATATTGGTCTTGACAGTAGTAGACACAAGTCGATCCAGTGCCTGGCCAAGCAGCTCATAAGCCCGTCCCGTAGTGGGGCGTCCAATGGCGCGCAACAAATCGTATGGCATGATATGAAGCGTGCGAGGAATGTCGTTCAGCCCGCGTCGCTGCATGTCGGCCAGCATCGAGGCGCAGTAAATCAGGATGTCGGCGTCCCAGATAGTTGCCATGCCAAATTGCGGGTTGGACGAGACGTTGACCCATAGTTTGCCATCGGGCGACGTGTAATCAATCGCCTTTACCCGCTTGGTCTTGGCCAGTGAGAAGAACGGACGCTCCATCATCTCGCGCTGATCGCGCAGTGGGAGGTCGGCGAGATACGGCAAAAACAGATCGAACTGTTCGTTGATTGCGCGCTTGGCGGCCCGTGTTTCAGGAGTGCTCGTAGCGCTCATCGGGAAGTTTCCTCAAGGAAACATTTCGCCCCATCCAGACAGAAGTTTCCTCGAGGAAACTCTCCTACAAGGGCCCCAAGCGAGCTCAAGCTAGCGAAACCCCGTTCTGCCGCAATGTCTCCAGCACGGTTTGCAAAGCCTTCTGCAACTGCTCGTCACTGGCACCGCCACCTGTAGGCAAATGGAGAGTTACACCCTGACGAGTAACGGATTTGACCGCTAGGATCGGTCGGCCAAACTGCCCTGCAATTTCAATCCGCGTATCGGCCACTCGAGCTTTAGGGGCGCTCGACGCGTCCATCAGGCGCTTGAGGACAACAGCACCAGCAAGCGGTGGGGAAGCAATGGCAGAGGCCGCCGCGTTCGAAGTGGCAATGGCACCCGCTTCGGCAACGATTGCCTGGGCGCGATTATGGTCGTCCAACGCACTCGCTAGAGCATAAGCGGGATTCAGTGTCAGTTCGCTTAGATCAGAGAACGCAGACAGCACGGTGTCCGGAATTGTGGCGGCCTTGAGCATTTTGGACAACCAGCCCTTGGACAGCTTCAAGCGTTCGGCCATGCGCACCGCCTTGCCGCCATAATGGGCTTCAAGCGCCGCAGCATAGTTGCGCGCTCGCTCGATATCCGAGACATCCTTGCGCGCGCGGTTCTCAATGTCGGCGAGACGGAAAGCTGCCTCGTCATCCAGATCGGCGACCTGGGCGAGCAGCTTCATTTCCGGATAAGAGTTGGCGCGCAGCCACGAGATCGCAAAATGCCGCCGGGTGCCCGCGATCACCTCATAGTCATAGTCGGGATCACCGCTGACATGGCGCACCACGACAGGAACCTTCTGACCACCCTCGGCGAGGATTGAGTCGATCAGATCTTGCACCGCCTCAACCGAGAGACGCTCCTGAATTCGAGCATTACCAGCCCAGAGGCGCACCCTGGCCGGATTGATCAGAAGCTGGGTGACCTGCCGAACCTCACCCGATGCCGCGCGCGCAAGTGCATTCTCTCGGCCAAGTAGACTCAAGCCGGCCCTGTTGCTGGCACGCGCTGGTCCGGCAATGTGCGGGGCAGGGGAGGGGTCATCTTCAACTACCAAGGGAATCGCCGGGCTTTCCGCGGGAGCGGGTGCCTCATCGGCAAGGAGACCGGCCAGATAATCGCTTTGCTTGCGGGCCATCAGACAAACTCCCCCATCCAGCGTTCCCGAAAGATAGTCGAACATAACATGAACATCAATTCCCGAGCAGGCATCCTATCCATTGACCACTGCCTCCTCGCTCGCGGGCGCCGCTATACCCCAGCCGCGCCGCACCATGGCTTCCACCTGGCCCAGGGCTTCGTCGAGGTTGGCCCGGCAGCGTTTGTGGGTGCGCGGTGTGCCGATAGGGCGCTCAAGCTCGTACACGGTCATCATGCGTAAAGCCGCATGGCTGATTTCTGCGCTTTCAAGGATCGGGACTGGCAAAAGCGCAGGACCGAACGTCTGTTCCATGATTTGCCGCACCATGGCGTGACTGGGATCATTGGAATCGAATTTGGAACAGATCAGCCGAATAAAATCATACTCAACTTCGATTCCCGCCTGCGCGAGCTGCGAGGTCACCTGATCCATCATCGAGAGGAACTGAACCGTGGAACAGAAATCGGGCGTCGTCGCTGCCATTGGTACCAGCAAAGCATTGGCCGCCTGCATCACCGCTAGGCTGATCGTGCCGAGGGCAGGGGGAGGATCGAGGATGACGATGTCATAGTCGCGCGCGAGATCCTGCAAACCGCGTTTCAGCTTGCGAAAGCGCGATGCGAGGACCGAGCCGCCGTCTGCCCCGGATGCCGCGAGCTCATATTCCACGTCGAACAATTCCAGGTTTGACGGAATCAGGTCGACGTTCGGCCACGGGGTCTTCTGGACGGCATAGAGCAGGTCAGTCTGTGTCGGATCGATCGACAAATAGGGGTAAAGCGTCTGCTCGCGGGCTATGTTGAAATGCGGATTAAAGCCGAACAGCGTCGTAGTCGTCGCTTGGCTGTCGCAGTCGACCACAAGCACCCGATAGCCTTGAACGCCGAAGTAGTGCGCAAGATGTGTCGTGACAGTCGACTTGCCGACACCACCTTTGAAATTCTGCACAGCAATGATTGCAGGTCGGTCGAGTGGCGCTCGGGCAGGCGAAGCACCCAGAACATCGCGCATATTGAGAAGTGCTTCGATCGAATAGCCCGGTCGGCGACCATTTTCGGTGGGCGGGGGAGGCGGTAGTCGACCGTCGTCCTCGGCCATCCGGATGCGATTGGTCGAACAGCCAAGTAGTGCTGCAGCTTCGGCGATGCCATAGCGCACAGAAAGCGCCTTGCGACTCTCGGGAAGGAACGCCTGTCGCCGCAGCCGCTCGATCATCTTTTCGCCAGCCTCAGCCATTTCGGCAATGCGGGAGACTTCTGAATTCATAACTGCCCCGATGCGCGCGAATGAATGTTTTTGTGCATATAGCAAGTCAAATTCATTCAGTCCAGCGCGGGGAAGTTTGAACTAGAAGCCGCCGTTGCGTCGATCTTGGCACGCGGGGAGGGGAGGGGGACTGAGCTCGATGCCCATGTCCCTTGTTCGCAACAGACCCACAGCTGAGCTCCGGTCCCTGGTCCACCGTCTTGGCGGTACCTGGTCCGGCGACACCGCCATGTGCGCTTGCCCGGCCCATGCCGACAGAACCCCGTCGCTGTCGGTCCGCCAGGGGGACCGAGGCATACTCGTCACCTGCCATGCGGGCTGCGATGCCAGAGACGTTCTGCGCGAACTTGCACGCATCGAGCACCTGCCAGACTTTCGTCGTGCTATCGTTGAGAAAGCAACGGGTGGTCCCGGCGAAGCCCATCTCGCCATCTGGCGCGCGGCCAATGCCATCGAGGGAACGCTCGCCGAGCGTTACATCCGCGACACACGTGGCATCTGGGCGCCGCTCAGCGATGTCCGATTCCACCCACAATGTCCGCGAGGGCAGGGGGCCTTTGCCAGATTCGAGCCCGCGCTCTTGGTCGCCATGCACAAGCTTGGCGAAATCGCCGCGATCCAGCGGATATTCCTCGATCCCGGCACGGCCAACTGGACTGAAAAGCTCTGTCTCGGGCAGGCAATTGGGGCGGCCTGGACCAATGGGCCTCCCGCTCGAACCATTGGCCTGTGCGAAGGGTTCGAGACGGCTGCCGCCTACATGTCGCTGACCGGCATTCAGGCCTGGGCGACCATGGGGGCCAAACGGTTCCACCAACTGACCATACCATCAGATGTCGAGACGCTGATCCTGCTTGCCGACAACGACACCGAAGGCCGGCGTGCCCGTGATCGTGCCTGGGAGGCATACAAACGCCCGGGCCTCACCATCGAGACCGAATGGCCACCGGGCGGCATGAACGACTGGGCGCAGCTCCTGAAGCGGTGAGGGGAGGGGGGACGAAGGGATGCGGTCGTTGTTGGCCGTTCCCGGGAGAATTCCATGACCTCTACGATTTCGCGTTCCGCCGCGATCCTTGCTGCCGCCCAGACCCTTGCCGCCAAGATACTCCTCGCCATTCCGGTCGACCGTGCCGCGCTCACCCAGGCCATGACCGAGGCCGCCGGCGGCAGCGATGCAGATGGCTTTTGGCAGCAGCGCGACAGTTTCGAGGCGCTTGAGGCGGCGATTACGCTGACTGCGCACGAACTTACCTCAAGATGCGACGGCGCATCGGCAATCCGGACACTGGAAGCGATCACGCGCGAGCTTCCTACCCATACCGTGCGCAGCGAGGACCAGATCGAGTATCAGCAGTTCTCGACCCCGCCCGCACTCGCCATGCTCGCCATCCAGCTGGCGCGGTTGACATCTGAGGACGTGTTCCTCGAGCCGAGCGCTGGCACCGGGATCATCGCCTCATTGGCACGCCCGCATGTCGCCACCACCCTGGTCAACGAACTCGAACCTACGCGCGTCGGGATCCTGGAAGGTCTGTTCCCGGCTCTGCCCGTCACCCGGCACGACGGGGCCAAGATCAGCGCGCTGCTATCAGGGATGACGCGTCCGAGCGCTATCATCATGAACCCGCCGTTCTCAATCTCGCAATCGCGTGGGCAAGACGCCAACACGGCGGCACGGCACCTGCGATCAGCGCTCGACCATCTGCTGCCCGGCGGGCGCGTCGTCGCGATCATGCCTGACTGGTTCACACCGTCTGCCAAATACGCACATGCTTTTCGCCATACCCTAGAAGGCGCGCGGATTGTCCTCTCACTGCGCCTCGATAAGGGCGCCTATGCCAAACACGGCACCTCTATCGCGGTCCGGGTGTTCGTGATCGACAAGGTTGCGGGCGACATATCGGTCTCGACCATCAACCGGCAAAGCCCGCTCGAACTCTACGAGGCAATTCCCGTCATCCCGCCGCGTGCTTCGCTGCGCGAATCCACGCCGCCCTCAGTCCCCCGCGCCGGCAAGCTGAGCTTCTTCCGGGCGGTGAAAAGCGGGCCTGCGCGCCCTGTCGTGATCCGGTCCCCGCAAACCAACGAGGTTAAACCCGTTGCCTATATGGTTCTCGATGAGCCGGCCCCAATGGGCGAGCAGCGCGGTGTCTATGCAGATTACCGGCCATCGCGACTGGTTCTGCCCGAAGCAGGCGAGCACCCAACGCACCTCGTCGAATCCGCCGCCATGGCGTCGATCGCTGCGCCCAGACCGCAATATGTGCCCAATCTGCCCGAGCGCACCGTCACCGCGCGCCTGCTGTCAGCCGCACAGCTTGAAACCGTGATCTATGCAGGCGAGGCCTGGTCGCGCGAGCTGCATGGACGCTTCACCCATCCGCCCAGCGAAGTTGCGCTCAAGGAGGACCCAGATGGCGAGGCCTACCGCACTGGTTTCTTCCTCGGTGACGGCACCGGGGCGGGGAAGGGGCGACAGGCGGCAGCCTGCATTCTCGACCAGTGGTTGCGCGGTAATCGCCGTCATATCTGGATCAGCAAGAATGCGCCGCTGCTCGAAGACGCCCAGCGCGACTGGACAGCAATCGGTGGTCTGCCTGCCGACATTCTTGAACTGTCGCGCTGGAAGATTGGCGAAGAGATCACCGCGCCTGAGGGCATCCTGTTCGTTCCCTATGGCACGCTGCGTTCGTCCCGTGTCGAAGACACGCGCCTTGATCAGATCGTGCGCTGGGCCGGATCCGACTTCGAGGGCGTCATCGTGTTTGACGAAGCCCATGAAATGGGCGGTGTGGCGGGCGGGGAAGGGGCCCTGGGGCAGAAGGAGGGTTCATTGCAGGGCATTGCCGGGGTGCTGCTGCAAAACACCCTCCCGCGCGCCCGTGTGCTCTATGCCTCGGCCACCGGGGCTTCCGATGTCAACAACCTCGCCTATGCGGTGCGGCTTGGCCTGTGGGGGCCGGGCACGGCTTTTGCGGGCCGTGAGCAGTTCATCAGCGAAATCCGCGATGGCGGTATCGCCGCGATGGAGCTGGTAGCCCGCGATCTTAAGGCCTCGGGGCTCTATCTTTCGCGCGCGCTGAGCTTTGGGGGCATCGAATACGACATCCTGCGCCACGAACTCACGGCCCAGCAGATTGCCATCTATGACAAGTATGCAGAGGCTTGGACCATCATCCACCAGCACCTCGAGGACGCGCTGGAACTGACCGGCGTGGTCGACCCATTGGAGAACCGCACGCTCAACAGCGGTGCCAAGGCTGCTGCGCGCAGCCGGTTCGAGGGCACCAAGCAGCGGTTCTTTGCCCAGGTACTGCTCTCGCTCAAATTGCCTTCAATCTATCCGGCGGTCGATGAGCATCTGGCAGCGGGCGAAAGCGTCGTCGTCCAGCTTGTCAGCACCGCGGAATCGATCCTCAACCGGCGGCTTAATGAGCTCGATCCCGAGGAACGCGAGGCGCTCGATCTGGACCTGTCACCCCGTGAGGCCATTGCCGATTACCTCACCCGCGCGTTCCCGACCAGGCAGATGGAGGAATATGTCGACGAGCTTGGCGATGTCCGCTCAAGGCCGATGTGGGACGAGGCCGGGAACCCGGTCTATAACCCGCAAGCCGAAGCGGCACGGGCCAATTTGATCGAACATATCTGCGCGATGCCGCCGATCCCGACCGCGCTCGATGCCCTGCTTGAACATTACGGCACCAGTGCTGTTGCCGAGGTGACCGGACGGTCGAAGCGGCTTGTCCGCGATGCACACGGACAGCAGCGCCTCGAAAGCCGATCACCGCGCACCAACCTTGCCGAAACCACCGCGTTCATGACCGGCGCCAAGCGCATCCTGATCTTCTCGGACGCCGGCGGTACGGGACGCAGCTATCACGCCAGCCTCGATGTCAAAAACCAGCAGCGCCGCGTCCATTTTCTGCTTGAACCTGGATGGCGCGCCGACCGGGCGATCCAAGGGCTGGGCCGCACGCACCGCACCCATCAGGCTTGTCCGCCGCTGTTCCGCCCCGTTACCACCGACTGCAAGGGCGAAGCCCGGTTCACCAGCACCATTGCGCGGCGACTCGATGCGCTGGGGGCGCTCACGCGCGGGCAGCGCCAGACCGGGGGGCAGGGCATGTTCGACGCCGCCGACAACCTCGAGAGCAGTTATGCCAAGCATGCGGTGCACGACTGGTACGGGCTTCTCACCACCGGCAAGCTTAAGAGCACCAGTTTTGCCGAATTCCAGACGATGAGCGGGCTCGAACTTACCGACCAGGACGGTGTGCTGCGCGAGGATCTGCCGCCAATCCAGCGCTGGCTCAATCGCCTTCTTGCCATGAAGATCGCGGTGCAGAACGCCATCTTCGACGAGTTCCTAACCCTTGTCGAAACCCGCGTTGCGGCCGCCAAGGAAGCTGGGACATTCGACATTGGCGTCGAGACGATCTCGGTTGAGGCCTGCCAGGTGCTATCGGATACGGTAATCCGAACCGACCCCGTGACCGGCGCGACCTCCCACCTCCTCGAACTGTCGCTCACCCAGCGCCGCAAGGTCCTGTCGCTTGAGCGGGTGCTCAAGTTGGCGTCCTACGATGACAAGCCACTGTTCCTGCGCAACGAGAAGTCGGGGAAGGTCGCACTGGCAATCCGGGCTCCGTCGCACATGGACGAGGAAGGCAACACCATCCACCGGCACGAACTCGTCCGCCCCTTGCGCAGCGAATACCTTCACGCCGAACGCCTTGCAGAATCGGCGTGGGAAACCGCGTCGGAGGCAGAATTCGCGAAGCTTTGGGAAGCGGAGTACGCCGCCGACGAAAGCCAGTTGGTCACCGAGACGGTGTACCTGGCGACCGGCTTGCTACTGCCCATTTGGGGTGCGCTTCCGAAGGAAGACCTCACGGTCAACCGCATTGTCGACAAATCGGGCGCTTCCTGGCTCGGCCGCCATGTCCACGACCTTTACGTCGACGCGACCCTCGAGAAGCTCGGGGTCAGTCGCAAGGTGCCGACCGATCCGGCTAAAATTGCAGCCGCCATCCTCGGCGGGGGCACCTGGAAGGCGCCGCACCCACTCAATTTCACCATTCGCACATCCCGCGTGAACGGTTCCCGAAGGATCGAGATTGCGGGTGCCGAAGCTGCCCGTATTCCCGAACTCAAGGCTAAGGGTTGCTTCACCGAGATCATCGCTTACAAGACGCGGGTGTTCGTGCCCCTCGATCGGGCGGACGCGATCATCACCAGCATTGCGGTCCAGACCTGAGCAATCAGGTAAGTCGTGCTGAGGGTACCCGTCTGATGGGCGGCGCGTTTCACGCCATCAAGCAGGCGATATCTGCATAATTGAAACGACGGCGATGTTCGACCTTTAGGACTGTCCGGATTCAGGGACAAATCGCGGGTAAGCAGTCACCGGTGCAGGCCAGATTGGTTCTCGGCAACGAAAACGCGAGCGAATTAGCCGCCCACCCTGGGCGCGACAATTACCGAATGCGCCTGAATGGTGGCGCCATTGGTGGTTTGCAGAATTTTGCTTCGGGACTGATAATCCAGATGCCACCACAAGCCGAGTAGGACGGCTGCGACCGCCGCCATGAGGAGCCCGGCGTGGGCCTTCCTCGATCTAAGAGGCGAGCTTCGCGTGCTTTTGGCCTCGGAATTTTGAGGGGCGTCCATTGCTTGTGGTTCGATCAAATAACCACTTTGCGCCGTGTCCATAGAGTGCCAGTGACGGATCCCGTTCGGAAGCTCGGCTCCGCGGCAGGGGGATCACGATTTCAGCTCCGATCCGTGGGTGCGAAGCAGAAAGTTGACGATCGACTGACCGAAAGCGTCGTTCTGATCACCAACGACCATGTGCGTCGCATTCGCAATGTCGCTGTATGCCGCGTGGGGGACGAGACCCTGGAAATGCTTGACGGCTTCCGGCGAGACGAGGTCGCTCGAACCGCCCCGGATCAGATGCACGGGCAGTTTGAGGCTGGCCGCCGCTGCACTGAGTTCAGCGCTCCCTTGATCGCTGGAGTCCCCGCGGCGCCGCATCATTCCGTCGATGAACGCCGGATCCCAATGCCAGTAATAGCGTCCATCCTCCTTGCGGCGCAGGTAGTTTGCGAGCCCGGACGATGCCTTTCGGCTCGGCCGGTGCGGCATATACTCGGAAATGACCCGTGCGGCTTCCTCCGTCGAGGCGAAACCCTCACGCGCATGAGCGGTCATGAAACCGACGACGCGGGCGACGCCGCCGGGTTCCATCTGGGGCGTGATGTCGACCAAGGTGAGCGAGCTGAAACTTCCCGGTGCGCATTCTCCCTCAGCCATAATCCCGGCTATTCCGCCAAGGGACGCGCCGATTATGGCTGGCTTTTTCCCGATCGCCGAAGCGATCGCGACGAGATCTGCCGCAAAATCGGAAATATGATAGGCCCCATCACTCGCCCATGCACTTTCGCCATGCCCGCGCAGATCGACCGCAATCGTCCGGAATCCGTGGCTGGCGAGTAGCTCGGTCACGGCTTTCCACGCTCTGCGCGTTTGCCCGCCTCCGTGCGCCAGAATGACCGGAAAGCCGCGTTCCGGGCCATTTATCGACGCCGCAATGGTAAGGCCCGACTGACCGGCGAATGTGATTGATTGATCCGACATGACGGCATTATACTGTAAGGCGATTTACAAAAAAGTCTATTTAATATTCGAGTTTGGCGCCAGTCACCTGAATCTAGAGTTCGTGGCATATTGTATGATCTGCCTTTTGGCAGAAGTGACGTGATGTGGTGGGCGGTGACGTGACCCCCTGATTTTCCTCCACGCATGATTAGAGTCCGGCCCTGAAGGAAGGACGGACGATGAAGCGATTGAGGTTCACGGAAGAGCAGATCATTGGCGTGCTGAAGGAGGCCGAGGCCGGCGCCACGGCGTGTCCGACGCGACGATCTACAACTGGAAGGCCAAGTATGGTGGCCTGGAGGTCTCGGAGGCGAAGCGGCTGCGGGCGCTCGAGGATGAGAACGCCAAGCTGAAGCGGCTGCTGGCCGAGACGATGCTGGACAACGCGGGCCTGAAGGATCTTCTCGCAAAAAATTGGTAACGCCCGCTGCGAAGCGAGAGGCGGTCGCTCGTCTCCAGGCGGTCCTGGGGATGAGCGAGCGGCGGGCGTGTCGAGTTATCGGCGCTGACCGGAAGAGCATGCGTTACCGGTCGCAGCGGGATGATGATACCGAGCTTCGGTTGAAGCTGCGGGAGCTGGCGCAGCAGCGCCGTCGGTTCGGCTATCGCCGATTGCACATCCTGCTGCGTCGCGAGGGCGTGGTGATCAACCGCAAGAAGACGCAGCGGCTCTACCGCGAGGAGAAGCTGGAAGTCCGGCGTCGGCGGAGCCGGCGTCGCGCCATTGGTGCACGCGCACCGGCGCCCGTGCTGGCGCTGCCCAACCAGCGATGGAGCCTGGACTTCGTGCACGACCAGATGGCGTCCGGACGCCGGTTCCGGGTGCTCAACATCGTCGACGATGTGACCCGCGAGTGCCTGCGCGCGGTGCCGGATACGTCGATCTCGGGACGCAGGGTCGTGCGCGAGCTAAGCGATCTGATCGTCGAGCGCGGCAAGCCGGGCATGATCGTCAGCGACAACGTCCTATGTTGGGAAGCAGCAGCGGCAACAGGCCAGCAGATCTCATTGCGCCGATCAGGATCGGCGCTGCTGTCTTTTTGATCCAGATGGCTTCCATCGTCAAGGAATGTGCTCTCGGCCATAGCAAACACAGGATCCATCGATCTTGGGGGTCGTGGTCCTCACCGTCCTTAAGATGAGATGCAGATGCCAGATGGAAGGCCCGAACATTATCTACAGGGTCGCAGCTGCGCCCTCACGGCTCCACAGAGAGGGGTCCTTCCATCTGGTGTCCGCCCGTTCCAGGAACGGACGGTACTCGGTTCCCGTCTTGATGACGGCGTGTGCGACACGCGCCATCTTGGCGGTGAGTGCGGTCATCGCCTTTCGGCGGCGATCAGGGTCGTTTGCATGCCCGGCGACGTATCGCCCGAGCTTGTCGCGAAAGCTGTTGTCGCGCTGGCGGATGGCAACTTGGGTTGCCATCCAGAAGGTACGGCGGAGCCGAGCATTGCCGTACTTTGAAAGCTTGGTCCGCCCGCGGAATGTGCCGGACTGACATGTGGCAAGATCGAGGCCGCAGAACTTCAAAAACTGGCGGTGGTGAGCAAATCGTCGAAGGTCGCCGGCCTCCGCGAGGATGGTCAGCGCGTTGATCGGCCCAATCCCGGGGATCATTCGCAGGAGCTGGTAATCACGGTTCTCGCTAAGCAGGGCATGGGCTGTTCGTTCGATCTCGTCTCGTTGCCGGATCAGGCTTCGCGCTTGCGCGATGACCATGCGGAACATGGCGATGGAGACGGAATCTTCGCCGATCGGCAATGCAACCGACGCGCAGGCAGTCTCGTAAATATCGTTGATTAAGCGGGCTTTAGAGACCTTGCGGCCGACCAGTGACCACGCCTCGCGCGTGAAGGCCTCCTGGCTGAGCGCTGTCATGCTCGTTGGCGTTGGAAACCGCTCGAGCAAGGCCAGGAACCAATCCGACCTGCTGTTGCCTGCGAAGCGCTCGATCTCTGGGAAGTACAGCGGGAGATAGTGTGTCAGGATCCGATGCCATGTCTGGGTCTTAGCCTTTGAAATGGCTTCGTGCGTCTTCGACATCTCCTGTAGATCGTTGATACCGGCGGCCAGCGGATCGACGTAGCGCTGGGTCGCGCCGATCTGCAGCATGTGCAGGATTACCTGGGCGTCCTTGGAATCGTTCTTGTCCCAGCCATTGTGCAGAGCCTCGCGCGTCCGGGCCAACGCGACCGACGAAATCAAGCGAAGCTCGAATCCCGCAGATAGCAGCCGGTGTGCCAATGTGCGGTGGTAGTTGCCGGTGGCTTCGAAGCCGACGATGACAGGTCTGCCGATGTCCGCCAGGTCGGCCGCCAGACGGTCGTAATCCGCCTTGGTGGCCATCACCGTCATGCGCCGCCGCCGGCCACCCTCCGGGCGTTCAATCAGCACCTCCTGACGGTGCTTGGACATATCGATGGCTACCAGCACGGCATCGGCGGGAGTAGAACTACGCTTGGTCATGGTCGGTCATGACCTGCGCCCGGAATCTTGGACCGTTTTGAGCTGGAAAATTCCAGTTAGATCATAGGGCCAGGATACGGAGTGAGCGATGATGAGGACGAAGTTTTCCAAGGCACGGATCGCCCGAGGCGATCACCGCCGTTTTCGCCGAGGCCATGGTCCAGACCTGCATCGTCCATCTGCTCCGGAACTCGACGGACTTCCTCTCATGGAAAGACCGCAAGCCGCTGGTGACCGCGCTGAAGGGCATTTACCGCGCCGTCGATGCCAAGGCTGCCGAGGGAACCACCTTAAGGACGTATGGTCCACTTTCCCAAGGTTACAGGCTATCACGCAATACTAGGGCTGAAGCCAGTATCCGACTAGAGTCGGAGGGATCCCTCCCAAATGGGGGCCTCCAAACAACGCAAACTGAAAATAATTAGCGAATATTCAGCCAGTGCCGTCGTTCACTCCGGCACGTCAGACGGTGCCCCGTCTTGCGGTGCCGAGTCAACCGTTCGCGTGGATTTGGCGACGGGTGCCGGGTCACTGTCCCAGTCGAACACCTTGCCGCGCACGCGCTGGTAGTTGACATCGGGATCATACAGCGGGCCACCATCGAGGCCGAGGTCGCGTGCCTCGGCCATGCCCATCGCTGAGAGCAGCGAGAATCCCGCGACATAGGCATTGCGCCGCGCAGTGACGAGGCGGGTCTGGGCTTGAAGCAACTCACGCTCGGCATCGAGAATATCCAGAATGGTGCGGTTGCCGACGCTGTTTTCGGCGCGCACCCCTTCAAGGCTGAGAGTTGCAGCATCGACTGCGCTTTGGCTCGACGCGATGATCTCGTCGGTAGCCTGCCAAGAGGCAAAGGCAGCGCGGACGGTGGCGATGACCTCACGCTCAATGGCGATCTCTTGCTCCATCGTCGCGTTCTCCCGCGCCTGTGCCTGACGGCGCTGGGCTGCGGGAAGCCCGCCCTGGAACATGGGGATGGACGCGCGAATGCCTGCCTGTGCTGTCGTCTGGCTCTGGGTAAAGGCACCGGTGCCGGCTGCTGTGCCACCGAGCGTGCCAAGATAGTCGGTATAGCCAAGTCCGGTGAACACACTAATCCGTGGCAGGCGCGATGCACTCACCGCTTTCACATCGAAACCAGCAGCAGTGCTGCGCTGACGCGCTGCGATCAGGTCTGGGTTGTTGTCGAGCGCGATTTGGGTGGCCTCAGCCGGCGTGTCCGGAAGACCGGCCAGCGGTGGCGGCGGTTGCAGCGCCACGGGAGGCTTGCCAACTATGGACAGATAGAACTCGCGCGCGGCAATCAGGCTGGACTGTGCAGAGCGCAGATCGCCCTGAGCGAGCGCCAGCCGAGCCTGCGACTGGGCCACATCGGTGCGGGTCAGATCGCCGATCTCGAAACGGTCACGCGTTGCCCGCAGGTTGACTGTGAGGACTTCGACATTGTTGCGATTGAGGCCCACGACGGCTTCGGCAAGGATCACGTCCATGTAGCTGGCGACAACTCGGCTGAATATACCAGACTCCGCACCGCGCAGATCGGCTTGCCCTGCCTTCACCCGCGTTTCTGCTGCGAGCACCGAATTCTTCACGCCGCCGCCCGAATAGACCGGCACGCTAAGCTGTAAGGAGGAATCGAAAGCGCGGTCGGGCGAGGTAAAATTGTTGGCGCTGTTCTTGAGAAATTCGGTGTAGCTTGATGCGCCCTGCAGCGAGGGCAGACCGGCGGCGCGGGCAATCGGCACGGTTTCGTCTGTCGCTCGCTGCTGGGCCCGCGCGCCTTGCAGCGACGGGTTGGTGGCATAGGCCGCGTTTAGCGCATCGCGCAGATCGTCGGCCAGCAACGGCGCAGGCAATGCGGCAACAAGTCCTGCCAGCAGGGCGGGCTTCAACGATGAGTACTGTCTCAACATCAGGTTGCCCGTAGCGCGATCGCGATTGGCCGAGAGCAGCGACTTCAGCGGCACCCGGTCGCCCTCTTTCCAGCCGTATTTTTCAGTCAGTGCCGGGCCAATCAGCACGCCGGTGCGCTTTTGCTTCATGGCAGCCGCGGTTTGTGAGGAGACGTTGAATCTGGAGTTTGTTCTGGAACGACGTCGATCAACCGGCCCCTGTTTCCGAAAATTCCGGCCAACTTGCTTCCGACGCCCGCCACGGCCACGTAGATTGCCGGGATCACCACCAACGTCAGCAAGGTCGATGTCGTCAGGCCACCGATGATGATGAAGCCCATGGGATTGCGCCACTCCGCTCCGTCTGATTGGGAAAGGGCGACCGGAATCATCCCGAAGACGGCAGCCATCGCGGTCATCAGTACCGGACGGAGACGTTCTGGCGCAGCCTGTAACATGGCTTCGTGTGCCCCACGTCCCTCTTCGCGCAACTGATTGGCACGGTCGATGAGGAGGATGCCGTTCTTCATGACGATACCCATCAGGGCCAGCAGACCGATCTGGGCAAAGAGACTCATTTGCTGCCCGGCCGCCCACATGGCAAAAAACGCCCCCGAAAAGGACAGCGGCGCGGTCAGCATGATCAGCAAAGGCTGAGCAAAGCGATCGAACTGGCTGGCGAGCACTATGTAGAGCGCGATCAAAGCGAGGACAAAGGCGGCTATGATTGCCGACGACGTGTCGCCCAGTCGGCGCGCCATGCCCTCTTTCTGGATAGTCATTCCGGCAGGCGGCGGGAAGTCCGCGACGATCTCGTCGGCGCGCGCGTCCGCATCGCCCAGCGCGGTTCCGGGTGGGAGATTGAGGATGATGGTGACCTGACGCGCACGGTTGAGCCGGTCGATCTGCGTAGGCCCGGATTCCACGCCGATGTCTGCGACTGAAGCCATGTCTGCCAGTGCCCCACTTGCGGAACGAACCGGTAATTGGCCAAGATCGAAAAGCGACTGGCGAAGGTCTTCCTCCATACGAACCCGCACATCGTAGCGCCTGCCACCTACCTCAAATGTCCCGGCCTCGACTCCGCCCAGCATGATCTGCGTGGCACTCGCGACTTCGCGCGCAGCAACGCCAAGATCGGTTGCTCGGGCCCGATCCAACCTCACCTGGACCTCGGGCCGGCCGCCCTCATATGTCGAGCGAATGTCGGTGAATAATGGATCGGCGCGGAACTGCTCTTCCAGCGTCGCGGCATATTGGGCGATCCGGTTGATGTCGCTGCCGCTGACCACCAGTTCTATCGGATTCATGGCGACCCCGCCGCCCGACACCCAAGGCACTTCGTTGATCGAAATTTCAACCGCCTCGGGAAAGGTTTTGGTGAGTGTCGTACGTGCGCGGTTCATGAGTTCGCCTTGCGATACGGACCGACCACGTTTGGGTGTCGTCTCGACGTAGAATTCGAGAAGATTTGTGCGCCCTCTTATGCCGGCGCCAGCCGTGATGAAGACCAGTTTGATCTGATCGTCTCTGCGCAGGGCCGCATCAGCGCGCAGAGCCGCATCGCGGGCAGTGGCGATGCCAGTGCCCAAAGGCAGCTTAACCGTTGCGAGATACTCGCTGCGGTCCGCTTCGCCAAGGAAGGTCGATGGGACCATTGAGGCAAAAATACCGCCAATCACCAGGCTCCCTGCCGCAGCAAGAATGACGAGCTTTGTGTGACTGAAAGTCCAGGCGACAAGCTCAGCGTAGCGTTCCGCCATGCGCCGATGAAAGTTTTCGATCCGCCCAAGCCAGCCGTGGTCACGATGTTCGAGCCGCATGAAACGCGATGCCAGCATCGGTGTGAGCGTAAGCGCAACGAGCAACGATACCGAGACCGAGAAGACAATGGTCAGCCCGTATTGGATCAGGAATTGTCCAACAATACCTTCCATCACCGAGATCGGGACGAATACCGCCAACGTAGCAAATGTGCCTGCCAGAACCGCAAGCGCCACTCGCCGGGTGGCAGAAGCGGCCGCCTCAGGCGGGCTCAGGCCGGCCTCGATGTCGCGCTCGACCGCCTCAACTACAACAATGGCGTCGTCGACCAGCAACCCGACGGCGACCGTCAGGGCAAGCATCGTCATGATATTGACGGTGAAATCGGCCACCCCAAAAATGAAGAAAGTCGCCATGATCGAGGTCGGGATCGCCAGTCCGACAATGACAGTCGCTCGCCAGGACAGCAGAAAGAAAAAGGTGATTCCGATAACGAGGATTACGGCCAATACCAGATCGAACAGTACGTCATCGATCGAGGATTCGATGAAGCGCGAGATGTCGCGGGCTACGACCAGACGCATGCCTTGTGGCGCGTTCTGCTGGAGCTCAGCGACTTCGGCCATGACGGCCTTGGCCACCTCGATGGTGTTGCGCCCGGATTGGCGCCGCACTTCGAGCGCAACACCGACGACGCCGTTGAGTTGTGCGTAGCTTCGTTCGTCGGTCACGGAATCCTCGACCCGGGCAATATCGTCGAGCCGGGTGCTGCGCCCGCCTTCGCGATGGGCGAGCATCATCTGCTTGAACTCTTCGGCGGTGCGGGCCTCGGCAAGCGTGCGCACACCGAATTCGCGTTGTCGCGCTTCGGTTTCCAACCGCCCGCCGGGCAATTGGGCGTTTTCGTTCCGGACCGACCTGAGGACATCGGGCGCGCTCAGGCCAACCGCCTTCAGCTTCGATGGATCGAGCCAGATTCGCATTTCCCGGTCGCGACCGCCAACCAGGGTGACCGAGCCGACTCCGGAGATGCGCTGCAGCCGTTCCTTGACTACTTCATCGGCAAAGCGAGTCAGTTCCGCGACGGGCTGCTCGCCGGCAATCATCACCGAAACGACAGGTGCCGCGTCAGGATCGAGCCGTTCAACTATGGGCGCATCCGCATCGTCAGGCAGATCGGCGACAATTCCGGAAATCTTGTCGCGCACCTCCTGCGCCTTCACATCGGGATCTTCATTGAGCTCAAACTCAATGTTGACCTGCGACAGCCCGTCCGCGCTGACCGACCGGAGCTGGCGGATCCCCGAAATCGAATTGACCGCCTCCTCGATCTTGTCTGTCACTTCGGTTTCGATGCTCGAGGGGGCAGCCCCCGGCTGCGTGGTCTGCACTGAAACATATGGGAATTCGATCTTCGGGAAGAGATCGACGCCCAGACCTCGAAAGGCCACGAATCCCATGACCACCAACGAGCTGATCATCATTGTGGCAAAGACCGGTCGCCGGATCGAAACGTCAACGAGCCACATTGTCTGAACCAGTTTTCGCGGGCACTGCCCGTCTTTCCTTCACCTTCATCCCGTCATGCAACATCGACGGGGGATTGAGTACGACCCGCTGCCCCGCATTGAGGCCCGACAGGATTTCCACCCGGTCGAAATCGATCGACCGGATGCGAACCGCGACCTTGCGGACGCTGCTATTGGCGACCGCGAAAGCGAAGGGCGCGGCGCTGTCTCCGGCGATGGCGCGGCGAGGCAAGATCAGCGCTGGTGTCGGCGGTGCCGAGATTTCGGCGCGCACCGAAAGTCCGGGCTTCACCTCATAAGTGGGATTGCGCAGCGGCAATCTGACCTCGACGGTCCGCGCCTGGGCATCCACTCGATCATTGATGACCGCTACGTAGCTTTCGAACGGCTTGGCGAAGCCCTCGATGAACAGGTGTGCGGGCTGGTTCCGCTGGACTTGCCCGAGCTTGTCTTGAGGAAAGCTGACGATCGCCGCGACGAAAGCGACTTCCTGAATTTCCAGAATTGACGATTGTCCACCCACTCCAAAGGTGCTGAGGTAGACACCCTCATCGACATTGCGGCTCGTCACCACGGCGTCGTAGGGCGCTCGCACAATGGTGTCATTGAGCGCTTGCTGTGCAGTCGCGGCCACGGCCTCGGCTTGAGAAACGCGAGCCTTGGCAACTGCGACCGCCGTCTCAGCTTCGTCGACGCGCGATAGCGATACGAAGCCGCGCGGCTTCAGCGCCTGAACCCTCTCATTGGTGCGTTCGGCCTGCTGCGCTTCTGCCCGGGCGAGCCTCACCGCGGCGAGAGCCTCGTTCAGCCTGCGCTGGTAGTCCGCCTGCCTCGTGCGAAACAGAGGTGCGCCCTTGGCGACTCTGTCTCCAACGCGGACGAAGATTCGATCGACAGGCCCCTGGACAAGCGCTCCGAGGTTGCTGCGCTGGAATGCCGCGATCGTTCCTCGCCCTTGAACCGGTTGGGACAAGTTCGACCGCTCGACGATCACTGTTTCGACTTCGGTTGCGCCTTGTCCCGAGGCGGCTGCGGTTTTTTCCGCATCACCAGATTGCGAGCCACAGCCGGCAAGGGAGAGAAGAAGCAGCGCGGCCACCGCCGCTTGACGTGGCAATCCTTTTTGTCTGGGATTGAGTTTAATGGCAGTGGGATGCATGGACGCTGCATAGACTGTAAGAGGGATTATCGTAAAGCGCTTTAATAATGCTTTGCGGGACCGTGATGGTGGCTCATAAGGCGCTTGCAAAATGAAGGCGGACGAAACCTTTCCCACTCCACTCGACGAACTCGCCTTCCTGCTGGAAGAAGTGCCGAGATCGTTGCGTCGAAAGTTCGACGAACGCACGCATGCGCATGGCCTCAGTCGCACCCAATGGCGTATCCTCGCTTACCTGCTGCGTGATCCCGGGATGTCGCAGACCGAATTGGCGCGGTGCCTCGAACTCGAACGCATGACGATTGGCCTTGCTCTGGACAAGATGGAGGAGAACGGTTTGGTCCAACGGATGCGCTCTTCAAAGGATCGGCGCTTGCAGCTTGTTCATGCCACGCCCAAGGCCCGGGATTTGCTGCCCAGGCTGCGTCTCGAAGCCGATGCAACATATACCGAATTGCTCCGGGATATGCCTGATGACCGCATCAACGAATTCCGTAAGACACTTGAAATGCTGGCAGCTAACCTTCGTCGATCATGACACGCTGTCCGTCGTCAGAACTCGGGCGCGCAGACGTCTTGGATCGGGAGGGAAGCTGCTGTCAGAATGGCTGGTGAACGGATGGCAGTTGTCGGTGAGTTCCATCCTCACTTCGAATGTTCGAGATAGGGGGGCGGGTCTGACACCCGAGTGGGCTTCGGCTCTGCAGAACCTCATTGCTCACAACTGGTAGGCAGCACGCAACCTTGTGGCGACGTCGTCTCGCGTCATGTTCACCTTGAACTGCCTGGGGTCATAATCGGCCTCGGCCGTTGCCTGCTCCACAAACGACCGCATGTCGTCAGCGACGGAGCTGGGCAATTCATAACGGGCCTCCTGGCTCAGCAGCTGCAGCAGCCGTGCCACGTCATTGCGGTGCTTGCGGATGTTCTTCTCATCGACATTGCCTCCTTCTTCGCGCTGGCGGGTAAGATCGAGCCAAGCGCGTGCCTTGAACGGGATGATTGCCGCCTCGCCAAGCACGGGGATGCCGCCGACTTCGCGGACCATCGACTTGAGAAAATCGTAGTAGCTCTCATCAAGTAGGATTGCCGACAAGCTGGCGGCTGCCTTGTCGATTGGGAGCGGCGTCAGGTGGGCATCCTCCGAAAGCTTCAGTCCCTCGCGCGCGCGCGAGAACAGCTCGAGCATTGCGGGAAAATCCCCCGCCTTAGGCTTCTGGAAGCGGTACAGAACCTTCGCTCCCTCGCTGCGCTCCCTGACCTCGTAACCGCCTTCTTCGACAAAGGCCCAGAAACGCTCGGTGAAGGCGCTGTCCAGCGCTTCGACAACCAGGACGATGTCCAAATCCTTGGTAGCACGAAAGTCGAGGCCGACCTCGTCCATGATCAGTTCGCAGGCAGCCCCGCCGATCAACACGTATTGATGCTCGTGGCCCGCAAAGTGCGCCCGAAAGCGATCGACCCCGATCACCATTCAAATGGCTCCAATAATTCTTCCGCCGCTTGTGCAACGCGTTCGTCCGGACTCCCCCTGACGCTGAGGTACAGCGAGAGGGGGTCGATAACGCCATTCCTTGCGAGAATCCGCGGATCGTAGGTCCACGTCTGAACCTCGATGCGCTCGTCATCGAAGGCCGTGGCAGGCCTCAGCGTATCTGCCACTGCAAGGCTCTTCCAACTCGCCGCAAGAATGGCTCTTGTTTCGGTCCGGGGAGGGGCCAGCATGGTGTAGCGGGCAAGCGCACTTGTCCCGGCAAGCGGTCCGATCTTCTCCCCGTCCTGTGCGTAGACGACCCGAACCTTGCGAACCGGCGATTGGAGCTGCGCCTGAACAGCTTCCCATAGTTTTTGGCCACGAAGCAGCATGTGCAGACGGCGCTGCCGACCGACATGGTGAGCCTTTGCCAGCTGGAGCGCCTCTAGCTCATCCAGGGTCCGGCTGATGCTCATGATCGATACGCCGAGATCGTCCGCAAGTTCGGTGAGGTTTAGATCGCCCAGGCCGCGGCCCTGCATGATTGCAAGCAGCAGGAATTGCGTGGTGGGGCTGATCGACGCGGCGCTGGCAATCGCGAATGCCGGCGCGCGCTCCCGCAAATCCAGGAACGCCTCGGGGACATAAAGCTGCGCGCCCGATGCGATGAAGCCGATTTTGCGATCCACCATCTGACGGCGGATCGCGTTCGGGGCACGGTCGAGTAGCAAGAGCACCAGGTCGGCCCCGAGTTCGCGCTGAACCAGGTCGCGGTGCTTCAAATACTGCGCCGTGGCCCCTGATCCCGGCGGCAGGATCTCCTTGATGGCCATGAGCAGCAGCGTGCGGCCATTCAGCGAACCTTGCCAGATCGCGTAGCGGTCAATGATGAAATGAGGCAGATTGGTGGGTGCGACCGGCACGAGGCCAAGCCGCTCTCCGAACGTGTCATCGACATACGCTTCCGCAGCCTCGGCGAGCGCTTCCAACCGCGCTTCAGGGACTCGTTCTAACATCACAAGGCCTATCTAACATTACTACTGTTAAAAGTCTATTGTGATGTTAGATTGGCGGGCGCCATACAAAAAATAGCTCACGATACAGCGGCCCGGAACCCAAATTCTCCGCATGCAGGCCGGCGCAGTCGGTGCAGATGCGCCCTCCGCGTGAGGTATAAATCCGGCATTTATGCCTCACCGTCCGAACAAGCCGCATTGGCACACCGCGCCATTAGGCGTCCGACGTTGCCGTTCCAAGACCAGGGAAATCCTGAAACCGTGAGGGGAGGGGGGCTGGAAGGGGTTGAGCCGATGGGCTCGGCCATTCCGGTCTCAGGAGAACCATGATGAACGATATCCAGATGATCCCACTCGGCAAGCTGCGGCTTTCCGAAGCCAATGTCCGCAAGAACGACAGCAACCTCTTTATCGAGGAATTCGCCGCCAGCATCGAGGCCAAGGGCCTGCTGCAGAACCTGATCGTTGTCCCTGCCAAGAAAAAGGGGATGTTCGACGTTACAGCCGGTGGCCGCCGCCTGCGCGCGTTCAATTTTCTTCTCGCGGGCGGCAAGATCGACAAGGGTTACGAGGTGCCCTGCAGGGTGCTCGACATCGATGCCGCTGAGCAGTCCGAACTGTCGTTGATCGAGAACATCATTCGTCTCGACATGACCCCGACCGATGAAATCCGCGCCTACAAGCACTTCGTGGGCGAAGGCAGCGATCTCGACGCGATCGCAAAGCGCTTTGGCCGGACACGGCGGTTCATCGAGGGCCGTATGCGGCTCGCAGATTTGGCCGATCCGATCTTCACCGCGCTCGAGGAAGGCAAGATCACGCTGGACGTTGCCAAGGCCTACGCGACAAGCCCGAACCGTGAGCGCCAGATGCTGGTGTGGAACGAGCTGTCGAACAGCTGGCAGGGCAACCAGCCCGACTCCATTCGCCGCATGATCACCAACAGTGCGATCAAATCCAATTCGCCGATCGCCCGCCTCGCGACCGAGGCAGAATACCTCGCGGCTGGCGGCCGCATCGAACGCGACCTGTTCACCGACGACGCCAGCGAGACCTGGATCGATCCCGAGATCGCCCAGCGCATCGCGGGCGAGAAGCTGCAGACCTTCGCCGCTGATGTCGCTGCGGGTAGCGGCTACGCTTGGGTCCGTCCCGTCCTTGAAACCCGCGTGCCTTACAGCGCCAGCGAAGAACTCCACCAGGTTCACCTCGATCCAGCGCCGCTCTCGGACGAAGAACAGGCCCAGGCAGATCACTTGCTGGAAACCATCTCGGCGCTCGAAGCCGAAGGCGAGAATATCGACGAGGACGACGAAGTTGGCGCAACCGACTTCCAGGCACGTTGGGACGCCGCAACTGCAGCCTATGACGCGATCCACGACAAGCCGCCTGTGATACCGGACGAACTCAAGCCCAATGTCGGCTGTTTCATCACTATCAATGCCGATGGCACACCGGTGATCGACAGTGGCCTCTACAGCGACAAGCCGATGCAACGGCGCAAGGCGGCGGGTCCGGGCGGCGCGGAAGGCAATGGCGAACCAGTTGACGACAACAAGCCAAAACCGCTGTCGCAAAAGCTGGTCGACGAACTGGCGGTGCAGCGCCGCGATATCCTCGCGATCAATCTCGCTTCGAACCCGGCGATCGCGCTCGACTACATGATCTTCGCGATTGCCGATGCGGGCCATACGTACGGCGCGCAGGCGCATGGCACCACGATCCGGGCTCCTTCGCCTTCGCTCTATCTGGCAAACTACCCGGAATCCCCGGCGCACATGCTGATGGCCGATATGCGCGAAACGCTCGACACTAGCTGGACCGAGCACGACCGCACCGTCGATCGGTTTACCGCCTTCAGCGCGCTCGACGACGATGCCAAGGCGAGCTGGCTCTCCTACTGCGCCGCGCGCAGTCTCGAAGCCAGCATGGGTGCGCCGCGCAAGCCCGGCCAGTCCGGCGCGGAACCCATCGATCTCCACGATCATCTGGCGAGCCTGATGGCGATCAACGCGGCAAGCCACTGGCGGCCGACCGCGGCCAATTACTTCGACCGGGTCAGCAAGCAGACGCTGCTCGCGCACATCAACGAAGTTGGCGGTCCGACCATGGCGGCGAGTTTCATGGGCTCGAAGAAGGGCGACCTCTCGGCCTCCTGCGAACGACTGTTCGCGGGCGAGACCATCGTGGCGCCTGAGGTCAAGGAAGCCGCGCTTGCATGGGTTCCCGATCATATGCGGTTCCGCGTCATCGCGACCGGGGAGGCTGCAAGGGAAGGTGGGGTCGAGCCGAAGAACGCGGCCGTGGTTGAAGTCTCTGACGAACCCTCCGGCGAAGGGGCTCCAGAGCATGTCGGCGAGGACGAACTGTCCAATGACGCCGTCGATGAGCCCGAATTGCTCGACGCCTGACCGCCTCGCCTGACTGCACCACCTGATTTTCCGGGCAAACTGGCCGCCGCGCATCCTGATTGTGATGCGCGGCGGCCCCCATTTACGCATAGGAAGGCTTCGCCCCCATGAATACCACCGCCAAGCTGCGCGCCCGGGTCTCGCCCGAGGCGATCTCCAAAGTCACCCGCATTTTCAACGGATCGCTCGACGATATTTTCAACGAACTGCTGCAGAACGCCCGCCGTGCTGGCGCGAGCATGGTCGCCATTTCGGCGCTGCATCTCGAAGATGCTTGCGTGATTACCGTCAGCGATGACGGGGCGGGGATCGACGATCCGGCCAATCTCGTTTCGCTTGGCCAGTCGGACTGGTCGGATGAGTGTCGTGCCCGCGAGGACCCTGCCGGGATGGGCTTTTTCAGTTTGGCCGGGCGCGACACTGTCGTCAGTTCGGCCAGCGCCACAGCGTCGTTCTCGCTGGCGATTACCGGTCCAGCCTGGACGGGTGAGGCCTACATCGATGTCCTGCCCTGGCAGGGTCCGCGCGGAACAACGATCTCCTTCACCTTCGACGCCATCAGGGATGGGCACCTCGACCGAGCAGTCAAAGCCGCTGCGTTGCATTTTCCGCTGCAGGTGACCTACAACGACGAGCCACTGCCGCGCGTTGATTTTCTCAAAGGCGCGCATGCCGTCCTCGAGCGCGAAGGCTACCGCATCGGGGTCTACAAAAACGTCAATCTCGATCATGTGCCCACGATCAATTTTCACGGGCTGACGCTCAGGCACAAGCTGCCGAGCATCAAGGAAGTCCACCACACGCTATGGCGCGTAAAGGTCGATATCATCGACGCGCCCGAGCTCGTTCTTGTCCTTCCGGCCCGCAAGGAAATCTACCGCAACCCCGCGCTCGATCGGCTCATGGAGATTGCCACCGATGCGATTTACTCTGCGATCAGCAAAGAACCGTTCCATCGCCTTGCCCACAAGGACTGGCTTGCCGCGCGGCTTGCCGGTTGCGGGCTACCCGAAGCAGCAAGGCAATTACCCTCCTGGCAAGGACACTGCGCGCGCGACAGTTACCATGAAATCGCGCCCTATGCCGAAATTGATCCGACGGCAGCCATTTATGATGACGGAGACGCCTGCGATTCCGTGACTTTCGGCCGTGCCATCGCATTCTCGCACGGCGATGACCGCTCCATCGATTCCAACCGGCTCATTGCGCCCGCCGACATCACCTTCTTCGCGGCCGTGCCGCAGTATCAGGGCTACAGTTGGTACGTTGCGCTGTCCTGCTACGCCCAGACTGGCGTTACCCATCGTCAGCACGACGGATCCGAGACAGCTTGCGAGACTGATGCGGTGACCTTCCGGCCCGATGTCATCACGATCGAATTGACCGATCAGCATGACAAGCGCCTCAATCTGCTGTCCGATTTTGCAATCCAGGAAGGCGAGAACTGCTGGTCTGACGCCGACGAGGCGCGGATCGCCTTGACCCGCACCGCCAGTATCGATCCCGGCGATCTCACCGAACTGATCATCGATGCCATCTTTTCGCCATCGGACGATTCCGACGCCGACAGCTACGATACGCAGGAAACCCGGTTCCGCCATGACGCAGCGGTGCGCGCCCATGCCATTCTCGAAGGCGAGGACGCGGCCATCATCGCGGGCATCCGGATGGCGTTCGCCGACCGCGTTGCCTGGCGCATCCCGCACGGGCGTACGCTTCAGCTCAGCTGGTCCCACGAGAATACCAGCCTTGAACTTCGCGCCGCGAGCGATGCGAAGCCCCAATAACGGGCGCCTGAACCTGACGCCGCCCGGATTGCAGCCGTGGTTGGTATCCCACACTTCGGGGAGCAACTGCCATGAAGTTCAACTACCAACTGACCGGCACGATCGACGTGACCGAGGGCTCGCGGCTCAATGCCACCGGGACCGCGATCATCCTGCCCGACGGCAAGACTCTCAGGCTCTGGGAAGCATGGGAAAGTCATCCCGCCGATGAAGACGACCATACCGACCTGTCATACGCGGACCTTGTCCGTATCGGCATTCATTACGACACGCTGTCGACGGCGTTCGAGGAAACTTGAGGCGGGCGAATGGACCGGCATGCCTGCCGAAACGCCGAGAGTGGAAGAGGGGGTGGGGGTTCGGGTGACGGTTTGAAGGTGCGGGAGCGGCCTGCACCGGCCGCCCTCGGAGATTTCCCATGAGCCGCACCCGGCCAGTGATAGCGCGCCCCGACGTCGCCCAGACCATTACCGACCTGATCCTCGAGAAGATCGAGCAGGGCACAGCCCCCTGGCTCAAACCCTGGTCGGCGTCCAGCACCAGGCCGCTGCGACATCAGGGCATCCCCTATACCGGGATCAACAGCTTCTTCCTGTGGGCCGTCGCCGATACCACGGGCTACACCAGCCCTTTCTGGATGACGTACCGGCAGGCCAGCGAGCTTGGCGGTCAGGTCCGCAAAGGCGAAAGCGGCTCGTTCAGCGTCTACTACAACACGGCGCGCAAGTCCGACACTGACCAGCTCACCGGGGAAACCACCGAAAAGACGATCCGCTTCATGAAGTGGAACCACGTCTTCAACGCTTCGCAAATCGATGGCCTGCCCACCCACTATTATCCCGAGCCGCCCGATCCTCGGGCGATCGGCGAACTCTCCGCCAATGTCCGCGCGTTTCTCGACGCCATCCCCATCAAGGTGGTCCACGGCGGCAGCAGTGCGCATTACACCCCAAGCACCGACACGGTCACGTTGCCGGATCCCCATGCGTTCCATTCGATCGAGGCGTATTTCTCGACGAGGTGCCATGAGCTGACCCACGCCACGGGCCATGGCTCGCGTCTCGATCGTCAGTTCGGCAAGCGCTTCGGGGACGACGCATACGCGGCGGAAGAGCTGCTCGCCGGGCTGGCGCAGTCGATTCTGTGCGCCGAATACGGGCTGCCGAATGAACTCCACGACAGCCACGCTTCCTACATTCACCATTGGGCCAAAATTCTGCGCGCCGACAAAACCGCGATCCTTCACGCTGCGGCCAAGGCCGAACAGGCGGTCAAGTGGCTACGCCAGTTCGATCCGGCGCTCATCGAGTCGGTGCGCGAGGCGGCCTGAACACGAGCGTACCCGCTGACGCGGATTCCGAGGGTGAGGGGAGGGGGGACGAAGGGCTGCGCCCAAGTGCGTCAAGGAGCCAGCCGCCATGAACTATGACCTCGATTTTCGCTATCGCCGTGCCCTCCAACCAGACGCGCTGTGCACGATCGCTACCGCCACCCAGGCCGTGGTTGATGCGATGCAGGATGCACGCAATGCAGGCGTTGATGCTGCGCGCGACCCGGCAACCATCCTCCTCGCCCGGCATGTCGGGCGCATCGCACTCGGCAATCCGGCCGATGCCACATATGAGGAAGATCTGCCCTTGCGCCGGCAGTGCCTCACCCGGATCGACGAACTGAAGTCCAAGCCCGCGCTTGTCGCGCTGGCCCGCCGCGGGAGCAGCTATGACCCGGAAGCCAAACGTGCCTTCCACCGCGAAGCCCGTTCGGCGCTGCGCATCGCCGCCCGCCATCTGGGGCTGGATCATGATCAATATGACCTCCGCAACAACATGGCAGGCCCAGCCGTCTCCGGTGAAATCACCCTCCACGCCGACGAGATATACATCCAGGTCACGACCTCTTCGTTCGGACACGGCCGTGAGGTCATGTTCCGCCGTTGCAAAGGTCGCCAGGATTACCGGGGCGAGCACAACAACTTCTGCGATATCGCCGTCCTCGTCGATCCCGTCCGCTTCACAGCGCTCGTCACCCGGGAAACGGGCCTTGCGATTACGCGCCGACAACCTGAACTCGTATAGGAGAACCCTCATGGGCTGGCTCTCGATGACCCGATCCGGCATGGCGACCTTTGCCACGCCCAAGGCTTACCTCGACAACCAATGCACTTATACGCCGGACCCGGAGAAGGGCCGGGACAAGGGCCTTCGCGTGCTCAAGTCGACCGTTCGCTCGAACGCATATTACGCCGCCTGCCAGAGCTACACGGCCGACGGCCCGGAACAGACATTCGCGATCATCTGCCTGATCAAATGGAATCCCGCCGCTCGCGATGGCTACCTCTTCGCCTACAAGGACCAGGACGAAATGATGGGCCCCTACAAATACGATTGCCCGGCTTCGATCCTCGATCTTCTGGGGCCACCCGGCAACGACTACGCGGCGCAGTGGCGCGAGCAATGCCGCCAGCGTCTCGCGCTCACCACGCGGCGCAAACCCGCCCCCGGCGATACTCTGGTCCTGCCCGAGGCGCTGACGTTCACCGATGGCCAAGCCGAACGCAGCTTCCGGGTCGTGCAAGCGGGCAAAAAGGTAAGCTTGCGCCGGGCCAGCGACGGCGTCGGGGTGCGCATATCCTCACTGATGACGCGCGCGTGGACGATCGTTCCTGCGCCGCTTGCGCCCCATGCCACATGACAGCGGACATCAGAGCAAGACCATGACAGACCCAGTCTCTCCCAAGCGTTCCGCCAAGCGTGCCAAGCTGTGCAGCATCGAGAACGCCAACCGCGTCGCGACGCAGGTGGCCGACCGCATCCTCAGCGACACCGCGGTGGTCAAGACTGGCAATCCGCTTCAGCCCTTCCGGGTCGTGCTGGCCAGCAACGCGCCGCAGGGGCGCACGGTCTCGCGGGTGGTCACCTGCAATGATGATGAGCCCTGATCGGCTGCCTATCGCCTTTCCCGTCGCATCTGCCTAATCTTCGGGCATGTGCAATCTTTAACCGCTGGGCAGGGACATGACGCCCGATCAGGCAATCCCCCCGACAAACCCGACCCTATCACCCTGATCGGGCATGGCGAGATGACACTTGCCGGATAGCGCGAGACGGCGACCTTAGCTTGTCCGAACGCTCACGACGACGTGCTCAATCGCGCCAATCGTACTTCGCCGCAGGATTGGCCTGCGCCTGAGAAATCACGTTTTTGACGGCCTTCCTGCAGTTTTCCGGCAGCTTATCGAGGTCGGAGGCGATCCGCTTGATGTAAGTCTCACCGTTGTGTTGCTTGGCCACTCGCCGCAAGATCTTGGCCACTTCGTTGGTGCGGCACGCGGTCAGGGCGAGGTCGTGGGGCGGCCACGTCGATGACATAAAGGCGTCGACGAGCTCACGCCGTGCCGCCTTGCATCGATCCCAGTCTAGAAAAGGTATGAACTTGAAGATTTCGGGAACGTCGTCAGACTTCGCTAACTCACGATGCATAGGAGGGAACGCCGCTGCGATCATCAGCGATACGGGCTGGTTGCGCGAACGCAGCAGCGTCGGCAAGAGGTAGCCTGCAGCCGCCAAGAGAGCCTTTGGCGCGACCTTCTCAGCGTCGAACATGAAGGCTGCGCAGGCCTCGACCGCCTCCTTGTTCAGATCGAAGCCGCGACGATCCCGCAGGATCTGAGCTACCTCCGCGATCGACCAGATCAACCGAAGCCTCGCCGGATGTGTTGCTTTCCCAAAGGCAACCATGTTCCGGCTGGCAATCACCGCATCGACGTTCTTCTCCAAGCCGATTCGGGCAGCCCACGCGCCATCAAGTTGGTCTCCCACTGTGCTGAGCATCGATGCTAGGAACGCAACCTCGCCATCGCCGAAGCGGCAGCCGAGGCAACGGTTGAGAGCATGCTTTGCAAGTTTCACCTTTGTGTCGTCGGCCAGCCCATCGAGTACGCGCGGCAGGATTGTGACAAACCTCGCGATCGGAAGAACATCGCCGGACACGGCACGTAGCAGCAGATCGGGAGCCCGCGTCGCCAGCATGTCGATCGCGCGCTCCCCTACCTGCTGGTCAATGAGTATAGCAGCGAACTGACGGTCGTCGGCTTGACGCAGCAGATCGAGCAGCATCGCAGTTACTGCTGCCAGATCGAGCGCATCGCTGTCCGCGAGCCAACGCGCATCTTCGACGCCGGGAATTAGTGTCCGCGTAATCATGACATCGCGACGTGCAGTGGGTGAAAGCGATACAAGCGCCGCCCGCACATCCATTCTTGAAGAGGCGAAAAGCGCTTTGTCCAAAACCAATCCGGAGAGCTGTTCCGCACCAAAGTCGTTGACCTCACCAAGGTGCCGTAATTCCATCACCAACTGCGACCCGTCCAGCCGGTCGAGCAGAGGTTCGGCGGCGGGAATCTGCCAATCCTCTGTCAAAAACGGCAACAATACCCGGCAAATCACATCGAGAGTGGCAGAATCCAGCTGCGGGAGGACCAGTTCGAGGCGTTCGACTAGTGGGCGGTCATCGGCAATACGCCCGATCAGAGACCCACCTTGGGCCAGCAGCCGCCCCAGCACCGCAGGATCAGCTTCGAGCAGCGCTCGCTGCGAACGGTCCGTGAACGTGTTTCCAATGCCCGACGCAATCCTCGGCAGCAGGTCGGCGGCTACACCGCGCGGATCCTCCTGTGAAAGAAGCGCCACGGCGCCCTCCGGCGCACGCGCAGCGAGCTGCTCGACCGCCTCGGCGACCGCAGCTAGGCCCCTGGGCATCGACCGTCCCTGAAGCTTCCGGGCGATGGCGCCGAGGAAGCTCCATGCCTCAACCTCGGGGAAAGTCACGGAAGCCTGGTGCGCAGCATCCGCAATCGACGGCTCGACCGCTTCAAGGGCGAGAGAGTCACGGACTTTGCCGGAGTTGGCTATGTCCAATAGCCCAAGCGCCGCCGTCGGCGTGGTGTGCAGCTTCGCGACCAATTCGTCCCAAAGCAGTGCGATGCGAAACGCGGCTGCGTTATCGATGTCCTGATCGCCTCCGCCAACCAATCCAATCTCGTTGGCGGAGAGCAACTTCGGAAAGGGTTGGTCGAAAACTCGGGACACGATCGTATCGGTCCACCGATGCCGACCACCCTGAATCGAGCGGCCATCCACACGGCGACCGTTCCAATCCGCGAACTTCGCCCGCGCATCCTTCGGCGCGAACACTAGGTCGAAATCGCGGCCCGCGACCTTGCGGGGTGACAGCGCGAATGTCGATAACGCAAATTGCCGGCGAAGCGAAGGCCACAGTGCGGTAAGCAGGCGCGTGGCGATAAGATCGGGAGCGACTGCATCAAGAACGACAACCGGTCTCGACTCTTCGAGGAAAAGCGCTTCCAGCAGCTCACTACCAACAAACCCTGGTACGGGCGGAAGAGGCTCCGGCGACGTCGTCTGCACAACGACCCGGGTCGCGTCGCTGGCGTCAGGAAGCCGATCGATGTCTACCAGTTCGAGATAGGCCGACAGCCCCTCAGCCTCTGCCCAGCCCTTCATGGGAATGATCAGACTCAAGGTCCGCACGCATCCGGCGCGGGCGACCGTCAGGTCCTGCCATGTCCGCGCCAGCACGAAGCTTTCGCCACTCGGGAGTGGATAGGCCGTCAGATAGGATTCAAACCTTTCACGTGGACGTAGCGGCCCTGCGACATCAGACAGCCGATCAATGACCGACTGGTCCTCCTTTGGAAGCTGCGCAGATGCGGCGAGGAGCTGATGCCCTTGCCGGTATCCATGGACTTGACGCTCGACGATGATCACGGTCAGCTACCGACCGCCCACGCAATTGGCAGAGTCAGATCTGGATCCTTGTGCCAGATGCCCTCGTCATCCTGCACGGCTACCCATCCCCGACCGTCCAATCCATTCTCCTGCACATCGTCTCGGCAATTCTCGTCGGCCTTTAGATCACCGCCGACCACGCTGAGGCCAAAGACCCGCAGATCGATCCCCTCAATGTCATCTAGGCGACCCGCGAGCAGCGGATACTCGCGTTCGAGCCAAGCTTTCGGTCCCATCACGAATTTCTCTTGATCGATGATGTCCCAGGCACTGACCACGATGGAGACACGAGGCGGCTGGCCGTCCGGGCGTTTCGATAGCGAGGTCTCAAGGAATCGAAGCAGCTCGCACAGCATGACTTGGGTTGGGAGCCCCTGATCTTCGGCATTGCCAAGCTTGGCGAGATGCTGCTTCGAAGTCACCCAGTTCAAAGGGCGGATGTCAGCTTCCGAGTTGACGCGGACGAATAGCAATGCCCCGTTGGCCGAACGCATTTCCTCCATCAGCGATGTCGAGACTTCGCCATGCTCGGCTGCGTTCAGCCATAATTCCCCTGAGATGTCGGGAATCACAATCGTCGTTTGTTCTCCACCCTTTTCGGCCGCCACGACCACCTCGAAGTCGCGCCGGTCGTCAGCGTGCTCGGATCGCGGCGCGAAGTTGCCGGAATACAAGTGATCGGCGACATCGAGGACGAAGCGGATGTCCTCGGGCTGCACGGCCGCATGCAATCGGCCGGTTCCGGCGTCGAGCGCAGGCCAAACGCGCCCGACGAAGTTAGTCTTGCCGGAGTCGGGACCGCCAAGAAGCACGATCGAGCGGTTCACCGATCCCTCCTGTACCCAATGTATGAGCGAGAGCCCTCCACAGGGTCAGAGGAGGGCCAGAATTCCATGGCAGGCAGGTCGCTGGTAGTGGAGGCCGCGATAAGTTCGTCGAGGCCGAAGCCAGCTTTCACCTGCTCGTCGTTATCGGAGAACGGCGCAACCGCCAGGACGGTTGCTGCCACGTCGCGCTTCGCCAACTCCGCCGTGAGGCGGGTCGTGACGGCGGCCGACAGCTCACCGGAATCGCGATGAGTGATCACGAGCATCAGCTTCGGTATTTCACCGCTGAAAAGCGTCCCAAGCCGACCAGCAAGCTGGCCTACCCGCGATATGACGCCCTGCCGACGCTCTTTATTCTCAAGCGCGCGACCGTCTAGCACGACCCAGATCACCTCGGCGGCTCTTAGAAATTCAAAGCGATCGGTCCGCGAGGTGCTGACCAACTCCGTAGTCCATTCCCCTGGTAGGTCGGGCAGAGCCAGATCGACCCTCCGGCCGTCCGAATCTCGGACTAGGCGCAAATGCAGGAACCCGGGCCGCCGTTCGTCGGACAGTTCAGTGTGAACAGTCATTTGCTCGGGCGGGTTCCCCGCATTCCACTCACGCGAGCCGCGCGCGATGTCCTCGAAAGCCATTAGGCTCTTGCTGTCGGCGAATTTCCATCCTGCCAGTTCAGCGTTCGAGATCATCAGGTATAGGCTGGCAAGGCAGGCAGTCTTGCCCGACTCCGGATCGCCAAGGATACCGATTACTGTCACGTAGCGCGAGGCCATCATCTTGGAGATTGCGTCGGGACCGAGAGTTCGGCTCGAAGGGAATGAGGAGGTGCCAGTCGGCCGTTCGAGCACGGGTGAGCCTATAGCTGACAAAGTAGTTGGGTCGGACGGATCGACTACATCGACCGAAACACCAGTGGTCACTGCCGCCGCCTTGCCGATCCGGTTCTCGCAGGTGACCGGATCACGCTCCAGTGCACACACACCAGTCTCTCCGACCGCACAACCATCGAAACTGCAAGCGGAGCTCACAGCTTCATGATCCCTTGATCGCACATACGATTCAGACCTGCCTCAAGCAGGGCACGGCCAGCCCATGTAGATGCCTTTCGCTTCTCGCCGGATCCTGTAGCATCGACTTTGCCTGTGGTGAGGGCGTGGAGGAGCGGAAATACGGACGAGTGATCGGCAACGCGACTCGCGTTGAAGGAGGCTGCAAGCAAGGTCCGGTCTTCGCCGATCACCCCTATCAACTCCTTCAGATCGAGCTCGGGGTCCTTTTCGACTGTGCGGAGCACGAGATCGTGGTGCAGGTCGGCGGGAAGCCGGCGCAGGTGGCTTGCTGCTTCGATACCGGAGGCGACGAGGCGCAACGGCTCGGCCATCGCGCCGATTGGGCGCTTAAGCAGCCGACTGCGATTCAACAGCACCCACCACAGGAAGTCTAACTCTTCTCGATCAAGTGTAGCGTTACGGCGGAGCGCCTCAATGGTGCCCCCAGTAGCCTTCTTGAACGTCGTGGTAGGATTGCCTTCCTGAGCAATCGTAACGGTCAAGTCGCCCATGTCTGGAACCACACTTCGTTCACGCACCTTGTTCGCAGCCGAACGGCTACGCTGCTGCGCAAGATCAAGCACCTCGCGACGCAACTTCTCGCGCTTCTCCTCTGTCACCGGCGGCTGGAAAGCCAATGCCGACCATACGGCGTTCGAATAGACATCTGCGGTGGTCCACCCGCTCGTGCTCGGCGCTGTGCGAAGAATGGATACGATTGCGAGACCGGCACATACGCCGACATCAAGCGGGCTCTCCTCGTATAGAAAGGCGGATGCGTGTTTCTGCAATCCCTCCTGCACTTCCATACCAAGGTTCTCATTGGGCTGGCCGTCACCCCCCAGTGACTGTGCGATCATCTCCGCCTTGCAGAGGATCTCGCCGATGTTGCTAATCTTGCCCCACACGCCCGAAAGCTCGCCTATAGTTGTCCGCCGCGCATCGACGTCCTCGTTCGTCGGCGTGAGCGAAGTAATCCTCATGTGTACTGGAAGGTTGTCCATTACGCGTCCCTCTCGTCTCGTTCGCCTATCAGCCTGTCGATCATCAAAATCAAATCGGGGAGTCTGCCTTCCCGGGCGAGCCAGTCAAATAGCCTGCGCTCCAAGCCCTGGTTGATCCGCTCGTTAGACTCGGCCGGGATGGCATCGAGTTCGACGAGGATCTTCAGCCGCTCGTTTTCGTAGAGGTCGCGAAAGAATCGCAGCAGGGCGAGTTCGTAGCCTTCGGCATCCGGCGGCATTGGCGGTGTCTCCTCTGCACTGGTCTCAAAGCCTTCGGCGGGGACCAACTCGACGACCGGTTCAGCCGCAGAATCATCCTCAACGACATCCGCTATCTGCCCCGGACGGACTGGAACCTGACCGATCTTCTTGAAGTTCGGCGAACCTAGCGTGAAACGCGGCTTCTTCCCGCCCAGCCGCTTGTTATCCGGCTCGAAACAGGTCTTCACTGGGTTCCACGTGCGCGGGTGCATTGTGACGACGAGATTGTCCGTGCCCTCGTCCCAGTCGAATTCTATGACGTTGTAGGTGTAGGTGAAGATGTCATTCGACCTGAACGGGACAGCGGCGCCGGCTGCGAGCATCATGAGATCGCAGCCCTCCTCGACCTCCTCGACCTCGACTTTCGGATCGTGCTCGTGGCCGGAGATCAACACCCGCGCCCGGCTGCGCACATACTGACGCACATCAACAGCATCCTTGTACCAGTTCAGCGGATGATGGACGAGGACGACGTTTTCCTCACCTGCGTGCCGGGGGATAACGAATTGACGTTCGCCCATCACCAGCTCCGGCTGGTCGTCGCGCTCTTCGCCATGGCAAAGTAGCGAGGAATTGAGCCGGATGAACCTGATCCAGCGGTCCCGCCCTACTTCAATGCGAAGGTTAGTCGCGTATTTCGCTTCCTCATCGAGTCCGCAATTGTAGCCAATGCAGAACCGGCCGTAATCCTCGAACCTGGAGAAGAGCGTCGCGCGGTCATTCTCGTTTGCGATGACCTTTTCGTATTCCGCCGGACCTCCCGCCCGGATGAACTCGAGGAGTTTACTTCCGCCTATAGATAGCTTGTCCCGATCGAGGTCGTGATTGCCGGGGACCATCTGAACCCGATGTATGGGGCACCCAATCCCTTCAGCGAGTGCATCCAGCCATTTGCCGGCGGCTTCGTATTGTTCGGCCTTGCCCGAAAACGCGACGTCGCCCGTTACGAGGATTCCTTGCGCCGCGCCGGATGGCGAACCGGCGATCACCTCCGCAGCGTCCGCAACCAACTCCTTCTTCACATCGTCATGGATGTGAACGACATGGTCGCGTTCCTGCCCGAAGTGAATGTCAGATACGTGGACGAAGATGGCCGACATTAACCCCCCAATTCGCAATCAATGTGCGACAGGAACGGATGTAGGTGCTCGCAGAGAGTATTTCTATCGGAAATGCCAAATATCAATGACGAACGGTACGGTTTATCTGAGGCTAAAGGCGTTTGTGGACGAAGCCTGTTTGTCTTTCGCGCGCGGCAGCAGGTCGGAGAACGTTGCGACACTCACCTTCAGTATGAACCAGGTCCCCGATCAACGAACCATGAGCGGCCAAGCTCAAAATCCGCATCGGGTGACACTAGCGGCCCGTCGGGGGCCTCGCTCACGTAGGGCGATACCAAATCCCTGCGGTGAACGCGTAACCGGCTCAGCCAGGCAGCCGTGCGGCCACGCGCCTTGAGGATGGCCAGCAGCCAATCCATCGCTTCCGCCATTTCGCCGACGCCTCGCCCGGCGAGGCAGTAATAAATCGCCCGCTGAAAATCGTCGCAAGCCGTGCTCAGGATTGTTGCAAGCCGCGCGCGTCCGCCATCCGCGCCTTCGTGGACCAGGGACACTGCCTCGCGCAGTTCGCGCACAGATAGCCAGGCATCGTCGATACCAACCCCGATGCACAGCGCGGCAATCGCGCGTCTGACTGCGTCACACGACACATCGCGCAGCACGGTGTCGAGATCGAACCCGCCCAGAACGTCATCCAACTTCATCGCAATTCCTTTCGAGTTCGGAACGTAGCGTGAACGCTCTGACCCCGTCAATTGGGGAAGGGAGGGGAGGGGGGATGAACCGGTGATCAATTGAAGGAGCCTGCCCATGACCACCAGCGTCGCCCCCGTCGCCCCGTCGCCCGAAGCCCAAGAGACCACGAGGACCGCCGAAGTTGCCCGGCTCAACGACGCTGCCCGGTCCGGCACATTGGCAAATTCCCGGACGGTGCTCACCCGTGCGCTCGCCGACCTGCTGGCAGGGGGCTCGGACGATCCCGCGATCCGCCAGGTCAGGCTGTTCCAGGGCCAGTGCGCCATGCGTCGGTTGATCAACGAGACCCCGATCGATCCTGGCAACGATCCACACGGAGAGCGGGACTTCGGGGTGGTGACGTATCTTGAGCGCAAGATCTTCTGGAAGGTCGATGTCTACGAGAACGATGGAACCTATTCATGGGGCGCCGAGACGCCCTGGGACGCCAAGACGAGCTTCCGTGTCGTCACCATTATGCTCGCGACCGACTACTGAGCCATGTCGCGCTTTTCATTGCGGCCGCTCGCCCATCACACCGACCTGTTCGAGATCGCGCTGGGCTGGGACCCGGGCCTCGGCACCTATTTCGTGACGGTGTTTGGTACGCCCGACCGCGACCGCGAGCCCGACATCCGGCTGTGGCGCGGGACCAGTCCGCGCGAGATCGGCGCGCCGTGCGAGATCATCGCCATAGCTTCTGCCTATGCGGAAATTCCGGATGGCCTCGCGCGCCAACTCGAGATCGACCGGCTCGCCTGTCCCCACAATCCGGACCGACCGGCAAGCAAGCTGCTCGAAGAACTCCTCGGGCGCTCCCGTTCAGCCCCTGGCTGAACCGCACGCCGCCCACCGGCGCTGTCCGCTCCCGGGCACCGATCTCGTTTGCCCGGTTCCATCCAACAAGGGATCACCACCCATGTCCAACTGCTACACGCACTCCTGCTTTGTCTTGCATATCACCGCCGACGAATGCGGCCTGCTGCGCGAGGCCGTCGCGCTGGCGCAATTCGTCGAAGATCAACCCGACGCTGAAACCATCATCCAGCGCTGGCTTGGCTTGTCTGAGGCGTTTCGGATGATCTTCCCGCCTACCGGCGAGGAAGTGATATCGGGGTTCCTCGCCATCTTCCCCGACTGCGACTTCCCGACCTTTGGCACCGACTTTGCCTTCGATGAGCAGGATGACGGATCGGTCCGGGTGTTCGCCACCGCCGACCAGTTCGAGCCTGACGCGGTTGCCGCCCTGCTGCACCGCACGATCACGCAGTCGCTCCCGGTAGCGGCGACCTGGTCTTACGACAGCGATCGTCATCAGCCGGATGCCTTCGGCGGCGGCGGGTTTATGATCGATGCCGCCGGCATCCACTGGATCGAGACCAGCAAGGTCCACGATACAGTCCACTTCGCCCCCAAACTGGTCATCGCCACGCGTGATCCCGAAGAGGGTCTGCTGTTCTGGAACAGTAAAGACGGGTTTGGAACGCTCGATACTGCCGACGTCTTCACCGAGAACCAGGCGCTGAGCACCGATCTGCCAATTGCGGGCGACCAGCCCGAATGGCTCGCGTTGCCTGCATGTCTGCCCGCCTGAAACACGCTGACGAATGTCCCCGATGGAGGGCTCCAGAGAAGGACTGCGGGCAAGGCCCGCAGCTCGGCCTGACGGCCGGGAGGGAAGGGGGGGGGGGGAATGAGTGATCGGACAAGGGGTTCGGTCGCATTCAATCCAACATTCAGTCCTACCAGGAGAACGTCCATGAACATCGGTGAAATCAAGAAGAACGCCAGCGGCCAGCTGATCGGCACTGTCGAAACGTTGACGATGACGCGCACCATCGGCCTGCGGCCGGTCAGCTCCAGCAACGCCCGCGCGCCCAAGTACGAAATCGTCGCGCTCAACGATCAGCGCCGCTGGGTTGCCGTCGGCGCTCTGTTCGAACTCGCCTCGAACTCGACCGGCGAGATCTTCTACCAGGGCAAGATCGACGATCCGTCGATGTCGCAGCCGCTCTATATCGCCGCCTTCCCGCGCGAGGACGGCACGATGGCCATCGCCTGGCAGCGTCCGCGCCGCCGCAACAGCCAGCTGGGTTCGAGCGAATACGGCGATGGCGACATGTTCACCGGCGGCGAGGCAGCCGATGCCGGTGAGGCCAGTGACGGGCATAACGGCGATGGCCTCGGCGACAGCACCGCTACGCCGCCGGGCAAGCGCGGCCGCGCCAATGCCAAGGACGGCGCCGAACACGAAGGCGCGCTGCCGCCGCTCGTCGACGCCTGAGTCCATCCCGCACCTCCGACCGAACGGGGACCCAATCGCGGGTCCCCGTTCCCACGCAATGGCCGCAGGCTCGCCCCACTTGCGGCCTGAGGCGGAACGCCGGCCATCCCCCCGCCCGGCGTTCCGCCTCTTCTTTTGCCTGGGCGGCAACGGAGACACTTCATGTTCACAGATAGCGAACGCTTCGCCTTCGACACGCGGCGGCACCATGCCTTTGCGACTACCGGCAATGCCTATGACGCGTCGCAATGCGACGAGAGCATCAAAACTGGCGATACCCTGATCGTGCTGCCCGAGCGCGTGATTGCCGTCGCCATGACCTGGCCCTTCGCGGTGACCGCAGAAGCAGGAAAGCTTCACAGCGTAGCGCCGCCCCGCGAAAGCGAGACGCTGGCCGACATCGCCCGGTTGCTTCATGTGACGACTGCCGACTTCGAGCACGCGGCCGAGCTGGCGCGCTGCCTCGGGTTTTCGCTCGACCCCAACCTTGTGCCGCTGCTGCCAGCCTGAACGCGCCGGACGCCCTTGCTCGCGCAAGAGGCTGGTGAGGGGAGAGGGGCGATCGCGGTCGGATCAACCTATTGCGAAAGGACACGTACCATGGGCGACAGAGCCCCCGTTCACATCACCATCGGCGGCGCGCTGCGCCGCGACCTTCTGGCCGACCTCGCAGCCTGCGCCGAGGAATACGATCTGCGCACCGAATGGGACGGCGAGCCGTTCGGTCCGGCGGCGGTAACCGAGGGCGAGTCGCTCGAGCTCTACGGCACCGAACTCAACGGTGGGCAGGTCACGGAGGTCGACGCGTTCTGCATCGAGCACGGGTTGATCTTCCGGCGCTGGTCGGGCGGCTGTCCCGGGGCCTATCTCCCCGAGATTGTCGTGTTCGACGGCACGGGGCCCATGCGCGACTACACGGCGAGCGAAGACGAATATGTCCTCTTCCCGCCGTCCTGGATCAGGGGCTTCACCCGGCTGCGTGACCTCAAACGGGCGATGGCCAAGGCCGAGATCACCGTCCCGCCGCTCGTCATTATCTCACGCGCCGAACCGCCCCGGGAGGGCGCTCTACCATGAAATACGTCGTCGCCTTTTACGCGGTCGATCGCGCTTACGGCGGGCCGGAGGAAGGTGGATGGTGGTTCGACACCGGCGAACTCGTCCGCCTACACCGGGTCTGCCTTACCGAAGCTGCTGCAGCGCGGCTCGCGGTGCGCGCCAATCGGCTGCTCGACCTGGTCCAGCGCGGCCATTGCCGCCTTGATTCCGTGCTCTACGTCGGCGGCCGCTACCGCGCCTGCCTGTTCGAACACATGGCTCCGCCCCGCTTCCCGCAAGCCCCACCCCGTTACGAATGAGGCTCCCATGACCGATCCCGATTCTGCAGCGTCGCCGTCTGATGAACGCGGCCGCACGCTCGCGCAGTTCCCGCTCTCGCGGGTGACCGAGGTCTTCCATGACGAAATGCTGGGTGTTCTTCCCCCGGCCCATATCCGCGGCGCGGCCGGCTTCTTCGTCTCCGAAGCGGTAGCCGAGGACATCCACGCCCAGTTCGTCAGCCGCGATGGCCGTTTCTACGGCGGCTATGTTGCGCTGCGCGATCCGGAGACCTGGATCACCTCGGCCCGTATCGCCGCCTACGATGTCGATAACCCTTACGCGGTGGAACTCGCCTGGTATCCCGATGGGGCAGGGGAGGCTGCTGCGTGACCCGCCACAGGCTCCTCGAACTCGGGGCAGGGCCAGCGAACGAGCCCTGCGCCCAGCTCGGCCGAACCCCCGATTTCGAGCGCGTCAACAGACATGAGCTGCGCGCCTTTCAGGCAGCGGTGATCGCGGTCAACGGCCCGCCGCCTGAACCGCTGGAATTCGCGGCGATCGCCAACGCTCATGATTTCGGGACGTACCGGACGCTGTGGATCGTCTCGCTGGTGGCGGTACTGCCGCCCAGCGCCCGGCGCTGGCTCAATGGGCTGGACGTGCCGTCAAGCTGGATCAGCGCGGGGTTCCCGCCGCCGGTCACTTACGCAGGTTCGGGATTTCCATGCGTGCGCCCTTTTGCCGAGGTGATCGCTGGCGCGTTCCAGATCACGCGGCCGCGCGACGACGGCAGCATCTTTCCGCCCGCAAACGCGGTCCTCCACCGCAATCTTGAAGCTACCTACGGCCCCATGCTGGCCGCACGCGGGGCGGGCGTTACCCCGGCGATGCCGACGGGAGGGTAGGGGGAACACGGCGGGCAGGCGAACAAGGAGACCTGCCATGCCCCGCTTTTACACCGGAATCGGTGCACGCCGCACCCCGCCCGAAGTGCTCGCGCTGATGACGCGCGCTGCCTTCGCCCTGCTCAAACGCGGCTACCTCCTGCGCTCCGGCCATGCAATCGGCGCCGACAGCGCGTTTGAACGCGGGGCGGGGGAGGACAAGCAGATCTTCCTGCCTGCGCCGGGCTGGCGGGGCTCGGCGAGCCAGTTCCACCCGGACGCATTGCCGCCGGAGCTGTGGCAGCGCGCACGGGCCATTGCTGCCGCGGCGCACCCCGCTTTCGCCGGACTCGATCCTTTCATCCAGGCCTTGCACACCCGGAACGTGTTCCAGGTGCTGGGGCCTGAGCTCAATGCGCCCGCCGACTTCGTCCTGTGCTGGACCGCCGATGGCGAAGCCTCGGGCGGGACCGGTCAGGCAATCCGCATCGCCGCTGCCCACGGCGTTCCCGTCTACAATTTCCAGCGTCCGCGCGAGCGTGCGCACGTCGAACGCCACCTCTCACTCTGAGCATTGCCCTGCCGTTCCGGTCCCCGACGCAGCTGCGCTGGGCAGCGCCAGTCTGGGGCGGCTGTGCGCTTCCCGCGAAGGAACTCCCATGTCCGCAATCCACCTCGCCCTCGATATTCCCTGCACGCGCGACGATGCTGCCCGGCTGTTCGCCGTGCTCATCTTCCTGGCACAGCTTGAAACCGACCCGGATGCCAAACCGGGGCCGGAACTGGACGCGACCTTCGGCGCAAACGCGCGCGAGGCGCTGCTCGGGATCATCGGCCACCCCGTGCCGCTCGGGATCGACTGCCGCTATGATCCCGTGACCAACCTGCTGTCGGTCACTGATGTCGAGGGCAGGCCTAACCTTTCCGCCGTGCCGGTGCTTCTCCTCTGGCTTTACCCCGACAAGCTGCCGCTCGCCTACGCGGCCCACACCGCCGCGCGTCCCGAGCACAAGGTCTGGACGCTGATCGGGCTCAATCGCATCGAGATCACCGAGGACGCGGCCTCGGTCGAGACGCGCCTTGCGGCACTCCGCTCCGAACCCGGCGCTGTGCGCCGGATCGACCTGCTACCGACAAAGCCCTTGCCGAACGGCGACTGACGCCTGGGTGCGTGCCCACTCACGCGGCGGCGCGGTCCGGAGGGGTGTCGCCGGTTCGGCGCCGGGGACAACGCGGTGGCAGCGGCTCGCCTTCCTTCCACACCATGTGCGTTACGCCCTCGCAGGCGAGCAGCGCCTCGAGCGGTTCGCTGGCCTCAGTATCGCCATCATGGATATGGATCGCGGTTGCATCCTCGCCGGTGTCCTTGAGCACCAGGCTGGCGATCGGCGCGCTGGCATCGAGGTTGACCCGCATACCCTTCACGAACCGGCGCTTCTCAGCGACCGTCTTGGCAATGAGGTACTGTTCGTCGCTGCTTTCGTAGGGCAGCCATTCGCCGGTCACCGGCATCAGCGCCACTTCGATCAGGTCGAATGTCCCTTGCCTGCGCCGCGCGAACGAGCCGGCAACGACGAGGTGGCCCTGGTTCCCTTGTGCCTGCCACAGCGCCAGCTCGCCCGCGAACCGCTTGTGGAAGCGGCGCGCCATGTCGGGGTCCATGACGAACGGCATGTCGCCGACGTGACGAAGTACGATGCGCTCCGCGCCGTGCGCCGGGGCGATTTCCTTGATCTCTCCCACCACCACCATCAACTCGTCACGCGAACGGTAGACGCGCTCAAGCGCCGCCCGGCGGCGCGCGCGCAGGTCCTCCTTGTCCTCGAGCCGGAACGTCTCGGGCACGAACAGGACATGGGACAGAGCTTCCTGCTTGACCTTGCAGCTGGCCGCGGCTTCGAGCAGCGCGCGGCGCACCACGAACCAGCTGCGCTTGCCCGCCATCTTGGGATGCCAGTGCGTCAGTTCGGCCCGGTCCCACAGGACATGGAGCAGCCCCCGCATCGACAGCTTCTGGCCTGTGGACTTGACCGTCGGTTTGTCGTTGGTGAGCGCCGCTGGCGCGAGCCGCGCCGCACCGCGTGACAGCGGAAAGGCGAGCTTGAGCGTCGTTTCGCCGGAAGCCTCGTCGTCGATCACGGCATTTCCCCGGACCTGGGCCATGCCGGTCAGGAAGTCCGGAGCCTCGTAATGGTCGCAGGCCGTCGCATGACGTGCGCCCGAACCTGGCCAGCGCGCCAGCACGTAGCGATCATGGCGGTGGCTGATATAGAGCGGCAGCTCTTCGTGCCTGCGGCATTCGCAGAGCACCCGCTCCTTGCGCGCATAGGCTGCGCCGAGCACAGCCTGCAGGTCATCCTGGCCGCCGGTGACGACCTTCCCGAGCACACGGTATCGCTGGATCATTGGGGATCTCCAATTTCTCGCGATCGACGCTGCCCGTTCGACCTCTCGCGCATTCTCCTTTGGTTTGTCTGACGCGGCCCGCATGGCGCGCGCTGGGCCAAGTCTATCCTTGCCCGTGACCCCCGGCAAGGCCGGCGGCGCAGAGCGTAACCTACCGCCAGATTCGCTTGGTCAGTCCGCTTGGCCCGCCTCGTGCGCGAGGCTCTCGGCAATTCCCTCGGCAAGCCCGAGGCACAGTGCGGCTTCTTCGCGGCTCAGCACGATCTCGCTCGCGGCCTGATCGGCGAGCTTGCCTGCCAGTACTGTCGCCATGGCCTCAGCGACCATGCGCGCGCTCGGCATCTGGACCTCCTGATCCATTCGCGATTCTCCCTTGCCAGTCGCATGGAAACACTGCCCCTGCGGGCGCTTCCAGAACGGCCCCCAATAGCCTTTCTAGAGCCGCTGGTCGAGCATTGCTGCAATCCACTGACGCGGTGGGCCCGCCATGCGGGCGACAATCGCACATCGGTATTGGGCTAAAGGTGGTTGGGGTGTTGGGAGGCAAAGGGCAGGGGAGAGGGCGGGGGCACCCCTACGCCCGCGCCCCGCGCGGGGCTTGGGGCGACCCGCTCTACTCGCTAGGGCGCGCGGTCGGCGCTCTCGCGCCGCCGCCCGCCCAACCTCGCCGGCAAGAATGCCGGCCCTTCGGGTGACGATCGGGGCCAGTCGGGAAGAGGGGAGGGCTTGGTTCGACAGAGCGGCCGCGCTAGGGATTGTCGATGCCTGTCGTTCTTGCCGCTGCAGCCTTGTGCGTTTCCGTGACCGTCCATGACGGCGACACCATCCGCTGCGGCCGCGAGCGGGTGCGCGTCGCCAACATCGACGCGCCTGAACTGCCGGGCAGTCCCAAGTGCCAGGATCGCCGGGTGTCCTATGCCTGGTGCGATTACCGGGCAGGCGAGGCGGCGCGCGTGGCGCTCGTCCGGCTTGTCTCGCGCGGTCGGGTCATGATCACGCGGCTTGGCACCGATCCCTATGGGCGGACGCTTGCCACAATCTCGGTGAACGGCGTGGACGCCGGCGACTACCTGATCGCGCAGGGCCTCGCGAAGCCCTGGCGCTGACGCGCCCATTCGCACGCGGTGGCACTCTGAAATTTCCGGATCAGCCCGCTCTTCGTGCAGGTGCTGACGCACAAGGCCGTTGCGGTAAGCGGAGAGAAATCGAGGTTTCTCGTGCGATCTCGTTCTGACTTGCCCGGACATGCGCAGGCGGGAGTACCGCTTCGAGGGGAGGGTGCGCATGGACACCGGCGTGGTGCCGGGGTGCCCTGACGGGATGCAACCAAGGCAGACGGGTAGGAACGCCTGGGAACCTGCGGCCTGAACTGACGAAACCGCCCTTCGTTTGCCGATGAACCCTGCAGCGCCAGTCCCTGGCCGCAACCCAAAAGCAGCGGACCGTGAAGCCCTGCGGGCTTGCCGCACCACTCCTCGCTTTTGGGTTTCCCTCACGCCCGTTTGATTTTTGGCGTTCGGTGCGGGCCCGGGCCTTTGGCCCTGCCTGTGGTCTTCATCGGCGGGCGGTTCCGCCGAATTCAAGCCACGGAGAAACCCCATGAAGAACCTCGTCATCCTGATCGGCCGCATCGCTAGCCAACCCGAAACCCGTCACGCCGGTGAAACCGCGATTACCTCCTTCACTCTTGTCACCGACCGCCCCAAGCTGGTCGATGGCAAGACGGTCAAGAACGAGGCCGGCTACACCGAGACCCTCGCTGAGTTCCACCGCGTCACCGCTTTCAACGGCCTCGGCACTTCGGTCGCCAAGCACAAGAAGAAGGGCGACATGGTCGAGGTCCAGGGCCGCCTCCACTACTCGAAGTGGACGGACCGCGAGGGCGTCGAACGCTACGCGGTCGAGATCGTCGCCGAGGAAGTCCTCTTCCTCTGACCGGAGCCCGGGAGGCGGCAGCGCCGCCTCCCAACGGGGGGTGAGGCCAATCCCTGCCGGATCGTTGCACCCCCGATTTCTCACAAAGACAGGAATTCCCCATGACGATCACTGCCGAAACGCCGGTGTGGGATACGCCGAGCGGCATGGGCGGCACCTTCACGGTGGCGCTGCTTGAAGACGATCCTGCCTGTCCAACCGTCCTCGCGCGGGTCTGTTATGGCCGCCTCGATGAGGCAGGCCGCTACCATCCCTGGCGCGAATGGGATGGCTACACGTTCCGTGTCGCCCGCACCGAACTCGCTCATCCGCGCCGGTTTGCCGATCCGACCCCGCGCTACCGACCGCCGGGGTGAAGGTGGATGCCGCGTTGCACAAAATTCAACTGCCGGACCTTATTTCGCATTTGCAGCATTTAAGGCGTCACCCCATATCAGGAGTGCCTTTCAGGCATCCTCTCCCAAAACTTTCCAAGGGGCCGGCGCAAGCTGGCCCCATTTTTTTGCGCATGTCGATCTGGAGCGCAAGCCAACGGCACTGGCATTTGGCGGCCGCGGCCCATAGGGTCCGCCATCGCCAATTAGAGAAAGACCGCACGCAATGGCCGATGAAATGCTCCTGGATCATGTCGCCGATATTGTTTCAGCCCACGTCAGCAACAATTCGGTCGCGGCGGGTGATCTGCCAGGCCTGATCCAGTCGGTCTACGCTTCGCTGGCTTCGCTTGGTCAGGTGCCCGAGCCGACCGAGGAAGTCCGTACGCCCGCCGTGTCGGTGCGCGCATCAGTCAAACCCGATGCGGTTACCTGCCTTGATTGCGGCGCGAAGTTCAAGATGCTCAAGCACCATCTCAGCACCGATCATGGCATGACTCCGGCCGAATACCGCGCCCGCTGGAACCTCGCTGCTGACTATCCAATGGTAGCGCCGGACTATGCCGCTCGCCGCAAGGAACTTGCTCTCAAGATCGGTCTCGGACGCAAACCGCGTCAAGTGGCTGTGGTTGCACCCGCCAAGCTGAAGCGAACACGCAAGAAGCTTGGGGTCGCCTTCGGCTCGCAAGGTGTGGTTTCGGGAGGGGTGCTGGACGGTTCCTGAGTATTCAGTTCAGGGAACCTCGACTGGCACGGGGGCAAGCCCCTTCGCCCGCTTTGCGAGCTTTCGATCGAAGGTCACGAAAGCGCTGCAATGCCCGGCCTTGGCCAGATGCAACGCATCGGCAAAGTCCATCCCTTCGCCTAGCCAGTCGAGCGCCTGGGCAACTTCGACCGGCTCCTCCAGTGTGATACCTGGAAGACCACCGATCGCGCGGAGTCCGTCGGCAATAGCCGCGGGCGTGAAATTGTAACCGGCGCGCAGGACCCATTCGATCTCGAGCACGACGGTCGTTGCAACGAATACGTCGCCTTCCTTGATGACCTTGCGCGCCGCTTTGGCCTGCTTTTCATCGTCGGCGGTCAGAAACCTGACGACGATATTGGTATCAATCGCGCGCACGGCGCTTTGCTTCCTTCGCGATAGCTGCATCCATCTCCTCGAGCGACAGCGCGGGACCACTGTGGCGCATGGAGCCGAAAACCGCATCGATCACGGTTTCGGGAAAGGCCGGGGTAGCTCTGAGGAGCACCCCATCGGGCGTGTCTTCCACGGTCAGCCGGGTGCCTGCAGACCAGTGTCGCCCTTCGCGGATAGCCTTGGGCAGGATAACCTGCCCCTTTGTCGAGATCACCGTCGTGATCCGCTCCTGCATACCCATCTCGATCTCCAGCGGTAAGATGAAAGTAAGATAGCCGCGCATCCGATCCTTGGCAAGCCCATGCTGAGAACAGCCATCGCTGCTTCTCATATTGTGCGATTGTGCCGGTTCTGTCGTTTGTGACACTTTACCCGGCGGGTAGAGTGTCAGAACTGACAAACCGTACGAGGCACGCGAAAGGGGATTCACAAGATTCACCTTTTGTGCTCAAAACTGATCCATGCAGGACCAAACACACATTTCCGGCGTGGGAGCCATCTATGCAGCGTTGGCTGCGGCATCGAAACGCCCGCGATATGCCTTCCTTGTCCTCCAGCTCGTGGCTGAAGCAGCCGACGCCCGTGGCCGTGCCGGTCCGCTCGTCGGCCGAGGAGAAGCCCCGATGCTGCTACGCGACTGGCTATGCACCCAGCTTCTTCCCATGAGCGAGCAAAGCGTGCGCCGCGCAGGCCTGAGGGCCCGCGTAACGATCTCGCTTCAGCACCAGCTGACCGGCGATCCTGACGCCGATACAGCACGTGTCGATCACGCGGTCGAAGAGCAGGTCCTGGCCGTTGGCCGTGCCAATGTCAGCCGGGCGATCTCGGACCTTGTGCGTGCCGGGCTCGTGACGCGCCACTATGCGGGTTATGCCACCAATCACGAGAACCGCGGCGGTGGGCGTCATGCGGTCTATGTGGTTCGGCCTGTCGTTCTCAGGGCGCTTGGGAAGATTGCGGCAACGCAGAGCGTTATTCCATCCTCAGCAAGATGTCAGGGCGAGCTGTTCGCGGCCTAACTTGTTGATTTAACATAATCATTATTATCAATCTTCGATTTCGCCGCCAAGTAGAGATGTCACTCGGCCCACCGACGACCGATTTATCCCACATTTTCCGGCTTGCGCCGATCTGTGGGATAAACTGAACTAGCGAAGCCGCAGCTTTGCGTCCTCGCCTTCGGCAAATGCATTGGTTGCCATCAGGGCAGACCTCGCACTGGCAAGTGTGCTCCAGTCGATGCTGTGCGTATAGCCTTGCGCGACATCGAGCATCCGGATCAGCGGAGCTGTCTGTCCGTTGTGCGAGAATGCCTTGAGCGCTGAGAGATAGTCCGTCCGGTATGCTGTCGGAATGATGATCCGCTCCTGATCACGGGCAACAAGTTCAGCGTTCATCATGATGCGCGCCACGCGGCCGTTGCCGTCAGCGAACGGGTGAACTTCGCTTACCAGTGTCATCATGAAAACCGCGCGCTGGAACGGATCGTCGAGCGCATTCAGAAATTCAAAACCTCGCTCGAGGGTTCCGTCGACGAGGTCGGGATGCACGAATACGGTAGCCCCGGCCTGGTTTCCCCGTTCCTTGAATGCGCCGGGCAGCTTGTCGGGCCGTGCCTCCATGACCGAAGCGTGACGCCTTCGTAGCAAGTCGCGGAAGCCGCCAAAATCGGACGGCAGAGCTTTCAATTGCTGCAGGTCGGAAACAATGCGGAAAGTTCCGAGCACGTCGTGGGCGTCTTCTGGCCTCTCGTTCGGAATGACCCCGTCGAAGACAATCTGTGCCGCTTCCTCCACGCTGAACTCGGTACCTTCGATGAAGTTCGAAAAGTACGATTCAAAGAACGCCAGTGTCGCATTGGCCTCGGCGGTCCGGGGCGGAACCGGGCGCATCTCCACCATGGTTTCGCGAAGCGCCGCAAACAGCCCCTCAAATAGCCTGATGCGATCCGGATCGAATGGATGCCCGGCAAGCCGTGCCTTGCCAATCTCGCTCTGCATTTCCGCTTCGCGCGTCCCGAGCAACGATCCGATCAGGTTATCAAGTTCGTCCGCTTCGGCCTCGTAACCGAGCTCGGGCGCGATCCTGCGCGCGTCGTCGCGCAGTCGATTGACCCCCGCCTCCCCTTGCTGGCGGATCATCGCATCGAGCCGTCTTTCCAACTCTCCGCGTTCGATCACTCGCGATGTGCGGTCTTTACGACCTCTCGAAGGCCGCAAGTTTTCGAGATAGGCACGCGCTGTCGAAGCGAGGCGCGCGCCTCCGAAAACGCGGTCGCTGTCCAGCGCGCCGGGTCCTGGCCGCGGTCGCAATACCAGTCCCGGAAGTTCGGTGTCGCGCCGCTTTGCCGAAATCAGAAAGACCGACCCATCTTCGGCCGGCTTGCTCTCCAGTGCAGTCCGGTCGGCAATGATTGCATCTGGGTAATAGGACGCGATCAAGGTATACCAGTTTCGGCGCACGAGCCGTTCGGGATCCTCGTCGAGGTTCCGGGTGTAAAGACGGGTTCCGAGCTTGCGCAGTTGCCCTCGCCGGGCAGCCTCGTAGACGGCTCCCGAAATCGTCCCGTCCGAGACGAAAACTTCCGGCAATGCGGCAATCGAAAATTTGGACATAAGCTGCTCCTGACGGAGCACCTATCCGAGTTTTCGTGCTTTAAGAAGTGGATTGTCCGAGAAAACGAGATTTAACTCCCAAAAATCCCGAGATTTTGCGAGTCATCCAATGGGCCCATGCCGAGACTGCCGGCCGTTTTTGGCCCATTGGGACCACTCATCTTTGTTAGAAATATCGCCCCATTTTTCTAACAGGATTTGCCTGAACGGCATGCGATCAGCCGAGCTCGCCGGCATTGGCCTGATCGAGCAGATCCATGAATGTCCGCGCCGCTTCGCGGTCGCGAGGGTCCTTGAACGCCACATCGAGGTCCGGCGCCGAACCCAGCATGTAGAGCAGCGACCACATAGCGAACCTGCGTCCCTTGTCTGTCTCGAGACCGAACTCGACCAGCATGCGCTCTATCCCGCTGGCCAGCCCTTCGGACGAAACCGCTCCGAGATCATCGGTCCCGAAAAAGCGCCGCATCTGGTCGTCGAACTCCATGGCGGTACTTCCCTCCAGCGATGCGATTATGCTGCCCACGGCAGCCATTTCAGATTGAGCGGCCCTGTCAAGAATGGCGCACTCGGTCCCGCGCGCCCTTTGTGCGCGCTCCTGCGGGTGCGGAGTTTCCTGCCCTGGGCCGCCGGCACTCTTGCCTCCGGCTCCGTCGCCGTCCCGCGCCCCGCGACAAGCACGGGTTTCACGGGACGACGGACTTGCTCCGGCAAGGGGTCCATTCCCGTCAGGCTG